>Ga0116231_10011996_pt1 | contig 13002 bp, 14 predicted proteins | sample S1TSphgellanicum_2_FD_89695 | JGI IMG/M metagenome (GOLD analysis project Ga0116231, IMG submission 89695) | Host-associated microbial communities from peat moss isolated from Minnesota, USA - S1T2_Fd - Sphagnum magellanicum MG | ecosystem: Host-associated > Plants > Peat moss > Unclassified... | reverse complement strand
TTCCGTTTATTCTTACGTAGGAAGACCCTACCAATGTAAAACTACACAAGTAACATTTATTCTCTTTTAACCTTCTCCTACATAAACTAAATCTGAACTGTGTTTTTTTTTTTTTTGAAAAAAAAAATCATTTTATGAAATAAAAAATAAAATATTTAAAACATTCTATCACATATTCCTTTTTTAATACAAAAAATGAAAAAAATTATCTGAAATTTCGTCACAATTGCTTGCAATATGAAAAGGTGTTTAAAATTCTCTATTTTCATTTTTTGAATATCGTCAAATTTGGCAAAATACATTTATGGACCATTGCCACTTGAATAACATCACAAAATTGTAAAAATAAAAAAGCATTGTATGAATCATCATACTAGAATTAAAGATATTTTAAATAATATTTGATAAGTATTCATTTTCAAACATATCTAATAGAAAAGAAAATGTCATTCACTCTTATGTTAGCACCTACAACCTTTGCTCTCAACACACATAAACCAAACAACAGTATAACATAATGCTTATCATGTTTTCATTTGCACATGATTGTTGTGTTTTGATTTTCACGTTGTGTTTTGAAATTGGATTCTTACAAAGTTGTAAGTGAATTTATTTTCAATCATGAAATTTGAGATCACAAAACTTGAGATTATATCTCAAACACAAAAATCTGAAATTATGTTGATACTAAAAATAGTTTCAAGATAACTTATCCTAATTTACTTAGGATAAGTAATATATAAACACATAAATAAAGTAAAACTCTTGGGAAAAAATAATTTATATATTCTGACTTATTTTAGTAAATGACCACAATAGAGGTTAATAATAAGTTTTTATAAATGGGTATAACATCATGTCACATGGTGGGTTATGATTGATTTCACAAAAGATTATGAAATTTGTGTCAAATTGTGTCCCATTTTCTTTTCTAACTTCCAAGATTTCACAAGATCATTCAATTTTAATTCAAATAGAAAGGAAATTGCCATTTCACATATGTAAATATTAATTCCAAAGACGTACATGGTGTAGTTGTCAACATGTGCATGAATGGGCTTGAATATATGATGGTGCATTGAAAGTTGCCATTCAAATTGTTAAATTTACAATTTGTTAAATAGGAGATTTAGTTGTTATGGATAGTTTGTGTGTCTCTGTTTTGTGTATGCTATTATTGATGTGTTCATTTTATGCATCTGAAATCCACCCTTTTGCATACAACAAGCTTCCATGACCAAAAAGGCTCCAAATGCTAGCCATGAGTGCAAAGTGACATTTAAAGAATGAATGAATATCTAAGGTAATACATATGGAGGTTGAAACCAATGCTTGCCACAACCCTAACTTGGGCTCTCGCGTGTCTCCAAGGAATGACAACTAAATTATTACACAGCCCTAACATGGGCTTGTGCCCAAGTCCAAGGAATGCCAACAAAATTATAATGCTCACCTCTCTAGCTTCAAGGCTAGCAACTTTCCTTTTCCTCCTATTAATAGCTCTTCCAACAGGTTCATGGCTACATTTCCAGAAATTTCATGCACAAGATTCCAAAACAAAACCTTCAATCTGTGTTTCAGATATCATAAACATGTGTTACTATACTCTTCAGTGAACTTAAGCAGCATTTGAACTGTCAAAAAGTGCTTCACCAGAATCTCACTTGTTCTTCCCAATACCAACTATAACCTTCCTTTCTATTTGGCTTTTCAAACCTGATTGAACAATTTTACCATCAGTTTTGCAAGAGTACCACTGCCATCAACATCAATTGGTCACAACCCACCCTAAACCTTGGCATCACACAACACTGAGCAGTAAAAGACACCATCCATGACAAGGCAGTGTCAGGCAAATAACACTCTATATTATATCATGTTCATTATGCATAAATGAGAAGGAAACATATATCAAAGAACTTAAACCTGTGTGCCAACAATCAGTGTTCGTACTAGCATTATACCAAAAATAATTCTCTTTCTGAAAAGGAAATTGGAGAAGCAACTATGTACACATAGCACAACATCCACACATCTTAAGACAAGAAATCACTGTGCGTTGATATGCTTCAAAGACCAAGCACCATCCACAGTTCGTTGAACTTCAGCTTTGAAGTGTTCCTCCTTTGTACCCCGTTTTGTCTTCAACAACAGGTCAAAGACTACATCTTCCTCCTTAACCTGGAAAAAAAAATTCTCCATCAGTTGCTAATAATTGTGAGCCAACCACTAACTGTGAGCCAACTGTGTGCGTCATACGCTTCTGACATCTGCCTTACAACCTCATTTGCTTACCCACACACTTGTCAGAAATGGGCACACCATTAATCTAATACTCATTGTCCCGGTACAAAGGTGCAAGGACTCAACCTCTCACCCCAAGTGACCACCAGAATCATTGATGCCACTGCCATTGTTTTATTACCTTATTTGTGTGTGCCACTAATCTGACTGTTAAAAACTCTTGCATTATACACACTTTAGTAATGAAAAAATTGAAATCATGCTCACCCAATACAGGACTTTCCCAGATAACTTTGAAGGTAATGACTTTAGGGGTAAACAGCAAACCCAATACAAGTTCACAGTCTACAAAAGTACTTCTGTTCTGTTCAGATATTCAGCTTTAGCAACATACTCCTTCAATGCTCATGTATATTCAACATGCTGATCAAGAATTTCCCACCTAGGAAAAATTGAAGTCAATCTTAGAGACAACAAGTTAATGGCAGTTGGTTAATAGAACCAGACTTCCAGTTTTAGAACAATGAAAAATGTGACAAATCACTAGGCCACACAACAAAAAGTGTCCATAACTCTTAAGAGGGCTGAAAAGAAATGCAGGGATGAATCAACCTCTGCTCGTGCAGACACAATTTCACTGAGTTCATAAGCTGTTAAAGAGTTTGAACTCTGCTGCAACTTTTGTAGTGCATGCTCAGCAGCATCCTTTACATTTGGGTCATCAGTAGGCACAGTCTGAAAACCTGGAGAAGGTCCACAATTTCGCATATTTGTAAGAGGAATACCTACATGTTCACCATACAAAACAGCAGTTTGACATTCAGGGTCAATCTCTAGAATGACACACAGCAATACAGAGTGCTGCTGCTGCTAGGACATAAAACACCTTGTGACTCTGTGTAAACCAGTATTTGGGGCAACAAAAGACACAATACTTTGCACGCAAAGGCTGCATAGAACACACCACAAGTGTCTTCATAAATAAGAACACAACACATTAATCAAGAAATCATCACTTGACAGGCAATCTGACTTATCTTTTTAAGGCATAGAAAAGTAAGGAACATACCCCAATACACTGGGCATATCAGTGTCAAGCTTATTTGAAATCATAGATAGTTAGGGTCAAGAACCATCCTTGTAAACATCAGGACCATGCCACTCTGACAATTTGAGCCAACATGAACAACGATGTGGATAGTCAAAGAGTTGAGAATCTAGAGATAGTCCTGTGTAGTTGCCCAACAAAAGCCTCCAATTCCCTTGATAATGGTGAAGAGGTGAAGAGCAAGAGTCAAAGATTCATTTAGTTGTGAGGATCATTGAAAGCAACCTTCTCAACTGAAACAACTCGTCACTCATCAGAGTGAGCTCTAGAGAAGGAGCCACAGATAACTCTGAGAGTATGGAAGTGTACACACAGTTCTGCTTCCAGCAAACACATATTTGAAACCATGAAGCTAGTGATTGCAAATCTGAATTCACATGGGCAGCATGAGTACACTGCTACATCTGGAAAATGATGCAGAAAGTTATATCATTGTAGATCACTGGGACCAGAAAACATTACAACCTGCACACAAGCAAAGAGGTGAACAGGCCATCTACCTGTTCTGGTACCCAGATCAGCAGAAGTGAACACACTTGATGTTACAGCAGGTTTGAATTCTTCCAATTTCTTGAAATTCTCCCATGGCTTGACCCACACTTTGGCCTCGTACAACTTGGGATTGCCACTTTCTTGCACCTCAATGGTTAAATGGTACATTGTACCCTGCACAACTTGAGTTCTTGCTGAGACCACCTTGGAGAAGGAAAGCTTGTCCAGACTATTCTGCAAAGCACTCCAAACATGCAGAGCACAGTATCAATAGCTTTCTAGTAAATCCAAACATGAGAAATTCCACTGCACTTCGTCCATGCCAAACTCGATTCATCTTCCAAAACCTTCCGTGACGGAGCACGTCAAGAACCTCCAGTAGACGGATGCGTTGCACATGCGTAACGTCACGGCTGGACGCTTTCCAAATTCGGAAATCCGTAAAGAAAAACTAAATTCTCGTTGATTTATAACTTTTCGAAGTTGCTGTCATCGAGCATTACCAGAAACGAGTGTGACAGTGTTTTCTTCTAATCTGGAGAAGGGACGCAGCGGCCCTATTAGACCTAGTCTTGTCCTCTATAGAACACATCTCAAACGGCAAGAACACAAGATGAAGATGAATGAGCAACAAACCTCTCGACCGTTGTGCTCATCGACGGCGAATTTGGCAAGCTCGTCCACCTCTAAGCTGTTACTCACATTCCCCACTTCCTTAATTCTCCCCAACATGGCGACGGCGCCGGAACTGTGGTACAGCAGCAGCAGGACGAGCAGAATGCAAGCTGCAGCACAGACCGGTCTTGCCGTTTCTCCTCTTCTCAACATCCGCACTTCTAGCTCCACTTCCTCTGCCGCAGCGACTCCTGTCTCGGATTCAAACGATTATGTAACCTTCGCTGAAAGTTCCACAATGCGTAACCAAATTTGTATTCGTTTTGTTCAAAAAAAAACATCCCCCGGATACTGAGAGCGCAATCAGAATTTTTTTTTGAAGACTACGGGTCACAAAACCTGGATTTCCTTCCGTCTCACGCAATCCCTCTTCTCTCATTAGGCGCTTCAAATCCTTCTCTCTCTCTCTCTCTCTCTCTCTCTCTCTCGTCCTTCCCTTCCTCCCGCTTCGTAAGCGCCGGACGATTAGGGTAATGACTGACAACACCAAGTCATCCAGACCGAAACAGCCAGTTACTTGACAACAGATAGTAGTAAACCGCGACGAATCGCAGCGACGATTTGAAAACTCCAGTTCTAGACCGTTGGATTGGACTGACGTGGAGATAATCCAGTGACGTGGTCGATTTGGGTAATGACTGACAAACCCCAGTCGCCATCCAGACCGAAACAACCGGTTCACCTGACGACCGCTAACTGCGTGACCATTTGAAGCCACCGATTTGCAAACTTTCAGTTCTCAGCTACCGTTGGATTGGACTGACGTGGAGAAATCGTAGTGACGTGGTCGATTTGGGTAATGACTGACCGAAACAGCCGGTTACCTCACGATAGCTAACATTTCCAAGCGACGGTTTTGAAGAAGACTCCAGTTCTTGACCGTCGGATTGGAATGACCGAAGAGAAATCAAAGCGACGTGGTCGGTTATAGTAAGCCCACCAAACGTCGCCTCCAAGAAGCTCTTCGTCCCCTCTCGTACACCGTTGGATCGGAGACAACTACAACCACAATCATCGGATCGTGGAATTACCTCCAAGTCAACTATCACGATTTAGGATTTATTGCCCATAAATTTCCTTGAACCAAAACCCACATCCGGATCCCTAGGTTATGCACCTTATGTGAAGAAATAGGCTAAAGCTTGGTTCACACTTAGTGTTAGGTTAAATGAAGAGAAGCTTCCTAACTTTGGGGTAACATAAATGATTACAACTTGTGGCAATGGTACTTTGTGTCGAACAATTCAAGTCATTTGAAGATGTTTGTTCACACATCACGCTATGTATCGTGGTGTTATCAATGTATTTTCATTATAGTATTCATGAATTCACATATGTCATGAAAGGTAATTAATTTCATGCCCTTTTTTATTTTTGTTGTCTAGTCACAATCTTACTTATTTTCTTTTACAATTGTTCATTTTTGTCAATTAAATTCTCTTATCTCTTGCATTCATTTGCTTCTTCAACCAAATCTCATTCTTGCCATATTTTTTTTCTTATCTTCCCACTTTCTTCTACTCATTGTACATTTTTCATTTCATTGGTTGCACAAACAATGTTTTCCAGATTGATGTTTCAAGCAACAATTTTTTCTCACATTTCAAGAATTTCAATGTATCCTTGTTCTTTTATTCATTGCCATTGAAATGATTTTAACATGTTGGAGATCTTGTTTTTCCATGTGCAAGTGTTGTTGTCCATGATGAAGATTTAGGGAATAGAAACATCTCATGTGTTTCAACACTCTTGTTTCATCTTTGAATTCTTGTTTTTTTATTTGCAAATTAGTTTTCTTTTTTTTGAGGTAAGTTTTTGATCCACAAAGAAATTAGACATGTTTTGATCCTTTTTTAAGAAGTTTTAAGCATTTTGATGTGCAAGCGTTTCTATCCACAAAGAAACTACATGCATTTCATTGTGTAGGCATTTTAGTCCACAAAAAAGCAATTACATTTGTATAACTAAAAACTAAACTCCAATTTCCTCATGGTTTTGTTTTTACTTGTTTTTCCACTATTTATATTTTGTGTAGTGTCCTACATCAACTAGTAATTTATTACTTTTTGTATGAGGGTGCATTCACAATTGGGCTACCAAAAAGGAATGACTTATATTTAAAGGATTACAAAGAAAAACTTTAGATTTTTGTTTATCTTACCATATTATTGTTGTAATGAATTGTTGTATGCCAATAAATATAATGATGTTTTGTTATATTAATAAAAATATTTTAAAATAATTTGAATATTATGTAAATGTCATTTTGAGTCTTGTTAACTAATTATATCAAATGTTTAAACTGCATTTTTTTAAAAGGAATCAAAAGGAATGCATAAACTCATACAATTGATTTCAAACTTTTGGTACAACAAAAACATGCCCCTTTTTATGAAAGTACATGTTCATTAGATGAACTTGATGAAAAATCAAATTATACAAAAATTTCAAAGTCTTGAAACTTTGAAGGAAAAGGCTACAAGGAAAAAAAACCCATTTTTTAAACCACTTGATATAAAAATTACTTTCGATGGGTTCAAAATGTCTAGCTTGAGGTGCAATTCACATGTGCATGAAATAATCTTGCCAAAAAACATGTATGGTTGCCCATTGAAACTCCTTTTGGGATTTTTAAAAAATATGTTTGTAGCTATAAACGAAAATATTCATGCACAATTAGGTATGAATGTGAAAATTCACCACCATCACATGAAATATTTTAAATTAAATTATTCAATTTTTTTCACTTAAATTTGTTTCAAGTAAATGTTATTTGCAAAAAATAACCTCATAAAAGTCCTCGAATCCTTTTTCGGTTTTTGGAACCTCAACCGTGAATAAACCCATGACTCAATTAATTGAAATGATTCCAAAAAAAAAATTTACAATAAATCTAACCATAACAACCTTCTTCAACCCAAATGTCCATGATACACCATTTAAATCCATTAAATCAAGGTTAAAATGTACATGTGTTATTTTGCATTAATTTCAAATCCCAAGATCTTTGAGTTTATTATCATTATAGTTGGGTCATTGGGTTAAGACCCAAAAGCACCACTTGGTGTTCCATATTTTTGTTGGATACATTCACGGTTGGGGTACTAAAAAAGGAAAGAAAACTTGAGGACTTTTTTAAGCTATTTTTTACAAATGACATTTATAAGAAACAAACTTAAGTGAGACAAATTGAATAATCCAATATAAAATAATTAATGTGTTAATGGTGATTTTTCACATTCATACATAATTGTGTATGAATATTTTGGTTTAATGTCAAAATGCAAAAAATCCTATAAAATCCCAAAATGAGTTTCAATGGACAACCAAACATGTTTTTTTGCAAAATTATTTCTTGCACATGTGACCTACATCTAAAGCTAAACATTTTGAACCCATTGAACATAATTTTTTATCAAATGGTTTTTTAAATGAGTATTTTGCCTTGCATCCCTTACCTTCAAAATTTGAAGATTTTGAATTTTTTGTTTGAATTGGTTTTTCATCAAATTCATCCAATGAACATGTACTTTGAAAAAAGGGGGCATGTTTTTGTTGTACAAATTTTTTGAAACCAATTATATGACTTTATGCATTCCTTTTGATTCTTTTTTTAAAAATTGTAGTTTAGACTTTTGATTACTTTAATTTACAAGACTCAAAATGAGATTTACATAGTATCTAAATTATTTTAAATAATTTTCATTAATTTAAAAAGACATTATTTTATCTATTGGCATATAATAATCTATTACAATTATAATAATGTAAGAGAAATAAAAATACAAATTTATCCTTTATAGTCTTTTTTTAGTTAGACGTTCCTTTTTGGTACCCCAATAATGAATGGTCTATTGATAAAATTTGATGAAGATAAATGGTTTAAAAACTTTTGCATGAAAAAAAATACATTATTTAACATTATAGATTGTTTGAAACTTCAATTTTTAAAAGCAAAACACCAAGAATTGCAAAGTAATTCTTGTAAAGGTATTCATGTATGTTGTGTGATCTATAAATTAATATAAGGCGCCAATTTTTTTGCCTATAATGAGTTTGAACTCCGCCTTGCTACACGTTACCAATGATGATCAATTTTATTTTTTCTTATGTTTTCATATATTTATGTCAATGTCAAATTTAATTTAAATTTATATACATTTTATGGACATGAAAAAACACATGTTAATTTTATTTTTTATATCCATGTTGGTGGATAGGAAAAAGGAATGAAGTAGTTATAAAATGGAGGTAGTTAATAGGAAATGTGGAAAATAGTTATTATTAAAGTTAATAAGAAAAGGAAGTAGTTATAGGCTACAGTCACAATCAAGGTATCCCAAAAGAAACCAACATTCTAGGACTTTAAAGTCTTTTTTTACAAAGACAACAATTTAAGCCAGTTTTAACTATGTAACCCATGTAACTTTAGTTAAATGTACTTGAAAACATTTCACTATTTTGTACAAAAGAATTGCATCCAACATTAGTTTACATCTAGATGTTTCATATTTGCTTGAAAATACACTAAATAATGTTCATTTACTTGTCCTTAAGTTTGTAGCTTGAAAATATTGCATGTTGATAAGGCTACATGTTGACATTAGAAAATTTAAACAATGTACATGGTATTATTTTTATGTCACTTGATATCTAACAACAATTTGTGTACATGGTTTAAATTTGGTGCTATTTGGCATAAGTATACTATTCCTTTTGATTCCGATATCATGTTACAAATGTTGTGACCAAATACTACATTGATTTTCTAGAAATCTTAAGGACATTAAATTGTGCACCAAATTTTTCATTTTAATTGTCATTTTGTTTATTACAACTCATAAAACTCATTGGGAATCTTGAATTTTAAATCCAATATGAAAAGAAAAAATAGTTCATATTTGAATTTTGTGAATTATAATCCTTGGCGTGTGACAATCCTTTTGGGGCACCTCGATTGTGATTGGAGGCTATAAAGAAAAAATTATGAAGTAGTTATGAAATAGGTAGGCTTGAAAATGAGGTAATTATTGTTTAATTGTCTTTGGAATGGTCCAAGGACAACCATATGACTGAAATGGTTGTGTAGAAGCGACATATGAAACTTTTTGCAGAAGAGCCCATATAAATTGGCTCCTACGTCACTTGAATTTAAGGTGCCAATTTTTTTGCCTATAATCAATTTTTTTGCCATAGGGAAGCCAACAATCTATTTCATTTTGCATGAATTTGTTTATGCAATCAATTTTACATACAAGGATCTAATCACTTGGCCTCGAGGAAGGACAATGGCAACTATAATTAAAAAGTTTAAAAATTGGTGCAATCTACCTAATGTGCAAGGTACCATTGATGGCAACACATTCCAATTATTAAACATTTTTCATATCTTCACTCTCCTTTCAAAAAGCGACAAACATTATCTTCAAATCCCTTGACAAATAATTAGTTGTTCAAATATTCATATCAATTGTCCATTCGTTCACAAAGGTTTACCATGTTAATAGATTTTTAATCCCTAACATGCACACTAAGCACATCAAACACACAAGGTGTTATTGACTTCAATGCATCATCCCATGAATTTGTGCCCCTACATGCACCATCAATCTTCCTTCTTACACTCACTTCAACCACGGGGGGTTTCAAGCCTTTTACCATTTGTTATGTTGCCTCCACATTAAAAAAAATCCATGTTTTTGAGCCTTAGTTACTAATTCCAACTAAAGGCAAGTAAGGTTGTTAGGTGGTGGTACAATGGTTGTGGTTGACACAAGTTATTGTGATGGGCCTTGAAACATTGTAAATACTCTAGGAACTATGTTTGGGAGTAAAAAAAACCAAGGCTAAGAAAAAAAATCTCTTTCACTAAATCTGGGCTTCAAAAACCAAGGTTGGAAGCATGGCAATTTTAAGCATGCCAACAAGGCTTTGTAGGAAAAGGCATTCAAAATTGTGCATAAAATTAAGGTATGAATAACCACTTATTTATGGCCTTAGAAGTGCCATATTTGGTGTTATGCTTTATACTGCATTCCAACCACCCACCCCAACTCCCCATTGTCCATCACCCCAACTTCGTTGCGGATATGTTATTAGACATGGATAATCCACCATTTACACCTTGATTATATTTGGGAGGCATAATAAACATAATTTGTCCACCATTTGTGCCCCAATTTTACTATATGGAGGCAAATTAAATCCACCAACTCTACTTGGTTTACCCCATTAGGGATATCCCATATGACCCCATTGGTAATTTAAACATTTTTGGGCTTATTCACAATTGGGGTTCCAAAAAAAGAAAAAAGGATTTTTGTGCGGTTATTTTTTTCAAATAACATTTATTTGAAACAAATTGAAGTGAATTTTTTTGAATAGTCCAATTTTAAATAATTCATGCGATGGTGGTGAGTTTTCACATTCATACATAATTGTGTATGAATATTTTGTTTTATAGCTAGAAACATATAAATTCCCATAAATTCCATGGATAACCAAAAATGTTTTTTGGCAAGATTATTTCTTGCACATGTGACCTACACCTCTAGCTAGATTTTGAACCCATTGAACATAATTTTTTTGTCAAATGTTTTTTTAAAAAAGTTTTTTTCATTGTAGCCCTTTCCTTCAAAAATTTTAAACTTTGAAATTTTTGTATAATTTGGTTTTTAATCAAATTCATATAATGAACATGTACTTTCATAGAAGGGGGCATGTTTTTGTTGTACAAAAACTTTGAAATCAATTGTATGATTTTATGTATTCCTTTTTATTCCTTTTTTTTAAAAGTGTAGTTTAGACATTTGATATGGTTAGTTTATAGGACTCAAAATGACATTTACATGGTTTCCAAATTATTTCTAAATATTTTTATTGATTTAACAAGACATCCTTTTATTTACTGGCATACAATAATTTATTATAATTATAATAACGTAAAATAAACAAAAATCCAAAATTGTCTTTTGTAGTCCTTTAAGTATAAGTCATTCCTTTTTGGTACCCCAATCGTGAATATGGTCCAATTTGTGGCCATTATTGTGACCCAACTTGTAACCAAGGTTGTCCTCCACCTTGTGACCATTGTGGCATATTGTTTGAAAGGCCTTGGATCCCTATCACAATCCCAACATTTGGAGCTACTACACATGGGCTTGTGACAAACTTTTTGGACACCTTACAACAATAAGAAATAAAACATAATCGTGCATTATGAAAACTATGAAAGCCTAAAAACTCAGACCCATAAGTAATGCAAAACATAGTTATCATGTTCAAAATTCAAAACAACTAATTAAATTGATGCAAAGTAGGTATCATGGAGACGTGTTGAAATTTAAAGCTTTAAAAGGTTAAGGACTAAGGTAGATAAATGAACCTAGGTTGTTGTTTGCTTCTTAAAATCAAATAGTAAATTAATTCTATTTAGACATATTGTTTAAATACTCTTTTTTTTCTTGATGGATTAAATTAAACAGGCTCAAAATAAAATGACTAATCAACAAAAGAAATAAATATTTGACCATAAATAAATAAAAATTTATTAAACCACCTAAAAACATCATGCCAATTATTTAGTAGATATAAATTTCAGTCAATTTAATCAATTCAAGGAGACTAAAGGCCCAAAGTAATAATGCAATCCAAGTTATTCATTCACATTTGGAATTGGTCATGAATATTAAATCATTTCAATAGCCAATTGGATTTCAAATTAGGTATGAATATACATATATAAGATGAAAGAGGCAATCCATCCAAGGCTAGAATTGATAAAGGTATTCAACACCAAAACTCCAAAGAGACCTTCAATAATCTCACACTTTGAAGCCATCATCAATTTTAATATTTTCAACATTTAAAAGTAATTTCCAAAATAACTAGAGCTTCATGGCATAGATGTACATGACACCAAACTTCTTGTCACACTTTGAACTTCTCATCAATTTTTAAAAGTCCCAACATGAATTAAACATGTAAAAGCTATGAAAGACCATGTAACTTCTTCCATTTAAAATTTTTTAGGTTCCAAAGTTATCTTCATTTTATTATCTTGTTTTAGTTTGGGAATGGTTTAATGGTGACCATTGTCAAGGTGGGTACCATTTTTGGTGTGTAAAAACAAAAAACCACCATGTCTAATTAATAAAAATTAGAACTAAAACAACATCCCTGATTTTATTTATGCGTGGAGCCAAAATTGAAAAATGGTTTTTTTTTTTTGAAAAAGTAACATGGGTTGGATGGAATTTAAGTTAAATGGCGATTGATCATTGGTTTTTTTTCTAGTTAGTAAATAATCAAATCTAAACTAAGATGAATTTCAAAACAAGAATTAGAATCCAAAAAAAAAAAAAAAACAAAACCCAAAAAAAAATACATGGTTCAATTCAATGTAAAAACAAAAAACCACCATGTCTAATTAATAAAAATTAGAACTAAAACAACATCCCTGATTTTATTTATGCGTGGAGCCA
>Ga0116231_10011995_pt1 | contig 13003 bp, 5 predicted proteins | sample S1TSphgellanicum_2_FD_89695 | JGI IMG/M metagenome (GOLD analysis project Ga0116231, IMG submission 89695) | Host-associated microbial communities from peat moss isolated from Minnesota, USA - S1T2_Fd - Sphagnum magellanicum MG | ecosystem: Host-associated > Plants > Peat moss > Unclassified... | reverse complement strand
TAGTACATGACCCAAATATGTAGGAAATGAATTATTCTCCCCCCCCCCCCCCCCCCCCCCCCCTCAAGTGGGTTTTTTAATTTTCCTCACGTCACTTCAAGTCATTACATGAAATGATCTCATCCAATTATGGGCACCAAAATGTTTTGGGCTTTTAAATAAATTTATTCTCTATCTAATCATTAGACCATTATTTTATTATTGGTCAAATGAAAATAATGGGTCAGTAAGTTGGGTCCTGATCTCGACAAAGAAACAAGTCCTCCCCTTGGACTGAGTATCTCTGAGGATACTCCATGGACTATAAGTTTCTTCCTTCAGGTACTCTTAGAGCAGATCCACCCACACACAATATGTAGACATCGTCCAGTGTCCAGTTCAACAAAACAGTAGAGTCATTTGACTACTTGTCGATCATTAGCCAAAGTTGTTCGTATATTTGTAAGGTTCCTGTAGTTGGTATTCATGTTGAAACCCTGCCAAACTCCATAAGAAGAAAGCACCCAAAAAAGAGAGAGAAAAAGGAACAAGGGGCAAGGACCAAAGTCCAGGCAGGCAAACAGCCCAAACAGAGGGAAGGGAACCACTAAGTACTGAAACCTCCACCAGTTGCATTCAAGTTGTTTCAATGGTTTAATCTCTGATTACTTGTTTGCTTCTTCGGACCCAGTTGAACCAGCACCGACATGGGTGGGTATCTTCACCTTTGTTGAGTGAGGCCTCTTTGTTGTGTATATGTAACCAGTTTTATTTGAACTTGCGACCGTGATTTTTTCGTGGAACCTTGTATTTGTAATGTGCAGAAATAATCCCCAAAAAACTTGGTGTATTTCTCTTATGGTTCATCCAAGACACCAAATTTTCACCTGCTGAAAAAAAAATTTACTGGTGAAATTTAACCAAAAATTCAAATTTTAAATTTTATATGCTAAAATGAAGAGTTTTTTGAGGTTTTTCAATTGACTACAATTTGAAAACATATAATCAAAAACAGCCAATTTTCAAAATCTTGGTTCCAATAGGTAGCTAAAAATATAAGCCGATGCTCAAAGTTTCTTACTCTCATATCTTGTTTGTAGCCAAATTTGTGTGAGTCCTGCTTTGGATGAACGCCAGTTTGGTTACAGCACTAAATGGACCCCAAAAAAAACACTGATGGAAGGCCTGTAGCCTGGGTCCATATCAAACAGGCATACGAGAAATCAAAGGTCGAGGGTTAGGAAAAACTACTATCTGCATTCAGCACCTATCCTTGCTACAGTTCACATTACAATGCCCCACACCCACATTGAGAAAGTATCGGCCGTGCAGATCTTCTATATATATGATCTACATCAGAGCTTGGAAATGGAAACTCGCTTTGTTGAAGACAATGTCAATGCAAAAGTGAAAAGCAAAAGCAGAGACAGTCCCATTAAAAAAAAAGTTGCAAGCTCCAACTTCAAACCCATACCAACTTTCTTCAAATGAAGCTTGTGCAAGTTTGAAATTTGAACCAGCATGGTCCACTTCTTCAATGTATTCCTGTCTGGTAGCTAACCATGGAGGTTTAGCTATGTACTAACTAGTACCAACACACATGTAGCTGCCTCCTCAGTGGCAACCAAGTGCCTTACATACTTTGACCTACATACATGACAGCCACTTACATTGCCTACTTACTTTCATACAGTATTTACCTAGGAAGTTACCTAGGTATTGTGATATGGAAGTAGCAAGGTTTACACAATAGGAACCTTGGTAACTCAGGTGTTCTTCAACAACAACTTAATGATAATAGGTTTCCAAAAGATGGTGCACTAGTGTGTGATTGATCACATAAGACCCAATTTTTTGCACATGTATCATGTAAGGTGAGACCATGTAAGATTTTGAAGTTTAAGCTGAACACATGGCTCATTGCCCATGGGCAATGGCTTAGTGATATTGCCCCTATTTGAAAGAGTTTGGATGTTTAAACTAGTTTTTTGCCATCAAGCCAAAAGCCAATGGATGGGAATCATGGTCATGTTGCAAATGGTTGTGAAGTGAATTCATCATCAAGGCAAGCAAAATGTGGAAGGTAACTCCCCAAGAGCAGCACATTCTTGAAATGAATCAGTGACCAAGGCCCTGCAAGCGACCCTTATTTTGGGAGCATGCAACTCCAAGGGTGTAACCATACTTAAAGCATCAGCAAAATATTTTTATTTTCATGTTTCCCATGATACCTGGCATTTTTCCCATGGAGAGAGCATTTCATTTCAAAATACCCTGCCTTTCGAGGAGGAAAGATTTTGCTTGATAATGTGCCCTCCAGATACACTAAAGAAATTCTGCCCATACTTTCCATTAACTAATGTGGGGTCACTTGATCACCAAAAGCAAATGTGAATTTCACAAGAGAGTGTTTAAAGGTTCAAACCTCAAGCAGAATTAAGAATAGTATTGCCTTTGGTGCAACATTTAGATGACAATAGCCACTTCAAATAGGAGACAAAAGCCCCCCCCCCCAGATTCCATGATTCCCAACTGGGTCCATTTTCAGCCATTGTTGAACATCCATTCTTTGCAAGATTTAATCTCTGCCCACTCCTGTGGATCCATCCAACTTGGGGTTCCCATTTGATGGAAACCACCAATTGAAGGCTGCATGGTAAAAGACCCTGTATCCCATATTGTGTCCTATCAGTCCAAAGCGGATGCAGAGTTCTGCCTGTAGCCTAGGGTCAGTTTCCACATTGATGAAACGAATAATTCTTTTTAAATAAAAATAAATTCTTTTTTTATTATTTTGAAATTATATTTTTTTCCATCATCTACTATGACATTGTGATATTGAGTAGTGAAATTATTCAGAATGTAGCCTATGATAATTATGATGATTTTCAACATATCAACTTCATATTTTCACAAAATTTCATTTCACTATTTTGAGGATTATTTAATGACCTTAGGGTAAGGTATAGGGATAAGTAAAGTAAAGCTAGAGAGCTTCTGTGCAAAATGTTTGGGTACTGTTGATTCTAATTTTTGACTGTAAAGAATCCACACTTGGTTACTACCAAGGTTAGATTAGTAAGACATACTATTCTTAGATTAAAATTCTTTGGACAACCTATTCTTGTTACTGACAAGTAGTTGCTAAATAGAAAACATAGGTCAATCATGTTGGAGCTCTTATTTAAAATGCAATAGTTAGTTAGGTTGTTGACTACACACCTAAAACCCTAAAATGTGCACTTCTACTTAATTATACCAACACAGTAGGACCTTTATATATGTCCAGTACATAATGTACGAACTACCATCTTGTGCTACAAGCCTACAATACTCCAGGGTCAACACAGGTAGCTACAAGCCCACATGCAGTTTAATTTGTGGTTAGGATCAAAGTGTTGGGGTTGTAGCTAGGTTCATCCCACACCAAAAGCAAATCTCTATATTGAGCCTAAACTCATTTAATGTGAGTCTTGGATGCCATCTATGGGCCTTTTTTTGTTTCAAGGTTAGATTAAGGGGTGTTAGAATTATTTCCCATCAATCCCCACCCCCCCAAAAAAAACCATTCTTGAGTTTGGTACCTTCTAAGGGCTAAAATTGAATCACTCCAAAGTTTTACCCCCAAAACCAAAATTCTAAGGAGGGGGAACCTGATGGGGAGAGAGAGAAGGGAAAAAGGATTAATTTTCTTAGTTGTCATCACAAGATGGATTGAACATTAATACAAACCTTGCTTTCCTAAATGGAACAAAAGACTGTGTCACTTAGGGAGGCAGTATAAAAATGAACCACCAAATTGAACTCAAATGCAGCTTCCTTTCTTCTCCCTTGGAATGCAACATGCTCATGACCAAACCAGTAAGCAGCAAGTCTTGAGTCTTGAGCAGTGTTGGCCAGTTATTGAGTTTGACCTGGTTATCAAGCCAGTTATTAATAACTTACCAGTCAATTATTGATTTTTTGATAATTGGTTAAATTAATTACCGCCTGATATTTTCAAAATATAATAACTTACCTGGATGAGCCAATTATCAACTAGGTTAGGTTAGCAATCTTTAAACACTAATTTTATAAAGAAATAAGATAGAAAATTAAGTAAATAAACCTTTTAACCAGTGTATAGCAGGTTAACCGATGGTTCTCAATCAGCTATTTGAAAACTTACCCTTATGCATAATTGATGGTTATTACCAAAGAAATATTGATAACTTATCCGGCACCCAATTTTGTTTTTATATGGACATGTTGATGACTTGTGTGATCCCCAAAAAAAAATTTTAAAACAATGACAGGTCAAAAGTAGTCTTGACCTTCCCCCACTCATTTTTCTAGCCAGATACAATGAACCTCTAAAACAGTTGGTGTTGGAGGAATTGCAGGACTACAGTATAGACAAGTTCACATAGACACTTGTTGAGCATAATGAAGGAAAAAAACACCCATAGGACTGGTAGTAAATTATTTCATACCGATTTGAGTGTAGCCATAAGGTGAGTGAAATTGGGTACTGATTCATGAAAATGGGTATCAGTTCAGAAGATTTGCAGCATCTTATTTGAAGAATACTTCATTTAATGAAAGAATATATGAGCAGCAGTGACTGCTTAGGTAATGAAAATTCAAAACTGGGGAGTATAACTTCCCTAAGGATCAATTTAGGTCCGTAAACTAGTTTGGTAGATCTTTTCTTTCTTTCCCCTTGTGTACTGTTTTCATCCTGACTTCTCATTTCAACCCCAGTTTAGGCGAAACTGGGGGCACAGTAACCCCAGTTTGGGGTACTTTCCAAAATAACTCTTATTATTTCTTTTTCTTTTTCTGGGAGGTGCAGGGTGCTAATTTTTTGCTTCCAAGGAGCAGCTGCCTTTCTAATCTCTCGCCAATTATTATTCAAAGTTGTTGGAAATTGAAGAGTGTTGTTGGTGACAGGTTTGCTTGACTATAGCCTCTACAATTTTAGGGTCTGCAAGGCCTTGTTACTAGCTACCTACCAACCCTCACAGCACTGATCCAAGTTTCTCTCTGTCATGAGTTCTTTCCATTCCTGGCTACTTAGTGTTTTTTTCCTTCCTTTGGGTGAGCTAAAATTGGCTGCTAGTACTCCCCTGCCAACCTTACCCTACAGACAGCTACTAGCTAACACCCTAGGATGTAGTAGGTACACAGCTACTACTCCTTATGTATCAGGTACATACCTGGTAGGTCAGTGAATAGGGGTATCATAGCCGACTGCGCCACCCCTGCACTCTTCTCATCATGAACTCAAATCATCACTATATATACTCCTCTCTTCAGCTCTTGTTTCTCACTCAGGCTCATCACCAAATGGCATTCTCTAGTACTTGAGAAGAGAAGGAAGTTCTAGTACTGCACTTATGCTTTCAGCTGACAGAGCAGGTGTGCAGGTGAGAGCTTGAGCAGGAGGGATCAGTTGTGTGGTAGCTGCCTGCAACAATATTATTTTTTAATCATGGGTGTTAGAGGTTTTGGGGTACTAAGCCCCATGATTCAGCTGCTGTTGCTGGTTTTCATTGTTGCTGAAGGTGTAGTTGGGCCAGCTCTAGCAGGGGGAGGGGGGCATCAAGGTGGGCATCAAGGTGGGCATCAAGGTGGGCCATGGGGGCATGGGGGACAAGGTGGTGGGAATCCATGGGGACACAAGTCTCCGAGTCCACCTTATGGTCACCCATACCCACCACCAACTTCAAAGCTTCCTCCTCCTTATGTGTACAAGTCTCCACCGCCTCCTCCATCTCCCAAGTCTTCTCCTCCTCCTTATGTCTACAAGTCTCCTCCACCTCCATCTCCAAAACCTTCTCCTCCGTATGTTTACAAGTCTCCTCCACCTCCATCTCCAAAACCTTCTCCTCCGTATGTTTACAAGTCTCCTCCACCTCCATCTCCAAAGCCTTCTCCTCCTTATGTTTACAAGTCTCCACCACCACCACCATCTCCTAAGCCTTCTCCTCCTTACGTATACAAGTCCCCACCTCCTCCGCCTTCACCCAAGCCTTCTCCCCCTTATGTGTACAAGTCTCCACCACCTCCGTCTCCAAAGCCTTCTCCTCCTTATGTGTACAAGTCTCCACCACCTCCGTCTCCAAAGCCTTCTCCTCCTTATGTGTACAAGTCCCCACCACCACCTCCGTCCCCAAAACCTTCCCCACCTTATGTGTACAAGTCTCCACCTCCTCCATCTCCCAAGCCTTCCCCTCCCTACGTCTATAAGTCTCCACCACCACCTCCATCTCCCAAACCTTCTCCTCCTTATGTCTACAAGTCTCCACCACCACCTCCATCTCCCAAACCTTCTCCTCCTTACGTCTACAAGTCCCCGCCTCCTCCATCTCCAAAGCCGTCTCCTCCCTATGTCTATAAGTCACCACCACCACCTCCTTATGTTTACAAGTCCCCACCGTACTGATCCATCCCAGCCATGGGCGAACATTGAGGTAATGTTTTCTTAGCTGAACTTCAGTACTGATCTCTCAATACAGATTGATCCGCTATGCAATTGTGCTGCATTAGAACTTCAGTAGCTCATGAACTAATTTTTGCAGTTCTCATGAGTGATCAGTACCCGCGCATTGCTTACATTGGGTGCTTTTCTTTTTGTAATTTGTGCAGGTGCAGCAATGCAGCAATGCTGCAGATAATAATAAATGGAGATGCATGTCTTAAGGACGTGCAGGTGTCATCATGTCTGCAGTTCATCAAGTTCAAGTCAAGATCACGGACTAAAAGGGTTCTAGTATCGTACAGTCGATGGGTGGCAATAATGTAGTAGCTCAGTGCTCATGTAGTAGAGCACCCTGGCAATAGCAAAAGCTAAATTAGTAATCAGATAGTGAATAAGAGCTTGAAGATCTCGGCTAGATGAGCTCCAATGCTGCTCCATTGCTCATGCAGTACTGAAGGTCGAAGTGGAGACCTCCAAGCTGCAATGCAAGACACTCTGGAGTCTGCACATAATACAAAAAACACTGCAGGCAATGCAAGACACTGTGCAAGATCACACCCTGCAAGACAGAGTTCTGCACCTGCAATGCAAGACACTGAAAAGTAGTTTTTATATAAATACATGGTTTCCGTGAAGAAATATATTTTTCTTGTGGTTCAATCCCTTTGGTACTATTGCTAATATTGTTGTTGTAAGTACAGTCTTGAGAAGATACATAATGTGCAAGGTTAGATTTTGACATGAGATTTAAGTCTTTGATGTGAAAATGTGCAGCCACTGGGGTATGTTATCTTGATACCTGCTTGCTAATAAATTTCTCATTAGTAAGTTTTCATAAGATTTCAGGGGTTTGGATGACTAATTAATTGCAGGAGTCAATTGAGATGATTAATTGACTAATTAATTGCCGGAGTCAATTGAGATGATTAATTCCCCACTGGGGCCAGGGGCTGGAATTTGGCCCAGAGATTGTTTCTTGATTGATATCTTAGAGCACAGCTCTGCAGATCAGCAGCTTCCAGCATCAAATTGATGGCAGTATTGGAATGAGTAACTACTCTACTGGATTTGTTAACATTGAACAGCAATCTTAAGGATGAAATTATTTACCATAATGTAATTCACTATTTGGAATTTGGATGAAATTAAACCATTTAAGGCATCAGTTGAGAACATGGTTTTTGGATGAAATTAAACTAACATGTATTAGTAAATTGGGATGAAATTAAACAAACATGTGTATCAGCTGAGAAGATGGTAATTTTTAGATGAAATTAAAGCAACATGTGCTAGCATGCTTGGATGAAATAAAACCATAATGTAGCAGCTGAGAGCATGGGAAATTTTTTTAGGTGCTCAACATGTACGAGCATTCTCAGATGAAATTAAACCATAATGTGGGAGCTGAGAGCATGATTCTTGGATGAAATGAAACCAACATGGTTCAGTTGATAGCATCTTTTTTATGTGAATTTAGAACATGTATTACTATTCCCAGATGAAATTAAACCATAGCATAGTATTGGCTGAGAGCATGGTTGCCTGTAATTAGGATACACACAACTGCAAAGGAGATGACATGCTGCAGCAACCACTACTAGGAGCCAAGCCATGCCTCTAGCTGGAACCACAGCTAAAAGAGTTCCTAATAAAGAAAACCAATATTCCTGCACCCCCACAGAAAATGCAGGTCATGAGATTAGCATGTCTAGAAACACATGAGATGTGGTGTGGAGAGTTCTCCGTACGAGTTGTAATCGCTGTCGTTGTTGAAGTGCAAGCTGCAGAGGAGTGCAGACTACTATTGATCATGAGAATAGCTCCTTTGAAAAGCAAAGCAATGCCATAGTAACCGCTACGTGACCTGAGCTACTCGTTTTGATGGATGAGTTTTTCACTATGTGGACGAGACTCAAGTATTGAAGGAGCAGAACCATTAGGTGATGAGCTGCTTGTTTTGATGGATGATTTTTTCACTGTGTGGACCTATTAAAGGATGAGAACCATTATGTGATGAGCTGCTTGTTATGATGGGTGAGTTTTCCATTATGTGGACTCATTAGAGTTATCCATAAAGTCACCCTCTGTTTCACCCCCTATCTCCTCTGCTTTTGTCCCCTATCCCCTCTTTCAGTAGTATCCGGCAAGTAAGGAAATTTTATTAAATCTGGGTATGAAATGCTGAAACTCAGCATTTAATGCACAAGGTTCGAGAGTAATTATAGTAGTTGTACAGGTTGGAGCTGTGAAAATGTATGAAGCAGCAGTGCAGGCGCTCAGAAAAAAGGAAACACAGCATAAAACTCAGTTTATCATCAAAATTGGTGGAAAAACTAGTTTGGGTTCCAATTATTTTCTTTTGTAAAATTTTCATTCCAGTTCCGTGTTTGATGCCCTGTTATGCCGAAGCTAGCCTTTCTCCGCCCCCAATCGCCTAACTTTACTGATAACTCTATTAAACAAAGTTTTCTAGAAATTAGAAAGAGAGACATTTGGTTTGCTGACTAAAAAGTGAAAATTTTACTCTTGACCTCCACAGGTTATTGCCTCCTGTGGTGGTGGGTGGCCTATTTCTAACTAGATTGAGAAAAGATATGGTACAGATATCCAAGTAATTGTAACTGGAGAACTTGCCCTACACTCGTCTTCTGCATCCAAATCAGTGTTGGGCGGTTACAAGGATTGGTCAGTTAGAACCATCTGTTGTGATTCCGGTTAGTAAAAAGCAAAATCACAACCAAGTTTGATTTCTGGAACTGGAACCAAAACCAAAATTGGGTATAGTTTCAAACCAAATTCAGTTCTGGAACCAAAACAGAACCTGGTTCTGGAACCAAACCAGAAGTTTTGAAAATATTGTTTTTTTGGGAAAAAAAAACTTGGAACCAGGGGTTAACTGGTAATTAACCTCCAGTTTCAGACTGGGTTACTCAGAAATGGAACCAAAATCAAATCTGATTACCAGAATTGGAACCAAAACTGAAACCTGAATTTCTTTTCCAAGAACCGGACCAGAATCAGACCTGAGAATCCTTTTTTTTTGTGGAACTGGAACCATTCCAAACATTGGTGCAAGACAATTTTACAAGACCCCTGGCCGACTACTTTAGACTGCAGTCTCAGTGCATCACATTTCCTATTCTCATTACATTGGATGGAAAACACCCTTTGCCTCTTCAATGTATGGATTGTTGGGCGGGGACAGGGACTATCGCATTGGATCCAACTTTTGGAAGTTTTACCTTCATAGAACTAGTTTCACATTAGTGAACCAGTTTCTTTGGTGAAAGTGTTTAGACTGTTTAGATTGCAAGGGATTGTTTTGGTGTTCAGAGTGTGGACACATTAGGTAGATGTACAACATCTTATCTATTGGCAGGGCCAGCGTGTTTGTGATGCCTTGTTTTTTCATCATTCTGGCAAGTGCAAATAGTGCACCATGTCAGCACCACATCAGTATTTTGGTGGTGCTCACAATGCAAGGTCACCCAGTCAGAGATTTTTCTTTCCATTTTGCAAGGTCAAAAAATTGATCCCCCTCACTTCCCTCCATTGCTTGTGCAATACAACTAAACAACAAAATGAATTACAAAGCAACAAAACAAAACTCTCAAGAGGAAATTTATGAAGTAGCAAAACTATGGTAGCAAAACAAAACAGAGGTGATGTTGGGAAGGTTTATGTGAATTAATTCCAGCATGAAGGGCATGGCATGGCATTGCATAACATACATGACAGTGTCCATTGCATGTCATCATGATGATTTAATGTCACAATGAATCCCTTGTGAGGGTATGCATGTGTGATGTTAAGCATGTTGTGAAACCTATAGACATGGTTGTAATTGAGGAGAGCTCTTTACAACCGGTGAGGGGAGGGTAAAAAGCAAGGGTTAGGCCACTAGGTACAAGCTAACTACACAAACTTGTACTTGTTGAATCTAATAGGTACCCTTGGCCTACGTAATACTTTGTGCTCAACTAATGCCCTCCAGTATGCTAAGAGGGGCCGTGAACAAACCCTTAGACCACCACTCTACTGGTGTTAAAGTCAATTTTCCAAGAGAACTTGTGATTACATTGGATTGGCCTTGAAGTTCAAACACTGCTTTCTTATGCAATGTTAGGAGAAAAAAAAAAAAAATTGAGAAAATTACACCACATTTTGACACATGTTTTTACTAGAACCTTGCAAAACTTTAGTTATAAACACAAGCCTTCTAGCCCTTTGAAACTCCAAATGGCATTGGCACAATCATGTAAGAACACCTTGGCCTATTTGTGTACACATCCAAATATTGCAATTGCTAAAGGGAGGAATTGATCAATGAGATGTCGATCACGATAGTTCCTTTCTTTAGCTCGAGTTGCATTAGAAGCAACAAATTTGTGTGTTGTGCAAGATTGGGGAAATAAATTCACACGCATGAAGTCAACAATGACAATGTTAGTTAGGTAGGGTGTGAATTCCATCTTTCATGAACACAATGTTGACTCATCAACAAAAGGAATTGCATGTGGTTAAAGGAAGCGCATATAGTTGTTGTCATCCCACGTGAAAGCCAAAATCTCATGCAATGGTGGCAAAAACATCATGAACTACATCATGGGTTCCCATGGGTAAAAGCATGGTTAGGTGGCTCACATTTGACATTTTGAAAAGTTTGCATCTTACACTAGCTACAATTCCTACATTTAAAATAATTATCAAACTATAAATCCTATAATTATCCCTTATGGTTTCGGTCACAAATATTAATAGGCCACCTAATAAATATCTCTAAACATGTGATTGGTCCAAAAAAATTTAAGAAAATTTTAAAGATTTCAATGTGAAATGAAATATCATTTGTAAAAAACTAACAAAGATCATAACAAATTAATTTTTTTAATACGAAATATATATATATATATATGTATGATTTTGAAATAAATATGACATATTTTTTCAGTCCACATTTTTCATTTTCTATGTGTGACAAACATAGTGTCATCATTTCAAAAGTCCACAATGAATTCATTATTTTCTTAGAACTCATCCATAATTTTTAATAAGATTTTCACTAAAGTCTATTGCAACATGGATAATGAAAAAATTGAAAATTTTAAAGTTTGATATGATTTTACATTTTAAATTCATCTATAATCCAAAAAAATTACAACTGCGACAGTCCAAACAGTCCACCTAATTGTGCTTTCACCCCCATGTGTTCATTGCCATGGGCGCAACATAATAAATGGATATCCATAAGGTCGATGGGATGTGTGCACACACATCAAAGGAGGCCTATTGAAAGATGTGGTAATATAAGTCACGCCCGCAATGTTGTGAAAAAAACTAAGGAAAATAATCAAAAGGTTAGGAAGATTAATCAAGTTATATACCCAACACCCACCCCAAGGCCGAAACATGATAAAATTCAAGCATGATGGGCCTTAAATATCATGTTGGCCAACATGCTGGAAAAGGTATGATGATGTAAATGTTTTGAAATAGAATCATGAAATTAAACCATTTATTGTTTGATGAATTGTTCAAAAGGAAAAAGACACGCGCATGCTAAGGGTGGTAAAAAATTGCATGTTGCTTTGAAATGTTACTAAAAAGGGAAAGTGTTATTGTCAACTCATATTAAGGCTTCAAAAAAAAAGGACATTCATTGATCATAAACCTAACACCTATGATGGAAACTACAAAGGCCCAGTTCCCTAAATAGGTTATCGAGGCAATGATGGTTATTTATATGAGTTCAATACCATCAAAAGCTATTGAGAAAAAGGTTTATTTATAGGTTAAAGTTCCTTCTAGGCTATCAAAGGACTCTAGACCCAAAAGGTCTCCAAACACTTGAAAAAAGGAAGAGTCAAAATAAACAAAAAAAAGTCTATCAAAATGGAAGAAAAAATTTGAAAATGTGCAACATAATATATACGAAGGCTATTGCATGAAACAATGGGTTAAAATTCCATAAACCACTTGAACATCATCAATTTTAAGAAAAAGGTTGGCATGCCGAACATCCTTTCATAAAGCATCATTAATGAAAGATGATGTGAATGATGAAGTGCCCAATGGGACCCCCAATACATTGATTCCCTCTAATGTGGTGTTAAACTAGATTGGGTGTCAAAGTTAAGCAACAGACCAGAGGGGGACCATGCTACACGATTGTAAAGTTGGATAAAAAGACTTATTACATAAAATTTAGTAATGTTCATATGCAAATGATACAAATGAAAGGGGGTCTATGATGTGAATATCATTTGTAATGGATAGAAATAAACAAGAAGGAAAATGGTTAATTGTAAAACGTAATGCCTTAAAATGAACTAAAACAAATAGTGCCCCTCCCAAGAAATCACCTTGACGAGTTCCCATGGCAAATGGGATGACCATGACATCGTTTTCATGGTTACAATGATTATAAAATAAAATAAACTCAATTGCATAAAATGCACAAACAAAGGGGATGAGTTGAATGATGTCCCTACCTATTATACAAAGTTTTTGAAATATGGCCCCTCTTGACATCGAATTAAAAACATTCGTCATGTTTAGCTA
>Ga0116231_10011994_pt1 | contig 13003 bp, 15 predicted proteins | sample S1TSphgellanicum_2_FD_89695 | JGI IMG/M metagenome (GOLD analysis project Ga0116231, IMG submission 89695) | Host-associated microbial communities from peat moss isolated from Minnesota, USA - S1T2_Fd - Sphagnum magellanicum MG | ecosystem: Host-associated > Plants > Peat moss > Unclassified... | reverse complement strand
TTTTTTTACAACCCCAAAATTAAAAAGGTGACTGCAAAAAGGTGGGAACTACTAATAGGAAACCACATGGACCAATCATTATGATTGGCCAATAAAAAATAAGGAACAACAATCAAATCATATTCATTACACTCTTCTTTGTAACAAGTGTACAATTTTGCAATGTTTTTAACTTTTACTAACTTCAACAAACTCAACAAATATGTGGGAGAAAAACCATTTTCCTTGACCAAACCGACATTTGTTGACTTTTTAAATTTGATGTTGACTCACATACTAAACACTAGTAAAGATGCTCTAAGGGGGTCAAAAGGAAGCATTTGTGTTTTTATTTTAGAAAGCGAGGGCAAAAATAGAATGCCCCATGTTTCAAAAAGAATTTGTTTACATCTTTTTTTATAGGTAGTGGTGTCTATGGCTCTTCAAATAGTTTAGGCCACCAATGATGGGTTTAGGTCCTAGGTTACTTGATTTTTCCTCTTAGGGATTCCCATTGTGGGTTGCTATGTGTTAATGGTGATGGGTTTAAGTATGAGGTTATTTGATTTCTTCTCTTAGGGCTCCTTAAGGCTCCTCATTGTGGGTTGCTTCATGTTACTAGTGATGGGTTTAAGTCCTAAGTTACTTGATTTCCACTCTTAAGGCTTCCCATTGTGCATTTAACATTTTTGGGTGTTGTCTTTTGTTTAGATTTCCATCTTCTTTTTTTTCTTTCTTTTTTTCCTTAATTAATGTATTTTTTTAATGGATCAATCACAAGATGTTTTCAATAGCACCACATTTTTATCCCATATGTTTTGGCCAAAGTTGAACTTTAATGAATATACATTATAAGGTGAAACAAAGGAAAACATCTATATTTTTTTTCGAAAGTGCTCAATGTTTCCAAAAATTTGTGATGGTTCAATCAAAGTGACTCCTTAACTATATATGTATATACATATACCATGGGCACATTATATTCAACTAAGTTCAATGAGGATCTTATCAATAAGAGTTGGTTTTACAAGGATGACCACAAGGTTCCATATTATTTTGTCCTACCAAAATAAGTTTTGGTTTGTTAGAATTTAAATTTTCAATGAAATATAACAATCTCTTCAAACTATGTTTCTTCTTGGCCTCAATTTTTGTTCGAACATAATTTTTTCTTTGAAAATGGGCTTTCTTTGAAGAGATTTGCACTTGAACAAGGTGTTGCTTCATATATGTGACTTTCTCATCATTCTTTTTTTTTTTTTGTTGTTTTCAAAAAAATTCCATTGGTTTTAGATTTTTTTCTCCTTGTGTTTTGTGTATGGGTGTTGGAACATATTGGTTTTGATGTTTGAGTAGGAAGTTTTTGTGATGCATATTTTGAAAAAGAAGTTAGTTTCCAACTTAATTTTGTTTGAAGCATTTTCTTTAAAAAGATTCAAGAATGAGGAGCATGGGAGGTCTTTTTTTTTTTTCCTTCTTTTTTCTAGTTTGGATTGATGAAACATCATTGCAAAAGTGAAGACACATCTAAGGCAAATACAAATTTGGGCTTAAAATCTTTTGGAGACCAATCAATTTAGTTCTCATTTTTTCTTCATCTTCAATTATGATTTCATCCTTAATGTGATGGAATTAAAGCTCAATAATATCAAATTCAAGTATATTATGGATAACTTCATTGTATATCAAAGGGTTATTGCCATATGTTTGGCATAAAAGATTTTTAAAAAAAAATCCCAACATCTTCCCAACTTCTTTTTATTTTAAATTTTTTTTGCAACAATTATAAATATATGATCCTCACTACATGCAATTATATTATGAACACAAAATTTTTAATGTGATTTTCACATGGCTTCACAAATTAAAAATCAACGTTAAAGCCACCCAACTAGATACAAAATGTGTAAGTTTTATTTATTGAACTTTCAAGCACATAGAAATTCATGTAGATCCTTCAAATTGGAACTATATATACTAATAAGTGATTGCATGCATTACAAATTAAATTTCCATGTGTTATATTTTGGTGAAATATTTTTAAATAACTCTTTGACAAAATCAAGTCAATATAATAACAAGTGTGTTTGTTATTTGTAAGGATTTGAATTTCAATCCATTTGATCAAGAGCCATTTCCCAATTTGTTTCATGATGGTTTCAATCTAATATTAACATTGTGAGTATATTTTAAGTTCCAATGGATTGATTAATCTTTGTCATATTTAACATAAACATGTAGAATATAATGTGATTGGAAAATTGGAATTTGTGCATGAGAATCATGGAGCAAATCTACCATGTACTAAATTTTTATTGTTCCCAAGCATCTTGGCATTTGGAAGTCCATTCGAAGGCCCTAGATTTGTGTAAAAATTTCTTATTAGTGCCATGATAAACACAAAATTTTAATGAAACATTCATAAAATTGTGCCATTCTAGTGAATACTTTGATGTCTCTAGGATTCTTTAATGGTGGCATCTCCACAATTGCTGAACTTTTTCAATAAAATGAAAAGGGTATGGATCCTTTGTTGTTACATCGAGTTTGTGATAATTGATGCAAAATCTTAACATCCCATTTTTCTTCAATATCATCATTATTAGAAATATTCAAATAGTTTGGTCTACTAGCTAATGAATCTTACTACCAACATTTTGTTCAAATCTTGTTTAACAATAACATTGTACTTAGGATTCATTTGGTGCCTAGCTTGATGAATTGAGGGAATTCTTGTTTAATTCAATGTTGAACAATGTGGGGTGAATCCTTTTCAGATCTTGGTAGTTCTAAACAAACTTGTCCTTATACTCCTTTAAAAGTTGTTTGACATGGGTAACTAATGTTGAATTTAGTTTACTGTTGATTGACAATTTGAGGATTTTTCGATGTTCCTAGATTCAAATCCCAAACTTATTCCTCCTTTGGTAACATCCAACAAACAATTTGTAGATCTTGCACTTTAATTATCATGGGAGTTGGATCTACCAAATAGATCCTTTGGTATGCTAAAACTACTCTTTGACTTCAATAATACCAAAGTTAGAGGATTTGGTTGTAAAATCCATAGGTAAACTAATTGTTATAATGGAAATTATATCAAGTTTACAACAAACAAAACCCGATATATTCATATGTAACTCCATTGATGAAATTGTAGCACAAAAGCACCTTAGGTCTCTTTGTGGTTCTATCTAATCATTTGGTGACAACAATGGTTTTAACTATGCCATTGCCTTCAATGGTGATCAAGTTGATTCCCCATTCATGGCATTCATGGGAAAATTTGGCATCTCAAGGTCTACCTAACAACATGGAATAATTGTCATCTAGAACATTATTCTTCATGATTGTAATGGTGATTACATAAGGAATTCCATGAACGTGAATATTAAGATTCCAAAGAAATCCTACATGTTAACCATTGTTTGATATGCATTCTAGGATTGTAGGGTGCTAATTTGGGGTTTGATAATCCTAATGGTTTCCTTAATTCTTCAAGAATGATGTTGACCCCATAACCTCCATCTAGTATAACATCTTCTATAAATTTTTTTCCAATCCAAATTTGGATGATTGCCATATGTGGATTTATAGTTGTTAAAGTTATCATAGTAATAATTATAGGAAATTCAAAATTTTGGTGAAAGAAAGTCTTGAAAGGACATACATCTTAAGATATGGAGCAAGATTTAAAAGTTAACCTACCATTAAAATGAACCTGCCTACCAAATTGTGTTTCACAACTCTTGAATTTTCATGTTGTATTTGGTTGGAACTTCAATAATAGATGGTTCAATAATCTAGGAATTACCAAATTCAAATTCTAGATAATTGTGTTGTTGTAGTTGAATGAAAGGATCTTGTTTTTGTACATCATGAATTGTAGTTTCAAAGAATTTTTGAAATTACTAATTTTCTTCAACCCATTCAATAGTTGATTTAGTCTTTAGTGGCTCTTTCTCTATAAATGCCACCTTTTCAAGGACCTTGCTCCTAGTGGTGATTACCAATATCATGTTTACCAAAGCTTTGTCATGCTTGGTTGTTGTTTGCTACCAAATTGTTTCTTCTGTCTTTGATAATTGCTCGAGTCATTACCTTGTATGGGTAATCATAAATCTTGTGATTGGTTTGTCACAAATGTAGCATCAATAAGCAAGAAAAGATTTGGGTTTATTAGAATTTCAATTTTTTGCTTTAAAGTTTAGTTGGTGTTCGTTTTGTTGAATTGAGATTTCATTTATTGAAGGTCGTTTTTTCTTCTTCAATTGTTATTTTTTTAAAATTAGATTTTAGTGCCACTTTTTCCTTCAAATGCCTTGGATTTTAGCAATGTCCACATATCACATCAATCTTCCTACCTTCTGTAGTACAATTAACTTTCTATTAGTTGGTGGGTCCAAATTGTTTTTGTAGTTTTGTGCATCTACAATGTTTTTTGCACAAGTCACTACTACTTCCTTGTATTACAAAAGAGTATTTCACTTCATGCTTATGATGGCAATTTGAAGATATGGCAACAATTTTGTTTTGAAAAAAGTTGTGAACAAACTATCATTTGTCTTGTGCTACATAGAATTGTTAATTTCAAAATGTTTTTGTAGTAGATTTCAAACTTTTGATCAACTTCTTGTTTAATGACATAAAAGGTTAGTTAATCTGAACCTTTAGGTGCCTTTTGCAAAAAGAAACTTCCAATTCATTAAATACATAATTCCTTTGCTTGAAAAAAATTCCTTACTTAAAAATGTCATCACAAAAGTAAAAATAATATATTGACAATGTTTGCATTATTGCGTTCACCATTTGTGGTAATTATCTTTTAAAAAATTCAAATATATGCATTTGGGTTGGATCCAAGTATGTATATTGGGTATGGTAGCACCTTTTTTGTTGGTTGAGGTGCCACCAAAGTTGATGTTATTATCAAAGTTGGAATTAGGTACCAAAGTGGGCACCAAGGATTTCAAAGAAATCACCTCATAGGGCCCACCTCCTAATTGACCACTTTATGGTTCATTATGACTAGTTGAACGTCATCCAATATTAGGTTTCCTCTTCTTGTGATTCCCAAGCTACCATGTCCTCCCCTTGGAAGACCACCATCACCTCCTAAAGTGTCACCTCTTGGAAGATCACTATTATTTCCCAAGTATTACTTGAGTGATGTATGTCGAACTAACATTTAGTATTTGTCCCATACATCTTGGAAACTAATATTGGTATCATGTTCCCCCTTAGGTAAAGAAAAGGTCCTACAAATGGAAAACCATTGGAGGTGTTGATGGCTATTGAAAAAGGTATGATTCTTTCTACTAAAACAGAAGGAGTTTTAGTAGTTGGATTACCCAATACTTCTTTAGTTACTAAAGTCATGGGTATTTATACTATAGATGTAACTACCCTTATACTAGTTACCATCATGATAGGAATTTATATTGAAACATATGTAGTTTGAATTTAAGGTGGTGTTCTAAACACAAATGGTTGAAAATTTGGCAGAAATGAACATTCTCCATAAGTAGGCTAGTTTAATTACAATACCCACAAAAATCCCAAGATAATTATGGAGTTGTGCTACCAAAATTAAAGTGGGTTTGGTTATCAAATGTCCGGTTGCTTCATCTTTTAGTTCATCATTCATGTGTGAAAAAACCAAACCCCATGGTTGGGCTTGGTTTTACAATTTTTGCAATCTATTGAACCTCTTTCAAAGTTGTGAAATTTCTCTAGTAAAATTCAAAGTAAGAGGTGTTTGTGATGACTTCGATGATGGATATGACCAAGTGACATTCGGTTCATTCCATTCCCATCATATGTTGTCACTTGTGTTTGTTTATCAAAATAGTTGTACATTCACCATTTGCCTTCTCCATCTTGATATCCTTTTGATGCACATGTTCCATAACAATATTCATTTCCTTTTGATGTTGATAGGATTTGGTAGTCGTTCATCAACAACTCCACATCTTTTATGTTTAGGCAAAAATGCCTCAACACATTTAATTTAACTTTGAGTGAACAAACCCTACAACATAATAAGGTTGATACCCTTAATAAAAGGTACCCTCAATAAATTAGTTGGCACCCTTTATCAAACTTGCAATGACTCTACGAGGGGTCACTTGACCTACTATTGACCAAAAATCTTTTAAAATTTTGAAAGTTCAAAAATGTTTTTGCCAATTAACACTACCTTCAATCACAAACTTGCCCCCTCCATATATATATCACAACATTTTAATAACGTTTTCAAGGTTAAATGTTAACAAAGTGTTGATACAATCATTACAATCATAGCCATCAATATTTCAATGTATTTCATATTTATCATGCTTGTTATACATCATTTTTTTGGGTGAAAAGTGATGAAAAGTGGTTCACCCATAATGTGTTTTCACCCATTAATCAAAATTTAGATCATCTTCCAATGCACCTTGATGGTAATCATGATTTTCACCAAACAAGCATATGGGCAAGGCCTTGCATTTTGATGTTTTTTCTTTTGGTGCTTCAAAATGGAAACTCCTTATATGCCAATCTACTTGTAGATTGTGTAAAATGAACCAAAATAACCCAATGATGATAGGGTTTGTTGGGGATGAAATGACATTGAAAATAATTTTGCTTATATGCAACCCAATGGTAATATTTAATGCCTTGGTTTCTTGCGTCGTAAGTTATAAGGAGAGGTTTTGGCCATTAATAACCTCCATTGCCACTAGCATGGTCTTTTTCACTAAAGGTAACTTAAGTTGTTGCACAAACTCCTTATCAATGAAACATGTAAATGCATCAAAATCAAGTAATGCTTCAATCTCTGTTGTCATGGATTTGTTACATTTGATTGTAATTGACATCAAGAAACAAGGTGTTGGGTCGAAAGATAGGTTGAAATAATTTCGATCACATAATGCATCAAAGTCCAGTCTCATAATCCCTACTAAGATTAGATCTCCTCATTTCCCAAATCTTCAAAATGGGGGTGTTGATAAAAGTGGCTTAAGTTGTGTGTTGCACTTGCTTATTTGGACAATTATTAGCAATGTGATCTAATTCTCCATAGGACAAACATAGTTTGTTTGCACGTTGTTGTTTTTCTTGTTTTGTGAATGGTTTTAATCATTTGTTATATTTAATTTGCATTGAATCATCTTTTAGTGTAAATGCCATTGGTCGGGATGGTGTGCTAGGCATGGTGTGATGGGCATGAATTGTTTTTAGAGTGGTGATAGTTCCCAACATGCATCCTTTAATGTCGTCCAAAAAGTCTTTTATCACATTGAATAACTTGGGCAATGACTTGACTCAATGTTGTAAAATTTGTCATTGTGAACAATAAATCCTTGACATCATTATGTAATTCAAATTGGAATTAACTCAAAAATGCAACTTCATCCCACAAAATATTGCATGTTAGTTGTTTAAACTCAAATGCATACACAATTGTTGAGTGAGGCCTTTAATGAATTGATTGCAAATTGTTTATTAATGTGTGCTCTTTGTTTAAATCTCCAAAAGTGACATTAAATTTTTCAAAAAATGCTTCAAAATAATTCGGTAATGGAGATTAACATTCCAACAATTGTGTAAACCATGTTAAAACTATGCCTAATAATAAGGTGTCCACAAAATTAACTTGGGTTGGGCCATTTGGGTAGTGATGGGGGTGTGACCTAATGACTAAATGCACTTGGTGAAAAAACTTTGAAACTTTGAAACTTTGAACATCTTTTATCAAACTTTTTAGGGAGATAAATTTGTGGCTCTTTTGCTGGGAGTGGTGTTGTAGGAACACACCCCAATGATGTCGATGCTTGAATACTCAGGAGATGAGTAATGGACTCACAAAATAATTGATTTTCTTGTTGCATGCGTTTCAACACAACAAAGATTTCTTCCATGGATGCAATCATTTTTTCTTTTTATGTAAACATGATTATAGAAACACGTAAAACGTGATTGACAAGAGGTGGGTGGGTGATTCACAACCTCAATCATTACTCCAAGAAATGGGTAGTCCACAATTTCTTGAAGAACTTATTACCATTAAAAAAAAGGTAATCCACACTCAACTCGAAATAACTAAATTTTAACAATGATAAGAATAGATGTAGGTTTAATGAGAGTTTATTCAAATTGTCATGAACACAAAAACTATGAAGGTAAATGACAAAAGGATAAATTTAAATCTAAATCCAAAACATGAAACAAAATAACCAAGACAATAACACAAAGGCTAAAACCAAAAACACAAAATGTGCAAAACTAAATTTTTTATTATTTATTATTATAATGAAATAAGAAAACATATACAAAAAAAAACAAAACAAGGCTATGGTGTAAGATCATACTTTAGACTAATGTTGAACAAATTGAAGGTAATGGGGGGTTCTACTTCTATTTATACCCCTTTGGGGACCTAGTTCAAAGAAGTTCCTATGGAGGTTCCCATGTGCCCATTGACCAAGGAAACTTCTTAAAAAACTTTGTAATTACAAAAGAACTGTGAGTTAACCAATACTTAATTAAAAGTGAATTAGATTAACTATGAATCAATTAAAAATTAACTAAAAGTGGGTTAGAAATGAATTATAAGTGAACTTTGAATCATACATGAACATTCATATGAATGAACTCACTCCATTTGTCATGTGAAAATGATGTTTGTGATAGGCAGGGCCCATGCAAAAAAAAAAAAATCGCCAAATGCAATAGGATTAAAACAATTTAATTATGTTTTTTTAATCCTTGTTAAGTAAAACAAAATGTTCAAGTGCTTAAAAGCCATTTATTTAATTACAAGGTTTTGGTTTCAATTTTTTTCCCAATCTATGGGACCTAGACCTTATGACCCACCCATAAGATTTAATGGTCTAGTTCTTGAGTGGGTTTTCACAACCCTAGAACATTAGATCAATTCTTTGGGCAAGTCTTTGCCCCCACTCCCCAAGACCCAATGAACTAGGTATTAAGACCTAGATCCAAACCTAGTCAAAGACCTGACATTAGTCTTGACCTAATGGATGGTTATATTTTTATTCTTCTCCCTTTGCAGTGGTATTTCTTTTGCCAACTCCTAGTTGTGATTCTAGTTCTAGTGTTATTGTTCCTTTCTCTTCATGGTGGCCTTTCCTTTTTCAACTTATAGTCATGTTCATATTCCTTTTTTCTATTCACATTGGTATTTTTTTTCTAGTTTTTTGTCATGTGCATGCACTTCACAATAATAGTGAAGTTTTTGGCCATGTTGGTTTTGAATTTTGAATTTTGTTGATTGTGTTGTTTCTTGTGGTGTGTTTTACTTGTGATGTTATGCTTGACCTTGTTAATAAATAAATGTGCTAAGGCATACATCACAATTGAAATGAAGTATGCCTTAACATATTTATTTGTTAACATGTTTGTTGTTTGTTTAGTTATTGTCAATGAATTTGTTGTTCTCTTAACATTTTTTTCCTCCTTTTCACTTCATTTCTTTCATTTCTTTAATTGCCACATTTCCATGACTTTTTTTCTTAGGATACCTCAGTATTCATTAAAAGTTGCTACATTTGACTAGGAATTGTCCACTAATGGTCCTTTGACATCAGTGTGTCTTACAAGTAAATGGGGGCAAATATAGCAAGTTGTGCATGTTCATGGACTATTCGGTCACATTTGGAGAAGTTTGGAATTCTTGTTGGAGATGTTCATGGTGATCATCCATGTTGATTATAAGTTCAATTGACTTTCCTAGCCCATATTGTATAACCTTAGCAATGCTTTAAAACATATCCACACAATATCGATGTTATTATTATGATTTTGGAGGGTTAATTCTAGCTACTATTTCATGAATTATTAATGTTATATTGAGTAACTTTATAGTTGCTCAATATAACATTAATAATGATTCCCCCATTGCTTGGTGTCATCAACCTCGAACAAAGCACGGTAAAATAAACAATTGTACTACAAAAAATGACAAGTAACCATAAGTAAGCTTTGATGCATTGAAAGTAGAAATATTATTTTATTCAATGATGAATATAATGATAGTAATTTATTTTATTATTAAAAATTTGAAAAACCATATCTTTAGTATGCATTTAAGTAGATTTCAAAAGAAAAATATGAGTTTTACAAAATCGGTTGCAAGTAGGTGAATGTACATCAAATATTGATTTGTCTTTATTTTAAAGTTAACAAAGGTTTCTAAGATACTTATGTGCTTTAAATTGTGCAATTATTGTGATAATGTATCAACCATTTAATGTAAAAATAACTTTAAACACCATATTGATTAGTTAATTTCAAAGCTAATTGTTTCCTACTTTTATTGTATTAAAGTTTATTCGATTTTCTATTTAATTTACCATAAAATAAATGGAGGTCTCGATGGTTTTATATTGTTACTTACAAGTTTTTTATTTACTTTCTTATGTGTATGTCAACAAAAATTCAAATGTAAACAAAAATTTGGGCATAGTACATTTTATTATTATTTTACCATGTTTTTGCCCCCTCCCCCCAAATCATCTATTGTGTTATCTTCTTCATCTTCTTTGTTGTATTTTATTGTTGTTACTATGTAAATGCTTGAGGGGTGAATCCCATTGTCGATTGCCTTAAAATTAAAAAAACCATATACCACAAACCTTAAATCTTGCCTTGATATTATTTCTTGTGAATGACTAGTTCAAGGCCTTGTCTACCCATTTAGCTAAAATAATCTTGTATGGCTCCATGTATTGCCTTTAGCCATAGCCCCATTCCTTTCCTTTATGAATTTTCTTTTGAAAAGTTCAAAACAAAATACATCTAGGGATTGGAGTGCATGTAATATGTGAGAGGGTAAAGTGATCATGTTCAAATCAAAGTCTTGTGATTATTATGTTATTTATACATGATATCCATGCTCATCCAAAATTAACAAATGATGTTTGGTTCTAGTAATTTCACTTGGAACAAACATTTTAAAAATATATATACTTTCCTTGAATAACATGTCATCCAATTTTATTTTTGTATTGCCATGCATGTGTTTGGTTTGTAGAATTTAATGTAGTTGTATTTCAATATTTCACCTTTAAAAATGTAAAACCTCGTAAAAGTCCCACCCACAAGTGCATTTATCACACAATTTATAATTAATCATTTTCAAGACCTAGAAATGGTGTTGTAAACTTGGTTTGAACCCCTTTTGAGTATAACTCAAGCTCTTAATTTTATGTATTTTTAAATTCATGTTTGTCTAAGTTTCATATATGGTTTGCATTGTAAGTCTTTTGGTCATACAATTTTTTGCCAAGTTATGGTAAAATGAATTACAAGATTCTGTTGTCAAACCTTGTGCTCTACAAACTTTAAATCCTTCCACTTGTTGAATGTTCAATTATGAATGCTTGCACCTAAATGATGTCACCAACTATTCCTTAATATACCATTTAAAGAAGATGTACCTTGTTAGTGTGAGTTCAATGTCCTTCATTTAAATAATTGTTATGGGGTTATACATAATCCACATTTTTGCATAATTAAGGTTCTTGCAAGTATTGTTGCATCCTCCTCCTTTGTTAGGATAATTGTTGGACCTATTTAAAAAAATATTTTCTTGCCATTCAAATAGTTTGAAAATGAGGTTAACAATAGTATGTTCCATAACTTATTTGACTTCCTTGATGAACATGTCCATCTTTCACAACATCCATAGATTTCTCCAAGGTTGGGTTAGTCATTTGCATTTGTTTCATGTTGAATGAACTCTATTAACCTTTGGTTTGTCTTGTCTTCTCTCTAATGTTAGTTGAAGGGACTCATTTTTTTAGTCCAATGTTGGTTGGTATAACATTCCAAATTGTTGTTGCTTGCATGTCACATTCATATTCATGATTATTAACCTCCTCTTGGCCCAAGCCTCCAACAAGTGAATGGTGTGTATATTTATTTCCTATACACATCCCACAAATACAAAAAAACACAACAAGATCAAAATATGTCAAAACTGCACACATTTCTAATCGTTTAGTACTAGACGAGGATATAATGCAAAAGTCTAAAATGTCCTCCCAACCTAAATTGATGTTTTTTGTGAATGTGTAAGTTGCTGATATAAATCTCAACATGCATTCATATGAGTTAGTTGAAATCTGATTTTCATTGGCTCAAATGTTTTAGATTGTCAAACTAGATTACTAGATTGAATAATAAAATATAAATTTTTAAACCTCTCATTGTAAATTATCTTTATAACTTCAATCCCTTATTCATTTCTTGCCTTCTCTATTGTCAAATTTGACTTCTAAAATTGTAATTGTAATTTCAAACTTGAATTTTCCTCTTCATCCTGTTTTATTTTCAGCTTTGATTTCTACAAATCTAGTTATAGTTTTTAACATGTGTTTTTCCTTTATTGATTTGTCAGTTCCAATCCCAGTTTTAGGCCTAGTAAGAATTGAATCTCAACCAGGTTTGATTTTTAGAAGCAGAAACAGAACCCAAAATGGAACTCTTTTAATAAAGAGAATTGGACCTGACATTGCATTCCAAGTTCTCCTGACGTGTGGAGCTGGAACCCAGACAATTCCAATTTATTTTAAAAACTGAACTGTAGGTTCTTCATAATTACATATAGTAAAGGACCCGTGAAGCATCATTTCATCCATCTGTCATCCATCCGTTCATCCGTCCGGTCATCCATTTGTCTCGTCATGGTCTGTTTATTTCGATGGGGCGGAGAAGGAGTGGAATACAGACGCGGTGTGACGAAAAATAATATATATTAGTGTTATAAATTTTTCTCTTTCTCAACAACTGAAAGAGTTGGGTTGGGCTTTTTTTTTTAATTTGGAAATTTTATTTAGAAAATTGAAAATTTTCAATGCTTTTTACATTGCCATAATTTTTTATTATAGTTCAATGGATGCCAAAGCGAGCAGCCGTTAAGCACACTTTTATTAGATATTGGCAATTTCAAGGCTTGCATTTGCCATAATAATAATGGCAATGGATGTCAGTTGCCATTTTAGCACACAAACTT
>Ga0116231_10011993_pt1 | contig 13005 bp, 7 predicted proteins | sample S1TSphgellanicum_2_FD_89695 | JGI IMG/M metagenome (GOLD analysis project Ga0116231, IMG submission 89695) | Host-associated microbial communities from peat moss isolated from Minnesota, USA - S1T2_Fd - Sphagnum magellanicum MG | ecosystem: Host-associated > Plants > Peat moss > Unclassified... | reverse complement strand
TCGCAAAAATCGAAGGCAGCGACCCGCAACTCCGCAATCAATACGTCATCTATTCCGGCCACTGGGACCACCTCGGCCGCCAGGGCGACAACATCTTCCACGGTGCCAGCGACAACGCCTCCGGAACCGCCGGCGTCCTGGAACTCGCCCATGCCTTCAGCCTCTTGCCGAAGCCAGCCAAGCGCACGGTGTTGTTCCTGTGGCCCACCGCCGAAGAAAAAGGCCTGCTCGGCGCAAAATATTACGTGCAGCACCCGCTCTACCCGCTCGCCTCCACGGTCGCCAACATCAACCTCGATTACTTCAGCGACTGGGGCTGGGGCCGCACCAAAGACTTCAGCATTCTTGGTCTCGGCATGACCACGCTGGACGACGTCGCCAAACAAGCCGTCGCCCAGCAAGGCCGCATCGTCACCGGCGACACCGATCCCGTCGAAGGCTTCTACTGGCGTTCCGACCACGTCGAGTTCGCCATGGCGGGCGTCCCCTCCCTCGCCACCAGCCCCGGCATCGACTTTATCGGCAAACCCGCCGGCTGGGGCGACGAGAAACGCAAAGAGTTCATCACCTCGCACTATCACAAACCCGCCGACCAGATTCAGCCCGATTGGGACCTCACCGGAGCCGTCGAAGACCTCCAAGTGCTTCTCGAAGTCGGGTACCGCGTAGCCCAATCCCCCGCCCGCCCCACCTGGACCCACCGCCCACCCTTTATGCACAACCAATACGCGGGCAAGTAGTGGAGTTGGCGCAACGCCGACTACACATCCCAGTGGATTCCAGACGTGAAACGCGTTTATCGTTGTTAATCAAGGCTGAGTGGTCGGTGGGGTATCCAGGTGGTCTGCGGGCCGTGGCGCGCGATTTAATTTAAATGGGTTGCTTTTCTGAAGGTGGAAGTGGATTAGCCCTCCAGTCGCTAGCCTAATCTGTCGAGGAAATCGGGCTCACTGGTGGACATAACCCGGGTACCCGGTTCGTTCCAAGGTCGCCCTGCTCAGCGGCATGCCGCAGCGGTACGGTTCAAGTTCGATGGCTTCGGAAGCGCGTCGGATGATGTCTTGTCTGCGCGCGGCAAGCGTTGAATCACGACCCGAATTAGAATGAGGTCAATGCTGCTGGAACTGATGGTGGAGAACTATGCCGTGGTGGAGCAGGCGCGCATTCGTTTTCATGCGGGGCTGAACGTGCTGACGGGCGAGACGGGGAGCGGGAAATCGATTGTGGTGGATTCGCTCGGGCTGCTGCTGGGGGCGCGGGCTTCGGCGGATATGATTCGCAGCGGGCAGACGCGGGCGCGCGTGGCGGGGATTTTTTCCGTTGAGGCGGGCGCGGGGCTGGAAGCGATGCTGAGTGACGCGGGAATTGAGCATGCGCCGGATGAGGAATTGATTGTGGAGCGCGAGATTACGGGGAACGGCAAATCTCGCGCGTTTGTGGCGAACCGGCCGGTGACGACGTCATTTTTGAAGCAACTGGCGCCTCTGCTGGGCGATATTCACGGGCAGAATGAGCAGCAACTGCTTTTTACTTCGCAGGCGCAGCGGCAGATGCTGGACGGGTACGCGAAGGTGGATGGGCTGCTGGCGCAAGTGGCGCAGGTTTATGCGGAGTGGCGCGATTTAGGGGCTCGGCTGGAAGAACTGGGGCGCAATGAGCAGGAGAAATTGCGGCTTCTCGACTTGTGGACGTTTCAGAATAAGGAAATTGAAGCGGTTTCGCCGAGGCTGACCGAAGACGATGAGCTGCAGGCGGAGCGGCGGATATTGCAGAACACGACGCGCTTGCAGGAATCGGCCGCGGCGGCGTATGCGGCTTTGTATGATTCGCCGGACAGCGCGACGACGCAGTTGCGGGTGGCGACGCGAAAGTTAGATGAATTAACTAAAATTGACGCGTCCATGAGTGAGACGGGAGCGGCTTTGAAACAGGCTTCGGTGCAGGTGGATGAGGCGGCGTATGCGCTGCGGGATTATTTGGGAAAGCTGGAGAACGATCCGGCCCGGCTGGAGGATGTCGAGACGCGGCTGGCGGCGCTGGATAAGTTGAAGCGCAAGTATGGGCCTACGCTGGAGGCGGTTTTGGCGTTTCGGGATGACGTGGCTCGGCGGATTGATGAAGTAGAAAACGTCGCGGAGCACCGGCAGGCATTGGAGAAGCAGCGAGAGGCGGCAGGTATTCAATATACGAAGCTGGCGGGCGAATTGAGCCAGAAACGGGCGGCGGCGGCGGCTTCGCTGGGCAAGCAGGTGGAGGGCGAATTGAAGAGCCTGATGATGGGTGGAACGCAATTCAGCATCAGCGTGAAAGCTTGCGCGTGGACGGCGGCGGGCGCGGATGAGATTCACTTTCTGGTTTCGCCGAATAAGGGCGAGGAACTGAAGGCGCTGGAGAAGACGGCGTCGGGCGGTGAGCTTTCGCGGATTGCTCTAGCTTTGAAGACGGCGGCGGGGGATTCGGGGAAGAAGACGGTTTTGACGACGCTGGTTTTTGATGAGGTGGATGCGGGAGTGGGCGGCGCGGCGGCGGCGGCGGTGGGCAAACGGCTGAAGCTTTTGTCGAGGAGCAACCAGGTGATTTGCGTGACGCATCTGGCGCAGATTGCGGGGTTTGGGGATCATCATTTTTCGGTGGTGAAGGCGGAGAAGAAGGGGCGCGTGACGACTGAGATTGAGGAGCTTGCGGGCGATGAGCGGGCGCGCGAAATTGGACGGATGCTGTCGGGCGAGCGTATTACAACGGAAGCGCTGAAGCAGGCGGAGCAGTTGATACAAGCTGGCGCGAATGCCTGAGACGCGGCGGGTGCTGGCTTTAAATTGCGGGTCGTCTTCGCTGAAGTTTGGGGTTTATTCGGGTGAGGAACTGATGGCTGAAGGCGAGGCAGAAGAAATTGGCTTGCCGGAGGCGAAGTTCACTTGGAACGGGCACACGACGGACGAAACGATTACAGATCATAATGCGGCGTTTGATTTGATGAGGCGCAGCGGGTTGGGCGAGTTCGATGCGGTGGGGCACCGGGTGGTGCATGGCGGGCCGAAGCTGCGTGATCATTTCCGGCTGACTGATGCGGGGCTGCAGGATTTGAAAGACGCGGTGCCGTTTGCTCCGCTGCATTTGCCGTCTTCGATTGCGGTGATTGAGGCGGTTTCCAAATGGATGCCGAAGGTGCCGCAGGTGGTTTGCCTGGATACGGCGTTTCATAAGGATTTGCCGGATGTTTCGAAGACTCTGCCGTTCTCGCGCGCGGTGCGGGAGATGGGTGTGGAGCGGTATGGGTTTCATGGACTGTCGGTGGAGTCGATTGTGGCGCAGTTGGAGCGGGTTCCCGAGAGGCTGGTGGTGGCGCATTTGGGGAATGGGTCGAGCGTGACGGCGGTGCGGCGGGGGAAGTCGGTGGATACGACGATGGGGCTGACGCCGACGGGCGGGGTGATGATGGGTACCCGGTGCGGGGATGCTGATCCGGGGGTTTTGCTTTACCTGATGCGGCGCGGGATGGGGGCGGAGGCACTGGAGGGGCTTGTGGATCATGAATCGGGACTGAAGGGGGTTTCCGAGCGGAGCAGTGATGTGCGGGAGTTGAGCGGGTCAACAGATGCGCGGAGTGAGCTGGCGCTGGCGATGTTTGCTTATCAGGTGAAGAAGGAGATTGCGGGTATGGCGGCGGTGCTGGGCGGGCTGGATGTGCTGATTTTTACGGGCGGAATTGGCGAGCATGCGGCGGGGATTCGAAATGAGGTTTGTGACGGGCTGGCGTTTTTGGGGAAGTTTGAGGTGAAGACGCTGCCGTCGCGGGAGGATTTGCAGATTGCGCGGATTACTGGGCGCGTGTTGTCGAATTAGTAGAGGCGCTTCTTGGTGGTCCTGGCCAGGAGCGGCCGTAGGACGGTTTCGGCTTCGGTGATGCCAGCAAAGAAGCAGCCGGCGAAATAGGTCATGCCGTATAGGGGCAGGGACAGGGCGGCGAGGAGCCACGGGTGGTTGCTCTCGATGACCAGTTTAGGCACGTAGCCGATGGCGGCTGAGATGAAGGCGATGGTCCAGAGCTTGGCGGTGAAGCTGGCATTGAGTGAGACGTTGCCGATGCGCTGGGTGAGGGCGTGGCGCAGGAGGGCGAATTCGAGCCAGCCGGCGATTCCGGCCGAGGCGGTGAGTCCGGCGACTCCCCATTTGTGATCGATGCCAAGCCATTTGGGCAGCAGGAGGGCGAAAACCAGGCCCAGCAGGCTTGTGAGCACGACGCGGATGATGGCGAAGCGCAGCGGGGTTTTGGTGTCGAGAAGGGCGTAAAACGTGGATGAGTAGAGGCGGCCTAGCGAGGTAGCCAGCAGGCCGACGGATGATCCGGCGAGGATGGCCCAGACGTAGACGGAATCGGAGTGGGTGAATTTGCCGGATTGGTAGAGGGCGGCGGCGATGACATCGCCCAAAACCAGGAAAGCCACGGCTGAGGGCACGATGAAAAACGCGATGCGGCGGAGACCGGCGCTGAGGCGTTTGCGCAGGATTTCGGCGACTTCGTCGGGCGTGCCGACGGCGCTTGACAGCGATGGCAGTTCGGCGGCCGATACCGACATGCTGAAGAGGCTGACAGGCATGATGGAGATGACCTGGGCGTAGCCGAAGGCCGATACCGCTCCGACGCCGAGCAGGCTGGCGATGATGGAATCGACGAAGGCGCTGAGCTGCACGACGCCGCGGCTGAAAAATACCGGGCCGAAGTTTTTTATGACCTGGCGAATGTGCGGTGAGCTGATGTCGAGGTAGGGCTGGAAGTCGGGCAGGAGTTTCAGGACGCTGGGGACTTGGATGGCGAATTGCAGCGCAGCGCCCAGCACGAAGGCCCAGGCGATGATGACGACCAGATGCATCTCGTCATTTGCTTTGCCGGCCCAGAGCGCGATCAAGATCACTGTTGTGTTGAGTGCAACGGGCGCGAGGTAAGAAAGCAGGAATTTCCGATGGCTGTTAAGGACGCCCAGGCACCAGGCGCTCATCACAAGCAGACCAGTGAACGGGAAGAGAATGCGGACCAGGCGGATGGTGAGGTCGCGGCGCTCCTGTTTGAAGCCAGGTGCCAGAACGTAAATGAGGACGGGCGTTGCGGCGATGCCGATGGCGACGAGCATGGCGCATACCAAGGCCAACAGGGAGAAGACAGCGGAGGCGAGGTCGTCGGCTTCATCGTCTTGTTTTAGCGCCCGCAGTTTTGCGTAGACGGTTACAAAGGAGGCGGACAAAACGCCCTCTCCGAAAAGGTTATTGAGCAGGTTGGGGATGCGAATGGCGACGCGGAGAGCGTCGGCGACTATGGATTCGACGCCGAAATAATGCCCGATGACCCGCTCACGCAGAAGGCCGGATATGCGGCTTCCGAGAATGCCGATGGCTACGCGCGAGGAGCCGCTGACGCCCGGCTTTTCGCGCACAATCTGGCGCGTTACCGCTCCGGGAGGCGCGACGCTGACGACACGTACCGGAATACGAGCAGTGGGTTTTGTTTTTATGCGTATGCGGACTTGCAACTTGTCGTTTTACCTTAACAATTATTGATATGCAAAACAGGGCACCTGCTGCATCTAACCCGCTATGAGCCGTTTCTTGATCGCGTTCGCTTTGGCTGGTGTTCTGGCCGTTGCTCAGGAGGCGAAGTCTCCGGCTGAGCCGAATCCGCAAAAAATGGACGTTTTGAAGCAACTCAGCACGTCGCTCGAAGAAGTGGCGCAGCATTCCGGGCGGGCGGTGGTTCAGATTTTCGTGCGCAGCTATGTTACCGAGGACAGCGAGGAGAGCAATGGCGGATTGCTGACGGCGCAGAACAGCAGCGGGTCTGGCATTATTATGACGCCGGACGGCTATATTTTGACCAATGCGCATGTGGTAAAAGGTGCGCATTCGCTAAAGGTGCAACTGAACACGGCAACGGAAGCGGAGGCGCGGAAGAATGGAGAACATGGCTATAACCGGCCGATTGCGGGAACGCTGGTGGGGATTGATCGCGACACCGACCTGGCGGTGGTGAAGATTGACAAGAAGAACCTTCCTTATCTGGCATTTGGCAATTCCGATGAGCTGAAGCAGGGCCAGATTGTGCTGGCGCTGGGGAATCCTTTGGGACTGGACAATTCGGTCAGCATGGGGGTGGTCAGCGCGGTATCGCGGCAGGTAAAACCCGATGATCCGATGGTCTATATCCAGACCGACGCGCCGATTAATCCGGGCAATAGTGGAGGCCCGCTGATTGACACCGACGGGAAGGTGATGGGGCTGAACACCTTTATTTTGACGCAATCGGGAGGAAGTGAAGGGATTGGGTTCGCGATACCCAGCAATATCGCAAAGCAGGTTTACCAACAGTTGAAGACAAAGGGACATGTGCATCGGGCGCAACTGGGGCTGGTGGGAGAGACCATTACGCCGGAGATGGCGGAAGGTCTGTCGCTTGAGACGGATCATGGCGTGGTGGTGTCGGATGTGGAACCGGAAGGCCCAGCGGCTGGCGGCGGGATTGAGGCAGACGACATTATCACGGGTATTGACGGGCGGGCGGTGACCAGCTTGACACAACTGGAAGCTCGCGTGTACCGGCTGACACCGGGGACGAAAGTGTTGCTGCAAGTTCAGCGAGGCCCTGAGACTTTGAAGCTGCCTGTTGTGACGGAGGAACAAGCGGGGGCCGAGCTGGACGCGTTGGCGGACCTGGTAGACCCGATTCAGAATATCGTTGAGCCGCTGGGGATTGTGGGGTTGGACGTGACTCCGGCGGTGGTAAAACTGATGCCTGATTTACGGCGGCCGGCCGGAGTGGTTGTGGCGGCGCGCAAAGCCAACGCACCGTATTCAGGGCCGCCGCTGGAAGTGGGCGATGTGATTTATTCGGTGAATCGGCAGACAGTTGCCAGCATTGCGCAATTGCGGGATGTGTTTAAGAATTTGAAGGCGGGCGATCCGGCGGTGCTGCTGATTGAGCGGAATTCGCACTTGATGTATATCCCCCTGCAGCCCGAATAATTCGGCGCGGTACCGTGTAGAAGACATGACTAACGGACCGATTTCCACCTTTATTAAACATCACTATCGCCACTTCAACGCCGCCACGTTGGTTGAGGCATCGGAAGCGTATATTTCCCACCTGGACAAGGGCGGCAAGATGTTTATGACGCTGGCCGGGGCGATGAGCACGGCGGAACTGGGTGTTTCGCTGGCGGAGATGATCCGGCAGGGCAAGGTGCATGCGATTTGCTGCACCGGCGCGAATTTGGAAGAGGATGTTTTTAACCTGGTGGCACACAACTTTTATGAGCGTGTGCCGCACTGGCGCGATTTGACTCCGCAAGATGAGCAGGGACTACTGGAACGGCATATGAACCGCGTGACCGACACCTGCATTCCGGAAGAGGAGGCGATGCGGCGCATTGAAGGCGTGATTTTGAATGAGTGGATGGAGGCGGACCAGAAGGGCGAACGTTTGTTTCCGCATCAATTTTTTTACCGGATTCTGCAATCGGAGGAGCTGAAGAAGAGTTTCCAAATTGACATCAAAGACAGCTGGCTTTATGCCGCAATGGAACGGAATTTGCCGATTTTTGTTCCAGGATGGGAAGATTCGACGCTGGGCAATATGTTCGCCGGGCATTGCATCTCGGGCGATGTCAAAAATGTGCATACGACGCGGACCGGAATTGAATATATGATGGCGCTGGCGGAGTGGTATACGGCCACTTCCAAAGAGGCTTCCATCGGGTTTTATCAGATTGGCGGCGGCATTGCAGGCGATTTTCCGATTTGCGTGGTTCCGATGCTGCGGCAGGATCTGGAGCGCGAAGAGACGCCGTTGTGGGGTTATTTCTGCCAGGTGTCTGATTCAACAACCAGTTACGGGTCTTATTCGGGCGCGATTCCGAACGAGAAGATCACTTGGGAGAAGCTGGGAATCGACACGCCGAAGTATGTGATTGAGTCGGATGCGTCGATTGTCGCGCCATTGATGTTTGCGGCGGTGCTGGGATGGTAGTCTACGTGCTCTTAGATGGGCATGAATACTCCTCCCATTGACAACCTTTCGAGCGATTACTTCACGTCAACGCTCGCGACCAGCGGCAGTTCGTCCAATTCACCGAGCTCGGAGAACGGCTTGTCCACGTTTGCGCAATTGCTGGGATCGGCGGCGAGCAGTTCCGCCAGCAGCACCGCCGCGGGCAGCAGTTCGAAGACAAACAGCCCGACGCAAATGCTGCAACAGCTTATGAGTTCGTATAACTCAACCGGGCTTCAGAACCAGGCGACTTCGCTGGATCCGATGGCGATTGGCTAGAACGGATTAGCATCTTTCGCACCGCGTCGTGGATTCGCTCCACGGCGGGCTTTCGATAGGCCCATTGTTCATGCGGTTCCGGGCGCATGACTACCATGGTGGCGTTGGCTTCAAACAGCAATACCTGACCGTTTCCATCGAGGCCGAAATCGATGCCTGCATAATCGAGCATCAGTGCCGTTTGTATTTGGGTGAGAGCGGTGATGACGGACGATCCCAATACAGACGGCATATCTTCCAGAAAGGCTGCGTCTTCGGCCCGATGTTCGGTGCTTTCGGCCATTTCCGCGGTAAAGTAGTGAATTTTCCACTGGCTGGAAATGGCTACGTGCAGCGGATATAACTGGCCGTCAATCATCATGACGCGGTATTTTCGAGACTTTCCGTCGCGGGCGCGGGCGTCCAAATATTGGATGACCGTCACGTGTTTTCCGGGAATTTCGGCCAAGGTGCTCAGGAGGTCGTCTGGCTGTTCTACTTTGACGAAGTGGCGTCCGGTGTGAAAGCCGGGTGCGCGCAATAAGAGGGGGAAATGGAACCCATGCAAGGCGAGGGTGTGCGGGCCTTCCGGTCCTTCCAGACATTGGCGCGGCAGGATGACTGTCAGCGGTGTTACCACGCCTGGGATGCTCCGCAGGCGTCGCGCGTTATCGGCGCGACCAGTAGCACGGACGGCCGAAGGCTGATTCAGCACTGGCGCCGCTGTTCTGATGAGCACTGATTCGGCTGACGCAAGAGCTTGCTGCGCCAAGTCGGCGTCGCCTATGGAATTGAAAACGACGCGATGGGAGGGTAGCGGGTCGCAAGAGTTGTAATAGTCGGCGGTTAAGACGAAGGTTCTGAATGTCGTGTCGTCAAGAATGTGACGGATGGGGATGTTTCCGCCTTTGGCCGAGACCAGGAGCAGCAAGTCCAGCGGGCTCTTTCGGCCGCGGTATGGCAGGGCGGCGAGCGCGTTATTGGCGTAGCCCAATTGACGGTGAATCTCGGCTTGGTGCTCATCACCTAATTCGGCCAGGGCGCGGGCCATCCCCTGATGGGCGTCGGCATGGCTGCTTTTCAGCCGCAAAGCCGCGGCGTATTGCTCGCGGGCCGCACGGGCGTTGCCTTCGTCTAAAAGAACGTTAGCGAGATTGACGAGGCTGGTGACATCGCTGGGATGACGGGCCACAGCTTCGGCGTAGGCGGTGTGGGCGGCAGTGCGATAACCGGTTCCGTAAAGCAGCGTGCCGATATTGTTTAGGGCAACTGGATGAGAGGGGTCGCGGGCCAGCACTTGCAGGTATTGACCGCGCGCTTCGGAGATGAGGCCGAGGTCGCTCAAAAGGGCGGCGCGCTTCAGAGATAAGTCGATGGAATTTGGGGACGCAGCCAATTGTCGGTCTACATCCCCGAGGAGAGCCTGCTTTAATTGCCACGGGGGCCAGCCATCTTCAAAATTCTGGGGTGTAATGCATTCACTTAACAGGGATTTGCCGATTCCGACGGTTCTTTCGAGCAGCAGGTCGAGTTCAGCCTGGGTGGTGCGGTGATTGACAATGGCTGCGCGAATGACGAGGTGGCCGTTGATGCTGGTGGTGGAGGGGGCCAATTCTCCGCTCTCCTGCAGTTCAACCACTATGCGCGCATTGATTTGATCCGAGCCGGGGCGGAAGCGAAAGCAGACGATATTGAGCTGAACCGGCGCCATTAAGTCAAGTTCGGTGGCCGCGGCGATTTGTTGCTCCAGATAGCGGGCCAACCGGCAGGTTTGAGAGATGGCTGCTGCGATGGCATCGGTTCCGAAGACTTTGAAGGTGAACCAGGTTTTGAGGGCCTGGAATCCGCGTGAAAGGTCGATACCGAAATCGCAAGGCCAGTTTTCTCCGGCCGCCAGACCGCGGGTTTCGCGTCTTAAGTAGGTGTCCGAATTCGAAAATGACTGGCGGTGAAGCACTCCATGGCGCACGAGCAGGAAACCCGCGGGGTAGGGAACTTGTCCCCATTTATGGAAGTCGAAAGCAAGCGAATCGGCGCGTTCGATGCCACTCAGGAGCGGGGCGAGGTCTGGTGACAGGATGGCGAGTGCAGCATAGGCTCCGTCCACGTGAAACCAGGTATTCTGACGGCGGCAGAGATCGGCCAGGGCGGCCAGGTTGTCGATTGCTCCGATGTCGACGGTGCCAGCGGTTCCTACCACAAGAAAGGGCGTGAAACCGGCGCGGCGGTCTGATTCGATGACGCGTTCGAGTTCCGGAACATCGATGCGGTGGTGGTTGTCGGTTCGAATCAGGCGCAGGGAATCACGGCCGATTCCGCTTGCGTGCATGGCCTTTGCGATGCAGCCATGGACGGCAACGGAGGCGTAGGCAGTGAGTTTGCCTGGGTTTGTTTGATTTTGGGCGGTGTCGCGCGCCACAATCACGGCGATCAGATTTGCCATGGATGTTCCGGTCAGGAATAATCCGGCAGAGCCTTCGGGGAAGCGGAAGATTTCGCGCATCCAGGCGACCACCTGGCGTTCCACTTCGACGGGGATGTGATCGCGGCCGCCCAGATTTGCGTTCATCCCCGCAGCCAGCATCTCGGCCAGCATGCCGACAGGAGTTCCGCCTCCCTGCACCCAGCCGAGAAAGCCGGGATGTGCGTTGCCGCTGCCGTAGGGCAGAATGTCGTGCAGAAATGCGTGATGGATGTCGCGCAGGTCAGCGGGATGACGCGGGAGGGTGCCGCGAAAACGGCTGCGAATCTCGTCGGGAGCAGGAAGCCAAACGGGCTGGTTGCGGATGGTTTCCAGGTGGGTGAGCATATCGTCCAGCATTTGGTGCGCCTGCTGGCGAAAGTAATTCCAGTCTGGGGGGTCGAGTGTCTTTGTGGACTGACGCATGCCTCAACAGGTAAGTGCGCGCGCAGCGGTGGTTGTCTCGTGGCTAAAAATTTCAGTTCGTGGAGCCGTATGGGTTGTTGATGTTGTAGCCGGCACCGGAGAGCGTGTTGAGGATAATCGACATCGGATCCTGGGACTGAGTCGAGTTCTGGCTCTGATCCTGCGTGCTGCTGGTCTGGAGCGAGGCCAGAAGCTGTTCCAACTGGCTCAGGCTGATGGTGATTTTGGGGCTGTCGGTATTGTTGCCTAGCGCCTGGGCCAAATCCTGCAGATTGGGAAGCTGGCCGGTGGTGGAGGCGTCCGTGAAATCCGCCGATAACTGGTTCAATTGGGTTGCGCCGGCGGTGTTGCCATCTTCCTGATCGGTCTGGGCGGCCGATTGCAGATTTGTGGCGATTTGCTGGGTGACGGACTGATACTCGGCCGGGTTGGATTGCTGAAGCTGCTGGAGCAAGCTGACCAGTTGCGCGAAGGGGGAAAGATGGCCGTTGTCCGAGTTCGTTTGAGAAGTAGATCCGGCTGAGCTGGCAGCATTGCCGGTGCTGCTGGGGGTTGACGAGAAATTCTGAAAGACACTGTCCAGAATCGATTCCAGCGAATTGTTGATAGTTATCGCGTTTAGATTCATGACCACCTTACATGCACGTTGATTGCCGCTCGAAAATCGGCCTAAGCTGTTGAAAAATAGCAGAGCTGCCCTCGAAAGAGCGTCGAGTTTTTGACGCGTGATACAAGCAAATGACGGTGATTCAATGAAAAGCACGTTTGCGGTTTCTCTTTTGTGGGCGTTTTTGGCGTACGGGCAGGACACGGTATTGCGGCCGCCTGCCACTCCGCTGGTGGCGGTTGATCCTTATTTCAGCATTTGGTCCATGTCGGATAAGCTGACCGACTCCAATACAAAGCACTGGACGGGAGCGGAGCAGGCGCTGAGCGGATTAATCCGAATTGACGGCAAGACGTACCGGTTCATGGGCACGCGGCCGCGGCGCAGCGTTCCGGCTTTGCCGCAGCTTTCTGTGGAGGTGCTTCCGACGCACACCATTTATACGTTTGGCGGTGACGGCATTCGGCTGGTGTTCACGTTTTTCACTCCGTCTTTTCCGGATGATGTGGAGGTGATGGCGCGGCCGGTCACTTATCTGACTTGGGGCTTGAGTTCGACGGATGGCGGCAAACATGGCGTATCGATTTTGCTGGATTGCGATCCGGCGGTGGCGGTGGATCATAACGCGCAGGAAGTGACGTGGAGCCGGGCGCAGGCGGGGCCGCTGGCGGTGCTGAGTGTCGGGTCGAGAGATCAGCGCGTGCTGGAGAGGTCGGGCGACGATTTGCGGCGCGACTGGGGATATTTTCATCTGGCGGTGCCGGCCGGTGAGCAGGCGATGCTGGTGAATTCGAAAGACGCTGTCAGTTCGTTTGCGGCTTCGGGGCGTTTACCGGAGGCAGATGATCTGGAGATGCCGGCGGCGGCGCGCGGGGCGGCGCATCTGGCGGCGATGTTTGCGTTTTCAGTGGACGCTGAACAAACCCAGAGCCGGCATTTGCTGCTGGCTTACACGGAGCCGTTTTCGATTGAATATTTGAACGAGCGGCTGCGGCCTTACTGGCGGCGGAATGGTGACACGGCAGCAAAGATGATGGAGACGGCCGAGGCGCAGTATGCGGATCTGGAAAAACGGGGGCGGCAATTTGATTCCGATCTGATGTCCGATTTGAAAACGGCGGGCGGCGAGGCTTACGCGGAGATTGGCGCGCTGGCCTTCCGACAGACGCTGGCCGCGCATGGCTTAGCGGCTGGCTTGCATGGCGAACCGCTGATGTT
>Ga0116231_10011992_pt1 | contig 13006 bp, 9 predicted proteins | sample S1TSphgellanicum_2_FD_89695 | JGI IMG/M metagenome (GOLD analysis project Ga0116231, IMG submission 89695) | Host-associated microbial communities from peat moss isolated from Minnesota, USA - S1T2_Fd - Sphagnum magellanicum MG | ecosystem: Host-associated > Plants > Peat moss > Unclassified... | reverse complement strand
GATAAAAAAAGAAGCAAATACGTAGCAGAATCGGTCTCTGCGGCTCATTTCTGGGGGGTTGCAGAATCGGCATCGCAGAGACCGTTAACGGGTCGGAACGCCCTGTGTGTCAGACGGACGGACTAAGTGATTCATCTAAAGTGCGCACCTACCGGCTAAGTGCGCACAATCCTCCCAGGTTCAAGTTGCGTACTTAGGCGGGAGGCTACTGTACATAATCCCTGTCTGTGGAGAAGAAATTTCAGATGTCTGGGTTCTAAAAAAGAGAGTTCAAGTTTGTTTGTGTGTTTTTTGGAAGCTGAATTTCTTATTTCGAAATGCAAAATTGAGCAAGAACTGCTTGTTAGAAATGAAGTATTTCATTTCACTTTCTGCTGTTGTAGGCAATAACCCCTAAACCCTAACTATGAAGCAGTTGAGGATTTCCTCTTAGCAGACATAGTTTCCAGATGTCGTGCAACATGTGCAGGACCTCTCAAAAGGGTTCTCGTTTCCCAGAGGTCTGAAAGTTTCTACAACTCTGAATCCATATCCAATGACCTATGGTCTAATGGGGATGAAGAGTATTCGCCTTTGTGGGGTAGGTAAGCACAGAATGCTGGACATGCTGAGTTGCTCAACAATGTTGTCACTGAGTTTTGTCAGAGTGTTGATGACTGCATGAATTCCTTTGAGTTCATTATAGAACCTTAATTTGGGCAATCCACTTTGCTTTAGATCTCACTACATGGTTAACACTTGCAACTCTTAAGTAGGAGGTATGGAACCTTTGCGCAAATCAAGTTTCAGAGTCAGTACATGAGAGACTACCACAGCCAGCCAACTACCCAGAACAAAACTGTCTTAAAAGCTCAGCAGCTGAAGAGAGGGATCAGCTGGACTCCAACCCTCACCCTCCTGGGATTGCCAACTCCCACCCAAGACAACCCTCCCGCCTTTCAGCAGGTCAGATCAATCTCCATCTGCATCTAGCTCCTGAAACCAACCTCATCACTGGGCCGGGAAATGGAGCACATACAAGAATACTTTGGTGTTCTCTTTTCCTAAAAAGAAACACAAACCTCTCATACACAAGCAGTGATCAGAGGGATCTCAAATTTGGAAGGGTTTGCTGATAGACTCTTCTTCTCCTATACCACAAACCCTAATGTATATTCTGCAACTAACTGACAAGAAAATATAAGAAAAATATGAAAAACTCATTTGAGCTTAAACACACCAACATTTGAAAAAAAAAAAAAAAAAAAATTTTTCCATTATAAATTTAAAAGTAAAAAAAAAAAAAAAAAAAAATAAAAAAAAAAAAAAAAAACCATTTGAGCTTAACCCCCCCAACATTTGAAAAAAAAAAAAAAAAAAACTTTTTCCTCTTGTCATGTTAAGAGTCAACAAATGTAAGATGAACTTCAACAATAACAGAAGGGAATTGATCATAGATGAGAGCTCAATTTGAAGGCCCTAAACCGAAAGATAAGCTTGGATTAAAAAATCAACCACATAAGCTTATTTTTAAGATAACCTTTTCATTTATTTATCTTACATAGTACGTGCTTAGAATCCTATTGTCAAAAAAATTATTAATTTTCCCTATATTTGTGTATGACACTATTAATAAAAGTGCATCCTATATTAATACTGATTTGCTAAGTAGTGATTCTAAAGTTTGTCTAATCATAATCTCCTGAAAGAGGAATAGTTAATGACAAATTGGATCAACTATTCTTGAACTAAAGTTCTAACCTTAAAGACATATTCTAAAAATATATTCCAACCTTAAAATCAATATGTTCAAAAACATTCCAATCCTAAGCCAATAATATGCATATGCAAAATTAGTTTTGCCTTGGGATAAACCCTCTTGGCTTGAGGTCTAACATTAAGCCAATATTAAATATATATTATTATTTTTTAAAATGTGTATTTGCATCAAATACACATAAATTCTTGGTTCAATAGCTTGGGGCTATTACAATTTGACTTGAGGTCATTCATTCATTCATTGTCTTCAAAGTGCAGGACATTTGTCTTGAGGGTGTGGGACATTTGTTTTGGGAGTGCATGACATTTGGCCTTAAGGAGTTAGGATATTTGTCCTTGAGGTGCAAGACATTTGTCTTTGGGTTGTGAAACATTTGGCTTAATGTTCAAAACCCTAATGCTAAATTTTTTAAAAAAATCACATGCCAAAATAAATTTAAAAATTTAATCCTTGGGTTTAAATAGATTCTAACCTTTGGTCTTAAACAAATTCTAACCTTAAGCCAACATATTGAAAATATTTCAACCCGAAACCAAAGAAACAAGAGATTTTAACCTTAGACTTAAATAGTTTCTAATCCTTAGGTCAAAATAGATTTTATCTTTAAGTCTAAAAAGATTCGAAGCTTGAACCAAAATATTAAAAAGCCTTAATCTTAAATCCTAAAAAGATTCTAACCTTAGGCCTAAAAATTATAAATATTTTGATCCTAAACCAAACTATTAATGAAGATTTTAACCATAGGTTAAATTATTTTTTAAACTTTGAATGTTAGGTCTAATTTTAACCAAAGACCAAAGTTTTTGAAATATTCTAACTATAAGCCAAAGTCTAAAAAAGATTTTGAGCCCAAGCCAAATTGCAAAAAAAAATTCTAACCTTAAAACCACTCTCATGGGGGTGTACAATCCTTGATCTTGGAGGTGCTTTTCCATTATTTGCATATGATGAAATGAATATGTCTAAAAATACATCCTATCGTTGAAACTTGAGCCAAACCAAACTATTTTGAGGTCCAAACTGAAATTGCTTCCAATACGGCCCTTTTGATATTCCATATCTATAAATTTGGGAGGTCAATTTGCAACTCTTGGGATCAATGTTGCAACAAGAAAATATTGTTGTGATGAAGTCCAAATTGTAGGTTCAAAGTAAACCTCAAACCAAATCCTAAATGTATTTTTTTTTCATTTCATTTCTCTCCATTTTCCTCCTCTTGTTGAGATTCTGCGTTTGTCCATGAACAGTGGAGGGGTTTCTATTTTTTTTTAAATCTTGAATATGACCATGAAAAACACAAAAGTTACTGGAATCTTGTGCCTATGCTTATCCATGGTGGTCTAACTTCTAGGGTTTAGCTTGAGAAAGGAACCGAAGACAAGAAGAAGAATGGGCTGACTAAATTCAATGCCAGAACTCCCATAAGTCCAACAGGTCCACCTAAAGTCTCTATGCTCTCTGTCCATTCAAACACTACAATCCCTCAAATTAGGGTTTCTTGAACACCCAAATGAAAGAATAGTACTATCTGGGGCGTTCACTGTTCTATTTTTACCAAGGGTGGTTCGAAGGGGATACAGATACTGGAAAAGCATCCTTCATGAAGTAGTAAGTGGACAAGCAAAAATTTGTTGCGGTCTTAAAGAATAGCACCAGGCTACCATCCTTCGATGGAAATTGTGCTAGACTGCTAGTCCCCAAGGAGTATACCACTACTACTCCAACTATATCAAAACATAAAAAGAGTCCTAAAGTTTACTTCAATAAATGCTTTCACTTATTCATGTCTTATATATGTAATGACATACAAAACAAAGAGCGTTGAATTTTTTGCTCATCCATTAAAGTTATGGGTTAAGTACCTGAAACTTGAAGCTGGGTGATTTCCCTGAAATTGGGGGCCAACTCAAAAGTGAGGATGAGAAAAATGCACAGAAAAATCATGGGACTAAACTGCTCGTCAGATTAGGGCCCAACTTTGGCAACGGACTCCCAACCACACTGTATGCTTCTTACTAAGGGTTCATAACAAAAAGAGACAATGGGTATGTCTGCTCACTATATCTCTAGTGGAGTGATCTTGCATTTACACAAGCCATTGGAAGCTAGAAATTTTATGTTCTTTGAGAACTCAAAAGATATGTATTACTACTAATTTTTTAATTCTAAAATAAAAAACATGGAATGTTGCCATGTGTCCATCCTTTCAAAACCTTCAAAAGAAACATTTAGTTAAATCTGTCTTATTTGAAACCACCAAACCTAGAGCAAATAGAAAAGAAATTTAATGTTAAGAAAACAATAGAAATTCCAACTTAAACTGTTCGGATGATTTTCTTTAATCTTCCTTTTATTAACAAACAATTGCCACAAATCCAAATTATTGGAGGGATCAACCATCCACTATGTAGGTAAAGTTATTGTGAGAAGACACAGTAATCACTCTTTCAATAAGACTTAAGTCATGAAACTTGTAATGCAACAAATTCAAGTCATTGTTCAAGAGGGAGAGATATACCAACTTGTTGCATGATTGCCACAAGTCGAGGTCTTTAGAAGCACGTGATGAGCCCCACTTTTGCACCTGCATGAAAATCAAACTTTAGATAAGTTGATGATCTTAACCAAAGAAACAGAAGGCACAATAGGTGTGATTGTGAAACTTTTAGTTATTTAATCAATCTTTGTGCTAGAAAGGTACTACTTTAAAAATACTTTTCATCAGTGCTAGACCCCATCCTAATCTACAGAAACATTGAATTACATAATAAGTGAATGGACAAAAGCTTCTAAAGATTTGAAAATCACCAAAGTATGATAAGCATTTTATTGAAAATGCATTTCTTAACAATGAAGAGGACGTTGAACACCTATAATATTGTAGAACAACTAAAATGGTGAACTGGGAGCATCAGAGATTTTACATGTGAACTTGCCATCAAATTCATGGATGAAGCAAAACGTTGTTGTGCCAGCTACCACCCCCACAAAGTGACTGGCAGAGTATCATGATGACTACCACCCTGCCCAATTGTCTGAGGTTAGGATGTCACTGAAGAGCACCCACTCAGAAAAAATACTGGAAACAGAACAGCTTCACAATAAGTAGGTGGTCAACTAAAATTTCTTTATCCTATATACAAATGGAACAACATAGAGACTCCAAACAAACACACCTCCCACTATGTAAAGAAGTTAGGACTCCCTGGCAATTTCTTCTAAAATTCAGGTATAGAATGGAAAACATTTGATAATAAAAAAATTAAGACAAAAATATGGACACCAAATTCCCACTGATGTAGGAGGTTACACATAAGCCTGTAACTAATGCAGCTTGGGAATTGAACAATCTTGACACTCTCCTTCAACTGAACTTGTCACTCGAGAGATTCTGCCCTTTACCCTAAGCCTCTTGGGGTCAATTGCTCTTTCAAGTGCCTGCAACAAGCACATTGTGAAGTTTAGCAAATAGTTTACAGAGTTCCAAATAATGTGACCAAATCTCTCCCAAGTGCCAATTACATAACATAATGGCAATTGTTCAGACCTGGCTTGCAGCCACCCATTGCTTAGCCAGGTCCTCCCATTTCCATTATGTAATACGTAGAAGTACTCTTCTGCAGAGGAGCCACCAGTTAGGAGTTATGACAGATAAAGCCAGTTCAATATGGTAGTCCATAGTACAAAACCTAAACTTGAAAGATGCTTATGTCCTACCCCAAGCTGGAGGGTGCATCAGCCACCTATCAACTGGTGAAAGTTGGGCAACTTATCCATCCTCTGGAAGCAAAATTAAGAGAGAAGAATAGAAAAGGCATTCACAGCAGAGCATGAAGGAAATATTGTAGCAATATGCCTGGATTTGGAATGATTAAAAATGCACATTCCACAAAATATGGATAAGGTTTTCAAAGCAAGGCAATATGAAAACACCTCTTATTGATGGAAAACTTAAAAGATGGTTATGTATTGTAATACAGAAGGGCCCATTCCATGTAGGAACATGACAAGTCAACTAGGGCCAATAAGATTCCATAAGGTGACAACAGGTGTACCTCCAAGCCCTACAAATGTCTCCACTATTTATTCACAATATTTCAATTTGCTTGAAAAAGTCAAACCATGAGCAAAACACCAGCTATCCAACAGAGGATAAAACATACACAGTTGAAAACTACACAAACAGACTTTTCAACAAATTAAATCATAGTGCATGTCCCATCCTCATCTTGACCTTTAAATTTGGGCCTAAAATAAAATTTGTGTTTTTATATAACTTTCCCCTCACTTGAATTACATGTAAGTCTAGATGGCAACATTTTGCTGAACAGTTCACAAATTTCACCCATAAAAAAAGTCTGCACCATTTCATGCCCTAATCAAGAAATGAAATAGATGTGTTCATACATATAGCAGGAGTTTGTGTGAGATGTAGATTTTTACTTGTAAGGCTGGATTCCAGACATCTTGGGCTGCAAGAATATTCCACTTGGATGGGTGAGTACATTCACATATAGCCTCACTTTGAGAGCCAAAGGCAGTAGCTACCTAGATCTGGTGGTGGTAGGGTATCAAAAGATGTTCTCAGTGATGCCAATTCCAAATAGCATCAAAGCTTTTGTTATAGATAAATTCATTCTTTTTGCATCATATCATCACAGTGAGTAGAGGATTTCTAGACTAAAACCTGATCCAAGTTGCAGCAAATGAATGCACTCCATTCACATACTGAAGATATCTAAACGGTAACACCTATCATTATCAATTGCTATTGAAAACAGACTACCTAAGTGATGATTGTTCTTCGGTATTCTTAATGAGTGACATATTCATCAAAGATTTTGAAAAGAAAATATTCATCTTGCCACAGTGTCACATCCTCAGGATGCTTGATATTCAAGACCACAAAAGAGCCTCAAGACATGATAAAAGTATGCAGCAACTGAAATCCAAGTTATCCAGGGAAAGCTCACCTGGTTGAAGGAGCAACAATCATGGATGTTGTGCCCACAATGGCAATGCAAGGTTTACAGTTCTTCTCATAAATTGAACTCTCAACAATATTCAATCAACAATATCCAACCTTGGGAACAATTGCACTCTCAAACTCAACATAACCTGCACAAGACTGTTGAATGATCAGTTGCAATGCATCAAATGGAAATAAGGACAGAGCTTCAGCTCACAAGACATCATCCAAGATGGTCAACAAAATCTCAAAAATAGTGAAATGCTTACAAAACTAAAAAGGATAAAAACTAAACAGTGAAGACTGCCCCGAGCTCAGAGGTGGTCATGTGGTGGCCATAGCATCAGAGGCATGACCAGAATTATATAGTCATTGGCCATTGCCCATGAGACTGTCAACAGCAGATCCATCAAGCCCTGTTAGTAACACATTACCACGTCACAGTGCAACTGTAGAGTTTGCTTCCAGTCATTGTCCCCAAGCATAATTATGAAACTGGAAACCTTGCCTATCAATTCACATCCTGTATGAAACGAGAAAAGATCCTCTCACTGGAAGGTCTTCAGGTTGTTTCTCAGGGATTTACGATGGATAGAGCAAAATTCTTACTCTGAACAACTTTATCACATTTAGCTTCCTTCCTTCTGCACGCTCCACGACTCTTCTCATTACAATGAATAGATTTCAGGCTAGATCTTTCTTCACGCAATTAGTAAGGTGTCCAGCAAATCCAAGCTTACAGAATTGAAAGATCCTGTAGACGATTAGGACATTTCCACCTCGGAGAAAACGGTTGAGATAAGGCAGTAGAGCGCATTACTTTCGTGCGTTCTTCTTTGTCTCGGGAACGATCAAGAGGAAGATTATTTTTTCGCAACACTATTATCATCTCCCATATGTAGCCTGTAGAAACACCTCAAGTGCTTGACGTCACCACAGCGTCCTGTTTGCTTCACTTTAGCATAGTAGTTGTCAACAAAAATCACAACGAGAAGAATCAACTTGCGGACATCAGTTGCTTCAGGTGTTTCCACAGCCTAGATATGATAACGACATTTTTCCAAGCTTCGTTATGCACAGACAACGTTGCCCTGGTTATGGTGGTTGCGGTAATTGTTTGTGGGATTTTCCACAGCCATCAGATCGCTCGCCGACGAAGACTCTGAAAACAACGGTTCATACTTTTGTCGGTCGGATCGCGCCTCACACATTACGCATACTTGCACAAATCCATTAGAAGAGGACCACAACACTCAGAGTAAGGCAAATCATGCGAGCTCGACATTAGTGAGAAACCACAAATATCACTAACGTTCTTAGCTGGAGATGGCTTTCACACAGCCGCTGCTACTGTCTACGTACAGTACAGTAGTAAAAGACTCGTGGAAAACCTCGAACGTCAAGAAACACATAGACACTCATCCGCATTCTTGATCCCTATCCTCGAGCCGGCAGTTCCGCTGCCTGCACAAAATCTCTCGAACTTACCAGTGAAAAAAAGTCCAAGAACTTTCTCATGAACCAGAAGCCAACAAGTCACACTTTGCACAAGCGGCAGACATAGGCAAGCTGCTCGCCATCATTCGCAAGTCATCTGCAACGAAGCAGCCACCTGCCGACATTAGCTAAGAACGGACAAAAGACAGGCGAATGAACCACTGCGCCAGTCTCCTCAAACTCATCACGAAAACAAACATACCGCGCCGAGGCACAGACAGAGGCCGCATCCAACAGACAAGTGACAAGCAAAACTGTCTTTGATGATAGAGACAGGCACGTCACATCGAGACGACAGACACAAAAACAACACAATGGAGCTGCGAAAAAGAAGTAAACACTGCAAGACATGGTTAGATTGATCAGACACTCAATCAGCTCGCATAGCCAGCCATGGATCTTCCCAGAAACTACTTCGAGCATGGAGCTGAAGTCGTTTGTGGTCAAGATTCATGCCCGCGCATACAAGAAGACGGAGAACGAATGAAGCCAACCAAAAGTAGCTAACACTGAGTGATGAGAGGAATAGGATCCTTGCTTTTGGAAGAAGACGCGCGGCACAATTTATTTTTCAAAAAAAAGGAATCCCCGCACGCACGACACAAAGTCTAAATTGGAGTCATAAAAAAGCGCAATCAGCTCGCATCAAAAAAGAAGAAGGAAACGAAGCCGAGCACAGTTCCCACAAAGAAACTTCTGGTAGCTGGTGGCTCAATAGTCAAGAAGACAGTACCAGAAGACGACGACGACGACGCCCATATCTTGATCTTTTTTTAGAAAACTAACAACACCCCGAGATTCATCGAATAAAAGCAGCGCATCTCGATGTCAAATGAAATCCGCAGCAACGCGCGACGGTCCCGCCATGGCCGCTTTGCTTTGTCGTCAGGAGCGGCCATGGCGCGCGCTCGCGGGCTGCAGAAGAGCGCGGGGGGGCCCGCCCACGCATCGGCTGCTGCGATTCCTAAGCTGTCATGTCCGTAGAGTTGCCCTCGACGGTTTTCCATATCCACCATTCCCAGGTCGCCATTGGCGAATCCAACGGGTGCAATTTATGAGAGTTGGACCATTATCGTCTTGGCTAAACTCAGCGTGTTTTTTTCAAAATAATTTTTTAACTTTTAATTTCTTTTCGGCTTGGGGGGGGAGGGGGGGGGGGGACCTTTTTTTTTTTTTGGTTTTTGTTTGAAGGAGATAGTTGTCTCTTTTTGGATGCTTGATTTTAGTTTTATATGGTTTTTAAAATATATATTTTTCTTTCAAGACTAATGGTATTTCTTTAATTCGTGGGGAAATTCCTCATGAAGTTAGTGATTGGAAAGATCGAAGTAATGGCTCACAATCATAAAATAAAATAATTTTGTAATATGAATGTTAGTTTTGTAAACAATCCATAATATTAAAAAAATGATTTTTTTAGGGGTTTAAGGAGTCATACAAAGTTAACTTATGATGGTGCACAATTTCATCGACATTCTTGGATTCAAATGCTTGATTGAACATGCAACACACATTGATTTGTATTTTATCCCGCCAAGTTTCCCATCATGAAGGTTTTGGTTACAACACCTAAGTGCAAAATGTTAGTAAATGTTTAATTGAGAAATAAATTGTTCATATTTTGTTCAATCGATGAACAACCGTTACAAGCAAAGCATCATAGTTTGAAGACTTTATACTTGACCACAATACCAATCATTAACAATTTGCAAATCAAAGATTTGTTTAGCCTAGTACTCAATTAAATGAATCTTTTCATCGATGGAAGATTTAGTAGTTTCATGGCAATGTTTCTCTAGAAGTTGATGAAGATTTACAATCTTTTTGTCCTTTTGTTGAAGTTGATCGATAGCTTACAATGCCTTATTTAGATGGTGATTAGTTTTGACCTTAAGCTTTTCGAATTGTTCCCGAAAATCCCAGTATCTAAATTCATGCTTTTGAACATGAATTTTGAGACTCTCAATCTTTGCCTTAAAGGTGTCATGTTCATTAATCTCACTCATGTAAATAAAGGTTTGAAACAAAGGACACGGGGGAAACATGTAACAAAAACTTGAAAACCCAATCAAAGGTCTTATATTTAGTTCAAAACTTATATACCTTTAAAGGAAGTAGTTTTCATTAATGACAAAACTTCTAGAATCCTTCATGAATTGTATACACTTTTCAACATATTTAATGGCATGTTATTTACTCATGATATTGTAGCACCTCACCCCTAAACTTTGTGTATAATTATTATATCAAGTGAATATCGATCTTCAAATTTTGTTTAAGGATTGAAATTTAGATCCAACATATCAACAAAAATGAATGTTGTATCAACTAACAAAAAACCCGACCTTCATGCAAGTTTGGACATAGCTAATCTCAAATCTTCACATCAACTTTTAGTAAAAACTAAGTTTTTTAATTCATTTTGTAATTAGTTAACCATAATAGTTGCAAAGATGAATGATGAAACAAAAAGGTTTGGTGATCTACTTGTTGAAGTTTTGGATATGAAATTTGATTGTTTAAAAGATCTCTTGTCACATGTCCTACTCACAAGAATTCATAGCAATGGTAGCACTTCAACGAAAATGTTTTTGACACAATTTTTAAATGAATTTTATTGATTCATTTAAATAGTTTGTCATGTATTCCAAAGAAAACATAACTACAAATCCAATTTATTAAAAAAACTCGATAAATGAAATTTTAAAAATGAAAAATGAAAAAATGCCTTCCATTAGTTAGATTTTTTTCTATGTTACTAAATAACTTCCACCAATTAGAAAATCCTTTTTCAAACCCACGCCATTTTTCAACCCAAGAAACATTCCAAAAATATAAAAAGAAACAATTTGTAGTATTTTCAAATGTTAATTTTTGAAAAAATAAAATAAAATATTGAGCATTTCTTTACACATGTGAAAGGTTTAGTTTTAGAATTTGAAGCTCCCATCACAAGACCAATAAGATAAGTGGAGGGGTTGAAAATCTAAATTGAAACCCTTCTTTTAGACATTTAAAATATTTTTGATACAAAAAATTTGAGAAAATAATGTTAAGTTGCAATTAAGAAGTGGGAATGAAGTTATAATATATATTATTTTGACTATTATTATAATAATTTTTTGCTAAAACTTGATTTAACATAAGATAAAATATGAGTCTTTTTAAGAATGAAGAGTTGATGCAAGGTGATAATCATTTTGCTTCACATGGGACCCAAATTCCCAAAATATGCCCATTTTAAATCCTTACCTTTGATAAATATTTGATTGAATTTTACATGGCTATGATTCATTTGAAAAGGGAGGAAACACCTTACATGGGAGATGAAAAAAATTATGCATAAGGTGTCTACCTCCCTTGAAGCAAAAGTTTCATCAAGAGTGTTGCCTCCATGTACATTACAAAAATTTACTAATTTTTGACATGTTCATGTAATTGGTTATCGTTGATTCTTCAAATTAAAATTTTCACAATTATATATATTTTTGTAGATAACTTTGTGGCAACTCAAACATAAGCAAATTCCACACTTTGGCAATTAATGAACAAAGACCAATTTTTACAAAATTCAATTTCCAAATGCAACTAGTCACAAAATCACAAATTAAACTTCATTGATGTTTATAGCCAAGGAATCAAAAATCAAAGGCTCACACAAGTGCATTTTCTTTGAATTGCAATGTTCATTATAATTTTAAAACCTCAACACAATTTATCACAAAAATTTGAATCATAAAATATTGGCAAAAAAATTCACAATGTATTTGAAATGCACCTTAAACATGTAAGATTTACTTGGTTGCACTAGAAAAGTTATACATTTTTAAAGAAGAACATTTCATTTTGAAATCTTTGTCCATACAAATCAATCAAAGGAAATAATTTTTTTAATGTTTGGCAATGCCTTTGAATAAAGGCACCACTTTGAATGTTGCCTTAGGTGATACCTTAATTTTAGTAATGTCTTCAACTTTGAGTTTTATTTATCACGTGATTGTTTGTGAGATTAGATGTAAAAGTCATTGCTTGGGGAGTTGAAGCTTAATGTCAAAAGGGATTTCATAAATATTGCATAATAATATTCATGCACCAAAACCCAACTCAACCCATGACCATTTCATTACTAAAAATTACAAGCATTTACAATGACAAATAATTCATTTTTTTTTTTTTTTAATCCTACAACTATGTATTATGACAAAAATAATTATATAAGTGTAGGAACGAAATGCTTCAAAAGTAAAGCTTGCACACAACAAACAATGACTTGATTAATCTTAAACTCACAAACACGAAAACATAAAACAAAAAAAACCAAAGCCAAAAAAGAAAAAAAGAAAGAAATAAGAATAGTTATAAAATAATAAAAAATAATAACACAAAATAATAATAATGTGAAGGAACATAAACAAAGGGGGAAAGAAAAAAGGAAAAAAGGAAAAAAAACACAGACATAAAAATTTTAAAAACACAAAAAAAAAATCAGAAAAAGAGGAAAAAAAATTCTTAAAAAGAAAAAAAACCATGATGGAACAATATAAAAGAAAAACAATGATAAAGGAAGAGAAAGAAAGGAAAAATAAATAAAATAAATAAACACAAACAAAAAACATAAAGGAAAGAAAACAAAAAAAAAACCAAAAAAAAAAAAAAAAAAAACCTTTTTAATGGGGTTGGAAAAATTCAATTTAAAAAAAAAGAAAATTTTAAAAATTTTCATCAAAAGTTTTACAAAAATTTGAAATAATACGTTTTTCCATCCCCAAACAAAGAAAAAT
>Ga0116231_10011990_pt1 | contig 13008 bp, 8 predicted proteins | sample S1TSphgellanicum_2_FD_89695 | JGI IMG/M metagenome (GOLD analysis project Ga0116231, IMG submission 89695) | Host-associated microbial communities from peat moss isolated from Minnesota, USA - S1T2_Fd - Sphagnum magellanicum MG | ecosystem: Host-associated > Plants > Peat moss > Unclassified... | reverse complement strand
CTTAATTTTGTTTTTTGTGTTTTTGTTTGATTATAATTTGTGTTGTGACGTTATGGATAATAAGGAGTTTTTTTGAGTAAAAAAAAAACAAAATTAAGTTTGGGGTGTGGGGGTGGAAACATTGCTTCATACAACCAAACTCATTGAGAAATGTCTCTAACCCCTTTATGACAATTTCAAACTAAATCATGAGAAATGATGATATTTAGCATTTTAAGGAAATTATGAAATACAATTACAATGAACTTAAAGAATAAAAAAGACACAATTAATAGTTTCTTAGTGTATGTGCTGGATTCCCAAGAAATTTTACATTAAATATTCAACATGAACATGCCCAATCTTGCCAACACAGTATGGCAACAACTAAGGGTGAAATGACAAGCCAACTCTCATGGGTATGTGCAAAAATAAATAGGTTCTCCCAAATAGGTACCCACCCTACATTGTGAAATATATTGGGAAATTACCAATGTTGTCAGGTTATATGTTTTCTTAAGGATATGAATACACATAATTGCCGGAAACCCTAAACCATATTTTGAAATTTGCAAGATTTTGAATATCTGACATTTGTATATAATCCAGCAGAGTACATCCTGACCAGTGATTTTTTTGGACAATTTTTGTAAATATTTTGACCAATTATTGTGAATATTTTGGGAAAATATGTTTTAAACTGTGAGTTCGACTAATTTTTCTCTACTTTTCAATATAGGGAAAAAAAAAAAACACCCTGATCCTGATCATTAGCCTTGGTAGAGGTAATTGCATATTATTCAGTAGAGTTTGAAGATTCATAGATATCTCCTTATTACCTTTTGAAAGAGGTGGGGAATCAGTGTAAAAAACGCATTAGCACCAGAATTGGAAACTACAATAACATATAGGACTATCCAATGGGACATAGGGGGCAAACAAAATTTGGTGCAGGGAACGTAACATTTTGACTTGGAACCCTTAATTTAGTTGAGGCCACAATATTTATGATGCTTAGAAGCAAGTTAAAAAAGACGTGGGAGGAGGGTTTATCATGGTTCCAGTTTAGGTGCTATTCACCCAAGGACAATAATGCAACCAAAAATTGAAAACTGGCATATCCATAACCATATCAATACATGGAGTTAGTTTAATTTTTTGAAAATTGCCATTTAGATCATGCAATACAAACAAGAGATGAGAACAATGTGGGGTCTGAAAGTAAGATGGTTTAATGCATTTTTTCCAAGCATTTTGTCCTTTTGACATGCTCGTTCTCTTCTTGCTTTTCTTGGTTGTTTAATTGTGTATGGAGTTCAAAGAGATATTTTAGACCTTCACTTGACGAACCCATAACCATGAAAATCACTACAAAAATAAATAGATAAATAATATATGGATAAATGTTCAATTGCCGACTTGTGTTCAATCATAGGTGTGTTTAGCCTATATCCCTCACAGGCAAAAACAAATGTTAATTTGCATGTTAAACCAACCCTTCCCACATTATTTTCCCCCATTATACTAAATACCCTATCTGTCACTACCTCTGTGGATAGGCACAAAGTGGAGGAATTTGAAATTATTTTTGTACTCAACAACTATCAAAACAAGGGTCTGGTTCCAGACTCCCTTTTTCTTTTTTCTGATGGATGATCAAATCCCATTCGACAAAGTTGCAAACAGGCCAGACCCAAAAATCGGTATTCTTGTGGATATGCACAAAGTAGTAAATAATGTTGTTTTCAATCAAAGGCAAGCACTTTGTAGTACCTTACATGCGGAGCCAAATCCTTTCAAGCATCTTCTGGCTTACAGATGTCTATGCAGCAACAGCATCTAATCCAATGCAGCCTGATCAGTGAAACAGAAATTTGTAGTTGTTTGATGTGCTGGAAAACGCCACCCAGGGAGGCAAGTGGACGAGTTACACTAACCTTCGATTTTGCACTAGCACAGATTCTCTGCCAGAAGTTTTCCATCAACTGTTACTCCAGCCTTATTTTGCAAGAGAGATTCTCTGCAACTTATATAACCCGTAAGTTGTCCATCTACTGTTCAAAGTGCAACTAGGGGATGCAGCTGGCATTAGTGAGCTGCAGTAACTCCATGATTTGTCCAGGCTACATTGTTTAGACTTCCAGAATTTCCCCAAGATGCTGATGAATTCTTCCTCTTATTATAGAGTTATGGGAACCCATTTGCAATAAGAAAAACAAGCACCACAAGTAATGTGCCGGAACACCATATGTTAATTATGAGGAGCACCTTGAGTAAAATCTCTGAGTAAAAGTAGAGAATATTGTGTAAAAATTAAGGACTCCAAATTCTTGTTGCAAGTTCCTTGCAATTTGCATGCAACATATAAGTACTAGTTAAGTAATGCAACTTTTTAAACAATTTACTGCACCAATTTGAACAGTCTCATTGTTCAAAACCTTTTTCTTAGCAGTTAGGTACAAACCTATGATGCTATTACAACATTTTAAGTGCCAGTTTACTAAAGTTAACCAGTCAAAACAATTCAAAGCTCTTATTCTACCTATCTGATTGGTCATATAGACTTTTTTCCATCCATAGGCACAAGCCCATTCTGAAGACCCCATATATTTGTATACATTTTCTACACTAATCCTATAAATGGGTCTTTATACAGACACAGTTAAAGACAAAGTGCAAACAAAGTGTGCACAACGTACAGGTGAGCAGGAAAAACAAACCTCGAAGCAAAAGGCTAGGACTGTTTTTGTAACTGGTTTGTTGTTTGTTCCTGTCATGAGATGATCCAAATTTATTTTAACTTCAAGCTTACTGCAGCAATTGGCACAGGTTCGCCATGATTCTGCTGCAGGTTAGGGCCGGATTAAGTACCAAGTTTAAGTGTTATACCCTGCCACTATCACTTATCTAAGATATGATTGTTTTAGCCATCATATGACTCCCTTCCCAACCTCCCCAGTCAGAATCTCATTTGTTTTTTCTCCTGAACCTGACCTTCAATTTTGCCCTTCTGCGACACTGCACACCAAAACATACAAAACTCTTCAAGCCATGCCCAATCAGTTCTCAAAGTTGTTTGCCCCAAACCAAGGAGCAAAGTTGAACTACTGTAATTTGGGTACTGTCCAACTATGTAGCAAAGGCCAAGGTGCAAGGTATATTGCCATAGAATCATGTTGGAATACCATGTACAGAACCATGCCTCCAGAGTGAACCAGCACCCACCAGCTCACCATCCACTGCATGCCTGTTATGACTCAGTGGTGGATGAACCTCAACTGAGTTAATATCTGATTTCACCTTGGTAGCCCATCTTGTAAGTAGGTTCTATATGTATATGGTAGAGAGGTAGGGGAAAGAAAGGTACTACTAGGTGATGGGAGTGGATGGTTTATAGCTTATACGCTGTCTTTACTTCCTACCTACTGACAACCTGCATGCAACCTGTTAGTAGGTAGGTACTAAAAAAGGAGATTGAGCTAACCAGCCTGACTCAGCTAGGGCCGAACTGGAAGCCAACAGAAAACTGTTTCTTGGCCACTTACCATCCCATCCTTCATGGTGTGCTGGTGAGTGCTGGCTCACTCTGGCAACAGGAGGCATCCAATTTTGATTTCAATAATCTTCCAGAATCCACCAGGGAACTTGCTGCAATAGGCTTACATTCTAACATGGCAAACTTGTCAAAACACAATGTTTTGTTCTGACATGGGAATTGATGGCAAGTCTGAAAAACAAATTTTGACCAGGACCCATGGATATAAAATTATGTACCAAAAGGAAAAAATACCGGTGTTGTTCTTGCATGAAAAGACACTCTGAAACGAGGTAGCTAAGCTGGAGTGACAGTGGGAACACTTTTCATTACTCAGCATGCAACTGGAAATGCAGAAACAGTATCACAAAACCAGCTAAGCTGTATTGACTTGAGGGCTTTTTCCTTACTCAGCATGCAACTGAAAATGCATGGACAATGTTGTGAAACAAACTAATTTCAAGTGACAGCCATGCAGCCTCATCTTTCCACAGTATGCAGCCAGAAATATGTACATCTGATATCATGGAAATTGCTCTTGTGAAACTTCAGTGAAGCTTCTACTTCATTGCTGGGTTCTTTATTTCAGAAACTTTTTCATTGTTACTCAGATGAGACAGGTGTGCTACCAACCAACTATCCCATGAAACAATAAATAACTACCAAGTAGTGCCATGTTAGCTTCCTCCATACTTGAAAAATAGGGAACCCTTCCTTCAACAGGGGTTCCAAGTTGTGGGCAAACATGTTCCATATTGATCAACAAACAATCAAAAACATCTAATGTCCCTTATAAAAACAATAAAAGAAATTTACTCTTTTATGAAATCTTTTTCTGTCTTTCTCTGCAGTTTAGAACAGTGTTGTGTGGGAATATCATTTACCTGGATATACCCATCAGGTATAGGTAAGGGAATATCCATTCAACAGGATAAATTTTATTAGGATAAGTTTCACCTAAACCCTAAAATTGCCACCACTATTTCACTTAAACCCTAAAATTGCCACCAGTATTCACATAAACCTTAAAACATCATCACAGTCTGACCTAAACCCTAACATTTCAGGGTGGCTGAGTTTTGTTTATAAGTAAGAATTTTAAAATTGAAATATTTTAATACAGTTTTTGTGTTCATGTTTTTATGCGTGTGAGTTTGTTGAGCCGCACCTTCAAGCAAGGACTATGCATTTATTTGAGGCTAGCTATAACACCTTTATAATGATACAAATACTTGCCCCTTATGGATGAAAATAGGTAATGTTCAAGTATAACCTATATTGTTGAAGATTGTGACCTAAAATCGTGTGAAAATGGATATGGATTAGGTTTTTTTTTCAAGGATGGATGCAAATCACTCTTTGCTTTTTTATATTGTGTTGGCTCTTTGTGTGTGAATGGAGGTCATAAACACAGAAGTTTAGGTTTGCATTATAGTTGTGATAATGGAGTTGATGATCCTATGGGTGATATACTAAATTTTAAAAAAAAAGTTGGGCATGTTGTTATGCAAACCATGTTGTGCAATTCTCCTTGTTTTTTTAAAAAAAATAATTTAAAAAAAAATTATGCATGTTTTGCTATCCTAAACCAATTTCAAACCTAGAAACTCTTGAGGAACATTGAAATGTTTTGTTGTTTTATACTTACTAGTGTGGCTTGTGCTGTTGGCCCAAGTGTGAACCAGTGTTGGGCGGTTCTCACTAATTGTGAGATCCGTCAGTTCCAGCTTTTGGGCCAAGTTCTGAGAATTGCCCCAGTTATGTAATTTCTTTTTTTTTTCCCATTCTGAAAATCACCTCGGTTTTCAGAATGTTTTAAAAAATCCAGTTCCGTTATTTGCAGGGTCTGTGATTTTCACATAATTTTGAACCATCGGTTTTCAGGGATGGTTCTCACAAGTTGGTTCTCACAAATTATGATTTTTTGTTATATATATATAATTTTACATTTTTTTTTGGTTTTTGGTGTTTCTTTTCTTAAATTGGTATTTTTTTAAATTCAAAAACTTCACTAAGTAAATAGGGGGAAAAGGCACTCTTCACCACCTTTAAACTGTGTGCTTTTAGAATAAACTAGCTCATCATCAAACATTAGCCTATCACCGAACACTTTGGCAAATCTTTCTCAATTCTTCTCCATTTTGAGTGATTTAAAATATTATAAGATCACCTTCTCAAAATTTACAAATCATCTTCGAAATACAAAACCAAAGGAGCATTCAAAAAAGAGTAGTAAAAAATATGTATTTTTTTCAAATAGTAAAACATGTTTCTTTTCATTTTTCTTCATTTTGACCCCTCCTACTTCATTAGTGCATAACTTTCTATTTTTTTGGGTACAAATTGAGTGATTTGAACTGCTTTAAAATCATCATCTTAAGTTCTACAAATCATTTTCTAATTCTAAAGGTAATTGAATTATGTTTAAGAATTTTTTGAGGGATTTGAAAATAGGCTATGAACTATTCGATTGAGAATATTTCATAAAAATGAGCCCCCCTACTTTAAAGGGCTGTAGCAAGATTTTAAACAAACTTGGCCAAATCCTCATTCATTATGGCAATTGCCTTCATAAACAATACTTTTAGTTTTTTTTTTAATTTAAAGTTTTTACTTTTTTACCATGAGAACCGGTCCGGTTTTCAGATTGGATGCCAAATGAGAACCTAAGTGGTTCTCACTGGGTGGTTTTCACCTCCAGTGAAAAGCTTAAAATCTAGTTTTCATGGCGGTTCTCATTGGCCCATTCCCACTGAGGATCAGACTGACAACAGATGCCGGTTTTCAGCCAGTGGGTGAGAACTGTCCAACACTGGTGTGAACCCATTACCAAATAGGAAACTCAACATGTGGACATTCTTTTGCAATGTATGTATCCATTTTTTGAATAGCCAAATATGAAAGGAAATCATGCTTGAATTTAATGGTAAGCCCTCAAGTTTAACCACATTCTCAACTGATTTTTCATCCCAAAACCTGGTTTTTTGGAATTTATTTGAATTTTCAGCTGCAGAAATCACTTTTAAATCAATATCTCCCATGCTCTGAATCCAAATCTTACCAAATAAATTCCATTAAATCCTTCTCATCAAGATCTTTCCAACGACACCAAAGGCACATTCCAATTCCTCTGAAATTTTCAGCTACGATGTAATTTAATTTTCAGCGAAGAAATCATTCAATATTCAAGAGCTTTTGCATTCCAAGTCCAAACGCCTTGTAACCAAGCCCATGCACCCCTCCATGTTGAGAGCTTTCCAAAGACATGAAAAACACGATTTAAAGCCTCCCAGCCGGTTCAGTGATCTCATAACTACAAAACAAAACAAACTACCTTCTTTCATAGATAGATTTGTGTTGACATGGCAACCATCAAATTGGCATAATTTGCAAGTAGTTTAGTACAATTTATTTGATGTAGAATATTACAATTTTCAATGTTCTCTTAGTTTTTATTTATTGTTTAGTTAAAGTAGATCAAGGTGGTTAGACAGTAGTTGCAACAAAACCAATGAAGGTAACCATGAAGAAGGGGAATGTTGGCAAAAGAAATGGAAGGTCAGTAGTTCTTTGGTCCAACCAGTTCATTTGTACAGGTACAAGGGCAGATTGGAAAGTAGCTTCCTAGCTTCACTTTGATTAATAGAAATTCTTGTTTTCTTTTGTTTTCATTCATTTCTTGTTTTTTTTTTTTTTGGGAAAGTAACATTTTTTTTCCTCTTGACAACCCCTTAAAATTAGTTAACATCCCAACTAAAACCATGTCATGAGACTACACTTTATATTACATTCCCCTTCAAACTTTGAGCTTTCTTTTTGCTTTGGTTTGATTTTTTTTTTCCATGTTTTTTTTAGGCCTAATTTGTGTCTAAGTTTAAACTCATATTGTGATTTATTAATTTATAAGTTTCTTCAAAAGAGTGCACCTTGCCTTTTGCATGTGAGGAATTTCAAGTCTTTCATTTTGAAGGTTTCAATTTTCATTGTGCTCAAATTGTTTTTTCTTCTCTTCAAATGTTGCACTCTTTTCAATTATTATTAGGCACATTAAGGTCATATGGTGTTAAGGCAAGTAGATGTGAATAACATGAGGAGCCACATTTTATGGAGCTTTGAAACCATCATCACACACACCATTTAATTTGCAAACGCTCCAATATTTTTATTTATTTATTTATTTTCCCTTTACCATTTTATCTCTCCTTTAATTATTTATCCACCATGTTTTCCATTACATTGCATTTAGTTTTTTTTTTTAAATTTTGGTTTTTGTTTGAACTCTCATTGATTTTATTTTATTTCCACCATTTCAAAAACAAGAACTTGGGTAACAAGGAGTTGAACTTATGAAGCTTTTCAACCATTGATACATGTCAATGGCATTCAAATAAATAGGCAACTTAGAATTTTGGTTATTCATCAATCTCTTTACCATGCCCTTTGTCTTTCTTTTTTCTTTTTCCAAGTAGTTAATGTGGTATTACAACTATTACATTAGAACTTCAACACTTTCAAAATCTTTTTCTAAAATGCATGAAATGACAAGTTCTATTTTTTTTTAATTTGAATTTTTGATTTTGACTGAGCTTTGATTAGATTTCAATTATGTTTCAATTGGATTTGACTAGATTTCAACTAGGTTTTGACTATGTGTAAAGTAAACTAAGATGTGTCCCATTTTACTAGTTATGTAGCTTTATTTTTTTCCATCTTCCAAAGTGTTTTTTTTTTGGTCATTGATTTCCCTATTCTTGACTATTGATAGAATTTTTTAATTGATATTCAATGTGTTTGCAACTAATGCAACATCTTTTTCTTGATGCACATTATAACTTTGATTCTTATTATGGTTTTTCATTTTTAGCAACTTTCACTTTTTTTTAATTCAAAAATGCAAGGTGTAGCCTTGAATAAGCAAAAAGAGTTGCAACATGGTCCAACAAAACAACAATCCAAGCAATCAAGTAAGCCAAGAATAGGTTCACCTTAGCATTAATGTATTGGCATAAAATGATCACCTTGTGGAAGTTTTTTTCATCATTCTAACAAATATTTAATTGACATTAACACCTTTGGGATGTAGATGGCACCATTTTTTGTGCAAAAGCAATGTTTTTTTTTTGCATAGTTTTCAAATTGGGCAATTGAAGGTTGTTTTTAGTGTATTGTGAGGTTTTTGAACTATATGGGGGATTGTAATTGCACCATTCATCACATGGACATTAAGGATTTGCACTTTTAATTAATAGTTTATCATAAACTATTTCTTTAGTATGGTTTGATTTTCCTTAATTAATTTCACATGGGTGTATTGTCCCAACATGGTAGTTTTATGATTATGATATTCATCCAACTTTTTGTTACCAATTATAATTATAATTTAACCTTTTTTCAATTAAATTTTGACTAACTATGCATGAAACAATCAACATATCCTTAAACACCATGTGGCAACAAATAATTTTTCATCATTTTAATTAAGTTATACACATGACATTTTGATCTTGTCAATTAAAGTAATGATCTTTTGATGAGTGTAAGGTCAACAACAATTGCATATTTAAATTGAGTGTTGAAATTGTGCCACATGTCATTTGATATTAGTAATCCATCCAAATTTTTCAATATAATTTTAAAAATTCCCTACCATACACATGGCACACATTAATGATTATTTCCTTTTCATGGAAGTTTGTCAAACCCCGTGCGACATGTGTTAATGCCACAACACCTAGCTACTAAATCTTCCCTAGCTACTTAATTTAACATAATCTAATAATGTCTAATATAATTGTGACCCATGGATGTTCATTTTTTGAATTAGTTGTTAACAAAGGTCAAGCCCTTGATTTCATCAAGAAGGATGAAATGACACATCAACAAATAAGGTCTATATTCCTAGCTGGGTACATTTGAATTTTTTTTTTGATTACATCAATAAATGTTGACCATCAATTGACACATGGTTGTCATGTTCGATTTTTTGTGTGCTTGATTTGTCGTTGTTAACTTTAGGCCTTTTCAATCAACAAAATTTTAAATAAATAGTTTCAACTCAAAACCATAGTTTTTAACTAAAAGTATAGTTGAAACACATAATTACAAATTTGGAGGGGTTTTCCTTAATGATTGCACTCCCATTTTGGAAATTGGAAGTATTAAAGTTTTTAAAATCTTGGATTGAGGTTTGATGGACCAAATTTTGCTTAAATTCAGCCTTTTTAAGATCGTTGGAAAGGTATTACAATAAAATGGGGTTACATTTCCAAAATAAAGATTTGTAACACAAGTTATGGCCAATTGAAGAAGGGCCAAAATCAAATTGCTAAAGTGTCTCCCAACCACTTAAATGACATTTTAAAGGGTTGTATCAATCCTAATTGAAGAGCTTGTTAAATGTTGAAAATTTATTTTTAAGGATTACAAGATAAATTTTTAGAAATGAAAAATTTATGAACGTTGAACATTTGGGACTGATAACTTGGCAAATATTTCAAGACTCTCACATTTTCATCATTTTGGTGTAGCCATTGTGGAAAACTGTAAATTATAATATAAGGAAAAGGGTGACATTTCCTCCCAAGTTTGGGCCTTGTTGAATCTTATGAGTTTGTGTTCACTTGTGATTCACATGTGCATAATTTTGGTTCCAAAATGCATTAATTACCCTTTTGTTTGGTTTGTGTAATTTGACATGTTTGTAAGTTCAACTTGAAGAGCTTATCCCAATCCCATCTTGGAGTTCTTGCACCTTTGTTCTTATTAAAAAATAGGGAGTGTGTTTGAATTTGCATCATGTTACAAAAGTGAGAATTAGGGAGGTTCTTCACTTGCACTACCACTTGACAAACATAAAGATATGTCATAGGTTAAGTGTAAACACCAAGGATTAAACACTAGTTGTGAGGTGGCCTTAACACTCATAACAAAAGGCCTTTTACATTCTATTTGCACCCTATTAGAAAGATATATGGGGTCTCTCATAAACATAAGGTGCCTCCTATTCCAAGAATGTTATTTGGTGAACAAGTGAACCATAACATGAGCAAGAAAAATCATTTAAAAATATATTCCATCCATGTCATGATAATATTCTTTGACAAATTTTGATAGATTCTTTTGACATTAACAACATGAAATACTCTACCATGTCATCAAAATATCCATAACAATGTGGCCATATGATGAACAATCCTAATATTATTTTCCTTAAGGTTCATGCAAATGCCTTCTACAATGGTATCATAAGAAGAAATCTTATCCTTTTCCACCTCCACACATTGCAATTATTGATCAATTTGACTACATGTCAACTACATTTGACCATTTTAGGTTTGCAAGTCGTTTGTTGCATTAATTAATAGTCAATATTATTCATAGTTGTTATGTTCACTATGTTGTTCATTTATGAGTTAATTTGGACCTTATTTAATTATTTAATAATTTCAAATAATTAACGTGAAAATTGAACTAATCTTTAATTTTATTTACACAATGCATTATAATGGGTTAATGATTTTATTGACATTTCTTTAACTATCAACTTTTAACACGTCAAACCATAATTTAAGAGTTACATTTACATGTTTTAAAATTTGTAATAAAAAAAGTTGGGAAGTAGGGGATTAATGGGCACTTAGAAAATCCCATTAACATTTGCGTTTTTTACTCTTTTCGTGACCCAAATTGGAAGCTTTGTCTTCACTCTTACAATGCAAAGCATATTTAGCAACAATGGCCTTGTGCTCATTATCAATGTGTTTCTTCGTGGAGGTGATGCCACACCTTGGATTGTAGGTGAGAAGGCCCTTGTTTTCACAAGTGGTGTTGTTTGAACTTTGAACTTGTTCAGTGATGTGGCAAATAGTGCATTTCATGGTTTGCGGTGCCCCTAACAAAACTTTTTCAAGAGGGTTGTTTTAGACAAAAAAGCCCACACTAGGGTAGTGTGATGGTTTGTGAACCAAAACTTTTTGTTTGCCTATAACTGTTGTAGTTGCATTCTCCAACTTGCTTCTTCCTCAATAGATAGAACTTCCATTCGAATCTTTAAAGTTTGAAATGTGGACTCTTTTATAAGTCTTGTGTATAACCTGTCAACATCCCAACATTCATTAGTTGTGATGAACTCCCCTATAGGATCCATTTCACTATGTACCCAAACTTGATTTGTGAACATTACTCCTAAAAATTAAAACCTAAAAAACCCATGCACAAATCTTGAAACCAATTGATGACTTACAATTCAAGCACCATCATTGCTAACATCACTAGGGTAGTGAGTGAGCACCACAACATTGACACCAACCACCATATGATCAGAATGATGCACACACAAATTGACATTTTGGGATAATATTGAATTCAAGACATGAATAATGAAAAATATTGTGAATGGTAGTAGTTAACAATGTTTGTTTTTTACTTTTCCACCTTAGATATTCCTATTAAGCTTATGGAATAAGGAACCATGCACATTGAGGCACCTAATGAACTTACCTATTTTCTATAACATTAGATTTCCAAGTTTGATTTTTACACCATGCCACCCACATTGAAGAGCTGCCCTTAGCTATAATGTAACAACTTCCCACCATGTTGAAGAACAACATAATTTACAATTTACAACTCACACCGTACACCTTAGAAAAGTTGATACTCATACCTTGTCATTGATGTTCATACATATATGTGTATGAATATAAATCAAGGTACCTAAAATGTTATTATTAGTTGGATTTGGTATGACCCGAGGTATCCAATTTTCACATACCATGTCAATATGATCTCAACTATAATATGATAAGCAAACCATACTTTATTCTTCAAGTATTTTCATACTCATATTGATATTCGGGTTGAAATTTGAGTGCAACTTATATACCAGTCCAACACTACTTAATACCCACATATTTTGGTTTGGGACCACTTTCAAAATAAGAGGATCATTGCCATATCCACAAAAGGTGCAAGAGGCAGCAATAAAATTACAATTAGGTTCAAAGGGCAATTTAAGGCATATGCTGACATGCCTAGAAAGTTAAAAAATTTGGGGAGATATCAAAAATCAACAAATTATCCACAATACCTTTTACATAAGAGAATTTGGGAAAACAAAGGACAAACAATTGACTAGATTTGAAAGAATGGTTGCCATGATCTTTGTATAACCAAATTGAGGAATTAAAAAATGTATGCATGAAAAGGGGAAAAATTTGGTCTAGGGTACAAGGTTTTTTTTTTCAATTTTGTGATGTAGTTGAAATGGTAACCATCCATAAGATGATTTAACTAGATTTGGCTATAGATTAAATATGAAAGTAGAAAAAAAGTAGGATCCTTCTATATTCTTGGCTACCTATCCTAAAAGGTTGGCAATTTAGATTTTTTTTTTTTTTTTTTTTAAAATTTGGCAATTTTGGGCCTTTTTTTTTTTTGGCCATCTTTTGATTTGGTAAAAATAATTTTTTTTAATTTGAAATTTTGTCAAATTT
>Ga0116231_10011988_pt1 | contig 13010 bp, 7 predicted proteins | sample S1TSphgellanicum_2_FD_89695 | JGI IMG/M metagenome (GOLD analysis project Ga0116231, IMG submission 89695) | Host-associated microbial communities from peat moss isolated from Minnesota, USA - S1T2_Fd - Sphagnum magellanicum MG | ecosystem: Host-associated > Plants > Peat moss > Unclassified... | reverse complement strand
TATTTGTTTTTTTGTTTTGGGTTGAACCTTTTGATTAGCTCATCCCATGTGCACAAATTTCTTAATGTGAAATTGGATGGCCACACCCCCCTTGTTTATATAGTGTTCCAAAATAGGAATGTAGAACAAACAATATGGGATAAGTTTTGAAGTTGCAACTTCCTTACAAACTAAATTGTAATTCCAAAACTTTTTTCATGCCTTACTTTTTTAGTTTTTAGATTTTTTAACCTTTCAAGTACTAGATAATTAGATAATCGTTTAATTAATAATGATTAAATTTACATATATTTAAATTATAAATTATACACTACAAATATTAAATATTTATTATCAATTATTTAAATAAACAATAACTTCCTAATATGTAACAAATTAGTTATTTAATTACTCACAAGTTATTAATACATAAATCATAAGTAAATAAATAAAATAAATAAACAGAATATATATTATTATTTTTAGAATCTGATCGAATTATATATAATATAATTAATGTAAAACTAATTTAATGACTATAATTTAAAAATTAAAAATTTTCAATATTTATTTTAAAATTACAAGTAATGAATTAACAATTGTTATTAGAAAGTAAATTTTTACAAGAATCTTTTAAAAATTATTCAACTAATTACATTACTTACTATATAATTACATTTATTGTTGTAAAAATTATTATAGGTCAAGTAATTTTTTTCTCTTAATAATTATCAACTATAAGTACAATAATTTGTTAAACATAACATTCATTTTCATAATTACTGTAAAATTACTATGAAATATTTATCACATATGATTAATGACATAATTTTTTAAAGATAATATTATTATATAATAATTCGTGAAATTAAAATCAGTAAAATAATTTTTTAAATTACACTATAATTTTTCCAAATTTTTAATTCAGGTTTGAAGTTATAAATTAAAGAGTGTGAATAATTATGTTCAATTAGAAAATAATTCTGCACATACTAATTAATTTTTATCTGAAATAATTACAATGATTTTAAAGTAATGTTACATTAATTAATTAATTTCTTCTAATATATGAATATAAATTATATAATATACAAGTATATGTTATAACAATAATTATTTAGTGTCACTTAGATTTAATAAACATAATCATTTATAATTATTTATAAAATTGATTTATTATGGATAACACTAGTAGAAAAGACCCTTGAAACTTAATCAATAATTTTTTGAAATAAAATGTCCATTTTAAGACTTAATTAATAAATTTTTCAATTGAAATATTAATTTTGAGATTCCAAAATAATAATTTGGAATTCAAATTTCAACTTTCAAGTCAAATAATTTCTTAAAATTTAAATATAAAACTTCAGGATTCAAATATCAAATTTCAAGTTCAAATAAGAATATTTAAAATCAAGTTACCGATTTTTAGACTCAATAAAGTTTTTAAAATTGAAATAATAATTTTTAGATTTGAAAATAATAATTTAGAATCAAAATATAAATTTTTAAATCAAATAATTTTTTTGAATTTAAATAAAAAATTTCATATTCCAATAGTAATATTCAAAATTGAAATGTCCAGTTTTAGACTCAATTATTAATTTTCAGATTTGAAGAATTAATTTTGAGAATCCAAAATAATAATTTGGAATTTAAATTTCAGGTTCGAATGATTTAAAATCTCAATGTAAACTTTTCAAAGCTGAAATATAACTTTTCATATTCAAAATTAAAATGTCCATTTTTATGATCAATTAATATTTTTTTGAATTGAAATATTAATTTTTGATTCAAAAATATTAATTTAGAATTCAAAATCAATTTTTAGATCAAATAAGTTTTTTTGAATTTAAATTGAAAATATCATATTCAAATCAAAAATTTCAAATTCAAATATATTTTTAAAAACATTAAAATAACAGTTTTCATAATTGAAACATCAATTTTCATATTTGAATAAAAAATTCAAAGTTCAAATATTAATTTTGAGATTCATTATATGAACTATATATATATAATTTTAGTACATACATTAAAATACATCCCTATGTCATTGTAGAATACCTTTAAGATGCAAGTAATTTGGTGATTATTGCAACTAATGGGACATATCAACCTATTAATGGATGAAAATAAATGTAAAATTGATGCAACCCATAGGATGAAATTTTTAATAGTTGCATCATAATTGTGAAAATGACCAAAATAGTTGAAAGTTGGTCTTGTAGTTGCAAATATTCTTAAATCTAGTCGCAAACAACTACAAGTCGCATGTAGTCATAAATGGAGTGGTTACATTTTGGCTAATTTCTACTAGTGTTATCCTCACATGCTCCAAAAAAATTTGTTCTGTGAAAGATATAATCGTCCAAAAATTTGGGACAATAAGAGTCCCAAATTTGGAATTCTCGGAAAAAAATGTCATTTGGATGTAGCCCTCGTGAAGAGTCACAAAATATACTATAGGGAGGGAAATGGTGCCGCTTCCGAAAGCTTGTGGGTCGTGTAAAGCTTATGCTTGAAGTTTTCATTATTATGTCCGTCACACCACTTGTGTTCGATTTGCATCAACCACCTTTTTTCCTTAGTTGTGTAGGTTGATTTCATTTTGAACTCTTGCTTGTGAGTTTGTTCAAGTCCCATCCTGGAGCTTCAACATGCCCCTATACCCCAAAAGTGTTACGAGTTAGGAAGTGTGCTTCGATTTTTATTTATTTATTGTTGTTTCACTATAGGACCCACTTTTAGGTCTATTGAGGAGTTTGGGGACATGTCACAAAGTGCACTATTAGTACCAAAGATTCCCAAATCTGTAGTAACATGAAAACCACATATGGAAATAAGAAAAACTGATAAACACTACACAAATTGTGGACAAGATAACCACAATGTATAAACGTGTAAAGTAAAAAAGAAAGAGGAACCAACTGTATTAACAATGGAGGCTACCACTGAATCTCAAAAGGGTCAAACGAATGGCTCATATGTTTGCCATATCTATGGTCTAAATGAGCACAAGATAATATATTGTCCCAAGTTTGTGGAGATGTAAAATATGTTCCAATGGAAAAATGCATCAAGCTCAAATGGAAAAGTGGTAGCTAAAGTTAAAACAATCACTATAGATGTGAATGTAGTAGATGTAAATGTTGTTGCAAGAAACAAAATCACAAAGAATAGGTGTTCTATGAGAGAAAACCACAATAGAACAAAAGTATTACAAATCGGGAAAAGGAGTAGAAATTAAAGAAGACAATGGTAGAGACCATGTAGCAACTACAAAAGGCATAGACTATTAGCAAAAGCTCTTTTACATCAATAGAGAGATGGAACATAATTTGTGGTTGGGGATGCTTGATACTAAACCTTCTATAGAAACTCCAAAACCTTAGGAATCTATAGTTTCCCAAAGTAAGCTAATATCAATAGTCTAATAGATATTTCAAAATATCAATAGACAAATGTTGGAAACTAATTATACTTTGAACCTAGGACAATTACTAAAATGGCTCATGAGTTCAAAAGATATCTATGGCAGAAAATGAAACTAAATAAACGGCAAAATGTACCAAAGTAGTTATAGGAAAAACGATACCATATATAGTACTAAAAGTAGCAACAACAATAGTAGTTATTGATAAGGTTCCATATGGCAATTATTTAGGTATAGATTTGTGAAAAACATTGTAGAAAATGTTTTGTTAGATGGTGGATCTAAAGTTAACATCATTACAAAGCAGTTAAGATTGAGGTTGGGGTTGTGAAAGCTTAAACCCGCACGATATAATTTGAGGATGGCAAGTCAAACCACTACAAAGCCAATGGGATTGAATCATGATTCAAAGATATATGTTCATGACATACCTGATGTTATTACATTTATTGAGTTACAAAATAGTTTCATTAACGCTAGTTATTCCATGTTATTAGGGAGACCATGGTTGAAGAATGCCAAAATAACATAAACATCCGCAACCTCATTTCATCAGTGAAACATTACCTAAGGAAGATGCATTTTATTGATTCCATCTTGATGATCAAAGCTTTTAGTCTTTGCAATTATATTTAAGATAGTTGTTTTCCTTGGACAACATACTAAGCAAAAGGTTTATATTTTCAAAATGTTGATCAAAGGAGACATTTGTGGAGTTCATTTCGTAAGACAAATGTAGCTTAAGGGTGATTTGAATAATTTTTTGATGATGCTTGGTCATGTCAAATGTGTTGAAAACTAGATGACTATGGCTTGCCACATATATGACCTGATCTATTGCAAAGTAATGTCTACTGCTATGTAGTTTGAAGACACGAAATCCCACTATATACTTCAGCAGAAGTTGAATGTAACTATCTTGAAAAAAATGAAACAAGTCCTAATTTCAACGGGTTCATGGTAAACAATGCCCCAACAAATTGGAATGTTGTTCACATCATTTACGGGAGTGGAGATCCCACTATGAAGATGATTGACAAGGAGCAAACTTATTTTTTCCATTGGACTTAGTCGTTTGATAGGCACATTAAATAAGTCATTGTTCTTAAGTTCCAAGATTGGCACAAAGCTTTTTGTTACAAATACAAAAACACAATATCCTTGGAAAAAGTTGACATTCATTACATTGTAATCCACTCTTGGTGGTATTCCTTTGGAGTTATTAGCGAGGAAGCAATTCAAGAGTTCAATAACTAGCTAAGCTTTTGGCATTTTTCTGTGAGGCAATGGGGAGGATTCGTGCTAGATGTAATTTTTCTATGCACCTCACTTTCCCTTGATGAAAATATTTTGTGTTGTTTTTTTTTTCCCTTTCCTCAATTCGATTACAAAAAAATTATTATGTTTTTATTCCATTTTGTCATTCGAATGCAAAACTTTTCCTTGGAGGAAGAGGTAGAAGTATTGACTTGTAATCTATCGAAGATAATCCACAATGTTTGGCTCTAGTAATTTGGGAAAAGAGGTGCCTACATGTATGCTGCCACTTCAAATGATTATATGCGAACTTTCAAGCAATTTACATTATACTACATTTTCTTGCATGGCGGTCCTTCTAGGACTTGATCAAACAAGGATGAATTACAATTGTTTAAGGCCAAATAGTTTGGTGATCCTTCACAAATGGTGACGATAGTTGCCAAATTTGCACCAAGTTCCTCATATACATCGAAGATACCCCATTTGGAAGGTGAGAAGGTATTTGAATCCACCAAACTACAGTAGGATCTACCCCCCATATTCAAAGGTGTTTCTCACAAGCACGATCATGTAACTTTTTATAGTCCTCGAATGGAGTTCACTTTGTAGAACCCTGCACTTAATGCAATTCAAAGCTAGTGGAACCATTCATAGGAGGTTTTCCTAGTTCTCATTCACAATGGCAATGAAGTGTTGGAACATTTTTGTTGTGACAATGGTTGGCACATTGAACGATGTCCTTAAAAGTTGAATGTTCAATGTTTGACATTACAAAAGGACACAAATTACAAGGCAAAAATCATTTTGAAAATGACAGACGTGGCATTCCTATTCCTTGTTGTGTTGGTAATTAGAGTGTTGCTAGAGGTGCAACAATTGAGCTACACAAGTTATGGATTTCACTACTTCACAAAAAGTGTCCTTATATGCTACGTGATTTCACTAGATTTTTAATGAATTCATTGGTCGTAATGAAAGGGACCTAGTGGGGATGTAGTAAATTCATTAGTCTAATGAATAGGGACTCGTGAATTGCACCCACATTTTATAATAATGTTTGCCATGATTATCACAATCATTGTGTTGGTGGCATAAGGAGGAATTATGCGATTGGTAGGCTAATTGTGCCTTCCATATGGCATGTGTAAGAAAGGACAGATCTCATTCAAAATGAGGTGATGGCATTGGAAGAAGCTAGTTTCCTCCTTTCTAAAAAGTCAATGGTAGATGCAAGCTACGGTGGCTCAATATCAATAGAAATTACACTCCCTACAAGTCCATACAATATTCTTCAAAATGATTCAAAGGGACATGGTTGTTATTTAAAAAAATATTATTATTCTAATATTTGAATAATACACGTTCAATCACCTACAAACCTTCCCAAATCTATGTGAAAATATTTATTTAATGTAGCTAATGTCATTTTAAAATATGGAAGTCCTAAAAGGAAAACCCATAAAGTCCATAGGATTAATGCCTCATCTAAAACTTTTAAAAACTATGTTTTTGGGACAAAAATTGAGAAACAAACAAAAATTGCAACTCATATGGACTTATGAAAATATGGTCAAATTTTAACCATTCAAAGTCCCTAGCTATCAGACGATTAAGGTTTTCAAATAAAAGATTCATCGTATGAATTTATCATCTTGTACTAAATTGTATATTGAGTCCCAATAACAAATTTGGAATGTGAATCAATAGAAGTTTTCCCATTTTGTGATGTTCTAGTCAAACAACTAATCCATATGTTTCAACTTCAAAAGTCCATTACTATTAACAAATGAGTTTTTTTATCAATAAATAACCACACAATTCTTTTCATAATAAAATCATTAGTTTAGATCCAAGTCCTAATTAATATATCTAAGGATATATTAATCACATATGCATTTGAATAAATAGTGCCCAAGGAAAAAACATCATTTTGTCACAAAGTGAACCACTATAACATGCATCTACCCTCAAAATGTCACCCAAAAAATCTTTTTGGTGAAGATGCATCCATTCTTGTCAATAGATTGATGGATGCAAATTCTTGGCCAAAGACCCAAAATGGGAAGAATATTTATTGTCCTTCAACTTTCAAATTTTCAATTCAACAACACAAGAAATGGGAGGTTGGACATGTTCTTGTCACACAAATCTTGCCTCCCACTAATGTTCATGCTCTTGGTTATGAACGAATATATTATATCATCTTAGGTCCAATTGAAAATCGTAATCAATATGAAATTACGATTGGCACTTTCCTGACATGCAGTTGCATAGATTTTGTGTCAATGTTGACAAGTTCATTAAGTGGCCGTGGAAAGTGGGTGCATTGTAAACACTTATATTACATCTTGCAAATTGTGATGTTGTGGGCTAATGGAAATGTTCATACATCATTCAACTTGGAGTTGGGACGAAGTTCATAAATTAACAATTTGGACCAGAGCTATGTAGGTCAAGTAATGAGATGTTTCCTTAAATAATTTAGCCAATTTTGGTTTTATGTTTCCTAAGAGGTTGAAGTCATTTTGTCTTTGGGTAATTAAAATAGTTTGCTTTTCTACCAACAGTGTTTGGGATACCAATATATATTCAGTGTTTTCAAATATTTGCGAAGGCATTTTGTTGACTGATGTCTTCAATTGCTCATGATGAATGTGGGTTCAGATAGAGTTCATCAACAATTGCATGTTAGTTGTCCCAATGGTGAATCTCAATTACAAATTACAACAAAAACTTTATTCATCTATCTAAACTTGTCCAACAAATAACATCTTTTAAGATGTTTTCATCTAAAAAGTTCATCAATTTGTATATGGAAAAATATTATACCACATCATCAAAGATTTTTTGATGTGGCAGAATATATTTTTAAAATATTCTTCTATGCCATCAAAAGATGCTTTAAAATATTCCATCTTGTTCACAGACTCATGTTTAAAGGTTCACGTTCACAAGCTCATAATATAGCATCATTGGTTCCAATCGTACGGCCCATCCAAGAAGGTACTAATTTAACTCAACGGGTATAACCACTTTAGGGTGGACCAAAAACAATAGTTCAAAATCCCTTTTGAAAGTCTTTATCTTATGTATTTTGCTTATACTTTAAGCCTTGTAAAGTAGTTCAACCTTCAAATTGATTCAAATGATGTTAAAGTTAAAATATTTTTTCATATCTAAAATTGGGCCACCATATTACACTACTTCTTACACACTTCCATTAAAATTGGTTTCCAAGTAATTTTTAAAAATTAATTTTAAAAATCTTGCCATTTTAAAAAGTTTTAAATTGAATATGATTTGATATTTTTTCAAATACAATAATTTAAACTTGATTTCCTCTTAATTGTTATCAACCTTCAAACTGTTATATGCCAAAGTTTCAAAAATATTGGACAAACAAATTGTGAAATAAAAGTCCATATTCAACTTTAGCAAGACTGACACAGTCCATATAAAATCCTTTTAAGATGGACCTTTCATTATTTTGTTGTTATTTTTTCATTGTTGAAATGTTTCAGGTGTTAACTTCATATAAATGAATCCCTTTTTGTGACATGCAATAAAAATAAAATTTTAAGTTATAATGATGAAAACCCTATCTCAATGATAATCCATTTCAAACAATGTAGCTTGCAACCACCCCCCAAAGGAGGTAACAACTTTAGAAGAAACAAGGTTTCCCTTTGTTCGCCTATGTAGAAACAACGCTTGAAATTTATTTGGTTCCCAATCTTGTAGTTCCACTAGAAAAAATACTGTCTTTTACAACTTGTCTTATGCAAACACATGTTGTATGCAATTAAAAAGTGTTGCATCCATATTTTTTTAATTGCATGCGACATGTGTAGTTGCATAAGACAAGTTGTAAAAGATAGTTTTTCTACTAGTGTTCAAGTAATTCCCATGTGCTTGTTATGAGTTGCCACAACCTTGTGAGGTCACCCAATGCAAGTTGTTGGCCTACAACTCATGGTGGCAAAAAGGTGAAACGACCTTTCATCTTCAAATCAACATAATAGCAAATTAACACAACAACACACCAACAATTGGGAGGCTAGCATTTTAGTTCTCCAATGCATTTTTTCCCAACTATTGATGTCTTCCCACTTGGATATGGATGAATTTACAATATTATTTCGGTTAACAAACAATACATCATCACTGTTGGAAATTTCCCCAAATGTTCATGTGTATACTTTGTTGCAATGTTGGTAACTTCTTTTAGTGGTCCTGGGGCCTAGGTGTAATCTAAACATGTGTATTAGGTCTTGCAAATGATTATGTTTTGTGGGCTCACATAAGAGTTCATTCATCACTTCACATGGAATTTGCATGAAGTTCAACATTTGTTGATGCACTCTAAAACCTTTGGGCTCAAGTGATAGTACATCACAATTACATTTGCATCAAATCAATTATGACTTTCTCATTCATAAAATTTGCTATAGTTGGGTGGACTATGTAAGAAGTTTAGATTCTAATTATGACTTAAAGGTTTTTTCTTGATTGTGCATTATTTCAATCATTTTAGACATATGTATATTCTTTTTATTGTGGTGAAATACATTAATGTGTGGCTTAAAAGTACATGGCTTCATAAATTTACTTCCATTTGTCAACAATAAAACCTTTGATAGTCATAACATGTTTCCATGTATCCTATCTTTTTATATATAACATTGTAGTACTCCATACATTTCAACACAATCTTTGACATGGTTGTTAAAGGTGTTTTTTATCCTTCAAATAAAACAAAATTCATTTTCTACTTATCTAATTTTGGTTTTCAAAAAAACATCAATAGGTATGATTTATTCAAATAAAAAATGATCAAACTAGAAGCACAAAAGTGAAGATGTTTATTCATAAGGACAAAAACAAATCCAGAATAAATTTCCCATAATCAAATTAGAAAATAAAAATTGTAGAGTTCATAGTTCATCATCCTCAAATCCTCCTATTTATACCCTCAACATAATGTTGCTAAAAATCCAACAGTCACTAGTTGGTATAACTATCAAAAATTTGAAATTTGAACTATAGTAACTACTGGTCATAGGTTGATTCTAACCTATTATATCAACTAATTATACTAACAAATAAACCAATTCATTAAAGACCTGTTATCAATTATCATAACACACTGGCTATATGTTATCCAACAATAACTAAAATAGTCTCCAAAATAGTATTACTTCAATAGTTACTAGTTGGTAACAACTGGTTATTATATACATAAGGTGAAATTTTGGGTTAACATTATCCCCCCTTGAAAACCAAATTTCGCCCTTGAAATCAATCACAAAGAATTACTTGTTCCACACCTATTACTAAGTCATTAATAAGTTCAATTATAATATTATTTATTTGTTTTTATATGACCTTTTAATCAATAATTTATAATTAATAGTTAATTAATTATGATTTAATCCATAATGATTAATGTGGTTATTTATTTATTTATTTATGAATTATTCATTAATAAATTGTAACTAATTCATTAGTTATTTTTGGTTAGTTAATAACCAAAACTTAGTTAATATATTATTATTATTATTCAAGAAGGTTATATATTTTATTTATTTAATAATTTACTTTTTTATTAGTTATTTCGTATTTTCTTTATTTATTTGATTATTAGAACCATTAATGAAATCTTATAACTAATAAATTAGTGAATTAATTCATATTTATATATTATTAATTAATTCGCTGATAATTTTTATTATGTATGAAATTATTATTTAATAATTCATAACTAATAAATTGCACAATGTCAAAACGTAGTATTTACAACTACATTTACAACTACAAAACTAGTTTTAAATGCCATTAGTCACCAAAATGGTCATAGTCATAACCACCATTGTGACTACACTTACAATTATAAAATTATATATATATATATATATATATATATATATATATATATAAAATCTTAATATTTAAATATATCCTCAAACATTTATTTTACAAAATAATTATTCATTTAATTTATTTTTAATTATTTATATATCATATACTTATGGTTTGTACACATATATACGATATAAAACATGATTGTATTATATGTCATTATACATACCATTGGTCAGCATACATCAACATTGATTATACTCAACATGGTCAAACTAATCAACATGGTGGGAACAAGTATAAATCCTTGCATGTTCTTGAATCAATCAAAGGCCTTTGCCATCCACCTACCACATCACATATGGCATAGTGTTGTCACATAAAAAGTTTATCATGTTCCAATGTTTAAATGTATAAAAATACAAAGTTTAAAATTTAATTTCTTTTCCAATACTTACTGAAATGAAAATATGAATATGAATTATTAACCTTTGGAGCATAATCTACATATGTGGACCAATTAAAAATTCAAATAACAAAATTTGTACATAGGAAACCACTTTTGAATTTTTAAAATTTATTTTGTAATTCTGAAATATGAATATAATATGATGATTATATATATATATATATAATGTATCATATGTATATAATATACACATAATATAATATACGTATACATAAATATTCATATATTGATCCAGTTTTATATTTATTTGCAGTATATTGTAAGTTAAATAGTAGAATTGATATTTAGAAAAATATATTTACCAATTAAATTTATTAAATTTATTATAATCCAACCACTTAACATAACATTATAATTGTACTAGTTTTTCATTCCTTCAATTTTTTATAATTTTAAGTTTATTAAAATCTAAACATTTAACACAATATATATACATACATGTGAAATGTTATATGTATATAAATATTTATTGAAATATGTTTTAAATATATACATAATAAAACATATATATATAATACAATTATAATATAAAATAAAATATATTTAATCATATTTTTCTAAAAGGTCATTATATATATATTTAATATGTTGTAAATTTATGAATCCTAGACCCATAGATGAATTTGGTTTAAATAGCATGAAATTGTTAAATTTTTTAATTTTTGTTATTAAAATAGGATATTTAAAATTAAACTTGGCTGGACTAAAGTTAAAGTTCATTAATTTTGGTTAATTTTGGTTAAAGTATTATAAATGAGGCTAAAATAGGTTTTTTGGTTAAAATAGGATAAATTTTCTTATATTTTGATAAACTTGGTTAAGTTTGGTTAAATGAAGATAGTTTTTTTTTTAACTAAATGATTTTGGCTAAATTTGGCTAAAACATTTTAAAAATTAAGTTAAATTTTTTAATGTATTTGGCTTAATTTTGATAAATTAGGTTAAAGTTGAATAAACTAAAACATTTAGGTTGAACTTTGATACTAACATTAAATTTGGTTAAAATTGGTGAAATCAAGTTACATGACTATGCTTAGGCTAAACATGGTTTATTAAATTTGGTTAAATTTGAATTTTTTTGGTGAATAATTTTTTAAAACGTACTTGTTGGAATTAAGGCCAATTAGGTTAAATTCAGTTAATTCATTTAAATTTGGTTAAATTTGGAAAAATTTAAATGTTTTAAAAGTTGGTTACATTTGGCTAAATTAACTTACATATGTTTAAATATGTTACATTAAGTTAAAATATAAGATTAAAATATAAATTAAGTTGTTTAAAATAAACTAGGCTATTTAAGGTGAACTAGCCTTAAGTAAATTAAATTAGGATTGGATTAATTTTATTTAATTTAATTTAAACTAGGTTTAAATGTATTAAATTAAGAATTATCTAAATTATATTAAATTAAGGTAAATTAAGCTAAGTTAGGCTTTCAATATAAATTTGACCATGTTGATATGTATTTTTTAAAAATTTAAACTTGTTGAAACAAGGTCAAGTAATTAATTTAATATGGTTACATTAGTTGTGTAGTCATATTTGTAGGCATAATTACCTCTAATTGTAATAGTAGTCATATTTGTAATCGTAAATTCATAATTATGACTATAGTTGTTAAAATGACTACGACTCAAATCCACTTACAACTACATGATTATTTTGGATAATAGTCACAACATGTCCTAGTCATAAAAACCACATTTTGGCATAATGTTGGTTAATTAATTAATATTTATTTAGTATTTTAATATTTCATTTTTGAATTTTTGAACTATTAATTAATAATTTATAAATAAATGAATTATTTAATTATATATAATTTAGCTATTACTTATTTACTATATTACATAGTTAGTTGATTACTTATTAAATTAGTTATATAATTTACAAAATTAAAAAGGAGGATAAAATATATGAGATAAACTTTTTTGTTGTAACTTTAATTTGCAACTAAGTTGTAACTTTAATTTTTATCCCATATGTTTTGTCCTCCATTTCCATTTC
>Ga0116231_10011987_pt1 | contig 13010 bp, 6 predicted proteins | sample S1TSphgellanicum_2_FD_89695 | JGI IMG/M metagenome (GOLD analysis project Ga0116231, IMG submission 89695) | Host-associated microbial communities from peat moss isolated from Minnesota, USA - S1T2_Fd - Sphagnum magellanicum MG | ecosystem: Host-associated > Plants > Peat moss > Unclassified... | reverse complement strand
TTTTTTTTTTTTTTCTTTTTTTTTTTTTTTTTTTTTTTTGCTTTTTTTTGGGGTGGGGGGGTCTGTTTTTTTTTTTTTTTTTTCCCTCATTTTCTGAATTAAAAAAATTGGCGAGATCTGAAAAAAAAAATAGCAAGATTATTTGAATTCCAATTATTTCCCAATTTCTTTGTTGAAAAATGCCAAAATTTTGCCAAAAAAAACACCTGAAGTGGACTAGTGATTGTGCACAAGAGGACGTAGCCAAATGTGGCTAGAGGTGAGAGACAAAAGTAGATTTTCTTCTCATACTCAGCTATAGATTGGCAACATACAAGAACCTATGCATTAAATATGCCGAGTTCCACTTTTGCTTCCCCTTTGAAATGAAAATTTGAGTTTTGGGCCTTTTTTCCCAAAAAAATCCTTGGAAAGTTTGCAGGCAACTTTTTTCTTTGTCACCAAGTGGCAAAAATTCACCACCAAAAAAAAAATTCTGATTCAGATCCATCTACTTAGAGAGAGAGATACATGGATGAAGTTTCAATCAATTTATATTTTACATGGGTTTCTCTGACCCAAGTTTTTGTCAAAGGAATCAATCACTGAAAGTTGCTAAAAAGCCTCCAATGTCCTGATAATAATCATTGCTGAATCCACTCAAGTTATGAAGTGTCATTGAAGTTGGGAATTTGAGATGAGGGGCAGATAAGGATTCTGCCATGACTGCAAATCACAACAGGCCACATAAATATGCTTCAAAGTGTTTGTCACAAGGAACAAAGATTGACAAAGTCATACATAATAGGAGAAAATAAAAAACACACACACACACACTTTTTAGCTCAACTGATTTCCCCCCCAATAATTCAGTAAGCATGTTGGGTCTTCGATCCAAATTTCAAGGGTACAAATGGGGTGTGGAGTTTGGAACTGGAGATCACGTTTCATAGACTCCAATGCCCCATTGGTCTACTACCCTCGTATCTTTAGTGGGAATATGTAAAAGCTTTTCTGGGTTAGAGTGTTTTGAGGTAAGTTCTATATCTTACAATGGGCACCAGTCAAGTTATTGTATATTCGTGCCCATGAATGTGTGCAAGCGACAGCCTGCCAAGAGCCCTGAAGCAACTTTGCATTCTTTGTGGTAGTAGAACTAACCCCCTGCTGTCTTGCTGAGACTCAAGGGTTGAAATTGAGGGTCTTGTATAATATCCGGCTATGGCTGTTGCTAACAGTAACCCAGATGTGGCCATTGTTGGTAACTGGATCAAACTTGTGAGTAATGAATCAAATAAGGGCTGATATATCTGATAGGCAATTGTCACTGATCATGTGGAGAGATTCCACCCTTAAACCCATGCAATGGGCACATAGAACAATGTGACGTCTAGCATATAGTTTAGCAGAAAGTTCCTAATGATGTGATGGAATCTGTCCCGAGTGACAATTACGTCAGACAATGGTCATTGGTCAAACCTGGCTTGTGGCAACCCACTGCCCAGCCATTTGGCTTGAGGCCACCCAATTCTTTGGCCAACAAGTCATGTCACCAGCCATTACCAAATTCATTATTGCCAAAGAGGGGAGGGAAATGGAAATTTGTGACAATAATGTTGTATGCCACAAGGTCCACAGGTTCCTCTTGGTTCTATTCCTAGACACACAGGACACCATCTATTTGGTCTTTATGTTTTCGGTATACAAAAAGAAGAGAACTTTGGGTAGCCTGTGCTTGATGAATCAAGCATGAGACTAATTATTAAAAGCCTACTTGTCTAGCTTCCTCATGGCTTCATCCTTGTTTTCAGAGGTCAGGTCTATATACATTTGTGCAGTTATGTGGCCTTGGGAGGTCACCCAACCCAAGACTATTATTTTCAGCTTCGGGTGCTTTGCTTTGGAATACACATACACAATCTTGCACTTGTGTGTGCAATCTAGTTACTATACATCTTACTTAGTAAGTAACACCTAATTAATCCTTTCTCAGTTCCCGATCCCAGCTATGTATCCCCAATGCCCGCATCATCCAACGTTTATACTAGACTTCAGACCTAGCCCTTAATGATGAAAATTGGGTCTTATCTCTATTTTCATGTAGTTTGGTCACCATCTCATCATGCTTTGGGTGAACCAGCACCCACACTGGTAGGCTGCCATGCAGCATTTTTTGGGTGTGAACTTGGCCAAAATGTGAAAAATAAAAAGGGAAAATTGTGTCTCAATAAAATTTGTCAAAATTTTCAAAACAGAAAAAAAAAATTGATTCAAAAGTTTTCACCACATTTGGACTGTGATTTGAGTTTGGTAGCAGTTTTTTAACAGACTTTCTTTTACTATTTAGACAGGATCTAAAAACTCGTCACCATTTAATGCTAAATTCCTCTTGGGAAGCTAGCCAATGATGCAACTCATCAAGAAAATTGAAAAAATGTCACTGGTACCATGGTAAAAACCTAAAGATACATTAAAATTACATCTAAATTTACGAGTGTCCCATGCTCACAAGAAATCATGATCTTTAAGTCCTAATATGGCCACAAAGAGGCCTCACTCAAAAAGATCAAGGTACCTGTGTGCTTGCTGTTTCACCCCTTGCCACCATCTCACTGTTGTTCTATCACATCACTAGTACAATTTACAAAACACCCATTGTTCGGGTAAAATTTAACTATGAACCAGGTATGAACTGTCAACTTTTAGAATTCTCAGTTGGAAGGGTTCAATTGGATGAAATTTGGCTATTGGAGGTAATGTGGAACTGTAATTTTCTGAATTTTTTTCTTTATTGCTTAGTTTCTCCCAAGAAATAAAATTCTTTTAGCTCAAAACCTCATTTCATTTGAATTGATTCGGTGCATTTCAAAAAAAAAACTTATTAAAAAATCAAGTATAACTTGTGTGTGTACAATAAATAAATCATGAGCTTGTTGCTGAGTCTTAGAACACGAAATCTCTAGATTTTCAACTAGGAAATAAAATATGTTAAAATGTTAAATCTTGCTCCACCCCTCCTCCACCCAGTCTTGTAATTAAGTTGTTGTCTCCTTCACAAACCTGCAGAAATCAAAACAACCACAACAATGGGCATAATGATCAAGCTACACAATGCATAGGGAGAATCACAAGGTAAAGGATGGAGTTAGAATCCAAATTTTTGGTTTTTTTAATGGTCAAAATCTTTGACAACAATGATAGTTTCAAGAAATTTCCTATCTCTTGAAATTTTAGTAGGCAATATAGCTGATCATGAAAAATTTGTCCAGTTCTCATGTTTGATGACCAGTTTCATTGCCTAAATTCCAAAATGTACCTGTTTTTTGGACAAAGTGTTCAGCTAGCATGTAACTAACTGCCAGTTCTCCCCCATACATTGGTGGTGATTCTTTTCAAAGAAACACTCGTGTGAACAGCAAGCTGGTGAGGCTAGTTCTTTGAAAGTTGAATAAATTATGCAAAGAAAGTTATGTATATAGTTAGGTCCCTATCGTATAGGGAGTCTCTGACCACAATATCCTCGGTCGGGAGCAGTGATGTTTTTAAAAAATTCATGATGCTGTGTCATTGGCTAGCATCCCAAGATGGATTTAGCATCAAATGCCAATAGGTTTTAAGAACCCATCTAAATAGTTTAAAAACTAGTTTTAAAAAGGCTACCAAACTAAAAAATCAAGTTGAAATGTAGTGAAAAGAATTTCAGTATTTTTCCGCAAAAAATTGGCACTTTTTTTCAGAAAAAAATAAATATTGAATCAAAACATTCCACTTTATTATTTCTATTTTTCACAATTTGGAGAAATTTTGGACCTCAAAAAAACTCTGATAGGGAGCCTTCAACAGGTTGAAACTAGTTTTAAACAGTAGATGCACACCTATCAAGGGGCCTTATGTGTGTAATGTCTCTAAAGGGGGGCATTAGGGAGCATAATTTTCTCTATGGGCAGGGCTCACAATGAGCCAAAATTACCTCTCCACAATTGCCCTGAATTATACAAAGGCAAAACAGGAACAGGTTTTCAGAAATGAACTTGCAAGTAATACTCGTGGGTCAATATAATGCAGGGATGCTGAATACACCTCCTAGAATTGTGTGCAGAGGCTACCCACAACTGGTCCCTTCTCCCCTCTTTTTGCCCAACAGTGACTTGATATCCAATGGACAAGCAAATAAATAAATAAATAAATAAAGAAAAAACACCCGACAAGGGAACTAAAGAAGGAAAAAAAAAAAGAGTATCAAAGTCCAAGCACAATGGGGAGCTCTAAGAGGAGAAATCATGAAGCCTAGAACCTAAACCCATCACTAGCAGCACAGAGCAAGTGGTGCAAGACCACAAGCTCTTTTATAACCTTCATATTGCACCATGAGGACTCATCTGGTATTACTTAATTAGAAAAGTCTGGAAGGAACAACTTTAATTTTACCAGATTACCAACAAGGAGCTTCCAAGAATCAGCAAGATGAAATCTTGCCCCATGCCTTGTAAGTTGTCATCTAATTGACTGCAATTTTTCCTAGAACTGAAAAGGATGTCTACTTGCACATATGTGAACCTGTAGCTCTCACCTCACCAATTACAAGGACAACTTCACAGAGGTTTGCCCAAGAGGTGAATGTCAAAGGCCAAAGAAGCTCCACAACAAGGTTCTGACTTGCAACACTTCAACTAAGATTCAGAATCAGGTTGCTGCACTGTTTCTTTTGCTGGTGAATTTTCGCCAAATTTCGACCTGGAAAATATGATTTTGACCTATATAGGATTCTAAAGGTAAAAAAATAAAATGGCCCAAATAAGTTGCAGAAGGTATAGCCAAGAACATAGAAGGATTCCGTTTTTTTTCCTACTTTCATATCTAGTATGTAGCCAAATTTGGCTAAATCATTTTCTGGACGATTGCCACTTTGACTTCATCACAAAATCCTTAAAAGAAACCCTGGACCGTTGCTGCCGTCTATTGCATTAAATTTTGAGAGCATATGTTGTTACCACAATCATTTCAATCTCCAAAGTCTTTCATGCTTGGCAGGTTGCCTTCCTAAATCCCAAGTCATGTAATTGATCAGGCTATGTTTTGTGCAGTTTCTAATTAAATACATAACTGAGAGCACCTATCAGTACACTGTTCCATTAGAACTCCTTTCTCTTGTGTTATTAAGGTTTTTATCAATGGCCCTAATACTTTCACCACAGGGTTTCCATTGTCAGGAACAAACTACCTTACCTTCTTGTCAGATTCAACAAAAAAATATTTAATAAATTGAATTAAGAGAATTCTCAGAAGTTTCATGTGAATTTTGATGAATTGTATTAAAATCTGTAATCCATATGGATGAATATTCTAAGAGTTTCAAATTGGAGCAATACAAATATGGAAACTAGTCCATGTTGCATAATGTGAGTAGAGGAGAAGGAAATCTTTGTAGCTAAAAATGTAATGAAAGCAAAATCTAGTCCGAAGTTAGAATTATAGCTTTACTTTTGAATGGTACTCTCAGGATATATCTTATAGAAGAGTTCCAACAATGAGAAAGTAATGAACAAGAGACATATATAGAAAACTAAATTCAAAATATTTAAGAACCTCATGTGCCAAACCTTAAAAATTCTAACCGTAAATGCTGAAATGGCCTTAGGAGCCCTAAAATCAATTGATTTCGAGACTAGCAGCCCATCCCATCTGGTAGGTGCACTGAATTCTTAACCACCCAATTGGTGATTTTAGATGTATCCTAACTAGTGTGCTCTAATTTAATTATTGAATCCATTTTGTTGGGTCTTATTTATTATGCTCAATGGACAGACATCCTCCTAATCTTGCTTCCCCTAAGGCTGCTCCTGAGAGCACACACAATGGATGCAGACAGACTCAGTCTTCCCAGATCAGAGGATGTATCATGAGCTCTGATGATAGCCAGGAGTGAAGTCATGAAGTCTGCCTCCTAATGAATATATCTGAGTGGTGCATGGCAAACAGCACTGTGTGGACGTCCTATTTTATCAGCTGCTCAATTAGTGCTTGAATTCCATTCTGGCTTGAAGTTGTAGGAGCCAGTCCTGACCCCCCAGGGTTTTTCCACTCTTGCATTATGCTCCTTTGTTGCTTTTTCTCTTGTCCTTATGAATATTGTTCCAGTAGTAATCGATTACCAGGCCAGAGTTCCATCCAGTGGGGTCTGTACATTGACAGTAGACATTGAGAATTAGCAGCACGTGCATGCAAAAACCAAACTGATTCATGTGGCCTGCCAGCCCTAATTTTGCCCACTATATATATATATTGCCAAAATGCTATATTAAATAATCAACAGTGCTAAAACCATGTACTTTTTTTGAGATTTTCAATCGCCAGAATTTGACCAAAAGTAAATAAAAATCTCCAGATTTCTATACATGGTTCAAGTAGTAGCCAAAAATAGAGAAGGATGTTTTTCAAATTTTACTTCATATTTGGCTTGTTGCCAAATTTGGCTTAATCTTTGTGTAGATCATTGCCACTTTGGCTACAACACAAAATTGCCAAGAAAAACACTGATATGGCTCTGTAGATCCCTAGCTAGCTCTTTCTTCATGACACCCAAAAAAGGTTTGAAAGCCAAAACTTCAGACCTGTCAAGAGTGGGGGTGGGAGTCTGGGAGATCAGTAAGTTAGTTCCTCTTGGAACATATATAGAAAAATGCAGCTCATCAGGAGGAGGATCTAACAGCTCTTGTGGTTAACTGGATCCATCCAGAACTTGCCATCCAGAACGATCCATTTATTATTGTATTGCCCGGCCATCTCGCTGGCAATAAATTATTTTCTACAAACTCAAACCCATTTTTGAAAAAGTCTGTGAATGACCGACAGACCACAAAAACCAAAATGTGCAACTCTTGTTCTCACAAGTCACAAACAGGCTATGGAACTCGCATTAATGCTGCTCACAAGATGTTAGACATGTCAATGCTAAGCTAGTGAGCAGGCCCTAGGCTACTTTTATTAACTATTGTTTGAAATTCACACTGTAAGGGATATGCCCTTCAGACTGGGTGAGAGAACTTAAAGAAACTTTGATTGCGTCAGCAATAAGCTTATAAGAGCCGACAGACAGTAGGAGGCTTATGGGACAAAAGGAACAAAGTATAAAGCAAAGAAGGTTGTCTTATAGACTCTACCCATCTAGATCAGCTACTAGTCCACTACAGCTTTCCAGGGTCAAATGCCCTTTGCCTATGCCCCAGATACAACAACTTTTGGGAAAGAAAGCAAAATTATGGTCAAGAAAGTGTTTTCTAACCTTCTTAGCCATGACCACTACTTGCATGGGTGCCTGCGAGTCCCCAACAAGTAAAACTGATCAGCAATTAAACTATCATTGCTGGTTTAGCCACACATGAAATGTTTTCTTGTTGATCAATTGCTACAATAGCTAGCTAGCTAGATGCAAATTATCTCAATTTTCCTTGCACCCCAATGCTTTTTCTTTTGGGAATAATTTTGCACTGCAGAGAGAAAAAAACCCCAGGGCACCAGGGACATACAAAGGATTTTTGTGTGGAAAAAAGGGTAAAGTCACCACATTTGAGGAAAAAAAATGTTTGAAGTCGCCATATTTAGACAATAGGTTTTCAGAGTTCCCTAAAAACATAGCAGGATTCCAAAACAAAATCTACTGTGTCCTCTAGTAACCTAAGCTAGCCAAATTTGGCTGGCTCTTTCCTCTTGTGGATGATTGCCACTACAGTGGCTACGCCATAAAATTGAGAACAAAACCCTGCAGGTGCACCCCACTTATAAAACTGTGTGAATGAAACAATGTGTCACCACCAGCTGAGAGATCATGATCGACACTAGAAGAATAAAGGAGAATTCAAATGTTTCCAATTCATGTACAGAAGGGTACAAGAGCGAATTGACAAAAATGGACCCACATATAAGAAGAGGGGTCCATCGAAGAAGAGTGGACACATCTATGGACCTAGCTTTTCTTAAAAGGAAATTTGCCTTTCCACTTACTTGATCAGCTAAAGAGTTTGCCCGGCTGTGGCTGAGAAAAAAGAAAAAGGCCAAGTGATCAACAACAGATAGCTAGCCCCACAGTGTGTATGATTTCAAAAAATTAATACTAGCCCACACCACCACCAAACAAGATTCTGTTCAAAAAGGAAGAAGCCTCATGGGAATGAAAGTAGTTAGTCGGTCCCAGTAGCTAGCTAGCTAGCTCTGCTCCTTCTTCATTGTCTCTGCAAGAAGCAAATGGTCCAGACATCCATCCCCAAGCAGTAGTAGCTCTGTGGCAGGTACTAGTATAGCTAGGACACTTTTGGTATAAACTTCCCTCCGTAGTGTGTACCAAGGACCCCGGGAAATCTGTTGTCCTCCTGCCTAGCTCATCTCACACTACATAGCTTAATCCTAAACTTAAGTCCTGCAGCAGTGGACGTACGTACGTATAAAACAGTAGCTCATTGTTGTTGTTGGTTGCCACTCTCGCTTTCTTTCTCTCTCACTCCCTGCCGCACGCTCTCTCTCTCTCTCTCATAAAGTTGGGCGCATCATCAAAGGTGTGGACTTTTACAGAATAGCCGGAGGTTTCTAGTACAGAACTAGGCGTCGCAGTGGACTGTGGGAGAGAGAGAGAGAGAGAGAGACAGCAGCAGCAGGGATGGCGGAAAATTCTATCAGGTTATACTTCACCCTTCTATTCAAGAGCCTGTAAGAAGAAGCTAAACTGTGGGGGATTGAAGAAACGGACATGGACTGTAGTGGAAGTAGTCTAAGACGATCACAAATTGCAGGCTGCTGCTGCTGCTTCATTCTCGTCGGTCACGGTAATATCAACTGCTAGCAAGCAGCCGTCTGGGAAAGAAGCTCTGAGGTCACATCAAGCACAGCGCAACTGAGGGGTTGAGACCGATCGACTGGTACACCGCGAGTCCCGACTTCGTTGCAGCAGCAGCAGCTCCCGCCGTGTGTATGTCACTCCTGCAATTTCTCGGCCTTCAACTTTATAGCTTAATGTGTCCATCAATGGAAAGTCAAGCTCTAATCCTAATTCGAGTCTTGAATCAATTCTTGTTCTTTCTCCTTCTAGTGCATCATTGAACAATACTAGCTATGCAACTAGTTCCGGATCCAGTCCTATTGCTCGAGATCGGACTTCTGAAAATTTTCCTGAAGAAGCTGTCCCCTAGACTGCAGCTTTTTCTGACTAGTTAATTAGCTCTGCGTTGCAACCTCTTCTTGAGCAGTGTAGAAACCCTCTGTGCTCTTGCGAGGATCTGTAGCGGGCACAAGATGAAAGAGTCTACTGCAAATTCGTCGCTTTGAGTTGATGTATGCGCAATTGATGTCTTTGAAGAGATAGACTATAAAAGAATCTCCTCTACTTAATTACCTCACACCCTTTTGAGTGATTGAGATCCAATCTTGTTCAAGCGTCTCTAGAGGCTCCATATATATTAATGTGTTTTCTGCAGTCAAGAACTCGACTAGTGTAGGAATTTTTGTTTTTGAGGATGGAGTAATTTGTGAACCAACTGAACATACTGTTTGGTTTGATTTCTCCACCCAGCAGGATGCTTTCCTGTCTGCAGAGCTCAGTAGCATCGTGATCTTTATTATAATCTTAAACGAGCAGATTTGATTTTATGATCTAGATCTCAAGAATATCTGTACATAACCACCTCTAGAAATGTCCAAGATATCGGTCCGCTCGTATATATATGTTTCTGTGCAGCGAAGTATGCATCTCTGCCATTAATATATGTACAAACTGAAGGTCGCAGTTGGGTGCACATGTTGTTGTTCCCTATTGTCGGCGTTTTCTTCCAATACTTTCTATCAGCTGGTATTGAAATATTCTATGTTCTGAATAGTATTCCTCTGTGTTCCGGCTCTGTGTGACCTCGCTAGTTTCCTGTAAGCTGTAGCAATTGATAAGCTCAATCTCTCTCTTGTTCAGGACTCATATCATTTGATATCATGCGTCACGATATTTCACTCTGTATGTATGTATCAGAAAAAGCACTGAGATGCCTTCACAGTGTTTTATGATCCTCTCTTCTTCATGAAACTTGTGGTTCGTTCCGCTGACAGTACTCTGTGTACATGCGGGGGTTGCGTGCTGCAGGGAGTGCAGGCTGTGGAGGACTGATCATCACGTGCTGAACGCAAAACTATCTGGACAGGACAGGAAGTAATTATTAGAGAAGGCATATTGGCTGCTCAATATGGTAATCAATATGCATTTGACAATGAACCATTGCCAAGAGGAGCTGGAGGCAGCTGATCTAATGCATCAAGCTGCAGGGTCCGTGGATTCTGCAATATCGGCAGGCGATCAGCAGTCGCCCGGGAGTGCAATCGGAGGAGCTGGTAGCGCTGGAGGATGCTTGCGTGAGAGGCCAGTGAAGGTAATTCCTTGCCCGCGTTGTCAGTCCATGAACACCAAATTTTGTTACTACAACAACTATAGCGTGAACCAACCGCGGCACTTCTGCCGTAACTGCCAGCGCTATTGGACGGTCGGCGGCACGCTTCGCAACGTTCCCGTTGGTGGCGGATCGCGGAAGAAGGTGCGCACACGCGGGGGGCAACGTAATGATATTGGATCAGATCAAGCAACTCATGATCGGGACCCACGAGCCGCTGGTTTACTACAGGGTGGTTCTCATGGCCTTCTCAACATGACGTTACAGCCCAACGTTCTGCTTCCCAGTACCATGGAAATGGCCGCCACTCAACAACAGCTTTCCATTCTATCACAGATGACGGGAGGGAGACTAGGATCCTGCTACCAACTTCTGCAACCAGCTGCAGGATTGATGGAACCACCTCCATCCACTACTACAGCTACAGCGACGTCACAATTGTCAACTTTTTTGCAGTTTCCCAATATGGATCAGCGCAGCGGCCAGAATGGATCATACAACGCGGCCATTGCTGCTGCTTTCAGCAAGAGCGCGCCTGCATCAGCGGCTACCGGTGGCCTGCAGATGAACCAGCAGCAGCAGCAGCAGCAGCAGCAGCAACAACAGGATCATCATCATTTGTCTTCTACTCTACATTCAGCCATGTACGATCTTCAGACAAGTGCCATGCCAAATTCCACCTTACAAATGGGAAGTGGCATGCACCACGCGGGCCCATTCTCGAATCATGGGGGATTGAATCATCATCCTCAGAATTTGGAAGGGAATCACATCGAGTTTTTTAGCTCCTTGATGCACAAGCCTGGTTACTGGGGAGCTTAGAAATTTTCTGCTGTCTGACTTTCCAGGAATACACTAATTTACTAAGAAAGAAATTAGGTGCCCTGCGTGGTACCTGATCATCAAATTACTTCCTTTTCTGTACCATGTTAGCTGCCTTATATGGATGCTCGCTCGCGGGGAGTTGCTACCTAGGCGCGGCCAAATTTTTAACACTCTATATTATGTAGCAGCAGCAGCAGCTACCCATCTCTCTTGCGGATCATCAAAGTTAGCTTCCCCCCCCCCTCCAACCCCCCACACACATGAGATCATATATCTGCAGCTCGCTGGATGCAGTGCTTCAAAACGTTCATGTATTATGCTGGAAGCTGAAACAGCTCTTCCAGACTTGCAGATGTTCACTTTATAACGACTCCAGCTGATCAAATTCGCAATTCATAACGCAACTAGAGCTTCCTTCAAATAGTCGAGGCCTGTTGCATTTTGAGTTTTGCAAACAATACCCAAATCATGACAGGAATATTCAAAACACAGCTCGATCCAAAGCACTAATATCAGCTAGTGCAGCCAGCTGCATCTACAAAATGCCGTTTGAAGATCGATCTTAGGAGTTCAGCTCCGTGCAGCCCAACACTTGTTCATTAAACTAGTGAGAAACTTTAGACGTTTTGATCAAACCAGGTGCAGCAGCTTTTGTAACTTTCAGCTAGATCAGTTAATTTACTATATACTAGCCAGGGGGCATTACAGCTCACCAGGAAGTCTAACTTTCTCTACCATATCCCCTCATTACATGTGTTTGTCAGGACTTCCAACAGATCTACAAGTCTCTTGTGAGCGTGTTGGTATGTTTTGTATATACTCCTAGGCTTCTTGTAGAGTAAGACGGTGCTTGCGACAGTCCTTCTAGTTCTTCTTCTTCTTAATGTCTAGTATCTCTGACCAATGTAGAGTGGTAGCCTACACTATATTGCTGGTGTCTCCTCTTGTACTATTAAATTGAATTGGAGATTCAAGCTAGTTTGTATTTGTCCTATTGGGAAAGTTTATCTATTTAACACACTATCTCCCTGTACTAATCAAAGTTTGTTACTATCTGTGAATTTTTTTTGCTCTTCACCCTACTTATACCCAATAGAAGTTGCAGACATAATAAAGTTATCCGTAAAGTCAGGAAAGGACAGCACCCGAACCCCCTGTTTGGTCGCATAGAGAATGAGATTTCAAAAAACAGGAAAAAAAAAAGTGCACTGGGCTTCAATGGGGGCATGAAACTCAGTTTAGCAGCAAATTGGGTGCTAAACTGAGTTTGCCCTGTCCTTTTCCTGAAGTCCTTCCTGCTGTGTACTCAAGCCTGGTACAATTAACCCTGAGTCTCAGTATTTCATACCCTTATTTAATAAAATTCCATGACTTTGCGGACACCAGCCAGGAGGGGATGAAGCATCAAATGAGGGCTGCAACTCAGGCCCAACAGGGCATGACGTTACACATAACTCTAATCTCTCAACTCCTACTACTGATGACAGGACCCATTCTGTTGGATTCTATCTCTGGTGTGTTATGACGACTGTTCAATCTTGCAGTTCTTAAATTAAGAATAGCTTCAGTGTGCAAATCTAATGTGCTAAATACCATCATTCTATACATATTCACTTGACATCATCAGACATTTCGCAACATATAATAAAAAGCAGCAAAATATTAGAGAAGAAACCCCGAGAGGGGAGGGAGGCAGCAGCCCCATCAAACATTAAAGAAATCCAAGAAATACAAGGGGGGCAAGAAGCACCACACGATGGTGACGCATTCAACCCCAAAGATGCCTAA
>Ga0116231_10011986_pt1 | contig 13011 bp, 8 predicted proteins | sample S1TSphgellanicum_2_FD_89695 | JGI IMG/M metagenome (GOLD analysis project Ga0116231, IMG submission 89695) | Host-associated microbial communities from peat moss isolated from Minnesota, USA - S1T2_Fd - Sphagnum magellanicum MG | ecosystem: Host-associated > Plants > Peat moss > Unclassified... | reverse complement strand
TGGGAGGATTTGGATTTGACCATGGTTAAAGTTATGTTTTGATTTGGGTTTTGGCAGGCAACACTTTGTATGGAATCAATTGAAATCATTTTGATTTCATCATACATATCAAGGGCCAAAAATTCTACGTTCCTCAAAACTTCAAAACATATGATGTTTGGATCTTTAGATGTATCTTGGACATGGATTGGACAATTAGTTTCAAAACTCCAAGAAAAATTGTATCATTTCAAACTAGCATGGGTATTCATATATCAATAGATTTTTTTAATATTTGTGATATTTATAGACCTGAAAAAAGTATGACCTAACTCGAGTAATTGGGGTGGACACACTAATCATGGTTTAATTATCAGCCTAATTTGGAAAACAATTCAAGTTATGCATAATATCCCAAGTTAATAGTGACATGTATAAATAGATCAAGTCTACCCCCAAAAGGATACATTATTTATGGCATAAAGAAAAAATTATCATGTTCACTAACTACATATTATTGCCCAAAAGAGTTGAAAATACGATGTGCAACTAGATATTTGACGCCATTGTTAGACAAATCATTTGAAATAAAATAGTTAGATTGTTTTGGAATTTTGAATTACAAAAACAAAAGGAATTTGAATTGAAATTTATGGCATTTAAAACAAAAGTTTATTCCATTAAAATAGATTCAACGATGCTTATGACAAATCACTTGATGTTAAAGGAGTATTGATATTTTTCATGAAACATCAAATTGTAAAACATAAAATTAAATGCAAGCCATTTGGAAATTTTTAATTTATTAAATTAAGTCATTTGTGTTTTTATAATTAATGATATTCATGTATTTTCCTACTAGACTATTGAAATATGTTTAGTTTTGGTGTGTTTAATGTTTAATTAAATTATTCAATGTACAATCCTTTATTACATTTGGTTATTTTATCATAAAGGTTGAAATTGTTTTCAATAATAAGTACTATAATTTCTTAGGACCATAACCTTGGGCTCATAATCAAGGCCAAAGGTAAACAAATAATCAAGTCAAACAAGCATTATGGCATGGGCTAAAGAGATTGAAATTTCCACCTAAATAAAAGGGAAAGTGTGTAGAAGCCAAATTATGCATTACCAAGACTCACAACATGCATTCCCATTTTGAGGTGAGAACTTTCAAAAAGTTCCAAATGTTAGATTGAAAATGATGTTTAAAGGGTCAAAACATGTTAAAACATGTGATTTTGATGCCATTGAAAAGTTTTCAATTGTGAGCAATATTGCAACATGTTAGGCTCAAATACCTTTTTAAAAATCCTAATAATTACAAGCTCATTTGAAAGGACACGATCAAAATCCCAAACCACTTAATGTGCAATTTGGAATGGCAAAATTTTACAAAGTGCATGAAATAAAATCCCAATTGATTAGGTTTATCATGAAATAAAAGGTTTCAAAGTTCAAAAAGACCAAGGTCTTTTAATTTTGGAAGTGGAATTTTGGGAACATTGAAAATTTATGAAAGGCCCATGGAAAGTTTTTAATGGTATGACATGAAGGAATAGTTCCTCCTATAAGGTTTGTGTATAAGTTTGTGTCAAGCCATGATTAGTTTTGCTTCAAATTGCACCATCCAATTTTTTTTATTCATTTGATGCAATCTTACATTCCCCAATCTCTTGTCGTTTGGACCCAATATATTTAATGATCATCTAATGTCACATCCTTACATTTCCAATGTGCTAGAATTCACAATGTTAACATTGTGATTATGTTGACTTCACATTGCACATGCAACATAACATACATCATATGAGGCACTCTCATGGTTGTCAACTAATATAAGCATTAATCTTTCAATTCATGTGGCAATGTAAATTGTTGAAACTTTGAACCATTTAAAAGGTCCTTGTGCTTGGTCCAAGTGGCAACAACATCATCAAGATATTAAAATGGCGTATTCTTTTGCATATATGCCTCGGTCAAATGAATTGCAATAAGCTTTTAAAAATGTAGTAAAGAACAAAACTAAATACACAAGGGTGTAGTTGTAGTAAAAAATTGTAGCAAATGTAACAAGTGTTTGATTTTCATGTTATAGTGTCCATAACTATACTAATTTTGCAAATTTTGCAAAACTATATTAATATGACAATGTTTCTAATGTATTATGAAAAACGTGCAACAATTTGGAATGAATATAGTGAATATAAGTATTCAAAACTTTTAAAACATTGGAACCAATGATTTCATTTTCTATAATTTACTAACTTGAAATGCATTAAAAATCACATAATCATGAATAATAATCCAAACTTTTTCATATTTGTGGATTCATGATGATAGTGTTTACACCCACAAATCATCATGAATTCACTACATTAACTCATCACAATCTACAATCTTATAGGAGGAATTATTTTCCCACATAATATATTGTATAGTTTTCCTTGGACCCCCGTTCAAATTGTTTTTTGAAATTCACAAAATGCAATTCCCAAAATTAAAATGTCCCAAATTGTCACATCATAGACATTTAGCAAATTCAAATATCTAATGACATCTTCATATAGATATGTTTAAACAAATTTCCAACACCATATCAAGATTATGATGCAAATGTGATTTTTTCTCTTAATTGTCTTATGGAAATTTGTGTTGTTACTTTTGTTGTTACTAACATTCTAACAAAGTTGCTAATGCTTCTTGTGGGAAAACACACATCTTGCATTACTCTAAATTCTTAAATATTAGTGGGCTTTAGAAATATCCAAACCATTGTTATTGACAATTCTCCCTATCACTATGAAAAAATTGTGTCCGCGGAAATTGCACTAATTTACAACTACATGTCCATACCAACTACATTACAACTAGGTTGCAACATAGGAAAATGACTGGTTCAACATGAGTTCCAGGGAAATTTCAAGGGTTTGGAATATTTTGAATGTATTTTGGTTGGCTATACAATTTTGGTCAATGTGCATTGACTTCTTATTTTAGTTTTTTTTATAGTTGTAATATGCAATTTAACACTATAAGAAAAACATGTATTTTCAACTAGTCTTTGCAACTAAATTTTAATCACAAACAACATTTGTGATTAAAATCCCTTTAGTCGCCTTAGACAAGTCACATGTGATATTGGTTACAAATACGAGAGATATTGGATGAAAGAAAAAATCAACAAATGCAAGTTCATCCTTTGACTCCATTGTATACATATTGTCATATGCAATTAAAATGTGATTATTTTGGTCACATTGAAGGTAAATGATGTGCTACCATGTGTCCCAATATTTATTGTCTAAAATATGATGATGATGATGATTATTATTATTATTATGAAATAATTTGGGATGTTTAATTCAAATGCTTGGATGATTTTATATTATGACATGTGGCCCAATGTAAATATGCCACATTGCACTTTTAAAATGAATTTCATACAAAATATTAACATCATGTTGGTAGGTACCTAGGTAGGTATGTAAGTAGGTGCTTACAAACCTAAATTACATACTTACCTACCTATTTTAGTAAAAAGGTAGGTAGGTAAGTCTTATCTTCCCAAGCTAAATATTTACTCATATAGGTAGGTATTTAGGCATGTAGGTACATAGGTCAAACTAGGTACCTACCTAATTAAATAGATAAGTAGGTTGGGGAGGTAGGTAATTAACTAGAATTGTGCATTTTTTTTTTTGTTTTGGGTTAAGCCTTTTGATTGGTTCATCCAATATGCACAAATTTTTTAATGTGAAATCAAATGATCACACCCCTTGTTTATATGACATTCAAAATAAGAATGAAGAACAAACAATATGGGATAAGTTTTGAAGTCACAATTCCAAAACTTTCTTCATGCCTTTTGTTCATAGTTTTTAAATTTCTAAACAATACAATTATTCAAGTACATGGCTCACTAAATAATTAAATAATAATTTAATTTAATAATGATTAAATTTAACATACATTTAAAATATAAATTATACATTACAGATATCAAATATTCATTATCAACTACTTAAATAACTAGTAATTTATTAATATTTAACTAATTAGCTATCTAGTTACTCACAAATTCTCAATACATAACTCATGATAGAAAAATAAATAAATACAATATTTAAAATTTTTTTTTACATCTTAAAATCTTGTCAAATTATAGATAATGTAATTAATGTAAATAATAATATTTTTAAAATTAAAATATTAAAAATTTGATTTCCAGATTATAAATAACGAATTAACAAATTGTTATTAGAAAATTCCTAAATGAATTATTAATTTTAAAAGTAATATTACACTAATTATAGTAATTACCCATTATAATTAAAATAATTAATATATAATTATGTTTATTACTGTAAAAATTGTTATCATTCAAATAAATGTTTTTTTAAAAAATAATTATTAACTATAAATACAATGATATGTTAAACATACAATAATTTTTCAAATTATTGTAAATTTTTTTTTATCATAGATAAGTAATAATAAAATTTCAAAAATATTTAAATTACTACATAATAATACCCACAACTATAATCATTATAATATTTATTTAAACTACATTATAATTTTTCCAAAAACATTATTCGGATTTAAGGTTATAAATTACAAATTGTTAATAATTATGTTCAAATAGAAAATAATTATGCATATATTATAATTAATTCTTATCTGAAATAATTACAATGATTTAAAAGTGAAATTAATTACAATAATGGATTTCTTTTACTGTAAGAATGTAAATTATATAATATATAAATATATTTTTAATAGTCATTATTTAATGTAATTTATAACTAATAAATATAATCATTTATAATTATATATAATAGTTATTTATTACATATGGATAAGTAGTTACAAGAAATAAAAAATTTAATTTATTATATTACCATTTGTGTAATTATGGTCATTACATTATCTATTTTAATTAAATTATGATTTTTTATAAACTTAAATGATTTAAAAATATATATTATAGATTATGAATAATTAAGTTCGGTCATAATTTAATTATGCAAGTATTATAATTCTAACTTACAAATAAATTAATCAATTAAAATTATTTTAGAATTATTTTATGTTACTATAGACTAATTAGTATAAATAAAATTATATATTTTCTTAAAATTAAAATAATTACTTCAAGTTTGATCATTATTTTAAAATTATTATAAAACGTTCAGATAAAATCTTAATTATAGGACACAACTTTTTGATTATGGATATGAAATTTAATTAATATTATGAAAATATAAATATTATAAATAAAATATTTTTAATGATTGGGAACTATTATTTTAGTTATTGTGAAATTTTATGTTCTAATAATATTTATTTATTTCAAATAAGAAGTAATAAATACTAATTAAAACAATATATTATAATTACGTAACTTGCAATAAAATTATTTAAAATTTTATGTTGTAGTAACAATTATATATTGTAAATAGATAATTAAATATTCTAAAGTACTAAAATATAGTTTTTACAAATTTAGAAATTAAATTAATTCATTTAATTATAGTGCTAATATTTTAATTTTTGAAGATTAAAATTATTCTTTGGATGTATCCAAAGTATAAGGCTTAAAGCCATGTATATTCGTGCACTCAAATTTTTTTAGATACAAAAGGACACATCTTTGACTATTATGTATGAAAAAATAATTGTTTGATTTTTATTTTCAAAATGTCTTTAGCTATTGTGCATTCTGTTTTCCTTGTCTTTGGGCCTTGCATGTTTCATCTTCCCTACATTGGTGAACATGAGGTGAGATAAAGACTTAAGCTTTTGTAGATTTTGATTTAAATATTCCTATTGTGATTTTTATTGCAAATGAAATTTAAAGGAAGTGAGGTGGTGAAGAAAAAAGAGGCAAAATGGTGATGGCTACATTGTTTGTTGTAGTAGTGATGTCTATAAGCCAGATTAATGTATGTATGCATAGACTTATGTTTGCAAAGAAGAAAGGATTTGGTAAAGGTGTGATGCGTTGCAGTAGTGATAGATTGGAACATGAAGTTGGACGTGTGAAAAATATTATTTGCGAAGTTTGCAAATGTTGTTGTTCTTTCTTTTCGTCTACTGTTCGATTGGTTGCTACTTCTCTTTCCAATATGAGGGTTTCTTGTAAAATCTTGGCTCAATGCAACTTACTTAGGAGAGGGGTAAGGTCTCCTCTTCCTTTAGATGGTCTAGAGGATCTCAACATGCTACCAAGTGTGTGTAGACTCCCAATGCTTTGGTGGAAGCCTAAGTTTCTACAAGACCAATAGAAGGAGGTGGAGGAGATGGTGAGGATGCTAGAGGTCCTTTGCCGTTTTTAGTAGCTTCAAAGCTCGTTCTCACAATGCAACCACCTCCCAGGAAGTCTCAGGATGCCAACATTGACACTCCCCCATTGAAACCTTTTGTTAAACTAGTTTTGAACCTTCATTTAAAGGGCTCTCCTTCTTCTTCTATGTAACAACAACAAGAAGTAGCAGCTACCATGGGTAGTGTAAACGAATCACGAAATGATGTTCCAACCAATTCTAACTTGAAACTTGATGATAATATTCCTCCTCCTCCTAGAGTTGCTTTAGGCAAAAGTAATGTTGTTGTTTTTGCAGCAAATTATGGTGCCATAGACTCATTAGGGTAAACTTTGGAGAAAGTTGAAAAGCTTGGAACATGGAATAGAATTGAGGCAAGCCATAGCAATAGATAAGAGCGACCTAAGCCATAAGCAACACAACTAGGTGCATGGAAAATTGGAAAGAAGTTAATAAACAAAGCTGAATGAATACAAGCATTGTTGGCAAAAGAAAGACCTTATGTCTCATGAAAAAGTTAGATAGAAGCAACCATTTTTTCTTTTTTCGCAAGTGTAATGGAGCACCTACTGACAACTGACCTATGCCTTTGCAACCCCCTCCTTCCTTAACAACTCAAACAAAACCTATCTTGAGGCCATGAACACCTAGTGTTGAAGTTGTTACAACAATCAAACTGAAAACTTCACTTGTAAGTGGCAATGAAGTAGTGAGTACAAGGACCCATGTTATCAGATGTTAGAGTAGAACCAAGGTTTACATCATTAGCTTGAACAAGTGTAAATCTTGCCACAGTAACTACAACTGCCATGGTTGTGCCTACCAAAGTTTTTACAAAAGCTCCCCCACCTAAGGTTGATGCTTAAAAACTTTTGATGAACTAATTGGATTTTCTTTTTCTCCATGGTAATGATTTTGAATTTTTTTTTCCTTAGTCTTTGTTTTCAAAGGGTAAAAAAAATTGGCACAAAAAGGCCAACAATCCTTTTAAAGGTGTGAAAAGAAGAGTGATTGCTTGCAATAAAAAATCTTTGGATGTTGTCTTTGGATGAGGCTAACAAAATTTTAAGCCTCACATTAATTAAAGGTCTACAAAAGAAGTTACGGGCCTCCAAAGTGGTGAGAGTCCCAATTTCGAGATTCCCAACTTGGGAGTTTCGGGAAAAATGACATTAAAGTGCAACCCCCATGGCTAATCATAGATAATATATAAGGGGGAAGGTGATGGCTTCTCCTAAGTTTGGGCTTGTGATGAATCTTGTGAGTTCGTGTTTGCTTGTGGTTCGTCCATGCACCAAAAGTGCTCCAATTATGCATTAACCAACTTGTTGTTTGGGTTATGCAAGTCCATATGAATAATTGACTCGCTTGTCACTTGTTTTAGTCCCCATTGCAGAACTCCAACATGCCCCTCTTACCTCCAAAATGTTATGAGCTAGGGAACATACACCAACTCCTTTCATTATTTTTACTTTCAGACTTGCATTTGAGTCTTTCAAGGAGTTTGGGGGATGTGTCAGCACCAAAACATAATGGTTACTTGTGTAATGACCTATTGATTTGATGGGGCTTATGAAGTCAGTGCCCCATTTTGTGAAAGGCTCGACAAAGAGCATTGTGATCAATTTAGTTATATTGGTGTGAACCAAATTCCTCGTTTGCTTTCAATTATCACAGGATTTGCAATGGTCCATAACATCCTTGTGAGGCATTGGCCACCAATATTTAGCAACCAAATTTTTTCAGATGGTGATATCTACTAAAAATGACCTCCACCTACCCCTTTGTGCATTTTTCGAAGGATTACTCGAATTTCTTCCTAGTGTAAGCACCATAAAAAAATTTGGTCTTGGCCCTGTTTGTTAATTTGCCTTGTTGCAATGTGTGAGGTAAAGCCTTTAAAATCATTTCTCTTTGTGTTCCAATGTGTATGAAACTAGAAAATCTTTTATTTGCAAATAATCGTGAATTTCCTACAACCACGCCAATTGGAGTAGGACCAATGGAGCATCAACAACTTAATCTAGCACTCCATTTGGTTCATTGGATGCCAGTAAACGAAATAATACATTAGCAACTAAATGTGATTTTTCGGGTTTATATACCATCGAAAATTTGTATTTGAAAAACATCAAAAGCCATCTAGCTATCAACCCAAAAACTTGGGGTTTTTTGACCAAGTAAAGGAAGGCCATATGGTCTACATTAAAAACAAACTTATTGCCAAATAAGTAGTGGTGGTATTTGTGAAGAGCATACACCATCGCTAGAACTTCCCTTTCGGTTGTGGTGTAGTTTTTCTTTACATTGTTTAATAGTTGAAACACATATGTAATCAATTGGTCACATTTTCCAGTTGGGTTTTGAGCCAACATAACATCAACTGCTAAATTGGACACATCAGTGTGGACATGAATTTCTAAATCCGACCTTGGTGTAGTCAAGATCGGTGCATCCACATATTGTTACTTGATTGCCTCCCACACATGTTGACATTCAAGAGTCCACTAAAAAACTTTGATTTTTGGCAACAATTTCATAATTAGGACCATGATGAAAGCAAAGTTCCAAATGAAACAATGATAAAACTGGGCCATGCCGTTGAAAACTTGAATGTCTTTGGGGGTTTTTGGTTTTGACATGTTGATTATGGTTACAATCTTCTTAGGATCTGGTAGCTTCCTTTCCTTGAACACAATGTAGCCGAGTATGACATTGGAAAACATGAGAAAAATAAATTTTATGGGTTGAGACTAACACCAAATTTTTGACATTTGTTGAAACACAATTGGAGTTTAACCAAATGTGTTTTCAAATCACTAAAGACACTAAAATCATTTAAAATCAACTTCATGAACACACCAAAATATTCCTTGAAAGACATACTAACAACTCGTTGGTAGGTTGGGGGTGCATTCTTCAACCCAAAAGGCATGACTAACCACATGAAAATGCCCCATTTGATGATGAAGGTTATTTTGTATCAATCTTATGGTGCTATCATGATCTGATGGTAACCGGAAAATCCATCCAAAAATGAATATACTTCGTGCCTAGCTATCATATCCAAGACCTCCTTCATAAATTGTAAAGGATATGGATCCTTTTTTGTGGTTGCATTTAGTTTCTTAAAATTGATGCAAATGCGCAATTTACCATTTTTCTTAAGGACCACCACAATGGGTGAAAATCAAGTTGCTTCTTGCAATAGAACAATGAATCCTATAGTCAGAGCTTGTCCAAATCTTATTTGACCACAACTGCATAATTGGGATTCATCCGATATCGGTTTTGATGGGAAGGAGATATTATTGTATCTAGTTCAGTCCAATGTTGAGCAATGTGGGGAGGTATTCCTTTGAGATCCTTATAGGACCATGTGAAGACATCCTTGTATTCTTTGAGCAAAGAATCCACTTTTGCAGTTGTTGAAAGGTTTAGATTAGCGTTGAGTTTCACCGGTTACAGTTTGGTAATAATGCCTAGATTCAAATCATGGATCTGGACATCTTTTTGTAGCGTCCACCTTGCAATTTTCAAATCTTACATCTTTAAGTGTGCAGGAACTTCATCTATTGGAATATCCTTCGGGGTATGAGGGAAATCAAATTTTAACTCCTCCAAACCAATTTTTGGAACCACATTCAACACTATGCTTGATTTTGGTAAGGTAATCGTTTCAATGGTGATCAACTTTGGTTTTGCTTGGAGGAGAATTTCCTCCTCTTCATCTATGATGCCATTGGCAAAATCATAGCAAAGAAGAACTTTTGGTTGCTTAGTATTAGCATCTAGGTGTTTGGTTACTAGAATTGTTTGAATAGCTCCATTGCCTTTTATGGTGATCAAGGTCTTTCCCTAATTGAAAATCACCTTGGCATTCCTAAGCCAAAGTCAACCTAAGAGCATGGAATAATTGCCATCCAATACATTGGTCCACATAACAATGAAAGTCGCAATGCATGGAATTCCATGTATATTTAATTTTAAGTCTTGAATGATTCCCATTGGTTTCATTAAACTTTGATTCACCATTTGAAGCATATAAGGAGCAGGCTTGGGGAAAGGTAACCCCAAATGTTTCCTTAGATCCTCAGTGATAATATTGGTTCTAAATACTCCATTTAAAACACATCATCCACCAGATTCCACCCAACATGTACTTGGATAACCACTATGTGAGGATCGATGGTGACTTAAACCACTATCGGAATCGGTGGTAAAGTGGGAATCGATTTTTGTTCCCAAGAAATTTTAGAAAAAACATATTGCTTTAAGTTTGATGCAAGTTGAATGAGTTCCCCAAAGGTCTACTTTCAAGTAATTGGTCTCCAATAGCCTATTGACCCAAAACTGATTCCTCTATGGCTTTCAACACATCAATTTTGATTTTTGAACTAGGATTGACCGGTATGGCGTCCTTCGTTTCTTGGAGTTTATGTGTTCCTATGAGGAGTCGCTCAGTGATCTCTAGTGTTGGGAGTTGTAATGGTTTTTCCTCCTTTTGTAGTTGTTTGATAACATCTTCAAATGATTTCTAAAGTTGTTTTTCCTCTTGCTAATTTGTCACAGTCTTGTTTTGCTTCATCTTCTTTTCCTTGAATGTGTTGATTTCAAAGACTTGATTTCTAGTCGTTACAACCAACACCATGTTAAGTGCCACATTTTCCTTTTTCGGTTTGGAGTTTGCCTTCTTATTTTTGAAAATCTCCAAGGCCACCTACTAATGCAAACAATCCAAAATCTTATGATCATGACCACCACAAATGAAACATGAATACTAAGTGGCAATGTTATCAATTTTAGGGTTCCAATGGGTAACGTTCTTTGGTATGACCTAATTTTTTGCACTAACTACATACTAACTCACTTTTCTTGAAATATGTGGTTTTTTTCAACTTTGGTGGAAGTTCTAGTAATTTTTGGTATTCATTGGCATCACCCATGTTCTTTTCACATGTCAACGTAGCTTATTTGTGGAGAAACAAAATATCTTGTTTCATCCCAACAACGGTTACTTATAAATAGGGTACTAACCCGACTTGGAAGAATGTCATAAGCAAATTATTGTCCACTTTATGATTCAAACAATTTGCCAATTTCAATATATGTTCATAATATACCTCCACTTTTTTGTCCGGTGCTTATTTGATGACTCTCAAAACCATATACACATGTTTGTTTGTTTAAACCTTTCAAAAACGTTTGCAGTAAGTTGCTTTCAATTTAACAAATGTGCATCCGGGGTGAGATTGCATGAAAATTTCCCCCCATTTCGAAATTGCATCCTTCAAAATGAAACAAAATAGGTTTAGTATGTCTAGATCATTCCTCTCCCCATTGGCTTGGATGGCCTTCTGAAACACTTGGACATGGGCATCGAGGTCTGTCCCTGCATTATAAATGGGGTAAGGAATGATTTCCGACTGGTAGGTGCCACTGGAGGTAAACTGGGTACCATTGGGTACCAGGGAGGGTACCACGTCATCCACAGTGGGCCCATCCAAGGTCCCCTTGTGGGTGTGGTCATGGTTGGAGTTGATTGTCTTGGAGGTTTTCCTCCACCCTTCACTGAGGTGACGCTCGCTTTCGCCCTTTTCAAATTATTCAAAGCTTCATGCGGCACTCATTTGCGTGCCTTGGTTGAATGACTAGGTCCTTTGCGTTGTCCTTTGTTGGAAGGTCTAAAAGATCCTTCATTTACATCTAATGGGCTTTCCCTACTAGCCTCAACCATGGTCATTACGGGTGTAGCCACGTTATCTCCTGGCATCATACTTGGCCAACCCCATCCTAGTGTTGTAACCAATTTTCCCCCTTGATAAGGTTGTCCCATCATGGGCCAGTAAGGCTGCATGGAAGTTGGTGTTGGATAGGAACCATAGCCCTTTGGGGAAGGAAAAGAGTTTCCTGTGGGATTTGGAACTCTTGGAAATTCACCCCTATATCCAGCAATACCCAAGTGTGAACTAAAATTTCTTAGTATAATATTTGGGTAGTGAAAGACTGAAGTTATGGGAAGATTTCCTAGAGGAAGTGCGAATGGCAAACATAGTTGAACTTCAATTTTACTAGATCTATAAGGATAGTTGGGTAACAAATGCCCAAACTCGTGACAAAATGAACACACATGAAAGGAAACTTCCACATTGAAAACAAAAGTTACCAAATTCATTGGGTGAAGTTCATTTTCAACAAACGGCCACTATGGTTATCTTCCAAGGTATCTTTCTCTTGAAAGTGTTTTAGCTCCCCCAAACACTCTCAAGTTTGACTCAAATTGATCTCCATAATGGCCAAAGTAGGTTGCATTCCTTCATGGTACTAAAAAGCTGGATTTTTGGTCAATTCCCACATGGGTTCCCGAAAGATGCCTTGTTGTAACGTAGCAGGTGCTAGCCTCGAGAAAAGCTCCCCCACTAATTCTAGTAATTAAACTGTTTTGGTGTTCAATTGTTGTTTCTAGCGTATTATTGCTATGAAATGTAATGACAATTTTGTCGTCCACTCTTAATAGATCCGATTCAAAAATCAATTGGCCATTTCTTACGCTTTCTTATAAAGTGTCATCTAACTTCTTCTACATACCTCTAGTCATAACAATTGACATAATACACCCAAACAAAAATGGTAGATAATTTCTTATATATATATATATATATATATATATATATAGTGCTAAAACAAAAACACTCAATGG
>Ga0116231_10011985_pt1 | contig 13011 bp, 10 predicted proteins | sample S1TSphgellanicum_2_FD_89695 | JGI IMG/M metagenome (GOLD analysis project Ga0116231, IMG submission 89695) | Host-associated microbial communities from peat moss isolated from Minnesota, USA - S1T2_Fd - Sphagnum magellanicum MG | ecosystem: Host-associated > Plants > Peat moss > Unclassified... | reverse complement strand
CGGCGCAAACGCGAACACCGCGCGCCCATCGTGATCGAGCGTGAAGCCGACGTGCGGATACGCGAGCGCCAGCGTCGCGAGCCACTGCGAGATGCGCGAGAACTCCGCGCTCGGCGAGCGCAAATATTCACGCCGCACCGGCACGTTATCGAAGAGATCGCGCACCAGCACGCGCGTCCCGACCGGCCCGGCTTGCGGCTGCGGCTCGCCAATCGCCTCGCCGAACGCTTCGACGGCCGTCGCGATCTGCGCGTCGGGAGTACGTGAGATGAGGGTCACGCGCGCGATCGCCGCAATCGATGCGAGCCCTTCCCCGCGAAACCCGAGCGTCGCGATCGACGCCAGACCCGACGCTTGCGAAAGTTTGCTCGTCGCGTGACGCAACAGCGCGCGCGGCACGTCGGCGGCGGCGATCCCGCTACCGTCGTCCGCAACTTCGATCTCCGCGATCCCGCCGCCGCGCACGCGCACGGCGATCCTGGTCGCGCCCGCATCAAGCGCGTTCTCGACGAGCTCCTTCACGACCGAGAGCGGTCGTTCGATAACCTCGCCCGCGGCGATTTGCCCGATCGTCTCGGCGTCGAGCAGCTCGATCGCCATGCTCAGTTGGCGACGTCGAAGAGCAAGGGTTGCTCGATGACGGCGGGCTTCGCGAGCCGGCCGCGCAACGGCACCTGCGTTTCGAGCGTCGGCCGTCCTTCGAGCGCGTCCGCAATCTCTTTCGCGCGTGAGACGACGGCGGGCGGCAGGCCCGCCATGCGCGCGACCTCGATCCCGAACGAGCGCGAGCTCGAGCCCGGCAAGACGCGATGCGAGAAGACCGGCGAACCGCCACGCGCCGTATTCTCGACGGCGGTAATGTGGAAGTTCGCGACTTGCGGCCAGCGTTCGGCAAGCGCAACGAGTTCGTGAAAGTGCGTCGCGAAGAGGGTCAGCGGCGCGCGCGCGTCGCGTTCGAGCAGATACTCGCAGATCGCCTGCGCGATCGCAAGGCCGTCGGTCGTGCCGGTACCGCGGCCGACTTCATCGATGAGCAAGAGACTGCGATCGGTCGCGCGGCGCAGGATGTTCGCCGCCTCGGACATCTCGATGTAGAACGTCGACTGTCCCGACGCGAGATCGTCGCCCGCGCCGATCCGCGTGAAGATGCGATCGACGATCCCGAGCGTCGCGGCGCGCGCCGGCACGAACGAGCCGATCTGCGCGAGCACCACGAGCAGCGCGGCCTGCCGCAGATAGGTCGACTTACCGCCCATGTTCGGCCCCGTCAAAACGACGAACCGGCCCGACGCCGCTTCGAGACGGTAGTCGTTGGGGACGAACGACGACCCGAGCAGCGCTTCCATCACCGGGTGACGGCCGTCGACGATCCGCAGCACGCTCTCATCGACGAACACCGGCCGCACGTACCCGCGCTCGGCGGCGACCTGCGCGAGCGCGCAATAGGCGTCGAGCTCGGCGAGCGCTTCCGCCGCGCCGAGCAGCGCGTCGACGCGCTCGGCGAGCCGCTCCACCAGCGATTCGAAGAGCGCGGTCTCCAGCCGCAGCGCGCGCGCCTGCGCGCTCGCGATCGCGACATCGAGTTCGCGCAGTTCGGGGGTGACGAAGCGTTCGCCGTTGGCGAGTGTCTGCCGGCGCGTGTAGTCGGCCGGAACGTTCGCGACGTGCGCCTTCCCGATTTCGATCGCATACCCGAAGACCGACGCGTACTTGATCTTGAGCGACTTGATCCCGGTGCGTTCACGCTCGCGTTCTTCGAGCTCCGCGATCCGGGTACGCCCGTCGGTGCGAAGGCTGACGCACTCGGCAAGTTCCGGTGCGGCCTCCGGCCGGATCACGCCGCCGTCGGCGAGCGTCGCCGGCGGTTCATCGACGAGCAGCGCCGCGAGGTCATCGCGCAGCGTGCCGAAGTCGCCGAGCCGTGGAACGATTGCCCGCAGGCCTTCCGGCAACGCTGGATCGGCGATGCCGTCGGCGATCGGATCCAGATAGGCGAGGGTGCGGCGCAGCGAGGCGAGATCGCGCGGTAAGGCACGCCGGAAGCGGATCTTCTGGGCGATCCGTTCGAGATCGAAGCAGCGGTCCAGTACGCTCTGCAGTTCGGCCCGGCGCGCCGCGTCGGCGACGAACGCCGCGACCGCGTCCGCTCGCCGCGCGATCGCTTCACGCGAAACCAGCGGCGCGAGCACCCAACGTCCGAGCATCCGCGACCCCATCGCCGTTTTCGTCCGATCGATCGTGGCGAGCAGCGTCGCTTTGGCGTTCGCGCCGAGCGCGCGCGTGAGTTCGAGATGTTTGCGCGTGTTCGGATCGAGCGCGAGGAACGCGGCCTGCGAATAGAACGACGGCGCCCGCAGCGACTCGCCGTTTGCTCCGAAGCCGACGCGGCGGACGAACGCGCCGAGCGCTTCGAGCGCGCGATTCATCGCAAGCGACTCTTCGAGCGAGAAGCCGTCGATTTGACCGCGGATCCGGCCGTCGACCGGCGCGAGCAGCGGCGTCGCGATTCGCGTCCCGGCGTGTTCGAGCGCGCTGCCGAGCGCGCCGCGCAGTTCGGGCGACACGTCGGCCACGAGTTCGGCCGGATCGATTCGCTGGACTTCGGCCAGCGCTTCGTCGAAGGCGTTCTGGCCGGTAAACGCCGTTGCGGAGACATGGCCGGTCGAGATGTCGGCGTGCGCAAGCGCAACGACGTCGTCGAAGGCGGTCATCGCGGCGAGAAAATTGTGCGCGGAGCGATCGAGGAGTTGTTCTTCGATCAGCGTTCCGGGCGTGACGACCCGAACCACATCGCGTCGCACGAGTTTATTGGGAACCGGCGCTTCGAGCTGCTCGGCGAGCGCCACGACCCGGCGCTGGGCGACCAATTTTGCCAGATACCCGTCGAGCGCGTGATGCGGGACGCCCGCCATCGCAACCCGCCGGCCGCCGCCGGCTTCTTTCGACGTGAGCGCGATCGAGAGCGCGCGCGCGATCGTTTCCGCATCGTCGCCGTAGGCTTCGTAGAAATCACCGACGCGCGAGAGCAGAATCGCCTCGGGATGCTTGGCTTTCATCCCGAAGTACTGTTCGAGCATCGGAGAGTATTTTGTCTCCGTCACGCCCAAGAGGCCGCCATTACCCCCGTCGTTCGCTCTCGTATGAACGGAGGCATTTCCTAATGCGAAGCATTCTCGCTTTCTTCACGCTATTCGCACTTTCCACAGGCCTCGCCGTGGCCGATACGCTCCCGGCGCCATCAAAATGACCAACAGCGCCGCCGGCGGCAGCACGGTCACCTTCGGTAAATATATTGCGCCGATCACGATCGCCGCGCCGATGTGATGCGGCGAACCATCGCGATCCTTGCGCTCGTTGCCGCGAGCGCGCTCGGGAGCAGCCCGGCGGCGGCCGATCCGCTGCCGCCGCCGCTCGCGACCGCACTCGCCAATTTGAGCAGCGCGAAAACGTTCCACGTGGTCGTTGAAGCGCACGGCCATACCGTCGCGGTCGACAGCGTCAAACCGGGGCGATTTCACGTTACCGGCGTGGGCGGCCATCTCGACGCGATCGAGATCGGCGGCACGAGTTACGTAAAACTCGGTTCGACCTGGCACAAATTTCCGGTACCGGGCCTGAGCGATACGCTCGATCCGATCGAGAAGCTGAACGATCTGGCGACGGCGCACGCAAACGAGCTCACGATCAAGGACCTCGGGACCTCGACGATCGACGGCGCCCCGATGCATGGCTATTCCATCGCCCGCACGTCGTCGGCGAAGGCGCTCAAATCGCCGTCGTCGTTCTTCATCGGCGGCGACGGCATGGTGCACCAGATAACGCAACACACCCGCATGGGGATGGTCACCCTGACGTTCTCGAATTACAACGCGCCGGTCACGATCGTCGCACCACAATAATGGCTCGAACGGAGGTCTTCCACATGCGAACCTTGATGCGAACCTCGCTCGCGTTCTTCGCGTTCACCGCAATCTCAGCCGGCGCTGCCCTCGCCGGTCAGGTTCCCCCCGGTCTCAAACTGGCGATGGCGAATTTCAAGGCGGCAAAGTCGTATCACATGTCGTTCGTAGGTGGCGGCACCAAAATCGAAATCGACGTGGTGCAGCCGAACCGCACGCACAGTTTTGTGAACGGTACCCTGGAAACGATCCAGATCGGACCCATGACCTACACGCGCCTGAACGGAAAGTGGCTGAAGGTTTCGCAGCCTGGCGCCGACCCCGCGAACATGGCGAAAGACCTAGCCGATGTGAAGATCGACGACCCGTCCGTGACGTACACGGACCGCGGTATGACGACGGCCGGTGGCCGGGTCTATCATCGGTATACGTACATGTCGTCCGAGCAGCCCAATCAAATCGTGACGGTCGACGTCGGTATCGATAACGAGATCTACCGGATCACCGCCAACGGCTCCGGTGGCGCTGCCGTGCTGTTCAGCAAATATAACGCGCCGATAACGATTACCGCGCCGATTTAGGCTTCGCGAGGATACGTGCCATCGCCGGCATCGTCTCGACGCTCGGCGCATAGGTTGGCGGGCGGCGCTGGTGCGTCGCTTTCTCGTAGGCGGCGCCGAGGCCGAGCAGCGCTGCTTCGGTCCAGGCTTTGCCAATGAACGAGATGCCGACCGGGAGTCCGCGCACGAGGCCCATCGGCACCGTGAGGTGCGGGTAGCCCGCGATCGCGGGTAGCGAATCGGCACCGCCGATCGAGTGATCGCCGGTGACGACGTCGGTGCGCCAGGCCGGTCCGTCGCTCGGCGCGACGAGCGCGTCGAGTTCGTTCGCGTCGATGAGTTTGTCGATGCCGTCGGCACCCGCCGCGTGCTGCGAACGCTTGCGCGCGGCAAGATACGCCGGATCGCGCAAGCCTTTCGTTTTTTCGGCTTGTTCGAAGAGTTCTTGTCCGAAAAGCGCGAGCTCGCGTGGCGTTGCACGATTGAACGCAATGAGGTCAGCGAGCGTGCGGCTCTTCACGCTCGGCGGCGTCGAAGCGAGATAGGTTTTCATGTCGGCTTTGAGTTCGGTGAGCAGGACGAGGAGTTCGTCGTCGCCCAGCTTCGGATCGGGCTTGAAGTCGCGGATCTCGACGATCGTCGCACCCTGCGCGCGCATCGCCGTAAGCGCCCGCTCGAAGAGGTCATCGACCTGCGGGAGTTGGCCGGTCGCGAAGCGCAGGACGCCGATGCGCTTGCCGCGCAGCGTCGCCCCCGCGATCGCCGCAGAATAGTCGGTCGCGTGTGCGTCGGCGTCGAGCGTCGCCGGGTCGGCCGGATCGCTGCCGGCCATGCCGGTCAGCATCAGCGCAACGTCGGCGACGCTGCGCGCCATCGGCCCCGGCGTATCTTGGCTGTGCGAGATCGGCACGACGTGCGTGCGCGACACGAGCCCGACCGTCGGCTTGAGCCCGACGAGGCCGTTCAGCGACGATGGACACACGACCGATCCGTCCGTCTCGGTTCCGACGCCGGCGGCGGCAAAGCTCGCCGCGATCGCGACACCGGTACCCGACGACGATCCACACGCGTTACGATCGAGCGAATACGGATTCTTCACCAGACCGCCGACCGCGGACCAGCCGCTAATCGAATGCGTCGACCGGATGTTGGCCCATTCCGAGAGATTCGTCTTGCCGAGGATGATCGCACCCGCCGCCTTGAGCCGCTTCACAACAGGCGCATCGCGCCGAGTCACATTCTTCGCAAGCGCAAGTGAACCCGCGGTGGTCGGCGTCGGATCGTCCGACTCGATATTGTCTTTGATCAACACGGGGATACCCGCGAGCGGGCCCAGTGGTTTTCCGGCGCGCCGTGCCGCATCGGCGGCGCGCGCGTCCGCCAGCGCGTCCGGATTGATCGCGATGACGCTCTGCAGCGCCGGCCCCTTCGTATCCATCGCCGCAATTCGTGCGAGATAGGCACGCACGAGCTGAACCGAGGTAACCTTGCCACGCGCAAGATCGGCGCGTATCTGCACCAGCGATCGTTCTTCGATGTCGTACGCCGGCGTCGCAGCACTCGATCGACTCATCGTGAACCCTCCAATGGCAACGGCAAGAGCGAAAAGAAGGCCGGCAATCCGTAGCCGATGCGATCTTGAAATCATCGAGTATGACATTGTAAGCCGCTGTTATCTCGTTGCGATGAGATCGATCGTGAGCGGTGGGCTCGCGATCGGGCGTGCGGGGCCGTCGTATCGTGCCGCGCGACCGACGAGCGTTCCCGAGACACCCCAGACGTGCGCGCGTTCAACCCGAACGTCGATCCACGGCTCGTCAAGATTCGGCTGGTCTTCCGCGAGCGCGCAATTGACGGTGACGTTGTCGATCGATTTCGCGGAGTAGCGGGACGGGTCTTTACGCGATGGGCCTTGGATGAGGGCACGCACGACCGTGCCGACTTTGCGCGCGTGATAGGCGCTGACTTGCGGGTCTTGAACGGCGACGAGACGCACGAAGCGGTCGCGCGATACCTCGGGCGGGATCTGTTCCCAATGCGCTGCCGGCGTTCCGCGGCGCGGCGAGTAGACGAACATATAGGCTTGCGCGAAGAGGCCGGTCGCGCAGACGTCCAGCGTGCGCTGGAAATCGGCTTCGGTTTCGCCGGGGAAGCCGACGATGAGATCGGTCGTAAAGGCCCAGGTCGGATTGTGCGAGCGGAAGGTTTCGATGCGCTCGAGGAACTGCTCGATCGTGTATTTGCGATTCATCCGCCGCAGCACCGGGTTCGAGCCCGATTGGAGCGCGAGATGAAAGCGCGGGTTCATCTTCGGGATGGCGGCGCACGCGATCGCGAGTTTCTCGTTCAAATCTTTGGGGTGCGAGGAGATGAACGCGATGCGCTCGACGCGTTCGATCGCCGCGACCTCGTGCAGCAGGTCGGCGAAGTCGGCGCCGGTTGCCGGTTCTTTATAGGCATTGACGGTCTGACCGACGAGCATGATCTCGCGCGCGCCGGCGGCGGTCTTTTCGCGAACTTCGGCGAGGATCTCGCCCATCGGACGATGGTCGAATCGCCCGCGCACGTGCGGCACGATGCAGAACGTGCAGTAGTACGAACAGCCGCGCTGGACGTTCACGAACGCACGCAGTGAATCATACGGTCCCGCTACCCCCGCGCCGTCGCCGCCGAGCGGCTTCTCCAAAGCGAAGTCGAGAGTCGGATCGTCACCGTCTTCGACCGGTTCGAAGCCGCCACGCCAGGCATCGAGTTGATCGCCGAGCCGTTTGAGCTCTTTCGTACCGAAGATGCCGTCGACGTGCGGGCTGATCGTCTGCATCCGGTCGCGATCTTGCTCGGCCAGACACCCGGCGACGACGACCTTCACGCGCGGGTCGCGCAGCTTGAGCGTCTTCCATTGATTGATCCGGCCGTACGCGCGCGTCTCCGCGTTGTCGCGAACGGTGCATGTGTTGAGCACGAGCACGGCGGCGTCTTCGGGACGTTCCGCGACCTCGAACCCGGCGGCTTCGGCGCGCCGCGTCAGGTACTGCGAATCGGCCTCGTTCATCTGGCAACCGTGCGTTTCGATGTAGATGCGCGCCACGTTATTGCGCCTTCTGCGGGGAAATGAGCGTCAGGAGCGCGAGCGGCAGATAGAGTTTCGTGCCGATGAGCGTCGGCGCGGAATCGAAGTCGATCGATTTGCCGTCGACGCGATACGCGCTCGAGCCGAGCCGGCCTTCGACATCGTGGCCGCCGAACTTGATCGCAACGCGATCGGCGTCGATCCGGATCGCGCTCGCCGGAACGTAATCCGACGCCGGGGCGACGACGGCGGGTGCTTGCGGATCGTCGTCGCGCAGCACGACGTCGGTGCGCATATCGGGATAGACGGTGATCGTGCGGGTGACTTTCCCGGCCGGCGTCATGGCAACGATTTCGTGGAGCCCGGCGCGCACGTCGTAGAGCCCGAGTTTATCCGGCGCGAGCGGCAAGCCGTCGACTTGCATCGATTTGACGGCCATCCCGCGGACGGCAATCGTCCCCGCATCGGTGCGCAGCCGCCCGGCCGCGCGCTGCAGCGCCACCGACGACATCGCCGTCGACCCGGAGACGATCGACACGTCGAGGTTCTGCGGCACCCAGCCGGTTTTCGTCAGGCTGACCGTGTGCCGCCCGGCCGCCAGCGCGTCGAGCACGATCGGGCTATGCCCCGTATAGGTGCCGTCGATCCAGACGTCGGCCCCGGAAGGCAGCGTGGTCACGTAGAGGGCACCGGTCGGGGCGGCCGCGAGCAGGGCCACGAGGCCCAGCAGCACGGGAATACGACGGAACATGGCGACCCGCTCGGTTCGCCGAAGAGAGAGGCATGTCCCATTCGGCCGAACCACCGGTGACGATCACCGAAGCGGGGGCCGCGGCCGAACGCCGCCACCTGCGCCCCGCTACCGTCGCCATCGTCGGCCGCCCCAACGTCGGCAAGAGCGCGCTCTTCAACCGCTTGATCGGTCAGCGCCTGGCCATCGTCGAGGATACGCCCGGCGTCACCCGCGACCGGCTCTACGCGCTCACCGATTGGCGCGGACGTTCGTTCACGTTCGTCGATACGGGCGGGATCGAGACCGAGATCGAGCCCGGCGACGCGATCGCCTCGGGGACGCAGTTCCAAGCCGAGTCGGCGGCCCGGGACGCCGACGTGATCGTGTTCGTCGTCGACGGCCTCGCCGGGCGCTCGCCGCTCGATGATGAAGTCGCCGCGATCTTGCGGCGCACGCGCAAGCCGGTCATCCTGGTCGCGAACAAAGTCGAATCGCCCCGCGCGCTGAACGGCGCGTATGCGGAATTCGCCCCGCTCGGGTTCGGGACGATCTTCCCCGTCTCGGCGATTCACGGCGAGGGGATCGGCGAACTGCTCGACGAGATCGTCGCGCAACTCCCGGCCGCGAGCGATGAAACCGAGGTCGCGACGGAACTTTCGCTCGCGCTCATCGGTCAGCCCAACGTCGGCAAGTCGTCGCTGCTCAACGCACTGTTGGGCGAGGAACGCTCGATCGTCTCCGACGTGCCGGGCACGACGCGCGATGCGATCGACACGATCTTCCGTTTTCACGAGCACACCTTCCGGCTCATCGATACCGCGGGCGTGCGCAAGAAAGCGACGCATCACGGCTCGATCGAATATTATTCTTCGCTGCGCTCGCTCAAAGCGATCGCACGCTGCGACATCGCCATCTTGCTGATCGACGCGCTCAAAGGTCCGACGAATCAGGACCGGCGGCTGGCGGGCATCGCGCTCGAAGAACGCAAAGGCCTCGTGATCGTGGGCAACAAGTGGGATCTCGTGCGCGAACAAGGCGAGTTCAGCCAAGGTGAACTCGCAAACGAAATCCACGCCCAGATGCCGTTCACGTCGTTCGCGCCGGTCACGTTTCTCTCGGCGCTCACGAAGCGGCGACTCGGCTCGCTGATGCCGGTCGTGATGAAGGTCGCGGAGAATCTTGACCGCCGCATCCCGACCGCGCAACTCAACACGGTCGTGCGCGACGCGGTGCTCGCGCATCCCGCGCCGATCAAAGAAGACAAACCGCTGCGCATCTACTTCTGCTCGCAGCCGGCCGTGCATCCGCCGCTGTTCGTCTTCCACTGCAACGATCCCGATCTCGTGCAGCCCTCGTACAAGCGCTTCATCGAGAACGTGCTCCGGACGAACTTCGAGTTCGAAGGCGTCCCGATCTCGATGGAGTTCCGCGAGCGCTCGCGCAGCGAATCGAACGCGACGTGAGCCCAGGTACCATCGCCGCGTCGGTCGCGGTCGCGTTCCTGATCGGCGCGATCCCGTTCGGCGTGATCGTCGGTCGCGTGTTCTACAAAACGGACGTGCGCCGCGCGGGCAGCGGCAACATCGGCGCGGCGAACGCGCTGCGAACGCTGGGCAAACGCGGCGCGGTCGCCGTGCTCGTGCTCGACGGCCTCAAGGGCGCGCTCCCCGTCGCCGCGGTGCTGCATTTCGGCGGTACCGATGCGTTCGCGTGCGGCGTCGCGTTCGCGGCGATCCTCGGGCACTGCTATTCGCCGTTCTTGCGCGGGAAGGGCGGCAAGGGCGTCGCGACCGCGTTCGGCGCGCTGTGGGCGCTGTCGTGGCCGGCAGGGGCGACCTTCACGCTCGTCTGGCTCGCCGCGCTGATCGCAACGGGTTTTGCCTCGGTCGCCTCGATGACGGCCAGCGTCGCGATGCCGTTCGCGCTCTGGTTTCTCATCGGGAAGCCGGGCCTGGTCTACGGGGCCGTCACGGCGCTCTTCATCATCTACGCCCATCGGGAGAACCTCGCGCGGCTCGTCGCCGGAACCGAGAACGTTTTGCCGATCTTCGCGAAGCGGCCCAAAGCCACCGGCGGCTAGCAGCGGGATGAAACGGAGCTCCGTGCGCCGTAGTGCGTCCGGACATGATTTCGTCCAATGATTTTCGCAACGGCGTCACGATCGTCATCGACAACAACTTGTGGACCGTGATCGAGTTCTTGCATGTAAAACCCGGTAAGGGCTCGGCCTTCGTTCGCACGCGTCTGAAAAATGTGAAAACCGGCGCGACCGTCGAGCGCACCTTCCGCGCGGGCGAAAAACTCGAGCGCGCCACCGTCGACAACCGTGAAATGAACATGCTCTACAACGACGATGAGGGCTACCATTTCATGGACAACGAGACGTTCGAGAACTTCACGCTCCAGAAAGAGCTGATCGGCGATCCCGCCGACTTCCTCAAAGACGGGATGCGGATCCAGGTCCAGTTCCACGACGGCGTCCCGATCGGCGCCGACATGCCGGCCCACGTCGAACTCGAGGTCGTCGAGACCGACCCCGGCTTCAAGGGCGACACCGCCACCGGCACGACGAAGCCCGCCAAGCTGGAAACCGGCGCGACCGTCCAAGTTCCGCTCTTCGTAAACCCCGGCGACCTCATCAAGATCGACACCCGCGACCGCCGATACATCGGTAGAGTGCAAAACTAGCCAGGACCGCCCGTAGGCGAGCCCATCACCGTTTCTGAGGAGGGCCCGATGAAGATCAAGATCCGCCGTCTCAAGACGCTGGGCATTGCGCTCGGGCTCTCCGCGATCGCGGCCGCGCTCGGCGTGTTTGGGTATACGTTGCCGCGCGCGACGCTGACCACGGTCAACCGCATCGAAGACTACGTCCTCTTGAACGAGGGCCGCTTTTGGCTGCTCGATCAATCGGCGCTCGCATTCTTGCACTTGCCCGACTACGACCAAGAAGACGAGAACATCCATCTCCTCAAGATCGACGAGCAGGCCGTCTTGCCGGAGCCGACCGGCTATGGTACCTGGCCCTGGCCGCGCAGCACGCACGGCGCGATCCTCGAACGCCTTGCGAAAGCCGGCGCGAAGATCGTCACGTTCGACGTCCTGTTCCCCGACCCGGCCACCGATCCGGCACAAGATCGTGCGTTCGCCGCGGGGATGCGCGCGCAGCCGACGGTCCTCGGCTACGAGGTCGCGACGACGTCGGGCGCAGCGTTCTACCCGCAGCCACCACCGCCGATCCTCAAAGGTGCCGCGCGCGCGATCGGCTTCACCAGCGTCGATAACCCCGGCGGCTGGCTCGTCGGCCAGTTCTTCACGATCACGGCGGGGCCGAACGTGTATCACTCGCTTTCCGCGCAAACGGTCGAACAGTTTACGGGTCGCAAAATCGTCGCGATCGACGCTTGGCACGCGCGCCTGGGGAACGAAATCATCCCGCTCGACGGCGACGGACTCTTCACGATGCTGCCGTTCAAGGTCATCGGCACCGTCGACATCGGCGGCGGCGGCGGCGCGTCGCGGGTGGGTGCGGAAGACATCTCCGCGCCGATGATGCAGCAAGGCTCGCTTGCCGACTTCAAAGCGATGGACGACGCGACGCTCAAAGACTTCGCGAAGGGCAAGATCATCGTCATCGGTCCGACCGCGCAAGGCCTGGGCGACTTCATCGTCACCCCGAACGGCCGCTATCCGGGGGTGTTCGCCAACATCCGCCTGATGGACCAATTGCTGACGCACAAATTCATCCGGCGCGTCCCGCCATGGGTCGATCTCTTCGCGATCATCTTCTTGCCGCTGCTGATCGGTTTTGTCGTGACCCAGCTGAAGCCGGTCACCGGGATCGTGGTCGCCGCGGTCGTCGTGATCGTCTACACGATGCTCTCGATCGGCCTTTACACGTACACGCTGCACTGGCTCAACTTCTTGCACGTCGACGCCGCGGTCTTGCTCAGCGCACTCTTCGTCGCCCTCTACCGGATCGTGACGGAAGGTGCCGACAAGCGCGTCATCCGCGAGATGTTCGGCAAGCACGTCTCGCCGGCGCTGGTCACGCAGATGCTCGAGAACGACGATCCGAAAGCGGCGCTCAACCTCTCGGGCAAACGCGTCAAGGTCACGATCTTCTATTCCGATATCCGCGGCTTCACGGCGATGTCCGAGAAGATGACGCCGGAGCAGATCTACGGCCAGCTCAACGAGTATTTCGAAGAGATGTGCGCGCTGGTCTTCAAGTACGGCGGCTACGTCGACAAGTTCATCGGCGACTGCCTCATGGCGGTGTTCTCGGCGCCGAACCCGACGCCCGATGACGCCTACAAAGCGTGCATCTCGGCGCTCGAACAGCAAGAGAAGATTCTCGAAATGGCGGCGGCCTGGTCCGGCCAGGGCAAGAAGATCTTCACCGTCGGGATGGGGCTCAACACGGGCGAAGTCGTCATGGGGAACCTTGGCTCGTCCGAACGTCTGAATTACACCGTCATCGGCGACAACGTGAATACCGCAGCCCGACTCTACAACGTCGCCAAGGGCGGCCAGATCATCATCAGCGAGTCGACCTACGAAGAAGTCAAAGACCGCTTCATCGTCAACGAGCTCCAGCCGGTGTCGGTCAAGGGCAAGGAGTTACCGCTGCGCAATTTCGAGATCGTGTCGCGACTCGAACCGGGTCAGGAGAACACCTCGAAGATCCTCGACCAGAGCATCGTCCACGAAGCCTTCGTCGCCGCCGATCACTAGCGGACGGGCGGG
>Ga0116231_10011984_pt1 | contig 13012 bp, 15 predicted proteins | sample S1TSphgellanicum_2_FD_89695 | JGI IMG/M metagenome (GOLD analysis project Ga0116231, IMG submission 89695) | Host-associated microbial communities from peat moss isolated from Minnesota, USA - S1T2_Fd - Sphagnum magellanicum MG | ecosystem: Host-associated > Plants > Peat moss > Unclassified... | reverse complement strand
GATCTATTAAGGAGAGGGCGGGGTTCCAGGTTTTGAATACTGATAGAGGTGGGGTCCTGGGTGTCCCCTTTTTTTTAGATTAGAGGTTTTGTTTCTTTTTTTGGTTTTTTTTTTTTTTTTTTCTATTGATTCTCATTTGATCCTAGGTTAAGGTTTTTGTGTTGCTCACTTGAGAGCTTGAGTACTCTTTTACTTATATTTTTAATGCAAATTTTCATTTTACTTTTAATTAATTGCTCATTTTTCATTTCTTTCCTATTTTCAAGACGTATTAATTTGCACATAAAGAAAAAATTCTTAAAAAAAATAGCAAGCTTAATTTTCATCTTATGGTTTTTTTTTTGGGGCAATTTAGTGATGAAAAATGAAAGAAAATACCAATCTTCATCTTGACCATTCCTTTAATAATGATCTTTTTCAATCTGCAGTTGACAAGTGTAAAATAAATTTTCACTCTCTTCTTTATGTCATGTAAAGCCCTCAAATGAGGCCCCCGGTGATGCCCTCATCCACGGGCTTTACTCTACATGTAAAAACACCGAGTGGATTTTTGGGGTGTAATTAGAGGCCACCTTATTACACAAAAAAATTTCCGCCACTAAAGGCATGCATTTCAAAAAACATAATGGCTGCTTTTCAAAATGCTTGATTCGTTTTTTCCTATGATACCCAACAAGTATCCGTGGGGTATCAAAAATTTGCAAAAGCACAATTCTTTACACTTGGTGAAGCGCACAACCCTATGCTTTACCCCCAACATAAGAACACGAGGTGTAAGAAGGGGAGGGTTCTTATGCCTACTCTTTAAGAATGGGAAGGATCTTACACCTATATATAGGAATAATTTCGCAAAAACCTATTCTAGACTATGGGAACACATTATGTTTTTGCAAAATTGCTATAGCCTTTTCTTCAAAGGAATGTGTTGGCATAGTTAACATAAGTTTTTGCAAAATTGATGTAATCTATTCTTCAAAAGAATGTGTTCTCGTAATCAACATAGGTTTTTACAAAATTGCTATAGCCTTTTCTTCAAAGGAATGTGTTGGCATAGTTAACATAAGTTTTTGCAAAATTGATGTGATCTATTCTTCAAAAGAATGTGTTCTCGTAATCAACATAGGTTTTTGCAAAATTGATGTAATCTATTCTTCAAAAGAATGTGTTCTCATAATCAACATAGGTTTTTGCAAAATTGCTATAGCCTTTTTCTTCAAAGGAATGTGTTCACATAGTTAACATAAGTTTTTGCAAAATTGACTTAGCCTATTCTTTGAAAGAATGTGTTCTCGCAATCAACATAAGTTTTTACAAAATTGGTATAGCCTTTTTCTTCAAAGGAATGTTCAATATGCGAACACATTCCTTTTTCTTCAAAGGAATGTGTTTGCATACTTAACATAGGCTTTTGCAAAATTGACTTAACCTATTGTTCAAAAGAATGTGTTCTCATAATCAACATAGGTTTTTGCAAAATTGCCATAGCCTTTTTCTTCAAAGGAATGTGTTGGCATAGTTAACATAGTTTTTTGCAAAATTGCTATAGCCTTTTCTTCAAAGGAAAAGTCTTTGTAGCAAACATCAAATGGATAGAAATCTTTGTTTATTAAATTCTGCATGAGGAGGCGATGGCACATCTTGGTGTCATGACTAAGGAGTGGGGTTTTCAACATCTTATTGTACATACAGTTTTGATGGGGACATGTGATTGTGCAACAATGGGTAGCAATGTTTGGCTTGGAGCTAGAGATCATGTAACTTAAGAGACCGAGATTTTGAATGGTCTTATGAGATTAGATGGGTGGTGGTCATGACATGGTGGTGACAAATTCTGTTGGGGGCTGGCTATGAAACTTAAGAATAAAGCAATGCCTAGGAATTAAATTTGTGGCTCCACTGAAAAAGAGAAGATTTTGTACATACACTCCATCATGGCTCTGGTGAAGATCTTGTAGAATTCTTCACTCCATTGGCTCTTTGATTATTGCCTGCAGCAGTAACCACACCATGGAGGATTTATATAATTTGGGTGAAAGATTGCTCAAGGCAGTCCCCTTTACAAGAAGAATAAGCATGGCAGGATCGTCAGCACATCCTGAGGTATGAACTACAAACACACACCCTTTACACTGCAAACACATCAAGAGCAGTAGTGAGATGTCAGATCCCAAATGGGTTCACTCCATCTTTGGATTAGGCTTAGATGTTTTTGTACAGATTTCTTTGTGCCCATTACTGATGAACTCCATATGTACCTATATGGATCTCAGATTCTGTGGCATGGGTTAGTCATCACATGGTGGAGCTACTACATTCATAGTGGTATTATTGTCTTTGAAGGTTTGACATTAGGTTTGGATCATCAGGTGCCGGCTCGTGCTGTTGCAGCAGCAGCAGTTGCTAAGAAGATTGCAGATCTTTTACCTGATGAGTTTTCAGCTCTGACTCAGAGATCAAGCTACAGCTATGCAAGCAGGTCTCAGGGGTCAGGGGGTGACCTGATAGAGGAGCTTGAGCAAGATTATCATGAGGAGGTGGGCATGTTTTTTTTCTCCAAAGAATCAATTTTTGTGTCCTAATCTAGGGCTAGTGCACTTTGAAGTTCCTGCTTGATGCACGTCAGATGAGTGATTGGGGTGGGAAAAAACAGGGATTTGATCCAGTGAGACATATGCTGCAACACCTCCCCAAAGAAGGAATCAATCAGAGTGTGTTTGATAGCAAGGTATCCCCCACCTGGCTATTGCATATTTGTCTCATTTGATGTTTTGGGTCTACAATTTTCCACTAGTTGTTTGTTGGTTGTCAATAAATCTGCATGTCTCTAGGCACCTGGTGAACTAAAAATATGTACACAATTTTATTATTTCTAGCAGGGTTTATGGAAGAATGGTTCTATCTCTTAGATGATCTTCCTTTTTTCTCTACTTGCTACAGGTGGCCCAGAAAATACAGCAGCTTGATGTAATCACACAAAAACTATCTAAACAGGTCATGGAACATCACGAGGAGATGGGTACTTATTCTTCTTCCCTTCTTATGCAATCTGGATTTTTTGGCGATTAGGTCACCTTGTTTATGTTGCACTTTTGAAGGTTAATTATGTGTTAGGTGATTGAGTGTTGATTTGGATCAACTTTGTCTTTGGACAGTAAAAGGAATGCAGCTTGTAACAGAACTTGAAAGAGATTTGCAGGTTGCAACTATTATAGTCAAGGTAAATTATGCTTCTTCTTCTTCTTCTTCTCAAGCACCTCAAGTTTGTCAAAATGTTTGTGTCTCTCATGATAATTGGGTATGTATAATGATCTGGGTCTCTGATTTCTTTTGGTCCTTGGATTAATTTCTCCAGAATGGACGCAGACACTTGTCAAAGGCCATCTTTGAGATTTCACAGGACCTTGTCGTGGCAGCAAACGTCAGGAAAAAGCAGGTTTTGCTGGTATGTCTTCTTATTAGTCTGTTACAACAGACCAGTTGTGTTTGCGTAGTATGGGATTCAGAAAGAATTTACATTGATGGGCTCCTCTTTTTCTAGCTGCAAGTCAGTGTCTCTCTCTCTAGGGATCGCAGCAGCTGATCCTCTCTGTGGTGATTTGCAAACCAAATCTAGGTCTCAATACAATGATGATGATACCTGAACACTTAGAATGTTGTTGTGGACTTAATTGGCTCTTAGACTTGACACCAAATTTTTTAGCTTGCCACTTGCAGGATATGGTTCCGGTTCTGGAGCGAGTACATCATGCAATGGATATAAAGTCTCGACTTGAGAGCATTGTTCAGGATGCAAAATATGCCAAAGTGAGTTCTACATCTTCAGCTTTTATGTCAGCTAACTGAACGTTTTTGGGTTTGACAATAGACTTTTTTGGTTACTTCCTGTAAAAATTTCATTTTTTTGCTTCAAGCTTCCAATGCTACCCAGCAAACTTGTGTTTTAGTTGTTTGAAGCTGCCTCTAATGTTGTACATATGTCTCCAAATCTTTGCAAAGGAATTTTCTCCATCCTTAAATGTCGAAGTCAGCAGCTCAGTGAGATTGCTCGACACACTTGCTTTTGAAACCTCCTTCCAGGGAGCTAATTTCATGCCAGGGGGGGAGGCGGGTGACAGGCACTTGAAATGTGTTCAGAATGTATGCTGCTGCTGGAGGAGTGCCCAGAGTTATCAGCAATACAGGAGATGCATCAGAGTATGGAGGCAAGACATTATATATTTTTTCTCCAGTTACATTGTTACTTCACAACATTCTGTTGTTGGGGTACATGCTAGACATGATGACAATAGATGACTTTTTTCTATGGATGTTTTTTGAGGCAATGATGCATCATAAAATTATGAACTTTATAATTTTCAATCAATCACCCAGTATCTAACAGTTTCTGTATGTTTTTTTTTCCCTCTCAGGAGTGGTTGGAAAAGATATCCAGCAAAGTAGATGCATTCCTTCTGGAGATCTGTCTGAAATTTGACTTTGACAAGTACATTATTGTAAGTGTGAGAAACACTTTATTTCCCATCTTTGTTAGAAAAAAGACAATGTCTATCTGCCATGAGGAGTAGGATTGCACTAGCTACAGAAGAACTTCAGAAGCAAGCAGCAAACTTGTGCAAACTCTCCAATTGGGTTGTCAACTGCAGACAGTTTTGCAACCTGTGCAAGTTCTCCAATTGGGTTGTCAACTGCAGGGAGTTTTTGTCCAGGCTAGCAGGGCTGCTGATGTTGCCCTTTTTTTTTGTCTGGATCTCACCAACCCAACTCTCGAATTTTCAATAATTTTTCCAATGTTCATTTCAGGTGATTAGAGCCTACAATCTGCTGGATGAACTTACCAGTTTTGCCGACAAGGTGCACCATGGCTTTGCTCAACTTCTTGTCTCTGAGACCTACAATACTCTCTGGGATGTGCTCTACCAGGTACCCAAGTTCACTCGTTTATGCAAAACCTGTAATAATAAATACTGCCACACAACCCACCCTTATGAGAATTATTGCCTCACTGCTGGTCCGTAATGACATCACTAAACCTTTTACGATTTTCTCAGGGTCTGGTTGACTACCTGACAGTTGGTGAAACTATATAGACAGAAAATTGTATGGGCAAAAGTTGCACAGTTGATATGGATCTTGGTGCATGCAGGAAGAGGATGCACAGAATGTTCAGAAGAAGATCAGGTGATGGCCTATTCTTTTCATCCTGATATTGAAGCATCAGATGTGCAGGACAGGCAGTTGGTGATAAAGAGAATCTCTAGCTTATCAAGTGCTGATCATGCTGATCATGTGTGCTGGTCTGCAGACTTTCATACAAAGAGCTATGTTGTCAGGTTCCAGAGGTCAAGGCCCAGCAATATCTGTTCAAGACCTTGGAGGTGCTCTTTGATCTGATGTGCTCATACTACACCATGATGACATGCCACCAAAATCCAGAAGTAAAAGCTCTCTCTCTTAACTGTTTCACCCTTTTCTGCAAAGACCCATATTGTCCAAACCCATCAATAGGAATTCACAAATTGGATTACAGTAGTGGTGCAGGTCTAGTAGTAGCTAGAAAGAGCTTCTGAGGATGCTGAGCTTGACAATCAAGTGTTTATTTAGTAACTAAAAAAGCTGAGGATTTTTGTGGGTTGTGTGTCACACCCAGTTTATTGAGAGGTTTTCTCCTTCTGGGGATCATGCTCAATTGGGCTTCCAATCCAACAACATAAAGCATCAACACCGCCGCACAGTTAGCCAGGGAGATTTGAGTTTGAATATGAAGAAAGAACAACAGCAGCAGTCAAAGCATTTTCACACAGGCTCCATTTCTTCTGACTCCTTGTTGACAAGACTTTCTGTCACATCTCTGCGTGCAACCACCACCAGGCTGCTCACTGGAAGTGTATCCCAAAATGAACTCACTACTTCTAACAGCAGCAGTAGCAGCAGCACAGCAGTTGATGTGGAAGCTGAGAATAGAATATCATCATTATCACCTGCTGGAGAATTTCATATGCAGCAGCAGGGTCATTTGTCTGGTGAGGATACACCGCCAGGGCGGGAAAAAGAAGAAGACAACAAAGCTGATTCTCCTCTATCCAAGGGTGAGGGAATAGTGATACTGATTGTGTCAAAGGCACTTGACAATGGGCGCAAGACGTTTTGGGAGCTTGTTAGCTGGCGTGTATCGGCATTGCTTTTGACTATGACCAGCAGCTGCTGCTACACAGCTACTAGTAATTCCAACTACCGGTTTCTGCAGAGCCTTGAGTGGGCAAACAAGTTCATACTTGCTGGAGAGGCATTTTGTGGTGCTGAGGCTGTATCACTACGGAGCAATCTTGCAAAACAGACTGAGGAATTCTTTGGCACTTTCCATTGCCATAACATTGAAGTGAGGTTCTCATGATCTCAAACTCATGTATCCCCAGGATCCCAAGGATCCCAAGGATGTTGTACCTGTATCTAGAGCATTTGAAACTGGACTTGATGATGCAAGGAAAAATGAATAAAAATTCCTTGTAGCTAGAAGCTATCCATGACAATTTTTTTCTGGGTGGGTGGGTTTTGGACATAGATATTGCGAACGGTGACAGAAAAGGAGTTGTGGAAGCCATTGTCATCAGTGGTTTTGAAGTCAGTGAATGTATTGGATCCGACAGGCAGCATAAGATTGTCATTGCTGCTGCCGCCATCATCAGCTGTCACAAGTGGTGGTGGTATTAGTAACTTTGGGAGTAGTTTGAGGGTGGCAGAATTTGCAGCTTGGTTCAAAGGCGGGAATCCCTTTGCTGCAGAAAGACTGCCTGGATCATTGGATCCCACAGTTAATATACGTGAAGAAGAAAGAGATCATCAGACTCTCAACACAAAAGGTTTGGGTGGAACAGGCACAAGTGACAATTGGGCTGTCCAGGTTGAAGGTGACAAAGATGACAAGAAGAATGAGGATCTGCTACTAGCTACTGACTCCATTGATGAGGATAGTCAGCTGCAAGGGCATCTGCATACTCTCTGGAGAAGTACTACATCCACCACAGTACTGGGGATCAAGGATCATAGCCAAGTTTCAGCTGCAGACAATGAGAAGAGTTTAATTGTTACAAACTCTTCTGTCTGCATCTTTAGGTCACTCCACTGCTGTGAACTCATATCAGCAGATTCTTCTTCAATGCAAGACATTTTGCAGTGGAAAGTGCAAGATTTCTTTTAAAGTTTTTGGAGGCTGCAGTTAAGCATTTCTTTCTAACATGGCTTTGAAGCAGTTTTCAATTAGGCTGAAAATTGGGGATTTGGGTGCACTGGCAGATACATGGAAAAATATGCAAGATTAATGCAAATATTTCAGCCAATTGCTTCAGAGGTCTTCAAGGTACAACATTATGCCTCCTTCTTCTTCTTCTTCTTCCTGCATCTCTGTTTGATTTGAATACCCTGCCAGATCCTGGCAGATCGTGCATGTATGCCATCCAAGGACATCCTGTTGTCTGTTCAGACATGAATTTTCTTCTTGCTTGAACAGCAATCCTTTTGCAAGCAACTTGGCTTCTAAATATATAACTGGTGGATATCTCAAATGGGTGCCATCTTTTTTTTGCAGGGATTGTGTCAGTTGTTTGATTTGTATTTCTTCTCCATTTATAAGATGTTTGGGCAGCGTGAGGCATTCAGTGGTAGTCAGGGTCAGTCCAACTCATACTGTAAGTTTGTTGACCTTAACTACTTATCCCCATTCTTCAATCTCATTTTAGAGATTTTGTTGAGGGTTTAGGAAGGTAAATTCCCTTTCCGTTTGAAAATTTTGTGCTATCTTTTATCACGATGGTATTATTTGAGCTGTGTTGGAACACTGGAATGAATTGTCAGACATGTGTGGTGGCATCATGGCATTATATACCATGTCACACACAGCTTCATTCATTCCAACAGCCCCCGAAGTACATCTGAGAAGGTTTTCCATCTTTCACGTAAGTGGCTTTGTTGTGTGTCATGTGGGAATTCCGAGAAGTGCTGAGCCCCCGGCTTCGAGCAACCTTGCTAAGGATATCACAAGGCCTTGAGGAGCAACTGGTGAAATACCTGGCAATCTCCAGCACCCAAACAGTACCAGAATCAAGTCTGGGTGGTCCTACCGCAGGAGAAAGCCTCAGTGTGTCTAGCTATACTAGCAAGACATCAGAGGTGACAGCAGAAACAGACCCTGCCAGGGATGGAGATGCAACAATAGTGATGACCTTCAGTAATCTGTATGCTCTCAAGGTACCCTAAACCCTAAACATACTTGCAAATTGCTTTCTCAGCAGATCAATGCCACTTTCCTTGGCTTGCCAGTATCCAGATTGCACTCGGTGTAAGTGATTTCAATCACTTTGTCCAAGACCCATGATGTTTCCTGCACCTATCTCCATCAGGAAGAAACAGAATGTATATGGGACTTCCTTCTCTGCTGCATGTGTGAATTTTCTAAACACCAAATAAGTAAACTGGGGTTCTGTGGTTTCTGTGCAGGAGCGCATGGTAGCAGTAGAATCACTGGGCTGGATCTCTCAGATATTGAAAGCATCACACCACTCACTGCAAGCAATGCTACCTCAGGATTCTTTGAATTCAGTGGAGTTTTTCTATGCATGTACGGTATGTACATTTTGGATGTGCTTCCAGAGTTGCTCTTTTTTTTCTGTTCGTGATTTGGATCTATCCCCTTGCTTTAAACATGATTTATCCTCCAGTTTCTGACAATTGTTACATCACATAGTTGCATGGCAAGTGGGTTTCATTACCACAAACCCGGCATGCAGCACAGAAGTGTGACAGTTGTTGGAAGTCTGACATGACCTGCAGTCTTTGATGATGCGCCCCTGCACAGGTAAATGTAGTCCCTGATTTAGCAGAACATGTCTACAAGGCAGTTGCAAGAATGCTCCTCAACATTGGAGGGTAAGGTGGGGCTCATAACCTGTTTCTGTAAGAAATGAGATCTGCAGTTTTATGCTGGAATATACCTATATATCATAAAGACTAAACTGCATGGCAGACACAATTGCCAGACATCAGATGGATCACCTGGATAAGTCAACAGAAACATTTGGATCCACACTGTCAGAACCAACCTATATCAAGAGTTGCAAAGGATAAGTTCTTCTCCATGTTCTGCATGGACTCAATACATGAGCATGTGATTGTTGTGTAGGTACATTGATCTCATTGCAAATGTGAGATGGGAGCTCAATGATCTGGGAATAGAACATAATGGGTAATTGTACTATTCTCAGGATTCATCTATCTTGCACCAATGTTAAGATAAATTGTGTCTACCTCTGTGACTTGACCCACAATTTGGAGATGATGGATGTGGGTTGATTTTGTTTTGCCACTGTCAACCATTGTAGTGTACTTGGATCACTGACATGCTCAAAAGAAAGTTGGCTATGATGCCACTAACATCAACTTCCACATGTGGAGCACAATGACAGGGTAGTATATGAGGCTACAGGGCTGGATTAGTCCAACAGTCCATGATTGTTCAATCTGCACTATATGGGTACCTGGAATCATTTGTGTTATGGATTGGCAGGTACATTGATCAACTCCTGTTGGAGTATAAACAGTACTCAAGCAAGTTGGTGATGCAAGGTAGTCTTCAGAAGGAGGTATATGTCACAGAAAGACCATGATTCCTCAACCTTTTGTTTCCTTTCACATAGCAGGATGGACTTCCAGTAATGATGATGTTGCTAGAGAAGATGAGATACTATACAAAGGGAAAACCACTGTTGCTTCAAACTTCACATATGTGGTGGGGTTAAAGGAGTTTCTAGTCTTGTCAGAGTGCAGCAAAAAAATGTGATCTGCATCATACATACATACACACATACATACATGTGGGTCATATGCATTGTATTTGTTGTTTGCAGATGTTGGAGCTTTTATTGGAGTATGGAGCGGATACTCTTGCTGAGACACTTGTTGAAGGTCTCTCACAAGTTAGAAGATGCAACAATGAGGGACGAGCTTTGATGTCGCTTGATCTCCAGGTTTGAATGAACCACAGTTGGATCATCTCAATAGGATACCTGGTTGTTGCAGGTGTGTGTGCTTGCAAGCATATATAATTGCTATGCTTTCTCAGAGCTTACACCCCTTGTGGAGAGTATCTACAGGTGCTTATAAATGGTGTGCAGCAGGTGGCACTGCCACGGCTACGGTCCAACTTACAGATTGTGGAAACTTACATTAAGGTACATAGTAGTACATCAAACCCATTGCTGCATATATTGATGATGTGTCTGGATTGATGTTTCATGAATGCTGGAAGTTCTAATGCAGTGCCTTTTGTTTGCATCAGGCCTTCTATCTACCCGACACAGAGTTCCTACCTTGGGTTCAGACACATCCTGTGAGTGTGTGTCAATCTCTTCGGAAGAACCTTGTGTAGGCAGATAGATACTGAAGATACCAATGGGTCTCATTTACTGAAAATCCGTGGCTCAACTGACTCATGTAATCTGGGTTTTTTTTAACAGGAGTATACAAGGTCACAAGTCATTAGGCTCTTCAACCTTGCATCAACAGCCAACAACTGGACAAAGAAAAGAAGGGAGGAGATTTCGGAGAGGATTGAAGCTGGTGATTTTTGATAATGTCATGTGTCATGTTTGCAGAGATTTTTGGGCATCGCTAGAAATGTGGATAATCATGCATTTGAGATATTAAGCAATGTATCAGTAGCATTACTAGTAGAAGAAATTCGTAGCATACCCAATAAACAAGATGGCCATGCCATGAGGTGCTTTGTCCTCTACTAGTAGAAGAAATCGGTAGCACACCCAATAAACAAGATGGCCATGCAACGAGGTGCTTTGTCCTCTTTTGCTTTTTAACAAAGAGGATAACATAGGCCATTTCATTGCATAAATTAATGAATGGAGTTCATAAGCTCATTATTTTGACTTGGATCATTTGCGAGTTCATATGTTGATGGAAGTGAACAATGTCATATTTCAATTGCTTCAAGTGTATATGCTCGACATGTATTTTGATGAGAAATCCAATTCAATATTGATGATCATTGGGTTTTAGGTCATCATTATGATGCAAACTACACTAAACTATTAGAAAATGCTTGAACAAACCATTACAACTAACCACCCAATTCAACTTTGGGTGGTCTTCACATGACATAAACCACTCACGATTTTGATTTTGTTGAATGGGCAGATCTCATTAGAAATTCACCAAAATGGTCATGCAATAGCAGGCAATGGTGGTTTAAGAATTTTCTTCTTTTCAAAAATGCCTTTTGACACGGTTGAAAATTTTCCACTTTTCAAACCACTTGGATGGTTTTTTTTAATGGTCATTTTAAGCATTGTGCATAAGGTTAACCACCTTACAAATTAGGTAGGTACCCATGATGTAATTTAAATGCCACATGCTTAGCTTGGGTGGCCAATGTTTAAATATCACATGTTTGTACTTAAGTTTGTAGCCACTAAGTCAACACATAAAAATGAATACGAAATAAATATAAGTAGAAGTCTATTTAAATTAAGCTAAATATACCTAGGCTGTGTTTCGCTAGCCTAATTAAAGTATGACCTAGTTAAATATAATTAATCTATACTTAGCCTAGGTAGAAGAGGATACATACCTTAGATACGTTTATTGTAAGCTATAGTTAGGCTAAATATATTGTAATATATACATAGGCTAAATTATATATCATAACCTATGTATTGAAGCTAGGTATCGAAATACAATTTCTTATGTACCTATTTAGGTATATCATGTTTTGTATTTATATTAAGAGGCAAAAAAATCCCTAGACTAGTTAATGTCATAGGTATTTTTAAACTTATCATCTTTTACCAAAAGGGTGAAGCTAATGAGATTAATTAATTCATGTTGATGAGTGGTTCGTTGTAATCCACATAATCACCTAGGAGATTTTTTTAAAAAAAATTTAAGATAAATATCTATTTTCATGGGTTCAATGTGAGCCTTGTGTGGTTTTGTGGAAAAAGAGGATGAAAGTGAAACCCTAAGGGATTCTATTCCATTTGATGATGTTGTAGTTTAGAGTTTGTGTTATGAAAGCTCTCTTTTGGAAAGGTGTTAATTATTGTGTAACTAAGTAATTAAAGTATTAATTATTACAAATACATTGTTAATAATATAAAATGAATTACATCAAATTTGTAAAAAACTTAATTACAATATGCTTGTAATTAGTAATCAATAATATAGTTCATTATAATTATATTGATAGTATTAAAATATCAATATAATTATAATGAACTATATTGTGGAACATTGGATTGAATTAATGACAAAGCTCAATTAGAGGTTAGAGGAAATGAACAAAAAGAAGGTTTGGACTTTTAGGAAACTTTTGCATCATTAATTAGAGGATTATTACAAGATGACATTCATAATTGATTAGAGAGCTTTTATTGCATGCTATGGTTAGTATGAATGATATTTGCATATAATCAATATTTTAAATATTCAACTGGATGAATTTTTAAAAAATAAAATAAAAATCAAATATATGAATGTTCATGTTTAATACACAAAAATCGCATAATTTTATGTGAAAAATATATAATAATAATTGGACAAATTAAATTAAAATGTAAATTGTAGTAATAATATCATAAAGATATTATCATTATTTTGTCATAAATAAAATGAATTTTGTAATATCTTTATAATTGTTTGCATTTATGGTGATTTGTTTTCCAAATCTTATGACTCAAAATCCTTAATGCAAGGCCATTTCGCCAATTTTTTTTTTTAATTTTTAAATTTTTGGTCACCATGTGACAAAAATTCACCACCCAACAAAAAACATTGGTCTACTAGATGTGGCTAATTTAGTAATTTTTCATTCCAAAAAATGGCGAAAAAAATCTTTAAGAAAAATCACAAAATGGGGGGGGGGGGGGGGGGGGGGCGAACTTTTTTTTTTATTTGCAAACTTTTTTGTGGTTTTTTTTATTTCTGTGTTGTGAGTTCCGGTGTGCAACAT
>Ga0116231_10011981_pt1 | contig 13013 bp, 8 predicted proteins | sample S1TSphgellanicum_2_FD_89695 | JGI IMG/M metagenome (GOLD analysis project Ga0116231, IMG submission 89695) | Host-associated microbial communities from peat moss isolated from Minnesota, USA - S1T2_Fd - Sphagnum magellanicum MG | ecosystem: Host-associated > Plants > Peat moss > Unclassified... | reverse complement strand
GCGGACCAGGGCGTCGCAGGCGTCCATATCCAGATGGTTGGTCGGTTCGTCCAGGATGAGCAGTTGCGGGGCGTCGCGGGTGGCCAGCGCCAGGAGCAGGCGGGCGCGTTCGCCGCCGGAGAGGCTTGCCGTGGGCGTGTTGACGCGGTCGCGGTCCAGGCCGAAGCGGGCGAGTTGCGAGCGGAGCGCGGTGGGGGGCGCTTGCGGGAGGGCGCGGCCGATGTGGTCGAGCGCGGTGTCGAGCGGTTCGAGCTCCGCCTCCTGGTGCTGGGCGAAATAGCCGACTCGGAGTTTGCCGGGGCGGCGGAGTTTCCCCGCCATCGGCTCCAGGCGGCCCGCCAGCAATTTTGCGAAGGTGGATTTGCCGTTGCCGTTGGCGCCTAGAAGGGCGATGCGGTCTTCCATTTCGATGTTCATGGACAGGTTTTGCAGCACCGGCACGTCGCCATAGCCGACGCTGACCTGGTCGAGGGAGAGGATGGGCGGGGGGAGGCGGCCTGGTTCGGGGAAGGCGAATTTGGTGACCGTGTCCTCGATCACCGCGTCGATGACGGGCAGTTTTTCCAGGGCGCGCAGGCGGGACTGGGCTTGGCGGGCCTTGCTGGCGCTGGCGCGGAAGCGATCGACAAAAGCCTGCATATGGGCGCGCTGGGCGGTGATTCGCTCGGCCTGTTTGGCCTGCTGCATGGCCTGTTCGGTGCGTATGCGCACGAATTCGCTATAGCCGCCGGGGGTGAGGCTGAGGCGGCGCTGGTCAAGGTGGGCGATGAATTGGACGGAGCGGTCGAGCAGGCCCTGGTCGTGGCTGACCACAAGCGCCGCGCCGGTGAAGCGGGCGAGCCAGGATTCGAGCCATAGGGTGGCTTCGAGATCCAAATGGTTGGTGGGCTCGTCCAGCAACAGCAGGTCGGGGTTGGAGAAGAGGACGGTGGCCAGGGCCACGCGCATGCGCCAGCCGCCGGAGAAGGAGTCCACGGGGCGGGCCTGGGCTTCGGCATCGAAGCCGAGGCCGGCGAGGATGGTGGCGGCGCGGGCGGGGGCGGAGTCGGCTTCTATGGTTTGCAGCCGGTCATAGATGGCGGCGATGCGGTCGGGCGGCAGGTCGTGGTTTTCGGCTTCGGCGAGGAGGGCGAGGCGCTCCTGGTCGCCGGCGAGCACGGTGTCGAGCAGGCTTTGCGGGCCGGAGGGGGCGGTTTGCTTCACTTGCGCCATGCGGGCGCGGGAGGAGATGCGGATTTCGCCGCCGTCCACGGTGATGTCGCCTGAGATGGCTTTGAGCAGGGTGGATTTGCCGGCGCCGTTGCGGCCGACCAGGCCGATGCGTCGGCCGTGGTCCACGGTGAGGTCCGCGCCTTCGAGGAGGGTGCGGCCGCCGATGCGGAGCGTGACGGCGCTGACGGTCAGGAGGCTCATGTTTCGGGCACTACATTGCAGTGCAGCGAAATGCCAGCCTTGTCTCGGGAGGCGTGGTGTGAAAGGTAGAGGGTTCAGTTTTTGGCTTCAGACTCCGTCAGGGTAAGTCCTTGAATAAATGGGGGTCTGGGGCCTCAGGCCCCAGCGGGGTCCAGGGGCAGAGCCCCTGGCCTTCCTTTCTTATTGCCGAGGCGCATTGCCAGTCCCCTTTTCCGCCGAAGACCTGGGCCGCATTTTTGACGGCCGAACCCTCACCAGGGGCCGCAGCCTTGTCCTGCTGGGCGCGGTGGAAGCCAGCCTGGTCGAGGACACGATCAAGGCGGTGGTGGAGGACAGGGGTGTCCGCCGCACGGCGACGATCACGCCTACGCTGGCCGGGCGGCGGGTGGTGTTCGACCGCAGTTGCTCGTGCCGCCTGTCCGGCTGCGTGCATATGGCGGCCGCGTGCTGGGCGGCGCTCGATAGGTTTCCGGCGCTGCGGCGGGTGGAGCAGAAGAGTTTTATCGATGTGCTCACGCCGCCGGCGGAGGAGCGCAAGAAGCTGAGTTTTGGGCTGGAGCCTGGGTTGCCGCCGGATTCGGCGTTTGTCACGCTGTCGTATGTGGGGGAGCGGACGGGGAATATCGAGCCGGCGGTGCCGCGTCGTGTGGCGGCCGATCCGCTGGCCGGGGAGACCGCGCGGGCAATTGCCAATCTGCTGGGAGCCGGGGATGAGCCCAGGGTGGGGGTGCCGGCGCCTTCGGTGCCGCCATTGATAAAACTGCTGGTGCGGTCGGGTGCGGCGCGCTGGAATGCGACCGGCAAGCTGCTGATCGACGGCGCCGAGCGGGTGTTCGATGCGGATTCGCCGCCGCGGCTGCCGGCGAAGTCCGCCGTGCTGCTGGGCGACACAGGCCCCTGGTATGTGGATGCGGCGACGGGGCAGGTGGGGCGGGTGCGGCTGCGCACCGCGCCGCCGCCGCGTGTGGCGCCACCGATCACGCCGCGGCTGCGCGATACACGGCCGAAGCGCGCGGCTGTGACGGTGATCGCCACCGAGAGCGAACGCGCCATCGTGGCGCGGCCGGTCACACCCGTTCTGCGTTTGAAACGTTTGCAGTGCCCCGATGATTTCGGGCGCCTGGCCATGGTCGATGCGCTCATGCTGGATTTCGATTACGGCGGCGTAATGACGGATGGCGACGATGAGCGCCAGTTCGTGCGTATTCCGGGGCCTGGCGGGCCGAATTTCGTCAAGCGCGATGCGGTGACGGAGGCGGCGGCGATGGAGACGCTGCGGCAGGACGGGTTTACGCAAATGCGTGTCTCAGACGGCAAATCCGCCAAGGGGCGCCGTGTGCATGTGTTCCGCGGGCCGGATGCGGGGGAGCGTTGGCACCGGTTCGTGAGCGAGCGCGTGCCGGCGCTACAAAGCCTGGGTTTTCGCAGCCTGATCGAGGGGGATTTCGGGCCGCGGATTGTCGAGCGCGTCGGTAATGTCGATGTGCGGGTGATGGATGCGGATGCCGGCGATTTCGCGCTGGATTTCGGTATCGAGATCGAGGGCGTTCGCCAACCTTTGTTGCCCATCCTCAGCCATTTGCTGGCGCGCGGCGGGATGGCGAGCGCCCAGGTGGTCGGCGAGGATTTGATTACCACGCTGGAGGACGGGCGCGTCGTAAAACTGCCGGCGGAGCGGATACGCCGCATGCTGGCCATCATGGGCGATCTGATCGAAGCCGCCGGCGCGCGTGCCGACGGCACGCTGCTACTGCCGAAAACCGAAGCGCCGGCGGTGCTGGAGCTTGAAGATCTGATCGCCATGCGCTGGCAGAATGCCGGCGCGATTTCCGCTTATGCCGAGCGTTTTAGAAGTGCGCACGCCGCGCCGCATGCTGCGGTGCCGGCCAGTTTCGCCGCCGAGTTGCGGCCGTATCAGCAGCATGGCGTGGATTGGCTGCAGGATTTGATGGCGCATGGTCTCGGCGCCTTCCTCGCGGACGACATGGGTCTGGGAAAGACGGCGCAGACGATTGCCCATATCACCATCGAACATGCAGCCGGGCGCCTGGTTGATCCGGCTTTGGTTGTTGTGCCGACAAGCCTGATTGCGAATTGGGCAGCCGAGCTTGCGCGCTTTGCGCCGCATTTGCGCGTGGAAGTTCTGCATGGTCTGGACCGTCACCGGCGGCGCGAGCGGCTGGATGGGGTGCATGTAGTGATTACCACGTACACGGTGCTGGCGCGCGACGTGGCAGTAATGAAGGATTTGACCTGGCATCTGATCGTGCTGGATGAAGCACAGGCCATCAAGAGCCCCGAGGCGAAAGCCACGCGCGCGGTGTGCCAGTTGGAAGCGACGCAGCGCATCTGCCTCTCCGGCACGCCGATCGAGAACAATTTGGAGGAACTCTGGTCGCAATTCGCCTTCATCATGCCTGGGCTGCTTGGCGACAGGCGCGGCTTTGCTAAACGTTTTAGAACGCCGATCGAGAAGAATGGCGACCAGGTGCGTCGCGTTCAGCTCATCCGCCGTATCAAACCTTTCATCTTGCGCCGGCATAAATCCGAAGTGGCGACCGAACTGCCGCCCAAGCACACGATTCTGCGCCGCATTACGCTGGCGCCGGAACAACGCGAGCTTTACGAAACCATCCGCATCACCATGCACGAAAAAGTGCGCAGCCAGGTGGCCGAGCGCAGCCTGTCGCAGAGCCGCATCGTGGTGCTCGATGCGCTGCTCAAATTGCGCCAGGCATGTTGCGACCCGCGTCTGGTCAAATTGCCGTCGGCGCGGTCGATCGAGACCAGCAGCAAGCTGGATGATTTGCTGGAAATGATGGCGGAAATGATCCCCGAGGGGCGTCGCATTCTGCTGTTCAGCCAATTCACCTCCATGCTGGATTTGATAAAGCCCAAGCTGGCGGAAGCCGGCATTCCGTTTGTCGAATTGCGCGGTGACACGCACGACCGCGGCGAACCGGTGCGCGCGTTCGAGGCCGGCGAGGTGCCGCTGTTTCTGATCAGTTTGAAAGCCGGCGGGCGGGGGCTCAACCTGACTTCTGCGGACACCGTCATCCATTACGATCCATGGTGGAATCCGGCGGTGGAGGACCAGGCCTCGGACCGGGCGCACCGGATAGGGCAGACCAAATCGGTGTTTGTTTACAAGCTGATTGCGGCTGATACGGTGGAAGAGCGCATTCTGGAGTTGCAGCAGCGCAAGGCGGAGTTGGCGACGGTGGCTTTCGAAGAACAGGGGCTGGAGGGCGGCGATCTGGGTGGGCTCGATTTGGGGGATATTGATTATTTGTTTGGCGCGGAGGCGGACCGGAAGGCGGCTTAATTCCAGAGAAACTCACCCTCGAACGTTGCCCGGCCGTAGTCTGGTAGCAGCCGCAGGGTGCGATTAAGCCCAGCACAGCCGGGCACCGCTGCTCTGTTCACCGAAACTTAGCCAGATTCTGCTAGTCTGGCTCGGTTGGGTGTTCGATGGTGGTCATGTTGGGATTGTCGCTGCTTGCAACGCAGGAAACGGCCGCGCTCTATGCATTGCGGCAAACCGCATCGTCCGTTGGCAGCGGCACGGCAACGGCCGCGTCTCCGGCACGGCAGGTTTACGCAGCGACCGACACGCTGAGTACTCTCTTGAGCCTTGATCCCAATACGGTCGACTCCATCGTGCAACAGGTGGCTGGCTTTGACGCGCTCCAGCCACCAGGCGCCGCTACGTCGGATCTCTCCGATATTCTCAACGGCGTTGCGGCTATCCTTGCTAAAGGCCAGGGCGCCTATGTGGTGACCTATGTCACGCCGGGCGGTAGTTTGCAGGGAGCCGCCACACCGGCGGAGTTCGCCGACTGGCAGAATGGCGTCGGGCCGTCGCCCATCGGCTATTTTCCTATCTCCGAAGCCTTGTCGCGCCTGGCCGCGCAGCAAACGCAAGCGCCTTCAGGCGGAAGCCAGGCGGTGAGGCTGGATGCAATCCAGAACACCGGGGCGAGCGTGGCCCTGGCGGTCCTTCACGGACCGGCGCCCGCGAAACCGATTTCCCTTTACAAGCCGGTGCAACAGAAGACCCCTGGCCTGACCGAAGTTGCGCAAGGCGTATTCATCGGGGTTGTCTTCATTCCGCCTAGCGACGCGGTGACGACCGAGACGGCGACGCTGTCTGTCGGCACCACGAGTGGCGCGACCCTCAACAGCTTTGCCTGATACCAAAGCGCGTTCGGCGGGGCCGACCGTGACGCCGGGCGCAAACGGCCCGTCCGGTGCGAGGGTCGGCCGCATTCGCCAGCACGCGCGTGAGCACGGGTTTGAGGCCCACGTCCGCGCCGCTCAGCCGGTCCAGCCGGCAGAGTAGCCCGCATCGCGCCATGGCGATACGGGCTACTCGTGCTTGAGCGTAGCCGGGACGACCGCCTCAGCCCTGGCCGAGACCGCCGATCGCCGGGTCGCTCGCGCTGTCGCGGCCGGTTTCGACGTGGCCGGAAAGACGTTGCGCGAAACTGCTGTCGGTATCGACTGTGACGATCATGTCGTACCAGCCATACAATGCCAGCAGCGCCCAGTTCGAGGCAAAACTCTCGCCTTTCTGCAACGTCTGTGCCGCCGTCTCGCCCGTGTAACTGTTGACAATGGTGACTGTCGTGGCCGGGCCATGGTTGGTGACGGTCAGGCCGATGGCGACGGAGGCCTTGTCATAGGCCACCGCGACGGCGAGATTGGCGCTGGTTCCGGCAGCGAACGTGCCCTTGTACTGGCGCAGAAAACCGTTCGGCGCCGATACCGAGAGGTCGTAGGCGGTCATGCCCGATGCGGTCACCGGCCAAGTGTCATGCAGGGTTTTGCCGGCCGCCACGGTGTAGGTCCAGGGGCCGCCGGCACCGTTGCCGGAGCGCACCTGGAAGACGGCGCCCGCCGACCCGAGGTTCTCAAAGCTGAGTGCCACGACTCCCGCCGCCAGATCGACCCCGCTCTGCACCTGGAACTCGTAGGGCAGCGCACGCGCAAAGCGCATGCCCGGCTCCTGCTGCGGCAGCGCCTGCTTGGCGGGCACCGAGGGTACGTAGCTGTTGTAGCGGTTCTGGTTCGGCGGCACGTAGGACGCCGTGCTCGGCAGCGCCACCACGGCGGCGTTCGGCGTCTTGAAGTTGAAGCAGGAGGTGAGGTCGCCGGTCACCGTCTGCCGCCAGGTGGTGATGTTATGTTCGACCAGTGCCGGATTGTTCGGGCCGAACACCGCCTGGATGAAGCGGATCACCGAGGTGTGGTCGAACACCTGCGAATTGACGTAGCCGCCCTTACTCCACGGGGAGAGCACGAGCATGGGCACGCGCGGGCCCAGGCCGATGGGACCTGCGACGAATTCTGCATTGCCGGGGAACAGCTCCTGTTCCAGGCTGACGGACGAAAGCCCTTCGGCGCGGCTCTGCGGCGGGGTGGGCGGGATCATATGGTCGAAGAAGCCGTCGTTCTCGTCGAAGGTGATAAGCAGAACGGTCTTGCTCCACACTTCGGGTTTGGCGGTCAGCGCATCGATCACCTGGGAGATGTACCAGGCGCCGTAGTTCGGCGGCCAGTTCGGGTGCTCGCAATAGGCTTCGGGTGCGACGATCCAGGAGACCTGCGGCAGCGTGTTGTTGTTGATGTCGTGGATCAGATCATCGAACAGCGTGCCGCCTTCGGAGATGTTCGTGCCTTGCAGCGCACCCTGATAGAGCGCCGAGCCGGGCTTGCTGCGCTGGTACTGGTGGAAATACAGCAGTGAATTGTCGCCGTAATTGCCGATGTAGGCATTGTCGGTCCAGCCCCAGTAACCCTCTGCGGTCAGCCCGGTGCCGACATCCTGATAGATTTTCCAGCTGATGCCGGCGGCTTGCAGACGCTCCGGATAGGTGCTCCAGCCATAGCCCGCTTCGGCATTGTCCAGCACCGGGCCGCCGCCTTTCCCGTCGTTGCCGACATAGCCGGTCCACATGTGATAGCGGTTCGGGTCGGTACAGGACAGGATGGAGCAGTGATATGCGTCACAGATGGTGAACGCATCGGCCAGCGCGTAATGGAAGGGAATGTCGTTGCGGACATAATGCGCCATCGTGGTGCTGCCCTTGGCCGGCACCCACTGGTCCCAATTCCCGTTGTTCCAGGCGGCATGCGTGGAGTTCCAGTCATGCGCAAGATCTTCCAGGAACACCAGGCCGAGATCCTTCGCGGTCGGGTGGAAGGGCATGACATAGCCGCCGTTTCCGTCCGGCTGCTGCCACACGGAGGCGCCGGACGGCAGGGTGACGGCGCGCGGATCGCTGTAGCCGCGCACGCCGCGCAGCGTGCCGAAATAATGGTCGAAGGAACGATTTTCCTGCATCAGCACAACGACATGCTGCACGTCGGCGATCGTGCCGGTTGCGTTATTGGCCGGTATCGCCAACGCACGCGCGATGCTGGCCGGCATGGCCGCGGCGAGCGCGCCGGAGCCGAGAAGCTGCATGAAATTGCGCCGGTTGGCGCTGAAACCCTGATTTTTTGCGGAATTATCGTCCATGGTGCACACCATCCCCTCTTGGGTGAAACAAGTTTTGGCGAGGGGGGCTTAGCACCAGAAACGCGCGCAAAAGTATGAACAGGCAGTGACGTATTTATGACGCGACCGAAGTCTTACAAAGTGGTAATTTCGCCGTTATGACTCGTTCACTTTGTCATTGGTGCATCGGCGAAAAGCGCTCGGGTGTGCGCACTGTATCCTGTGCCTGGGACATAACGCTGTTCGTGTTTTCTCCGGAATGTTTCTCGCTGGAAACAGCGGCCTAAAAGTAAGGCGTTCTTTTTTGAAAAAAAGAACCAAAAAACTTTTGCATATTGGCAGCCGGCTGCTTAAACATCGCAAGCTGATTTTCAAAAGTATTTTGTTCATTTTTTCAGAAAAGAAGTCCCTTCTTCCCAGCGTCAACGCGCTAGCGGACGTGTCGATCATCGACAGCTTCGCGTTGTTCTATCATTCCGTAGGCGATATTCGCGGCCGGGACGTCAATGGCAGGCTGGAATATCCGAACCCCAATTGGCCAAGGCGTATCCACCGGCCGGCCGATAGGCTACGCGCGTCACCTCACCTGGCGTAGCCAATCATCCAGATTATAATAGTTGGTCACTCGCGCGATGGCGCCGTCGCGAATGTCGAAGAAGGCGCCCGCCGGCAGAACATAAGTCTGCCCATGCGCCGGGGGCAGGCCGGGGTCGGCGGCGAGGTAGGTGCCGTGCACGGTGAATTCGGCCGAGGCGCGCGTGCCGGAAGGTTCGGTCATGACCACGATGTCGGCGAGCTGCTCGCGGTAGCTGGCGTTCATGCGGGCCATGAATTCGGCAAACGCGGCGCGGCCGACTTCGCGGCTGCCCTGGTTGATGTCGTGGATCACATCTTCGGTCAGCAGGGCGACCATGCCGGTGAAATCGCCGGCGTTGAAGGCGGCGTAGTAGGCGTGGATCAGAGCGTCTGGGGTCATGGGTGGAACTCGCTTATAGTTTGGGCCAGTCGCGGAAATTGCGGACGGCGCCGTCCTCGCGCACCGCATCCAACCTGCTAGGGTCCAGATCGGCAAAAAGCCAGCCCGGCTGATCCAGCGTGCCGGCCGCGATCACGCCATCCTCCGGAAAACCGCGGTCCACCGGGCCGAAGACGGCGGCGTAGCCGTGGTTTTCGTCCAGCGTCGCCAGCGACGGGGCAAAGCCGACGGTGGGGGCAACCGCCACAAAACACTGATTTTCCAGTGCCCTGGCGCGGGCGGAGAGGCGGACGCGATTAAAGCCGTGGATGGAGTCGGTGCAGCTTGGCGCCAGGATCGCCCACGCGCCGGCTTGCGTCTGCGCTCGTACCAGGGTGGGGAATTCCACATCGTAGCAGATGGCGATTCCGATACGCCCCCACGGCGTCTCGAACACGGTGGGCGGGTCGCCGGGCGAAACGCCCCAGCGTTCGGCCTCAAAACGGGTCATGACCCGCTTGTCCTGGAAACGCGCCGACCCGTCGGGCGCGATCAGCGGCGCGCGGTTGCGCACGATGCCGTCCTCGCCGCGCCAGGGCAGGGTGCCGGGGAGCAGCCAGATGCGGTGTTTGCGGGCCAGGTCCTGGAACAGGGCGAGGAGCGACGGGGCGAGGGCGCACACGCCCAGCAGTTCGGCGTGGGCGTCGCCGGTGCCTTGGCAGAAGGCGGCCGTCTCCATGCTTGCATACTCGGGCATGACGAGAAGGTCGGCGCCGCCGTCTTTGCCCTCGGCCACCAGTGCCGCGAGTTTGGCCGCGTAGGCGTCGAAATCGGCGGGCGCGGTTACGCCATACTGGCACAGGCCTAGGCGCAGCGCGGTCATGGGGCGGCCGGCGGCAGCGGTGCGCCGCTGAGCGATTTCATCCAGAACACCAAAGGTTTTGATGTTTCTTCCGCCTCGCCCAGATCCTTCCAGGACATGCGGCACACGAAATCCGGCCGCCGCGTATAGCCGCGCTTCGTCCAGAATGCGTCCAGCGGCGTGTAGCCGGGCGGCCGGGCAGGGTGGTCTTGCGGCCTGATCACGCTGGCGAACGCCGCAAAATCGCAGGCCGAGACGGCCCGCGCATGCGCCTCGCGCGCCTCGAAGAACGACACACCCAGGCCTTGGCCGCGGTAGGCTTCATCCAGCACGCTCTCGCCGAAGTAGAACACGCGGGTTGGATCGATGCCTTGCGTGATGAACGGCGCCTGCACCTCCGCCGTCTCGTCGGTCATCGGCAGGCAGGTGGAGGCGCCGATCACCCGCTCCCCGTCCCTCGCCACAATGACGGCGGCATGGGCGCTGCGCGCGTAAATTTGCAGGTAGCGGCGTTCATAGGCTTCGTCGCCGTCGTAGAGATAGGGGAAACTGCGGAACACGCGGCAGCGCAGGGCGGCGAGGTCGGGGATCACGGCGCTGACCGCGTCCCCCGTGCAGGTTTGGATGGATGTCATATGCTACTCACCAACAATCCGCAGCCCCGTTTGCCGCCCATGCCCGGCCGCGTAGTCGGTGATGGGGCCGTCATAAGTCACCAGCGGGCAGCCTAGCTCGATCGCGGTTGCGATCAACAGCCGGTCACCCGGATCGCGGCGCTCGAAATTGGGCAGCCCATAGGCGCGGGCAGACGCACGCCAACTGAGGGGGACCGCAGCAACACCTGGGCGGCCGAGAAAACGCTCGATCCAGGCCTCTGGCGGGCAGTCCAGGCTGATCCGCCCCGTGTCGGCGAGGAGCGCGATCTCCCACGCGGAGACGGCGCTGACGAGAACGGACCCGCCGGCCAGCCAGAGCCGGTCGATGGTATTCCGGGTTCCGGCTCTCAGCCGATGATCCCCGGAATCGAGCCAGAGCACGACATGGGTGTCGAGGAGCAGGGAGCCCGTCACGGCAGCGCGGCGAGGTCCGCGTCCCCCTCTTCCAGAATCGGTGCGGTGAGATCGACGCCTTCGCGTACGATCACCGAGCCGGGGTTGGCGCCGAAGAGCGAGCCCGAGCGCAGATCCCGCATATGCAGGTTCCGTAATGCCATGGCGACCACCTCCGTCTTGTTGCCGGATGTCAGCCGCGCGGCGAGGGCCTCGATCAAGGCAACGACGTCGGGGCGGTTGATCGTCACCACGCTGTCCATCGGGATCACCTCAGCAGTCATTAGGTCTGTAATGATATACTGACATGCGGCGTCGATGTCCATAGCGGAGGGTCGGCCGAGCCAGCGTCTTGCCCGCCCGCCATCCCGCGGCTTTTATGCGCCCGCATTTCCAGGACATACACATGCGGCTCCTCCTCGCCTTCCTCGCCGGCCTCGGCGCGCTCCCCGCGGCCCATGCGGCCGACTGTTTCGAAACCCTGGCGCAAACCCGCGCCTATTCGCTGGGCATGCCGCGCCATGTCCTGCCGCTGCCCGACGGCACTCACGTTCTCTACCTGCGCAGCGGCCCGCACGACACCAAACAGCGGTTTTACGAATACGATGTGGCGTCCAAAACCGAGCGCGAACTCGCCGCCCCCAGCGCCGCCCCCGAGCATCTGAGCGCCGAGGAGAAAGCCCGGCGCGAACGCGCGCGCATGACGCTGTCGGGGATCACCGATTTCGCCGTCTCCGATGACGGCGGCACCGTGCTGGTCACCCAGGGCGACAGGCTGATGCGTGTCGCCCTGCCGTCCGGCACGGTGACGCCTGTGCCGGGCAGCGGCTGGATCGCGCCACGCCTCTCGCCCGACGGTCACAACGTCGCGGTGGTGCGCGACAACGATGTGCATGTGCTCGACCTGGCGACCGGTCAGGATGTCCAGATCACCCATGGCGGCACCGACACGCTGACTCACGGCCTCGCTGAATTTGCCGCGGCCGAGGAACTGGACCGGGCGGACGGGGTATGGTGGTCGCCGGAGTCGCAGGCGCTCGTGTTCGAGGAAGCGGACTTGTCGGGCGTCGAGCGCCACTACATCGCCGACCCCGAGCATCCCGCCGTGCCGCCCACGGAATTCCGCTACCCTCGCGCCGGCACCGCGAACGCAAAAATCCGGTTCGGCATCATCGGGCGTGCCGGCGGGCCGGTGACCTGGATCGCGCTCGATGCAGCCGCCTGGCCGTACGTGGACCGGGTGATCTGGCCCAGGCACGGGAAGCTGACGCTGGTGGTGCAGAACCGCGCCGAGACGCGCGAGGCGGTGCTCGCCGTGGATACGCGCACGGGCCAGACGCACACGCTTCTCACCGAGACCGACCCGGCGTGGCTGGCGCTGAGCCCGTTCGAGAATGTGCCGGGCAAGGCGCTGCCCTACTGGCTGCCGGACGGCTCCGGCTTCCTTTGGGCCGCCCAGCGCGGCCCGAACTGGCAGCTTGAATTGCGCCACGCCGACGGGTCTTTCGATCATGCCATCACGCCTGCCGGCTTTCCCTATGTTGCGCTCAACGACGTGGACAAGGCGCGTCTTGTTGTCACCGGCAACCCGGACAGGCTCTCCCTCGGCCTTTTCAGCGTTCCGCTCGCCGGCGGCGCCCCTGCGCCTTTGAGCGCCTCCCCAGGCCTGCATGCCGGCATTTTTGCCGACGGCCAGCACGCGCTCTTCGCCGACGCCTTCTCGCTCGCCGACGGCTCGGCCGGCACCGTGCTGCGCCGTGCCGACGGCAGCGCGGTTGCCACCCTGCCGAGCCAGGCCGACACGCCCCCCTCCATTCCCAACGTGCAGTATCTGACCGCGGGGCCGCACGATTTTGACGCGCAGGTGGTGCGCCCTGCGGATTTCGTCGCAGGACGCAAATATCCTGTCGTACTCTCGGTTTATGCCGGCCCCACGGTCAAGATTGTACACCGCGCCCCGCGCCTGAGTTTTGAGGATCAGTGCCTGGCGAACCACGGTTTCATCGTCGTCAGCCTCGACGGCCGCGGCACCCCTGGCCGCGATCATGATTTCGAACACGCGACGAAAAACAACCTGATCGACCTGCCGCTGGCCGACCAGATCGAGGGTTTGCAGGCGCTGGGGAAAATCGTGCCGGAGATGGACATGGCGCGCGTCGGCGTGGAGGGCTGGTCGTTCGGCGGCTATTTTACCGCCATGGCCACCATCCGCCGCCCCGACGTTTTTAAGGC
>Ga0116231_10011980_pt1 | contig 13019 bp, 11 predicted proteins | sample S1TSphgellanicum_2_FD_89695 | JGI IMG/M metagenome (GOLD analysis project Ga0116231, IMG submission 89695) | Host-associated microbial communities from peat moss isolated from Minnesota, USA - S1T2_Fd - Sphagnum magellanicum MG | ecosystem: Host-associated > Plants > Peat moss > Unclassified... | reverse complement strand
GTACTTGCGTCCCTTCTCGGTCAGCGAATAACTTTTGCCGGACTCGGCCGTTGCGGTGGCTGTTCCCGGCTCCGAGCCCGGCGCGGCGGCACTCGCACCAGTATCTCCTGCGGCGGGCGTCCAAGACGCCGGTTTCGCCGAAGCCGGAGCGGAGACCTCCCTCGCTACCACCAGCCCAAGGCGCTCGAGTACGGGTAGCTGCACGGCGTCGTTGGTCTTGGCCTCCCGGTCCTGCGCTGTCACGACCCGCGGCCAGGTGAACTTGCCCACGCACAGGTCGCCGTGATCGGCGAGAAATTGGTTCACGGCGGTGGTCATCTCATGCTGGCTCGGTTGAGCCGTGCCTGCCTGCGAAAGACAAGCGACCGACATGAACCCCACTGCAACGCCTGCAGCGATTGCGGCTGTCTTAAAAGTCATGATGTCTCACTCCAATTCGTAAATCGGTCGTCAATTGACGCACTTCGGATCCTGCGGCGTAACCCCTTGCACGTATCCGTCGGTCAAGGTTTCCAAGAAGCACACGAGGTCCGCTTCGTTCTGCGCCGTCATGTAGGGCGTGTCGCCCGGTGACAGGCCGAAGTGAACATCCGTGTTGTCGACATAAGCCTTGTAGGCAGTTGGAAGATCGTTGAACTTCTGCACGACTCCGCCAACCGTGGGATACCACTTGCCGGGGTCGGTATCGCGCGTATTGTAAAAGTCGACGACCTGAGCCAGAGAGGTAAACACGCCATTGTGAAAGAAGACATTGCGCGTGGCGGTGTTGCGAAGGGTTGGTGTCTTGAAGGAACCGCACAACGAAGCGCTGGTCGGCACCACGTGCGGAATCAAATAGGGGTTCACCGGATCGGGATTCACCGCCGTGCACAGTCCGAGATCGTAGTACGTCGGCAGCGGGAACTTGGTGTTGTTCGCCGGAATATTCGTATTGCGCGGCGGGGATGCGTTTTCATAGGTGTAGTCGGTGAAGATGGCGCCGCCACCACCCGTTTGCGGGCCATTGTAGTGGCAGGCGAAGCAATTACCCGTGTAATTGAAGACCTGGTAGCCGCGGACTTCGGCCGCCGTCAGATTCACGGGTTGCCCATTGCTGAGCTCGAGCGTCGACCAATAGTCGTACTTGCTGGTAAAGGAATTGAAGCTGGGATCCTCCTGTTCGTAGGCCTGCAGCGCCAACCCCACATCGATGAACGCCGTTGCGGTGTCATTGAAGACATTCGCGCCATAGGCCTGCTGAAACAGAGCGGCATAGCTCGCATTCTGTACCACGGCAACCACCGCGGCCTCACTGGCGTTATCCATCTCGAAGGATGACAACAAGGGCCCGGCGACCTGCTGTGCCTGGGTGTCCGCTCGGCCATCCCAGAAGAACCCTCCACCCGGCGCGTTCGTGCTCACCCCGTCCGGATTGACGGCACTGTCGCTATAGGGGGGAGTGTATAGTTTATAGGTCAGTGTCGGCACAGCCCTGAAGCCAGGAGTGGTCAGGTTCGGACCGCCGTATTGCACCGGACTGGTGTTGGTGACGGGCTGCGCATAGTGATTCGTGGGGTCGTGGCACGTGGCGCAGGACATCTTCTTGGAACCCGACAAGTTGGTGTCGAAGAATAACTTTTGGCCCGCTTGGGCCGCCAAACTCAAGGTCGTGGTCTGACTGGTCGACTGCGCATGGGTAACGCCCGCCAAGCAGCCTAAGAGACAGGTCGCGACCGCAAACGATGCGCGTTTGAAACCATCCGCACCACAAAAAAACGCCCACAAATTCTGGAGCATGCCTTACTCCTCACTCCAAGGTTGATACTGCTCTTGCCTCTGCAAAGGATTGGGCCGGCGCTCCCTCGCCGGCCCCTTCCAACTCGACATCAGCTGACCGCTGGCCCGTTACTGCGCCCAGAGGTTGGTCTGGTTCGCATCCGGACCCGTCGTCACCGGCGGCGTCACGGTCCCCGCCGAGGTGACATGGGTCACGCCGGCCGGAAACTGGTACACGTGGTTCATCGCCCGCACCCCATCGAAGTGCGGATTCGAGCTCCCCGCGAACTCCGGCAATACCGAAGCATTCTCGTTGATGAACTTCTCCGTGTACTTGGAGCGATTCATGTAGGTGCCCGGCAGGCCCGGATCGGCCAAGCCGAAGATGTCCTGCAACGTGCGGACGAACGAGAAGTGACTGTAGTAATCCGTGTCGTAGAGGCCGCTCGGCGCACCATTGAATTGCTGCTGGTTGGTCTGAAGCGAGAACGTCGTCACACCGTGACCATGGTTGCCCTTACTGTAGGCGGGAGGATTGAAGGTGGCGCCATTGAAAGCCTCCTGGAACGAGGGCTGAGCGGCACTACTCGACACCTCTGTGCCATTGGCGGTAAAGGTGACCAGTTGAGCTGCACCATCACCCGAGCGTTCGGGGTTCCAGCCGCAGCACGATGTCGTCGCCGATTCACCTTCGTCGAAGGTCAAGACGATGGCGACGCGCTTGGTCGGATCGTTCCAGATCGGCGAAGACTTGATCTTCGTGACGACATTCTGGAACCAATAGTCGGCGCGCGCCACCGTACCGAGGTTGTGCATGTCATCGTCCTGGTCCGGGACGATCCAGTTCAAGTTCGCGACATTGCCGCTCGCGAGGTCGGCCTTGAACTGATCTTGAGTCCACGGCTGGGAATTGCCAGTCCACCAGGACGTAATGCCGTTCGCCGTGGCATAGGACTGCAGCGCGCTATCCCAATCGCCGGCGCTCGTGTAATTATCGCCAGCGGTTGAATTGGTGTTGCTGGGATAGCCGTACGGGATGGCGTTGCCGTTGACGTCGGTAGTTCCATACGCGCCCGAAATGCTGCGCTCGTTGAGTAGGAAATTCGGCTGAGCCACCGTGTCCGCGAACCAGATGGCGGTGTTGTGCTTCTTGGCGACCAACGAGCTGCCGTAAGTGATGCCATCCGGCCCCTTGATGCTGCTCTCGGCGGGGTTGTCGAAATAAGCGCCGCCCGTGGCGGTATTCCAGCCGGCGGCACCGGTGTTCGCCGTGGTGCCCGCGGGTGACGGCCAGAGCGACCCTTCATAGTGATGCCAGGTCAACCCAGCTGCGTTCATCGAGTTCTGCAGATTGGCTATGTTCCCGGTGATCGCAGGATACGGAATGGCTTCATCGCCAGTCTGGCCCCAATCATCCGCCGAGCCCAATGCGAGATAGTTCGGTTCGCTCGGAGCCCCCGTGGCGAAGTAGTTGTAATAGGTGTTGCCGGCTTTCAGGAAGCTATTGATGTAGGGCAGAGTGGAATTGCCATACACGCTGCTCTGCGACTCGTTCTCTTCGATGACCACGAAGACGTAGTCGTATTGCGGCATGCCCTCCAGGTTGAAGGCGTACTCCTGAGCCGTCGGGATGTTGGCGACAGCGCTCGTGTCCGTCCCCGTGCAGCCGTCGGCATTGGTCGGATCGAAGCTCGCCACGTTCGGGCAGTCGAAGTTCCCGCGCAGCTCGCCGATGGTGTCGCCGCGATCGACGAACTTGGCCGCCAGCGTGAGACGGCCTTGGGCCACGACCGATTCCTTGACGATGAGCGCCTGGTCGGCGGCATTCGTCACCTGCGTCGGCGGCAGCAATGTGTTGCTGGAGGTCGAGACACCGATGCGCTGCGTCAGCGTGGCGAGGGCCTCAGCATAGGTCAAACCTTGGTTCTCGATCGCGAGCGCCACTTCCGTCGACAGCGGCGTGATATTGACGGTAGCCGCGAGCAACGGACTCTTGGTCGCGGCTGTGATCTGCTGTGGGTGGACCCGGAACACGGTGCGGCTGCTGATCGCATTGCCGTTGTTGGTGGCGTTGGTGCCGATCTGGGCGACCAACGGTGCCAAGGTTGCGCTCGACAACTTGAAGCTGCCCGTCGATGACGTGGTAGTGGAAGGTTCGCCCGAGTCGCAGGCACCGTTGTTGTTGAGGTCAAAGCACACGGTGGCGCCGGCGTAAACCGAAGGCGCCGAACTGGACGTTGAGGAGGCCGCCGCCGAGTCGGAGAAGACCGGCGGAGTGAAGTAAGCGCCACCGACCACGCCTTCGACGATGGAGTTGGCGAAGGCGGAGGCGGAACCCAGCGCGAGGACGCTGGCGACGGCAGCCGCGACCTTCGAAGGTCGCAACGGCTTAAATTGGGAACTCATGTTGGATTAATCTCCCAGATAAATGCGTAGGAAAAATGAGTAGGAAAATGCAATGGTTTGTTGATGCAGTTTTGTTGGTGAATGACCCGATCAGGCGTGACCCGCTCAGGCGGCAGCCTGGCGGCGCCGGCGGGAAATGCCGACCAGCCCCAAGCCGGAAACGAACAGCGCCAGCGTCGCCGGAACCGGAACGGGCGTCACTTCGGTGAGCGTCCAACTGGAAGCGTTGCCGGGAGAATCGAGCGCGAGCTGCGTGGAGCCCGGACTGAAAGAGTCGGTCTGCAGAAAGTTGGCGGCAGCCGCCTCGTAAATGCCGTTGCTTGGGTCATTGATGTAGGCGAACTCGTAATCCGGACTGGTGTTCACCGCAGCGTCGACATCGGAAAATACGAAGTTGTTGAGCGCGCCGTTGGCGAACACAGTCACCGGCGTGGTGTCGTCGAACGCACCCAAAGTCGGATTCCATGTGTTGGCCTGAAGCGCAGAGCCCAAGGTTTGGCCGCTAACGACGGCCGGCGCCATGGCGATGCCGTTCAACGCCATTTGAATGTTGCTGATATTGGTGACCGACTGGCCGCCATTGGTGGTGGTGCCGTTGAAATCGCCGGTCACTTCCTGACCATCAGCAAAGGTGTAGGAAAAGTCAAAGGTGCTTGCATAAGCTCCGCTTGAGCCCAAGACGGCGCACGCAGCCGCAGTTCGAAATAGATGTTTGATCACGATGGTCCCTCCAGTTGTGCCGACGACGTTGGCAGCAGGAAGCACCCGTGCGGCAAGAGACCGTACGATTCGGCGCGTCCTTGCTGCTGGACGGCATACTCGGATGGGATCAGCAGTTTTTTATGTAATGCGCGTTAATCTTGAGTAACACGGGAACAAATCAGCATCCAATCAACCAATGATTTCGAAGTGGCGGCGTTGTTACTCAAGATGACGAGTCGTATCCCCACACAACTCGTCTCGATCTCGACACTTCTTAAGACAAGCCGCGACAGCGCTGTGTTGAACGACCGTCAAGCCAGCGCCGACTCCACGTCGGCGGCCAAGCTCTCGGGCTTGTCGGCGGGCGCGAAGCGCTTCAACGGCACACCATCCTTGCCGACGAGAAACTTGGTGAAATTCCACTTGATCGCTTCGAGACCGAGAATTCCCGGCAGCGATTGCTTGAGATACGTATAGAGCGGCTCGGCATCGGGCCCATTGACCTTGATCTTGGCGAACATCGGAAAGGTGACGCCATAGGTCAGCGAGCAAAAGCTCTTGATCTCTGCCTCGCTACCCGGCTCCTGATGCCCGAATTGATCGCACGGAAATCCCAGCACCTCCAGACCGCGCTCATGGTACTTCGCGTACAGGGCCTCGAGACCCGCATACTGGGGAGTGAATCCACACTTGCTCGCAACATTCACGATGAGCAGCGGATGTCCGCGATACGTGGACAAGGGCAGGTCGATGCCATCGATGGTACGGGCGGAATAATCGTAGATGCTCATGAGTTCTCCTAATGTTGGCTTACTGTTCGCGTTTGCAGCACACGCAGTCATTTTACCTCGCGTATGACGTGGCAGTTTGGCGAAATCAGCCCGACTGCTGGAGTCGATCCCGATAATTTGTAAGCAAACAGAAATACCGCAGCACTAACGCATGAGACATTTCATCAATAACCTCGGCCGGTCGTTCCTATAGAAGCCAACAGCAGACGATTGGAAGTGCTGGGTATATGGGAGTCGGCCAGTGCATTGATACTTTATTAGCGAGGGATTCCGTTACCATGAAAACGACTTCACGCCCATCGATCGATAACAGGCTCATCAAAGTTATCGCGGGCTTCTCTGGTCTGTTCGCCGTCCTCAATGGGGTTGGAACTGCACATGCCCAGAGCGCCAATCTTACGGACTCCGGCTACTACCAAAACTTCAGCAGCCTGGGAACCGGCACCTCGCTCGCCACCAGCACGTCGGAGTGGACCTACTGGTCCGCCAGCGGCGAACATAGCTGGGGCACGGGCGGCGTCATTCCAGTAACCGGCACTCCGAGTGTGGCAACGATGACCCAGGTCAACCAGAGCACCACGCCGATGACGGTGGTCTCCGGGCTACCCAGCGGCACCAACGACAATGCCTTCAACGCTCCGCTCAGTGCCGTGCAATCCGGCGCGCCCGCCGGCACCCGCGTGATCGCAACCTCTCCCACCGGCGATGCCGGTGTGGGCTGGCAGCTGACGCTGACCAACGAGACGGGCGCCGCTCTTACGAGCATCAACCTGAGCTATGACATCGTCGAACTGGCGGCAGGCACCGACGCGGGCACCGCCCGCGCCGAGGCGGCGCCGGGCTATCAGCTCTTTTATAGCACCAACGGCAGCACCTGGACCAACGTGGCGGCGGCCAACCCGCAGCCGACGAGTGCCAGCGGACCTTCGGTGCCGAACAGTGTGGGCGTCACTCCGGTGAGCCTTTTTGACGTGACCTTGGCCAGTGCAGTCGCCGAAGGGAGCAACTTAGAACTGCGCTGGGTGGATCCCAACGACACGGATGACTCTCCCGACGAGATCATCGGTCTGACCGATGTCAGTGTCGCGCCGGTTCCGCTGCCGCCCTCCGTTTGGATGTTTGGCTCGGCGTTGCTGGGAGTGGTGACAATGCGTCGACGCAAGTTTCCTGGCGTGGGTGCCTTGGCCTGATTTGAGTTCCAAAGATCCGAGAACGCCCCCGTAAGGGGGCGTGGCCCGTCTTATACTGACGGGGATGCTGAGAAGACTCCTCAAGTTGCTACACGAGGTCGGCGCGGTCGGGGTGGTGGGCGCCTATGCGGCCTGCCTGGTCTTGATGACCAAGACCTCCACCCCGTCGCTGGTTGCCTATGCCACCATGCGTCAAGACATCGCCGCCATTGCGCAGTGGTTGCTGATGCCCTCCCTCGCCGTGGTGCTCATCAGCGGACTGCTGGCAATCGCGGCGACGCCCGCGTATCACAATGCAGGCTGGGCGTGGTTCAAAGCGCTGCTCGGCATCAGCCTCTTCGAGGGGACATTGCTCACCGTGATTGCGACCGCTCAACAAGCCGCTGCGCTCGCGGCGTCCGCCGCATCAGGTCACGGCGATCCCGCCAAACTGGCCGAGGTCGTCCATACTCAAACCGCTGGGTTGTGGACCATGTTGATCCTCTCGTTTGCCAATATCGTGCTCGCTGTGTGGCGGCCGCGCCTTGGGCGGCGCGCCGCCGGCCGCATTGGCGAAGGAGTCGATTCGACCGGCTGATTACCGCATTGTCGGCAGGCGCTGCCAGACCTTGGTGCGAATCACCGCCTGCCCGGCGATCGTATCCGGTCCTTTGAAGATCAAACGATCACCGTCGAGCGAGATGGTCTGTGAGTAATCGGCACCCGTCTCCGCCGGGAACAAAGACGCCACCACATGGTGGCTCACCCGGCGGCTCGCTTCATCCACCGACCAGGTGCCGAAATAGGCGTAATACGTATCGAAAGCGGCCACGGTCAGTCGGGACCGCCCAACACCTCGCCGCACCGGCGCATCGAAGGCGTCCCGATGCGGCGCAGCAATCTGGACGCTCATCCAGCCTGAGGCGTCATAAAGAATGGTCCCCACGGAATCGGCCTGATAGAACGGATCGGGAAGCAGGCCTTGGGGGCCGGACACCTCGATCTTCACCAGGCGCCAGGCGCCGACGAGTTGCTGGCGCAGGGGTGCCGCTTCTTTGATGCGATTGAGAGCTTCAGCGGCGAATAACGGCGATACCCCGCAGATCGATACCCCGAAAACCAGGGTGTAAACCCAGGCAGCGCGCAGCGCTTATGCCATGTGCATTTGTTGCACGCGGGAGTCCACTGCCGCCTCGGCGGCCACCCAGTCATCCAATTCATAACCCGCTGCAAATCCGCGCTTTTCGGCAAGAAAATAAGCCTCCGCAGCCACGAGTTCCCGGCGCCGCTCCGGGTCGATACCCGCCGCATCGGCCGCAACGGGCCCCGCCGATTCAGCGACGTTAAAAGCTGCTGTGTCCTTCGGATGGGTGGCGCCATTGCCGCCCGCGACCGCTTTGGTCCTGCGGCGGGGGGCCTTCTTCTCAGAAGTCGTCTTGTCGGGAGATACGCGTTGCGTAGCCATTAATCTACCTCCGTCTAACTACCAGGCTTGAGTGAAAAACATAGAAGAAGTGCAATGCATTTCGCTTCGCATTCACCATATATAGCGCGCTCCCTGCGCGTCGGCAAGATGAATGGCCGCACGGATCTGCGCTGAGGTGGGCGCCACGGGCCACCGCAGAGGCTTGCTGCGTCGCAGATCCTACCAACGACGCGGCAGGACGGTTGTGTATCACTGCAGCTTGAACGGGTTTTCGCCGTCGGCCAGCGCCACTTCCGCCATCAGAAACGCAGCGGCATTCCAAGACTGGCCGGCCATGCCCCGCGGAGCGAGTGTCTTGCCCTGGAGCCACTCGGTGAACGCCCAATTTCGCAACGAACAAGCCCGCGCCATCTTGATGAGTTCCCGGCGCGCCTGCGCCTCCCGTCCGACAACGGCGAGTGCCGTGATCCAGAATCCGCCGACCATCGGCCAGATTCCCCCGTTGTGATACTGCCACTCGTAGTTTTGGCGATGCCGCGCCATGTATGGGCGCCACAGCGGACTGCGCTGCCTGATCGGATGAGTGACCGCCCGGATGGGGTACGGGTCGCTCGCGTGCGCCGCGGTCAACGCAGTCAATGTCCGACGACTCGCCTTCTCATCGGCAAGCCCCATGAGCACGGCCAGGACGTTGCCGAACACGTCACCCTCCTCCCCGAAGAAGGAGAAGTTCACGAAGCTCAAGTACAGGTTCCGATCTCGTCCTCGTTTGAGCACATAGTCGTTGAGCAATCGCGCGCGGCGGTACTCCGCTATCCCTGCTGAGAATGGATGAAACAACCCATTGAAATTCGTTCGCGTCTCCCCGGCATGGTCGATATCGAAGCGGCGCTTGACGTAGTACCAGAGCGCGTTGGTATAAAGGACGAAGCCCGAGCGCGGCATGATGTCCGCCCAGTCGCTGGCCTCGTTCTGCTGTAAGAGATAGAACCGCTGGTGCTCTTGCGCCAGCAGCCATTGGATTGCGAGGGTGATGCATTTGGCGTAGCGCCGGCGCAGGTGTTTATTGTTCCCGCCTCGATCGAGGAAGTCGATGGCAATCAGCCACCACAGCGTCGAATCGATGCAGCCCAGATACCAGAAGTCCGCTTCCTGACTCTTCAGATCGACGAACTTCGCAATCTGGCCATTCGGGGCCTGATGTTCCGCGAGTGTGTGCAGTCCGGTGACGGCCGCGCGCTCCAAAGTCGGGTCCCCCGACATCGCCATGCCGATTGCGCAAACCGCGGCGTCCCGCCCGAAGATGGCAGTGTATCCACGCTTATCGGCACGTGCGCCCGGCGTCGCGGCGAGAATGCCGCCGCCGTCGAGGTTGGTCTTCAAGAGTTCGATCGCCCGCGCATGGCACATTGTCAGCAGCGTAGCTTCATCCCTTCGCATGCAGTTCCCTTAAGAAAAAACGGACGCGATACCCTAAACTCTCGGATCGACCGCTGCCAACAGGAATTTCCAGTGCGAATGATCTCCACTCTGCTGCCCGCTGCTGCGCGCTGGTTGAGCGTAGCGGTGCGCTGCCTCACTGCGCTCGGCTGCCTGGGCCTTGCCGCGCATGCCGATACCCCAGGCCACGCCGGCATCGCAAGCCAAGCCGATATTCCAAGCGCGACGGCGCCCTGGGCGATTCGCGCCGTGATCGTCGCGACCTTCGAGATCGGCAACGATACGGGCGACGTACCCGGGGAATATCAATTCTGGGTCGAGCGCGAACATCTCGATGAAATCATCGAATTTCCCGGCGGGTTCCACCCACTCCGCACCAACAAAGACCACACCGTGCTGGCCATGCTCTCCGGCACCACGTTGGTCAACGCCACCGCCAGCATGATGGCGTTGGGTTTGGATCCACGGTTTGATCTTTCGCATGCCTATGTCCTCATCAACGGCATCGCCGGCGTGGATCCACATGTCGCCAGCATCGGTTCCGCCGCCTGGGCGCAGTACGTCGTCGGCGATGTCGTGCGCATGATCGATCCCCGCGAAGCGCCGAAATCCTGGCCCTACGGCCTCTTTCCCACCGACGCCGTGGTACCGAATCCGCCCACCACCGATGCGCCCTCCTGGCACCGCTCCAACCTGTTCACGCTCAACGCTCGATTGGTCGCCTGGGCCTACCAAGAAACCAAGGATCTGAAGCTCATGGACGACCCGAAGGTCGCCGCCTTTCGCGCCACCTTCACAGGTTTCCCCAATGCCCAGCGTGCGCCGTTCGTGCTCATCGGCGATTCCTTCGCCTCCGACTATTACTGGCACGGTGCCATCATGAATCAGTTTGCCGAAGACTGGGTGCGGCTCTGGACGCACGGCAAGGGCCAATTTGCCATGACCGAGATGGAAGACTCCGGCTTCCTGGGGGCCGTGGAGCGGCTCGCCCCCATGCACCGCATCGATCCCGATCGGGTCCTGGTGCTGCGCACCGGCAGCAACTTCTCCATGCCGAGACCCGGACACGAGCCGGTGGAAAGCCTCACCGCACCCTACATCGGCGGCCGCGTGGCGCTCGAATCCGCCTATCTCTGCGGCTCCACCGTCCTGCATGAGCTGGTGGCCGATTGGGCCACCACCCGCGACCACATCCCCGGCAGCTGAAGCTGCATTCTGGTGTGCGTGCGATCGACATCGTTGTAATATCACACCAACAATCCGTGACGAAGAGGACGCCGCATGTACCAGAGTTCACTCTTTGATGATGCGCCGGAAGGACGCAATCGCAGCGTCGTCGGAATTATCGGCAGCTCCCCGGTTCTCACACCGGTACAACGGAAATTCAACCAGCTCATCGAGCGCCTGACGCAGCAGCGCACGGAGCTCGCCGAGTGGCGGACATTTCACCAGACCTATCGCGAGCAACTGGCGGATCGGTATCAGCCCGCCATGGCTCGGCTGCGCGAGAAGCAGGTCGAGATGGTCCGGTTGCTGGATCGGACACTCGACGGGAAGGCGCTTAAGCAACGCGAGCGCGTCAAGGTTCGCGACATGTTGGGTGATCTGCTGTCGGAGCTGCTCGCCGAGTCGCAAGATGCAGAGCTCGTGCGACTTCACGACAAGCACTCGGACCGCAGTTTCCGCGATGAGCAACAGGAGGAATTGGAGGTCATGAGTATGCTGGTGAGCGAGGCCTTTGGGGTCGATGTCCCCGCCTTCGAGGGCGGTGGATCGCCCGAGGAGTTGGCTCAGTGGCTCGACAGCCAGGTGCCGGCGGACCGACCGGAACCGCGGCAGCGGCGACGCAAGCCGGGCGCCAAAGCGCGGGCACGCGAAGCCCTCCGGGACCAGACCGCTGAAGGCGCAACACGCGCGGTGCGTGATGTATTTCGGAAGCTCGCGAGTGAGCTTCACCCCGACCGGGAGGCCGATCCCACAGAGCACGCACGCAAGACCGAACTCATGCAGCGCGTCAACCAGGCGTACAAGGCGGGTGACCTGCTCGCACTCCTCGAGCTACAGCTCAGCATCGAGCAAATAGATCCCGCCGCCCTCGCGGGGTTCGCGGAGGAGCGGCTGCGGCACTATATCCACGTCCTCGAAGAGCAATCGCGCCGGCTGCGCGATGAGCTGGCCGAATTCTTGACACCGTTCGCGATGGCAATCGGTAAGTCGCCGGGACGCAAATTGTCACCGGCAATTGTACAGCGGGCGCTCGAGGACGATCTCCGTGAGATCCAGCACTTGGTGCGTATTCTGGAGGCGGATCTCCGCCGCTTCCAGGATGTTCATGCGTTCAAACGGAGCCTGCGCGATTACCGTTAGATACGGCGATCAAAAGCGCACTTCTAGGGTGATGTCGGTCTGATCTGTTAGAATTTGGCGAATTCGGCGTCAGGTGTGCTCTCCGGAGCGAGCGCCAAGCTGCCTTCCGTCCGGGCAGGGGCCGCCTTCGGTGCGCGCTTTTTGATGAGTTTGCGTGCCGACGGCGCATCCTGCTCCTGATGAACGGTACCGGTGCTCGACACCCGGAAAAACGCCATGGTTTCGCGGAGATGCATAGAATGCCCGCTCATCTGCTCGGCGGTGGCGGCAAGTTCCTCCGAGCCTGAGGCGTTCTGCTGGGTCGTCTGACTCAGCTGGGTCACGGCGTTGTTGATCTGGTTGACCCCGGAAGACTGCTCCTGGGATGCCGCCGCGATCTCCTCGACCAGATCCGACGTCTTCTTGATGTTGGGCACGAGTGAAAGAAACAGCTCACCAGCCTTTTCCGCCAGCTCCACGCTGCTGGTGGCGACGGTGCTGATTTCGAGCGCCGCCACCTGGCTGCGCTCCGCAAGCTTGCGCACTTCGGCGGCCACCACCGCAAAACCCTTGCCATGTTCACCGGCGCGGGCCGCCTCGATCGCGGCGTTCAAGGCCAGCAGATTGGTCTGATAGGCAATGTCGTCGATGATGCTGATGGTCTTGGCAATCTGCTTCATCGCGATCACCGTGTCGCGGACCGCCTCGCCGCCGGCGACTGCCTCGACCGATGACTTGGTCGCCATGCCATTGGTCATCTTGGCGTTGTCCCGGTTCTGTGCAATGGAAGCCGTCATCTCCTCCAGTGCCGCGCTGGTCTGCTCGACGCTCGACGCCTGCTCGGTAGCAGCTTGTGATAGGGACTGCGCCGTGCCGGTGACTTGGGTCGCCGCGCTCGCCAGGGATTCGGCCGCGGTATTCACCTCGCCGATGATCGCCGAGAGCTTCAGCACCGTATTGTTCGCATACTCCTTCATCTCCGCG
>Ga0116231_10011978_pt1 | contig 13021 bp, 3 predicted proteins | sample S1TSphgellanicum_2_FD_89695 | JGI IMG/M metagenome (GOLD analysis project Ga0116231, IMG submission 89695) | Host-associated microbial communities from peat moss isolated from Minnesota, USA - S1T2_Fd - Sphagnum magellanicum MG | ecosystem: Host-associated > Plants > Peat moss > Unclassified... | reverse complement strand
TGTGTGTATTTTTAAATAGTTTTTCTTTTCAATGTGTTTTTTTTTCATTGTTAATGGCTTTTTTTGTGGGTAAACAACCCATTAGTAATGGAAAGAAAACAAAAACCAATGTTTCCCCCATTAATGAAACATATTTTACAAATATTATGTTGCAAGATAGTTCTAATATTAAAATTTGGCATTGGGTATTTAAACAAAATTTGATATCCTTTCATGCTACATTAAATGAAAAAAAATGTAAAATAAAAAAAACCAAAATTAGTAGATATTGATAAATTGGAAAACCAAAACCAGTGAATATTGAAAAATATTAATATCCATCCAACATTGGTTACTACCTGGGTCGAACCAAGTTATAAGGAACCACACGTGCCCCTTTAAACCATTTTTTTTTCATTGTTTTGTTGAAAAATATTCTTAGAAAATTTTTAATACATCCTTCAAAAAACATTTAAAAATTTTAAAATGTTTTTTTATACTATTATGTGAAGGTGTATACTAAAAAAATCCCAAAATATGTCATTAAAAAATATTTTCAAATTGTGTTTTTAGTGTCAAAACTACTTGTAAACAATAGTTACAAGTCTTAAAAGCATAAATTATGTTATTTTTATTCATTAGATTGATTCCAAATTTTATGACATGTACATAATTTATTTTCAATAAAAATAAAATACAAATTATATATATATAATCTTTTCTATTTCAAAATTCAAAAAATTCAACAATGATTACGATTGTTAATGGTACATGTTAGTATGATTGCAACCACCTAGGTTAGAAAGGTAGACCTAAATACATAAATAGTGTAACCTATCAACTTACTTAAACGTACATGCCTTCATAAGTCCACCTAGGTTTACCTACCTACCTACCTGCCTTCCACCTATTTGTTAATTATTTAATTTTTTTTGTTTACCTACATAAATAATGATGTGAAATAGACAAGTGAAATTTAAAAAAACTTGACAAAAATTGTTGCTTTTTGGAAGTGTAGTCCATTGGTAAAAACTTGGTTTATTGTTGTTGAATTAAAAGGTTCAATTCCTTATACTTGTAACCTATGTGCATGCTTAAGGAATTAAAGGAGGTAGGTTGAACTAAGGTAGCTGAGTAAGGTAAGTTAGGTTGGTTAGGCTAGGCTTCCCACCTATTTACATACCTTTTTATGATATACTTAAACTTATTTATTATATACATATCTAATTTTAAAAAATAATAATCCAAAAAATGATTTAAATTTAGGTAGAAAATCAATTAGTCAAATGGTCCATTATCTACCAATTAAAATGACCAATAAAATAATATATATTAAATTTTCTAAAAACCACCCCAATCACACTAGTGGGTCCAAATCCATTTGTCCATATTTATATGGTTGTATTTTTAATACTTGTCATTTTGGGTAATTTTTAATTAAAGAATCTAGTAAAAAAACTTTGTTTTCTTAATATTTCTAATAACCAATTAAAACACAATTTTTTTTTTAAAGGATGGTTATGTATTATGGAACAAGCCTTGCACCTAAAAATAAAGCAATCTTGATAAAATGAATTAACTTTCAATTAGGTGTGTCCATCATCAATTCACATTTCAAGCTTGTTATCCTCCCATAATTCACATCACCATTGAAATTGACTACACCCAAATTGGAACCAACAAATGTTATTTAACGCATCTTTTAAAAGGGCTTGTGGTTCATGCGTTACCAAAAAAAATAAAAATAAAATGATGTAATGCCCAGTGATGAAATCTTGTTTTCTTTCAAATTGCAATGGGATTTTTTAAAAAGAAAAGATTATTTTGCCTTTATTGCTTAAAAGGTGAAAAAAAGATTTTTTGAATGAATTTTCAATTAAAAACTTCTAAATGGTCCTAGATTTAATTGATGTATATCAATATCATTGAATACAAAAAAAGGTTCAACCCATGATTCCACCCATAACCCTAGTTTTGAAATATGTATACAAATTTTCATGTTTTATGATAGGTATTGTTTTGTCACAATATATCATATACATTGAAGCTCTTCAATGTTTGTTGGTTTTTTTTAAAAAATTGATTAGTTTAAGTTTCAAATTAATCAAATATATTTAAAACAAGAAAAAATGATCCAAGATGTGATTTTTATATGTTAATAATTTTTTTAATAAAAAAATTATACTTTTGACTACAAATTTTTGAGGGGCTTACTGTGTTTTCACTCACATATGGAATGTTTTTGTTGCAATTCATTTGATAAACATAATACAAACAAATCAACACTTAAACTAAGGAACCTTCAATGGGAACAAAACAAATTAATTTTAAAATTAAGGCAAAGTTCAAGTAGTCCTACACATAACATGACTTTGCCCTTTAAGGCAATTTATGATTAATATTGGCTGATTTTGGTTTTTAGTGGAACCACTTATTTTGATTTAGGCATATTTTTTGGTACAAGTGAAAACCTTTAGTTTTAGTAAATTCTAATTTTTCTCAAAACATGAAATCATTGGTTTTTGATTTAGGACTTTGTTGTAATGGGTGTTGATTTTTCATTTCAAGATTTTTGCAACTATTAGAATCCTTTGGTTCTTGGATCAAATCAATTTGGGTTTAAGCAATTCTTGATTTGTTGTTTTTAATGGGTTTAAAGGTCAATTGTAGGCTTATAGATGTATTTTCATTGCTATGATTTTTTTGCAAAAGTAAGGTAACAAACAATTATCCATACATCACAAAAAGAAAGAAACCATTCAAACAAACAAAAAAGTTGATTAAAAGACAAAATTGGTCCTTCAACTTTTAACCAATTGAAATAGGGTTATAATTGGCTTTAGGGTTTATCCAAAATCAATGATAAATTTTGACTTGAATTTAATTTAATTATCACATAACTTCGACTAGATGTGGATTCAAGTGGCTTTTTCTCACCATCATGCACATAAACACATATGTAATGGCACACTCCAAAGTTTTAGAATTGCAATTAAAAACTATGTGCTTGACTCTCACCACTAAAAATAAATTAGAAAGATAGATAACAACACAACACATGGCACTATTAGAGAAATATGCCATGACCATCAAGTTTGTTAAAGGATTTTTGTGAATTGCTTTAACACTTGTGGAACCAAAATTGATTTAGCACCCAACATTGGTTCTATATCCTCACATTGATAATCACCTTAAAAGTTTTCGTGTGTACTAGTTATGTTGCTATTTTGATTGTTAATGGGTTTTTCTATATTCTTATCAACATTCTTGAATTTTTTCTATTATTAATAACAAGTTTAGAAAATCAATAATAGGTACATTCAAAGAAAAAATTCTCTAAATTTTATGTACAGTTCAAAACTTTAAATTAAAAAAAATGTACACAAATGATCAAACTACAAGAAACAAAATTAAAAATAAAACTATTCCATCCTCCATTGCAAGTTCGAAATGAAAAATAGAATATGAAACTAAGTCCCCCATCTCATGTTTTCGTTCTTCCTATTTATATACATGTTAATTCAAAATTAAACAGTCTAATGAGATCTTTTAAAAAATCACTAGCCAATATATACACTAGTAGTCCAAAAATTCAAAAATTAATTGTTTGTAACAAACTACTTGTTTTATAGATTAATGGCTTTATCAACTACTTGTTCTATCTTGCTTCAATTGATTAACTACCTATTATATCACATGTTAACTTGTCACAAGTGTTAGATCCTATACCTTATTAGGTTTTGTGGTCTATCATCTTGAATCATTTGTTACATAAATGTGGGTAAAAATGACATACGTTCAACCTTTTAATCTAAATAGCCCCAAAATTCAAAGCAACAAACTACTAAAATTTCTAATTCCAGGTATTATTAGCTTCATGTGCATTCCAAATAATATTATTTAATAACAAACCCCCATAGAATACATGTTGCATCTTTAAATAACTTTCTACGCAATTGTGCTCACATGAAAAACAAGAAAAAATTGTACTTGGTCGAATGAAAAAATTGAAAGCAAATTGCAAACTTTTTAGAAATGCTAAAGGCAACTATGTTCATCAAAGCTATAGACGTTTATAGACTTAACAATATTTATAGATGTGAACAACAAGAAAAAAGACAAATTAGAAATGAATATTAATTTGAAACAAAGAGAAAGGTATCAAGTCCATGATTTACTTAGATGCAAGGTACTCCTTTAAGAACAATTGAACAAAAGGTTCATCTAAAACAAGTGACAAAATTTGATATGGGAATATTCAACTCCAAGAAATGGGATTGTGATTAGATAAGTCCTTTTCCAAACAATGTTAAAATAAAAGAACACATGTTGAAGGCAATTTTGATAAAGGAAAACATAAAGAAAACAAGAGAAAAAAAAGGACATTCACCATGTAATGATCACTAGGCTTATCATTGCAAGGATCCTAACAATTTGTGATGAAGTTCCAAGGCTCCCAACTCAAAATTCCAAATTGTTTGTGATGAAACTCCCAAGCCCACTTGTTTGCATATTGCAATGAAGTGCAAAGGCTTTCAAATCAATTGTATACTAAAGGGACAAAATTCCAAAACTCCCCACTAGTTTGTAAAGTACAAGGAAGCTCCAAGGCTTCCCCAATGCCAAGGCTCCCAATTCCAAGCAATGAAGCTACAACATTTTCAATATTTTGTAGATTGTGATGAAGCTTTTACAACATTCAAATCCAAATCTTCCAATTGTGATGAAGCTCCAAAGCTTCCACTAGTTTGTAAAAAGTGACGAAGCTCAAAGACACTTATCATAGTTCATATCCTTCCAAAAGAAAGCTGAAAAATGCATGCTAATAAGCAACATATGTAGTTACTACTTTCCTCCAAAGTATTCCTCATGTCATTGTTTTAAGAAAAAACAAAAAACAAAGAGTTGGTTCCCTGGAAACACAAATGTCGATGGGGTAGTAATTCATACAATTACTGCAAAGTAATAAAAAAGACAACAAGATTTGAATAAGGTGATTAGGGAGTTCATGAACATAACCCTACAACCACAAAACACTTCTCATAGAATTCTACTCAACCCTAATCGGAACCGACAAAAATGAAAATTGAACCTATTAGAGTGGTTCTCCAAAATCCAAACCATTGGTGTTGTCCATAGCTATCTTGTTATACACCATGCTCCACTGATCCAGTTCCAACTTAGGTTGGCACATTTCATAAAAGTTACCTTGGAAACTAGACCAAAACTGGAACCAGCAAAAATAAAATAAAAAATGAAACTGGCCCTTGACAGCACTTCAAACCAAAAACTTCCATTACTGGATTTAGAGTTTCTCATCTAGATGCATGCATTTCTATATACAAAAAATGCTCAGCCATGGTATGCATACATAATGCATGGATTTCTATATTAAAAAAATGCTCATCCATTGTATGCATACATAATGCATGCATTTCTATATATAAAAAAATGCTCATCCATTGTATGCATACATAATGCATGAATTTCTATATTAAAAAAATGTTCATCCATTGTATGCATACATAATGCATGCATTCCTATATAAAAAAAATGCTCATCCATTGCATGCATACATAATTCTAGATATCACTCACAAATTGGGTCAAGTCATGCCAAAATCATATGCCCAAAATCGTGCACCAATGCATAGTCTCTTCCCTCTGGGCAGAGCCAAAAAGTTGAAGTTGAGTGAAGCAAATCAGCATTAGAACAAAGCAAAACTGAATTAGGCGACACAGCACATGGCTTTGTATCAATTTCACTCCTCTTTTAAAGTTATTCAGCACTTGTTCACTTTGATTGAAGCAATTTGGGAAAAGGCAAACAAAAGTTGTGAAGAAGTGGAACTAATTTGTTGCCACTTTTTTATCTAACATGTGCTAAACACTAGTTTAGTTGCATCCCGTGTAGTTGCATCCCATCCATGTGTCCTTCTATAACAATACCTTGAGTGTTTTGACCAGTATTTACATAATGCAGATGTTGTGAAAAATCATGCATGCCATGCAGAATTTTTTTTTTGTGTGAAATTTTGAAATGCAAAATAAAAATAAAAATTGGTCACACATTCCATATATTTTGGGGAAAAAAATTGCCAAATTTAACACAAACAAAGATTCAAAAGTATTTTGCCCTTATTTAGACTTCAGTGGGTTTTTAGTTGGAGGCCATTCTTTTAGACCCACAATTGATGCAAAACATGGAAAAAAACATTGGTCCTAAGGTGGAGAAGGTGAGGGCCTCCAGACAGACTCCCCAGAATCACTCTATGACTAGGGGTGACCTGCTTTATAAATAATAATAGATCTGGGGCACACCAGCTCTTATTGAATGAAAAATACAAAATACCGTAGTACCTTAACCATTTCAACACATGTCCGTCCAATAATTAATTAATTTTGAAAATTTTATTTCAACAATGGAATATTCCTAAATATTCACTATTATCATTCACAATATTTTTTGATTTGGAAGAAATAAAATTTGGAAAATTTCAACATTTTTGAAAATAATATAATTAATGTTGAATTGGCGAAGGTACTAGGATACCAGTGCCAGGTGGTTATCATAAGAACAGGAACAGAGACTTAATGGTTATCAGGGTGGCTCTTGGGGTTCATACCCACAGTTCCCGAAATATGAAAGATTGGGTTTCTGGGATAGAACCACAATTCTGGAAATTTTTTAAACAAAAAATTATCACCTATAGAACCGGCGGTTCCTTCATGAAAACTGGCAGTTCTTTGAGGTTTTTGAAATAGTTAGAGCCCTATTTCTTTGATTCTAATTTATTTTCAAAACACCGAAATTGGCATGCTTCATTTTCCATGTTGGTTTTTTACACTAGAATGGAAAGTTAATAAAATCAAATACACCCACCCAACACTGGAATAAAAACTTTTGTGTACTTAACGTTTTATCTTCACAGTAGGCCCTTCACTCCCTACACTACTACCCATGCCCCCCAAATAATGCATATGATCTAACCACCTCAGAGTACCTCCGCCAGTGCTCCCTATGTCACTCTGGATAAAAAAATTAAATGTCTAAGTTTAGCTGTTATTTTCTGGCAACCCCACCAAGAAAACTGTACTATTTCTGCATATACGTGGGAACTACTAATAGCAAACCACCTGGACCAATCATTATGATCGACCAATAAAAAATACTGAGCCGCAGTCAGGTCCAACTTATTACACTCTTTTTTGGAGGTGCGCAACTGTGTCGTGCCTTTTACCAGCCACGGCAAGCTGCACACATTTGGTGCAGAAAAAGCAATTTTCTGAGCTAAACTGGGACATTTTGAGTTTTTCGCAATAAATTTTACTGTCTGGAGTCACATACTGAGCACCGTTGGAGATGCTCTTAGCCATTGTCCTTCTCAAGCAAATTGTTAAGTCGTAAGTGTATTTCAATTGGGGTCTAAGTTGCTCCACAATATTAGTGACAGTCAATTAACATAAGGTCAAAGTATTAATTTGTTTAATACTCCAATTGAATATATTAGTATTTCTTGACTATTGCAACATCAAAATAAAATTCTTCAATCATATAGATGTCTTATGAAATCATTTTCACTTCCATTAATTCTAAAACATGAAAATCAATCTTCATATTTTGAATAGATTAAATAACTTTGTGTATTGATTACATTAATTTGAAAAGTAAAGATTTAAAGAATATTAGCCTTTTATTTTATGTGGTGTGACCTTTTGAGTTCAAATTATATGTTTTGGTGTAGATTGGGAGGATAAAAACACTCAGTTTTCACATGTGACATTTGAAAGATGACAATATGAAAAGACAAAGAAAAAAAATATTTTGTGTGAAATTCTAGTCACAAGTAATTGGAATTGGTATATGAGGGATTTTTTAAAAAAATCTTTTGCATGGTCATCCATGGACCATTCTGAAGACAAATTCAGAAATAACCAAGTGATTTTCAAGCCAAATTACATCATTTTTTACTATTAATAATTACTTCCTTTTCTTATTACCTTTCTTAATAACTATTTCTCACCTTTCCTAATAACTACTTTCATTTTGATAACTATCTCAATCTTTTCCCCCATTTACCAACATGGATATGAAAAAAATAAATTAACATGTGTTTTTTCATGTCCATGAAATGTATATTAATTTAAATCAAATTTATCATTGACATAAATAGTGATGATTTATGGAAAATCACATGAAAACATAAGGAAAAAATAAAATTGTCGATCATCACTGATAGTGTGGAGCAATGCAAAGCTCAAATTGTTAAGTTGAAGACCACACCATAAATTATGGGAAAAAACTTTTCTTATACTAGCTCCATATCTTGTCACTGGAATAACATTTCGACATTCCAAATGATGGAAGGTGTTTTGGTGTTCATGGTGTGGACACAATAGGTAGATGTACAATATTGGCAAGGGCCAGCGTTGTTTGTGATGCCTAGTTTTCCCTTAGAAATCCAACAATGCCCCCAACAAAGGGGATGTCAAGTGACTGAACAGCGCAAAAGACGTGGCTTGGAAAAAGTAAGGGAAAGGAAGAGCTTTCTCTGGGGAACTAAAACTCGCTACTAAACAATAAGACCTGTTGGTTACAAAGTATCAAATAGCAGTGCTTTTGCGTATCAATGCATGAACTAATGTTGATTGTGTATCAGAGTTTTCTTTTGTGTGAAATTTTTGCCAAAATTTGAAAACATATTTTATTGGGTCCTTGTTTATTGCAAAAGAATTTTAAAAGGAATATTCTGTTGAAAATATTTTCATTTTTCTGAAAAAAAAAAATTGGCAAATTCTCAAAAGGAACAAAAATTTGAAAACTTTTCATCACATTTGGACTCTGTAGGTACTTAGTTTAATAACATTTTAAAATTATTTAAAAAACTATTTTGACATGTTCTAAAAATCTGTTGTCATTTAGTGCGAAGTCCTTCTTTGGACATTAGTGAACGATATAACATCAGAAAATTGAAAAAAAAAAAAATTTAAATCACTAGTGGGTACCCACTTTGATGGTTATGAACTAATAAGAAGAACAACTTTGATTTTTGGAATCAGAACAAGAATCAGGAATTAATTTTATTTTCTCGAAGAAAACCAGACTTGGAATCAGCTTCCAAATTCTATTTTGGTGTGAAACCAGAATTAATATTTTTGGAAAAAAAAAAGGGGGACTAAAATCAGGAGTTGACCAGAGGTTAACTAACAGTCAACTACCGATTACGATCCGAGTTAGTAAGAAGTGAACAGGAACCAGGTCTGATGTTCAAAACCAAAACTAGAATTTATTTTTGTAACAACCGGGGATCAAATCCAAATTCGGGGTTCCATTTTTGTGAGGAATCAGAATGTAGATAGTTCTAATTTTAAGAACCAGAACCAAGTGAAGTAACTAGAGGTTCTTCATAAAAGTAAAGAATGGTCCCCCCACACACTGGTGTGAACTATGCACCTTACTAAATAAAAAAAGCAAGGGGTGTGTTACACTTTGGCCTTGCCATTCACATTAAAAAGTATCTTAAGGAGGCAAAAGAAGAATTATGGAAACTCAAATATTTCACCATGCAAAAATATAATCTTCAAAAAATCCTCTGAAAGAAACCAAAATCCTTCAAGATATTATTATAACTCTATAACGAATCTCAAGTTTGAACACAAGCCAAATAATCAACTTTCAAAAGTAATCATATAAAAATAGGCCTCTTACTATGGGGGCCAAAATCCCTTAAGCTACTATACTCTATAATGAATCTAAACACAATATCCTTGCCTTGGTAGGCAAGGCCAAAATTTCATGAAAAAAATTCATTTGGATGATATTGTTGTCACCCTCTCTTGATAGTCTCGTCATATCACATGACAACTAGAATACGTGTGTCTGATTTATTCACCGAACACACCACAAGAATGAAAACTTCAAGGGAAGGTGATCAAGAAACGATAGGCCAGGTGTTAAAACCTCCGCAAGCAAACACATTTATTTATTGAGGATAGAATGTACGGCTAAGCTATTCATTCATTGATGAGGTGCTTCTTTCTTTACATGATTTCCTGACTTCTCCTCTCTTAGTTCCTAACAACTCTCGTACTTACCATACTTTACTTCTACGCCTCTTGAGCACATCAAGGTGTAGTGATCCTGGTGGCAACATGTGGCACGGTGGTCCCCATGGTCTAAACAAGACTCTACCCAAGTCTGAGAACCATTAGGGTTGTCAGCTGATCTTTTGTCCCAAGAAATAATAGTGAAAATAATACTCTTTTGGGATCTTTAAATTTTTAACATGTAAGGTAATGCCTCACTCCAAGGTCATTACCCTGCGTAAAGTATTGACATAATTTTTATTTTCTTTTGGTAACCATATTGGGTATCCATTAAGTAGCGGAGGGGCAAAATGAAACAAGGGGTGTGTCACACTGTGGCCTTGCCATTTACATTAAAAAGTATCTTAAGAAGGCAAAAGAAGAATTATGGAAACTCAAGTATTTCAGGATGCAAAAATATAATCTTCAAAAAAATCCTCCAAGAGAAACCAAAATGCTTCAAGATATTAAAACTAATCTCACGTTTGAACACAAGCCAAAATATCATCTTTCAAAATTCCTCATATAAAAATAGACCTATTATTATTACCTAGGGGCCAAAATGCGTTAAGCTACTATACTCTATACTGAATCTAAACACAATATCCTTGCCTTGGTAGGCAAGGCCAAAAAAATTAGAGGTCGGGTGTTCTCAAAAATGAAATGCTCATGTCAACAAGCATTTTGTTCTTCAAAACACCTTACCCTTTTGTAGAGGATAGATTCTGTTGGGCAACATGGGCTCTAGATACATTAAAAGAATTTGTTGATGCATTATTTATTATTTACGTGAAGCTTGACTAAGTCTTATTTAGTGTTGCATTTCATGGCATTCCAAAATCACCCTAGTTAACAGCATATTGCACACCTCTCAAATGGAATCATTCCTTTAGAACTTGTTCAGTGGGTAGTTTGATTTCCATGAAAACTCACTGTCTCAATCCCCAAGGATGATGACTCAGTGGTATGGCCTTTGTTTGATATCATAGAGATCTCGAGTTCAAATTTGTTAGTGAATGATTGGTCAAAACAATGCATTGTTGTGTTCTTTACCATTGGACCTGAGTAGTTGCCAAAAGCTTGTTTGATTCTGCTATTATATCCCAAAAAAAAAAACAAAGTCTCCACAAAAATAATATAATGTTAAACTCTATGGTTTTGTAATTTGGTTGAAACTAATATTTTCTCCAAGGAGCACCTCCGAGCTAAAGTGATCATGATGTCATCACTGGGCCAGACTGAAATTTGCAGCACAGCTCTTATGTACTTTCTGTTGAGTGCCCCAAAATGTGCTCAAGAAAAGGTAGGTTGTTTTTTGTCTTGCATCTTTCGTAAAGTCACCAAAACTCAGTACTTTGCAGAAAGTGATAATGAATGAAAGAGAAAGTGGTTATAGGCCTTTTGGAATCTCATTCTTTGTTGGAGCATTACCATGCTAAAAATCATGTAAACAACTCAAGATTATCACCTCTAAATGAGATAACTTACCTTTTACATCATGATTGCAATAGCTCCAACCATGTACATTAGTGTAGCTTGTGATGTTGGCCCAAGTGTGAACAAGTTACCGAACTAATTTTTCGTTCCAAAATCATTTTTTGTAATCTGATTGAATTTTTAATGAGAAAATTTACTCCAAATTCAATACTTCCTATACATTAGGTCTAAAAGTTTTCAAATCACCTTCGTTAAATCCTACTCATTGAGGACTTTTCAACAACATCAAGAGTGTGCCCAAATTCCACTATCGTTTTTATTTTTGATTTAAATGAAGTTTAGTTAAATCATTAATCAATATTCAATAACTTCTCCATTGTAGGTCAAAACATTATGAAACCAACTTGTTGCATCTTGCCTTATATAGAGCTTTCCAACTATTCTATGAAGATGGCAAGAGGCATTGTTGTTTGGGAGATCTCAATGTGACAATCAAAGCAAACAAACAATCTTCCTTCAGTGATAAACTAATGTAACTTGTGTCATTAGCCTTAGTTTGAATTAGTTACCCATCTAATATTTCCTTCCAAAACTATTTTTAGAAATTTAACTGAATTTTCCATGACAAAAAATAATCAAAATTCAAAAAAATTTGTGTCATCAATCTATAAAATTTCAAATTGCTTTCATTAAATCCTATGCATCTACTCATTGAGGGCTTTCCAATAATATCAAGAGTGCACCAAAATTCTCTTCTAATTTTCAATTTTGATTTAAAATTTAAAAAGTTCAATATTCAAATGACTTCTCCCCTCTAGGTTGAAACATTATGAAACCAACGTGGTGCACCCCTACTGATCAAGGGCTTTCCAACAATACCAAGAGCATAGTAGTAAGAAATGTTATGGTGCACCTACTCATCAAGGGCTTTCCAACAATACCAAGAACATAGTAAGAGACAATGTTTGTGAGATCCCAATGTTAGAACAAAACTAACAAGGTACCTAATACACAATGGCCTTGCCATCAACTTAATATCAAAAATTGATATTGTATGATAGATTGGTCATAGCTAAGGGAAATTATAAAATAAATCTATTTTAATGAACATCATCATGTTGTTGTAAAAGAAAATTTGTCATGATTTTTTTTTCATTTTTTAATATCAAATTAGTTATGAGGAACACAAAAGGATTTGACATTAAATGTTGACATGTTCTAGGAACCTATTTGAACATTAAAGAAATTGATGCTAGACCAAAACCAATAGGGACATGTTGCAACATGATTTTCAATTTTTTCAAATCTAATGATTTTTTTCTTAAAAAAAAAGTGATCAAATAATCTCTTTTCATACAGATATTTCACACTCATTAAAAATTTCAAACCAAAAAAAAAAAAAAAAAATTTTTATTTCCAATTTTATTTTAATCTTTCAAATAACATTTTCACTTTATAAAAAAATCACCAATTTTTTTTCTAGAAATTTGCTTTAAATATTTTTGTAGTAACAACTATCC
>Ga0116231_10011977_pt1 | contig 13022 bp, 8 predicted proteins | sample S1TSphgellanicum_2_FD_89695 | JGI IMG/M metagenome (GOLD analysis project Ga0116231, IMG submission 89695) | Host-associated microbial communities from peat moss isolated from Minnesota, USA - S1T2_Fd - Sphagnum magellanicum MG | ecosystem: Host-associated > Plants > Peat moss > Unclassified... | reverse complement strand
TCAATCAACTGCGCGTAGGCGGCGGTAAAGCCGTCGGCGGTGTAGTTGTGGAGCAGGGTATTGTCGATGGCGTAGACGGTGCGAGGCAGCTTGCTGTGGATGTGCCCGAAGATGGGGTTGCCGGAGCTGGCGACCAGAGCCAGATCGACGGGCAGGCCGAGGATTTCGGCAAGCGAGTGACCGGCGGCCATTGCTTCCCAGCTGATGCGGCCGATTTCGAGATTTTTCATTTCGAGGAAGACGAGTACGGATTTTCCAGATCGGCTCATAGCGCGCGCACCTCGAATTGCAGTTTTTCGACCAGCTTTGCGGCAGCTTCGGCGGGTGTGCCGGAGAGCATTTGGGTAGTGCGCTGTTTGGTGGGGAGTTTGACCTGCTCCAAGACGACTACGGGAGCGGCAGGCCTCCAGGCTGGACTCTTGCCGAGGTCCTCACTCATCAGGTCTGCGATGGAAATGACCTTTACGGGCTTGGTCTTGGCTTTCTTGATGCCCATCAGCGTGGCGTAGCGCAGCTTGCTGTTGCCAGACTGGATGGTGAGGACAGCGCGGGTGGGCAGTTCGAGATGCTGGAACCAGCCGTCTTCGAGTTCGCGCAATACTTTTAGGGTTCCGCTGCAGGTCGGCTCGACCTTCAGGATGAGGCTGGCATGTGGGAGCCCGAGCAGCTCTGCGACAATGACGCCAGTCTGGCCGAGGCCAAGATCGTCCGATTGCAGACCGGTCAAAATTAGAAAATCAGACTCTGGGACTATCTCATCCTCAATTGCCCTGGCCAGCAGTTGCGCCACGCCGAGCGCGTCGTATTGCGCCAGCTCATCTTCCGATTCGCTGGCGATGTGAATGGCGCGGTCGGCGCCTTTGGCAAGCGCTTCGCGGATGGTTTTGCCGACGCGCTCCGGGCCGGCGCTGAGGACGACGACCTCCCCGCCGTGGGCTTCCTTGAGTTGAAGCGCCTCTTCGAGCGCATAGGCGTCCGATTCATTCATGGTGAACTCGACGTCGTTGAGGTCGATCCACTTTCCGGGGGAGTCGATGCGGATGCGCGCGTCGCGCTCCGGGACTTGCTTGATGGCTACGATGATTTTCATGCTTTTCTCTCTGCTTTAGCGATTTTAGCTAGTCATGCACCTTCGGATTCCGCGTAGCGAGGGGCGGCTCGGCGGGTGAGATTACTTTTCCGCAGTGATCGAGCCGGACCCAGTTACCACCTTGGAAATATCCGTATTCGCCTTGCTTCACAAGCTTGCATCCAGTGCATGCAAGCCATCCCTCATCCGCCCGATAGTCCAGGATACCGTCGTAGGTGAGTGGTACGATCATTCGGCCACGAATGTCTGCGAGGCCCCACTTGTTATCTTTGGCGACACGTAAGAGACCGTAATGGAACTCGTTTGCACCGTTATCCATCATGGCTACGTTCCTGACGACGATGAGGCCGGTGCGGTTGAGATATGCCCAGTCCCCTTCGGGGAGCAGGGTTGACGCGAGGTTTCCAGGAGTACCCAACTGGAGGGTTGTACCGGTCGAGGCAAAGAAGAGCGGAAGGTAGGCCTTCGATACATGCAGCCTTCCGTTTTGTATTTCAAGGGCGCAGGTAGGCAATCGCGGGAGCTCGGAGTCCACGGTGCAGCCACCACTGCGGATCACTCGCGCACGAGCCGACCCGGTGAGGAGCGCGACGATGAGTGCTGACAATAAAATACGATTCATGCGGTGCCAACTCCGTATTGTTCCGGTTGGCGCTCCGGGAGTCAAATGCATGGGTGGTGCAGACCCTTAGTTTACGGCGGTTTTTGGCAGCTGCGCAGCCGCAATCTGTGCGATGTCCAACAGACGCGGCGGATCGTCTCCGGTTCCGGCCAGTGCATCGCGGAACATGGTGTTGCAGAACGGGCAGGCAGCCCCAATTGTAGTGGCTCCGGTGGCCACCAGCTCCTGCGCGCGAACATGGCTCACGCGTTCGCCGGTCTCTTCGCCTAGAAACGCCAAACCTCCGCCGGCTCCGCAGCAGAAGCTGCGTTCGCGATTGCGCGGCGCCTCGACGAGCTCGCCGGCTGCGGCGATCACCGCGCGCGGCTGGTCGTAGACGTTGCGATAGCGGCCCAGGTAGCAGGGGTCGTGGTAGACGATCTTTCCGCCGGTGTTGTTCTGCGGAAGCCGCGCCTGGTGCCGCGCCAAGAATTCGCTGTGGTGCTCGATTTCAGGGGGCGCGCCAAACTCTTTCCAATCCTCCTGGATCGTCCGCACGCAATGCGGGCAAATGGAGACGATCTTCTTCACCTTCTGCGCCCGCATCGCTTCCAGATTCGCCTCGGCAAGCTGCTGGAAGACGAGATCGTTGCCCAGCCGCCGCGCCGGGTCGCCGGTGCATTTTTCCTTGCGCATCACGCCGTAGCTGGTGCCGAGGTAGCGCATTACCTCGACAAAGGACGCGATAATTTCGCGCCCCTTGGGGTCATAGCCGCCCATGCAGCCCAGCCACAGGCAATACTCCTGCGTCCCGTCGAAGGTGGGCAGCTCCTGCTTTTGCACGAATTTGTCGCGTTCGAGGGCGCTCATGCCAAGCGCATTCGAGTTGCGCTCGAGCACGTTGAAGAGCTTGCCGCCGTGGTCGTCTTCCCATGCGCCGGTATTGGTCGCGCCGCGCCTGAGGCCGACGATGATGGGCAGATGCTCGATCCCGACCGGGCACTGAAACTCGCAGGCGCCGCAGGTGGTGCATTGGAAGGCCGCTTCCTGCGAATTGTATTTGCCCAGCAGGAGCTCTTCCGCCGTCGGACCATATTCGTTGAGATAGCCGCGAATTCCGAGGACGATCTCTTTCGGATTGAGCAGTTTGCCGGTATTGGCCGCAGGGCAGTGCTCCGTGCATCGGCCGCATTCGACGCAGGAGTAGGCCTGCAGACTGACCAGTTGCGTCAGGTCTTTGCCGGTGACCAGACCGAAGTCTTCATCGCCCGAAAGCGCGGGAATCTGGCTGAAGCCGCCGCGCGAGAGGAAGATCGTGGCCGGCGACAGAATCAGGTGCAGATGCTTGGTATGCGGCACGAGCGGCAGAAAAACCAGCAGGCAAAGCGTATGCGCCCACCAGAGCAGCCGCGCAGCCAAGCTCGCGTCCGCCACGTAAAACGACGCAAGATACGTGGCCATCAGCGCAAAGATCAGTCCTGCAATAACTCCGGATTCCCAGGAGAGCTGATGCCCCTCGCGCGCCAGCCATTTTGGCCGAACAAGGAATCGCCGCACAAAGAGACCGGCGATTGAAATCGAGCAGGCGATGGCGAAAAGCGCGGCGAAACCGAAGTAGAAATTCGCGAAAGCCGCCGGAATATGGTGCGCAATCGGGCCGATTCCGTCCAGAATGCCGATTCCGAAGCCGATTGCGATGTGGTTGAGCGTCACCAGCGCAAAGGCCAGAAAGCTCCAGAAGACGAAGGCGTGCGCGAGGCCCGGCAAAGGCCGTTCGCGGATCACTTTGGCCTGGCACAGCACTTCCCAGAAGAAATCCCAGGCGCGCCTGCCGATCGGAAAGAGATGGAATCCGGGGTCTTTGCGGGACTTGAGAATTTTGTCCGAGACCACGCCGAAACGCTTCCAGAACAGCGCAGCCGAAGTGAAGATGAGCGCGGCGAGGAGCATCTTCTCAAGAATCGAGAAGCGGCCGGGATCGGCCGGCGCGAAAGGTCCGACGAATGCCGAGCCAAGGGCGGAAGGGGATGCGAAGACGAGATGCATGGCGGGTCCGCTCAGAAAAACCTTTCGCCTACCTTTGTACCGGATAGAGGGCAGCTTTGGCACTTGCCGCGACTTGCACTACTGTGCCTTGCCCAGTTCCCGCGTCAAATCCTCGGCATGGCTGGCGGCAATGTCGTCAATTCTGGCCAGAACCGCCATGTATATGGCGAATCCGCCGACTGCCAGCACGGAGAAGACGCCCGCAGCCGCCCAGTATCCCAAATTGAGAACCCCGCAAAGAAATACCATCCCCGCGGCAAGGCCCACTGAGAGGGCGATGAAAGCCAGGCTGATAAAACTGTTCATTCCGGAGACGTTCTGGCTGCGCACCCGACCGGTGTCCAGCGTCTTGGGCGAGAGAATCGAGCGAACGTTGCCGATGCCGGTGTTGATAAACAGCGTGAAGAGGCTCCAGGCAATGGTGGCGACCGTGACGTCCAGCGGGGTTACGGCACCGATCACCGCAGACGAGAGATAGATGAGCACCGCTTCAATGGCAAAGATGGAGAAAACCAGCAAATTTTTGGCGAGCACTGCGTCACGCATCCTGAGCGGCGCCAGGAAGTAGAACTGGACTCCCGCGCCGTCTCCGCCGAAGGAGTTGTAGATGAGCGAAACGAAGATCAACTGCATGTACGCGCAGCCGTAGGCGAAGAGCATTCCGTTCATGCGATGCGTTCCCATCCCGGAGTACTCGATTCCTGAGGTGCGCACGGAGAACAAGAAGACAATGAAGATGGGCATGATGAGCACATACAGCCTGGGACCGCTGCGCAGCAGATAGCGCGCTTCTTTGACAAGCATGGCCGCAACCGTTGCGGGCAGAAAGGCAAGATACCTGATCTCTGATTCCCGATCCGCAGCGGCAGATGCCTGAGCCGCGGCGGATTTGGGCTTGGTCTGGGCCGGCGCTTCGCTCAAATCTTCGCCGTGAAACTGCGCATGGAGCCGCAGATGCAACACCAGCAAAAATACCGCGGTATATGCCAGCAGTCCGCCAAGCGCGGCCGCGGCAAAGCCGGTAGACCCGCTATGCATACGGTCGATGGATGCGGCGGTGAGCCCTGGGGGCAGCACCCAGTTCACCGCCAGCAGCAGGTGCGACGCTTTCGCCAACCAGGGATTGTGCGGCGCGACGTGCGCTCCATGGCTCAGCTTCTGCGCGAATTGGGCAAGGAACTGTGAGCCGATCGACAAGGCGATGAAGAGGCCCGTGATCAGTTCTCGCGTGCGCCGCTGCGCCAGCCAGCGCTCGAGCCAGGAGTAGATCATCCGCGAAAAGAACAGGTTGCAAGCGGCATACATCGCCAGCAAGAGCGCTGCCCACGGAAAGAGGCTCGGGCTCGCGATGCCAATTCCGATGCTGGCGGCGACGAGGCAGGCAATGCCGGCGAGCGTTGGGGGGTCCATCAGACCAAAGGAGAGCCGGATCAGAAAATAGTCGCGATACCGCAGCGGAAAACGGATCAGCGCGCTCAGGTCGAAGGAGGGCCCGGTGGTCGAGGTGTTCATGCCGATCAACTGCCAAAGGCCAAAGATGCCCCAGAGAGGAATGGCCAGCAGCCGCACTTCACCCTTATGGACGAAATACCATGCGCCAATGCCAGCCCCGGTCGCAGGCCCGAGAATCATCAGCGCCAACAGCGGATAGGAGAGGACTTTTGCCACCAATTCGCCGGCACCGCCCTTGCCGCGGAGCGTGTTGACGAAGATGCGCCAGCGCAGCCATGCGACGGCGGCAAAGTGCTGGCGCGAGGAGAGGTGTTGCAGCGTTCCAGGAACAGGGAGCGTCTCTATCCCAGCCATGACAGCTCCTGTTCCGCGTGCTGTTCGGTATCTTCCTTGCCGATCACGCGAATAAAGATCTCCTCAAGCGTAAGCCGCGTATTGCCAAGCTCCGTATCGGCCTGAGCTTCGGCCTGGCGGTGCACGCCGGCGCGCAACTCGTCCAGAGATCCCTCGGCGATCAGTTCTCCGTGATTGATGATGGCCACGTGGGTGCACAGCCGCTCCACAATTTCCAGCACATGCGAGGTGAGGAAGATGGTAGCGCCGCGGGCGATCATGCCTTGCAGCATCTGCTTCAGGGTGCCGGCCGCCACCGCGTCCACGCCCTCGAAGGGCTCATCCAGAAAGAGAATCTTCGGGCCGTGAATCACGGCCGCGGCCAGGGCCAGTTTTTTCTGCATGCCGTGGGAGTAGTCGGTGATCAGTTTTTTCGTCTCTCGCGCCAGATTCATGAATTCCAGCAGTTCTTCGCTGCGCTGGCGTGTTGTGGCCTGGTCCAGTCCGTACATCTGGCCTACAAAACGCAGATATTCTGAGGCGGTGAGGCGACCAAACAGCGCCATGCCCTCGGGAACTACCCCGATCTGCCGCTTGACCTCGACGGCATTTGAAGCGAAGTCCATGCCCAGCACCTGAATGCTGCCCGAAGTCGGGGCCAGCAGCCCGGTGAGCATCTTGATGGTCGTCGATTTTCCCGCGCCGTTCGGCCCCAGAAAGCCATAAAACTGACCCGTCGCAACGCTCAGGTTGACATCCTTGACAGCGACGAAATCGCCGAAGCGGCGGGTCAGTCCAGTGGTGGAAATGGCGGCGTTCATCTCTGAGATGAGGATACTCGAAAACTTCGCACCTGAGGCGGCGTCGACTGGCAATCGCCGCTGCCCCCCCGGTGTTGTACAGTTTCTCTGGTACGCAACACGTTCCATGGGGGTTCCGCGTCATGCGCAAGCTGTCCTTCACTCTGCTCTTCCTCTTGGCCACCAGCCTGATCGCCGAGACCCGCTTCGTTCACACAGACGGCAAATTCCTCGCGGACGCGCACGGCCAGAAGCTGCTGCTGCGCGGCACCAACCTGGGCAACTGGCTGGTCACGGAAGGCTATATGTTCCAGCTCGAAGGCGGCCCGCAATCCACCCGCGAAATTGAGACGCTGGCCAATGAACTCATCGGGCCTACCGCCGCCGCGTATTTCTGGCATCAGTACCGCGACCAATACGTTACGCGCCAAGACATCGACTTCATCGCCAAAGCCGGCTTCAACACCATCCGTATCCCCTTCCACTACCGCTATTTTGTCGATGGCGATAACGAAGGCTTTGCGCTCGTCGACCGGGTAACGCAATGGGCCAAGGAAGATGGCCTGTATGTCATTCTGGACATGCACTGCGCCCCAGGCGGCCAGACCGGCGCCAACATTGACGATAGCTGGAACTATCCCTGGCTGTATGAGGATGAAGTTAGTCAGCAGCAAGCCGCCGATATCTGGAAGCGCATTGCCGAACACTACCGCGACAATGCAACCATCCTGGGCTACGATCTGCTGAACGAACCCATTCCTCATTTCCCCAAGCTACAGCAATATAACTCGAAGCTGGAGCCGGTCTATCGCAAGCTAGTTGCCGCGGTTCGCTCCGTCGACAGGAACCATGTCGTAATTTTGGGCGGCGCGCAATGGGATTCGAACTTCAGCGTTTTCAGCCCACCGTTCGATAAGAACGCGATGTACACCTTCCACAAGTATTGGATGCCTCCAACGCAGGACTCCGTCAAGGACTATGTGGCTTTCCGGGATAAATACAATGTACCGATCTGGATGGGAGAATCGGGCGAAAACTCCGATGAATGGATCGACAAGTTCCGCAAGGTTCTGGACGACAACGAAATCAGCTGGACCTTCTGGCCCTATAAGAAGATGAAGGCCACTTCCGCCTTTGTAACGTTTGCCAAGCCCGATCACTGGGATGAAATCGTGACCTACGCAGTTCACCATTACACCATGGGCGACACCGAGAAAGCCATTGCGGCCAGGCCTTCCCTTGAAGACTCGCGCGCTGCGTTTCAGGATCTTCTGACAAGGATTCGCTTCGAGAACTGCACCGTCAATGAAGGCTATCTCAAGGCCCTTGGCGCAAAGGTACAATAGTCTAGATGAGCCGCAATGAGGCTATTCCGTTGAGGCCGTGTACTTGAGGACAGATGGATGATTGTAAATCTCGCCGAGCGGGCGCATAACCATAACTGGCGCCTCGATCCGATTATTCGGTCATTGCTCGATACCGACTTCTACAAGCTGCTGATGCTGCAGTTTATCTGGAAGCATTTTCGCGATGTGGACGTTACTTTCACGCTGGTGAATCGCACCACATCGGTGCGGCTCTCCAACTGCATTGCCCTCGACGAGTTGCGCCAGCAGTTGGATCATGTGCGCGGGTTACGCTTTCATAAGTCGGAATTGATCTGGCTGGCCGGCAACACGTTCTACGGCAAGCGCGGCATATTTGAACCTGACTTTCTCGGATGGTTAGACAAAGATTTCCTGCTTCCGGATTACGACTTATCCCTCGTAGACGGAGAAATCAGCCTCACCTTTCATGGACCGTGGACGCAGACCACGTTATGGGAAGTCTACGCGCTTTCGATCCTGAGCGAGCTCAAGACCCGCGCCACTTTGCGAGAGATGAGCGAGTTCTCGTTGGACATTCTGTACGCTCGCGCCAAATCCACATTGTGGAGCAAGATCGAGCGCCTGCGTGGAGTTCCTGGCCTCAAGGTTGCGGATTTCGGTACGCGGCGGAGGCATAGTTTTCTATGGCAGGAGTATGTGGTCAAGGCCATGCGCGATACTTTGGGCACGAGCTTTACCGGCTCTTCGAATACCTATCTCGCCTATAAGCATGATCTCGAGGCCATCGGCACCAATGCGCATGAGTTGCCCATGGCTTTGGCAGCGCTGGCGAACTCCGATGCAGAGCTGAAGGCATCGCAATATCGCGTACTGGAGTTATGGCAAAACACGTATCAGAAAGAGCTGCTTATTATGCTGCCGGACACTTTCGGGACCACGCAATTCCTTGCCGACGCTCCGGACTGGGTCAGCGACTGGACCGGTCAGCGCATGGACTCGAAGAGTCCTTACGTGGCTGGCGACGAATACATTGCATGGCTCAAGCAACGAGGGCGCGATCCGGAAAAAAAGCTCATTATCGCCTCTGACGGCCTCGATGTGCAGGACATCCTCGGTCTTCACGCTTATTTCTCTGGCGAAATTTTGGATAACTCTGCACCTCAGGAATTTCAATCGGCCGCCGACTTTCTCGACGAGCATAAGTGGGTTCCCAAACGGCGCATACGCTTCAGCTCCGGCTGGGGGACACTGCTCACCAACGACTTTCGGAACTGCAATCCCAGCGGCGGCAAAGGCTTCGATCCCATCAGCCTGGTCTGCAAGCTGACTGACGCCAATGGCCGCCCTGCGGTAAAGCTCTCCGATAACTACGCCAAGGCCATGGGAGCAAAGACCGAAGTCGAACGCTATCGCAAGGTATTCGGCGTCGCTGGCGTCAAGAATGTTCCGCCGACGGTATAACTCAGTGAAAGTCATGCGAACTCATGCTCAAAGCTCCATCGTAAAGGGCAGCGAGACGCATGGCTTTCACATGAATCACGCCATGCTGATTTTGTAGCGTGCCTTCGACCATCAGAAACCTGCCTCTCGAGACCAATATGCGTTCCTTCTCATAAAAGTCCGGTGTGACAATCACATTGGCGATCCCTGTCTCGTCTTCGATCGACAGAAAGACAAATCCCTTGGCAGTTCCAGGGCGCTGCCTTGCAATGACGCATCCTGCGGTGCGGACATACTCGCCATCGCTGCAATTCTTTAATTCCGCGGCAGACAAAACGTTTTCGCGTCGCAGCTCTTCACGGCGATAGACCATGGGATGCTTGCCCACAGTGAGTCCGGTGCCGGCATAGTCGGCAACCAGCCGCTCGTCTACGCTCATCTGCTTCAGCGGTTGACTTTGTGCGTCTTCGAGCAATGCCTCCATGCTCTGCTTCAAGAGCGGACCCTCCGCGCGTCCGGCGCGCTCCACCTGCCACAGCGCATCGCGTCGATGGGCAACGCCATCCATCGGGTTGAGCGCGCCAATGCGGGCAAGAAGCGTAAGCTCTTTGCGATTGAGCAATGGCACGCGCTGCGCCAACTGCTCTGCGGATTGGAACGGTCCATGCTTCTCACGCGACGCGACCAGCGCCTGTACGGTATGCGAACGCAGGCCCTTGGCATATTTCAGGCCCATGCGCAAAGCTACGTTACCATCTTCCAAAGGCTCCAGCGTGCATGACCAAGCGGACACCTGAACGTCTATCGGCCTGAAGCGCAAGCCATGCCGCTGCGCATCTTTCACCAGCACCGAAGGCATATAGAAGCCCATCGGTTGATTATTGAGAAGGGCGCAGGTAAATGCGCCAATGTACTTTACCTTGAGATAGGCGGAAGCATAGGCAATCAAGGCAAAGCTGGCCGCGTGAGACTCGGGAAATCCATACAGCGCAAAGGAGCTGATGTTTTCAACGATGTTATCCTGTGTTTGCGCATCGATACCGTTGGCTGTCATGCCCGCGCGCAGTTTGCCTTCGAGATTTTTCATCCTCTCCCAGGATCGCCTCATGCCTACAGCTCTGCGCAGTTCTTCCGCCTCCGCGCCGGAGAAGTTGGCAACCGTCATCGCAATGCGCAGCAACTGCTCCTGAAAGAGCGGTACTCCGAGCGTACGCCGCAAGACTGGCTCCAGCGAAGGATGCGGATAGGTCACCTCTTCCCTGCCCTGCCTACGGCGCATGTAGGGGTGCATCATCTTACCTACAATAGGACCGGGACGAATGATGGCCACCTGCACGACTAAGTCATAGAACTTCGTCGGATAGTTGCGTGGCAGCGATGCCATCTGTGCGCGGCTCTCTACCTGAAACATGCCTACTGTATCCGCCTGCTGCAAGGTGCGATAGACATCGCCGTCCTCGGGCAACTGCGCCAGATCCACTTCTTGTCCATAATGCCGTGGGATCAATTCGAGGCAATCTTTGAGCACCGCCATCATCCCTAGTCCTAGTAGATCGACTTTGACGATGCCTAAGTCGGCGCAGTCTTCCTTATCCCATTGCACTACGGTGCGACCCGGCATCGAAGCGCGCTCCAGCGGCACAACGTGATTCAATTGGCCCTGACATATGACCATGCCGCCGGAGTGTTGGCCTAAATGGCGCGGTAAATCCTGCAATCGCATGGATAACTCAAGGTACTTGGCAATGCGTGGATGGGTGAGATCGAAGCCGGCGTTCTGAAACGAGTGGGCCAGGGTATCGGTCTTACCGCGCCACTCCCATTGGCTGACCAGGCCGGACAGGCGCCCCAACGAATCCCGGTCGAAGCCCAGGGCTTTACCCACCTCGCGCGCAGCTGACTTGCCGCGATACGTGATGACGTTCGCTGTCATGGCCGCGCCTAATTCGCCGTAACGCCGGTAAATATATTGAATCGCCTGCTCGCGTTTGTCTTCCGACGGCAGATCGAGATCGATATCCGGCCATTCGCCTCGGTTTTCATTCAGGAATCGCTCGAATAACAGCTCCATTCCTACTGGATCGATGGCTGTAATTTCCAGCGCATAACAGACCGCCGAGTTAGCCGCGCTTCCGCGCCCCTGCACCAGAATGCCATTGGCTTTGCAGAAGCAGATAATATCCCAGACGATGAGAAAATAGCCTGCAAAGCCGAGGCGCGCGATCAGCGCCAGCTCATGCTCGACCTGCTTTGTGGCGCGCTTCATCAAGGTTGCGTTGTTCTTGGCTCCATATCTTCGCGCGACTCCTTCGGTTACGCGCTTGGCAAGGAAGCTGTCCATTGTTTCGCCGTCGGGTACTGGATAACGCGGAAACTCGTAGCCCAGATCGCTGAGCTCAAAGGTAAGGCGCGAGGATAACTCCAATGTATTGGCAACGGCATACGGCATATCGCGAAAGAGAGCCTTCATGTGGCGCGCGGGTCTCAGATGGCGTTGGCTGTTGAGTGTGAGCAGACGACCGGCTCGATCGAGCTCCACATGATTGCGAATGCAGGTGAAGATATCCAGAATCTCGCGATCGTACTCCACGGCATAGCGTACGCCGTTGGTCGCCAGCAGTGGTAAACGGAGCGATTGTGCGATGCGTATTGAAGCCTGATTGCGCGCTTCTTCTTGGCGTTCGCGGTGCCGCTGCACTTCGACATACACATGGCTTTTGCCAAATATATCGATCAGTTGCTCGACGGTTGCGCGGCCCGCGCGTTCTCCTTCGCGTACCAGAGCAGAGGCCAATGGGCCTTCGTCGCCGCCGGTCAGGCATACGAGACCCTCGCTATATTGGCGTAGGTCTTCGAGCGTCGCTGAGCCCTCGGCTTTATTTTGCTCTCGCATCTTGAACTGAGTAACGAGCTGGCATAAGTTGCGGTAGCCGGTGCGCGATTCGCAGAGCAGGGCAATGCGCGCCGGTTCCGCATCGTGCCGATGCGGAAGCCATGACGGAGGCGTAAGGCGCTGGCCGAGACCGGCTACGGCGATCTCCGCGCCGATGTGCGCGCGGATGCTGTTTCTTTTGCCTGCGGTGTGAAAGCGGGCCGCGCCGTAGAGGCCGTTGCGATCGAGCAGCGCCATGGAAGGCATCTGCAACTCGGCGGCACGCTCCATCAGGGCTTCCGGTTGCGAAGCGGCTTCAAGAAAACTGAACGCGCTGGAAGCGTGTAGCTCCACATAGTCCTCAGTCATAGAGCGCGACCAGTTGCCAGATATGCTGGGCTAAGTCATGAACAAGACAGCAGCAGAGTTGCGTGCCCCGCTGCTCACCATCGCAGGCGCGCGCCACCAAATCCCATTGCCGGTTGCTCCAAAGGGTAGGATTCCACCAATCGCCGCTTGCTATCCACGGGCCATAGGCATGTTCTACCGCGTACCACTGCTGACGGAAGCAAAATTTCTCCGGCCTTTGACTATGCAGTGTTACGGCGACGGTTTCAACGGGGCGGAGTTGTCGCGCCGAGGCGTGTTGCGGGCTGCGTTTCGTTTTTGGCGGGGATTTCGACGCCGCAGGGAGGGCAAACGGCTCGACGCTGAAGCTATCGAAGGCAACACTGCGATGCGTATCTTTGAGACGCGCATGGCCAACGCGACCTTCGCCGACGATGGCGCGAATCCGAGCCAGCGTAACATCCAGGCGCATTGGCTCCGGCAGTTGCGGGGAGAAGAGGCCGAGTTGCATCTTGCCAGTTACGCCGTGTTCGGCTGAGAGTGTGAGCGCGAGAATAGCCGCCGGCGGAGGGTGCGCTTCGAGATCGAGATGGATGAGTTTGAGCCAGAGTTGCTTGCTGTTGGTGGGCAGTGCGGGCTTGACGGTGCGCGTGTGCAGCGCTCCGCCTTCGAGCGTGAGAGTTACGGACACAGAAGCAAGCGCGAGGATGCG
>Ga0116231_10011976_pt1 | contig 13023 bp, 5 predicted proteins | sample S1TSphgellanicum_2_FD_89695 | JGI IMG/M metagenome (GOLD analysis project Ga0116231, IMG submission 89695) | Host-associated microbial communities from peat moss isolated from Minnesota, USA - S1T2_Fd - Sphagnum magellanicum MG | ecosystem: Host-associated > Plants > Peat moss > Unclassified... | reverse complement strand
GAATTTGTGCCATTCGGATGTAGCCTCCGCGACCAGCCGCAGAGAATACTATATGGGGGAAGGTGGTGGCTTCCCCTGAGTCCGGGCCGTGGTGAGTCTTGTGTGTCCAAGTGCCCGTGGCAAGTCCCAACACCCAAAGGGGTCCCGGAATGTGATCTAACCACGTGGGTGGTTTGTTTTGATGCAGATTCATGCTTGATATACTAAACCTTCTTCCTAGTCTAATCCCGGGGCTCCCAACTCGACCTTCTACCCCTTTCTAGAGTTGGAAGCCGGGAGCGTGCTACCAAGTTCAACTTTTCGCAACTTAACTTTGTGAAACCCTCAAGTGGGTTTCACCCCGTGACTTGGGAGCGCGTCAACCAAGGCTTTGCTTATGGCATTAATGGGTAAAGTTGCCTTCAATATTGATGGTTTAATAATACATTTAGTATTGAACATACCTAACAATCCTTATCTAATTTACCAAACTTATCATCATATTCATTAAATAGGTTTACATGTCAATATGAATAATTATAATTTGTGATAGATGAAATATCACTTGTTGGTGTTAGAATGTTTAATGTTATAGATAATAAGTTAAGGTCCATAAAACAAATTATTTGGTGGTGTTGATGTTATCATGACAAGTGATTTTTATCAAGCACCCCTTATGAAAGATAATTGGATCTTTCAAAATATCAAAGATAATATTAATGCATTAACACCAAATTTTTGGCAAACATATGTTCAATGTTATGAACTAAATAAAGTTATGCAATAGTATGATATGGTTTTTATACAAACTTTGAACAAATTTCATACTATAATAAAAAATACAAAGGATATTGAATTTATAAATTGAATCTATAATTGACAACCACCCAACAATTTTACTATTCTGTATTTATTTTATACAAATAAATTTATGCAAAAACACAATGAAAATGTGTTCACTAACACATTAGGTCCCATGTTTACTTTCAAAGCAATGGACATCAACCATCAATCATGCCCGCCATCTTATAAACTTTCAAATTATCCAAGTAAAATTGCAAGTTTGTATTTTATAATTAATATAAAATATATATGTTGGTTGAATTATGTGTTGGTAATTATGCAACATTTGATGGTATTGTGAATGGAGCTAATGGCATGTTTGAAGCATGAACAACATATATGAAAAAATCATTATATGGATAATGTTTCAAAATTCTAAAATTGGAACACTAATAAGATAAAAATATAATCTTATCACAATAACAACATTGAATAAAAATGGACAGCAATTGAACCTATCATCAAAGATATAAGAATTGGTAAATCCCAATCATTTATCATAATGAAGATTCAATTTCCAATTCAACTTGCAACAATAAGAACCATTCATCGTTTTCAAGGATTATCACTAGATGAATTAGTCTTTGATCCCACTAATGTTAACAAACATGGGTTAACATATATAACATTATCCCTCATTAGAAAAAAAGAAAAATGATTTATGTTAGTTCATCTCCAACATGAAATTTTTTATGTGAATCCAAGAGTACATGTAAAAATGAATAGATTGTAAATATTTGCAACTTGAATACCATTAATTCTTCAATTAAAAACTTTGCATAATTTTCATGTAATTATACAAGCCTTGAATACAATATTTTTACGCCAACATTACAAAAACACCAATCATGATCATAACCTTCAAATGTCTTATATCTTATGTCTTATAAAAACAAGAATACATCATGCATCAATAAATGTGCACAAATTCAGAAATTCATCAAAATATTCATATATTTTAATCCATGATGGTCATGGGTTGATGATGATGCATGACATACACTTGCATTTAGGTTCTTTCAATACAATAGTACGTGATGATTCATAATATATAACAACTTTTAATATTAATACACAAAAAATAATACATACTATATGGGTGTATATAACTCATTCATGTTCAATTTTTACATTCCAAAACAATCTTCAAACTATAATTCAACAATCGCTTGAACATTATCCAATCATCATTATGGGAGATTTTAATGTTGACATTCAAAAAGACAATAACCAAGCAAAAAATAACAATAACTATCATATTTCATGAATAAATTGTAATTAAAATCACAATTTAATGAAAAACCACAAAAACCAAATTTCAATTAGACCACATATGGGCAAATGTCCTTGGAAGTGAATGTAAAAATATAGTGTAATAGAAGCATATTGGTTAGATTTTCACAAATCAATTTATATTGCATTCAAATTACCAAGCACACTTCCATTGTATAACAAAAAACCATTAATGTCTCCATTTATTTCATTAGGAGAAAAACCAAGGTTTTCAACTATGGTTTCAATTACGTTTCAACTACATTTTGAAGTTGAAAACGTCACTTCCAATTGCAAATTTTTTTTCAACTCAAAATGATGTTTTCAATTACCTATCAAAATAATTAACAATGTTGAATCGAACCCACAACACAATTGAAGCCACTTACACATGTTAATTTTTCAACCAACATTGAAGCGATAAGATTTTAGTTGAAAGCAACAAACCATTTTAGTTGATGGAACATTTTTAACTTATGGATGAAGCTCATCCACCTTCATTTAGATTTCAAAGTTGAACTTTCAACTATTTTTCAACTTCAAGAATTGTCATCTTGGGTAACCTCCCATTGGACGAATTTCATCCACTAATAAACCATGACATCATCAAATAATGAATTGAAATTTCAACTACATTTCAACTAGGTCATCAAATTGTAATGTTACAACTAGACCAATCAAAGAGTCTAATTAATAGTTTGTTGCCACATGACCTTACTCAAAGTTATGTCTAGGCAAAAAATCGAAGCAATAGTTGTTGACACATGTTTGTCCAAAAATTATGTGTAGGCTTAGGTTTAGGTATGTAGGTCCACCTAAAAATAAGTAGATAAATATCTACCTACTAAGCCTACCTATTTATATAAACCTCCCTAACCTAAACCTAAGTAGGTAGGTAGGTAAATACGCATAAATAAATAAGTAGGCTATAGTGTTACTTACGCTTAAGGTACATAAGTAGGTTTTAGATAAAAAAAAATTTCAACATGTGGCCTTTAAGGTCAAACCTTTCTTTTTAGTTTGTATTAAGTGCCAACTTTACCTTTTGAAAACACTTGGTGCACCAACTTCATTATGTAGTTTACAAACTTGAAAGTTATGACAAACAATATGGGATAAAAATTATAGTTGCACTCTAATTGATATTTTGTTTCAAATGTTTTGAGGAATTTTTTTTTAAAACCCTCTCTAGTTTGAAACCCCATTTTTTTTTCATTTTAGGTCCATTTTGAGTGATTTAAAAAGTTATGGGTGCACCAATTAATGATTTACAATATATTTTTGATCTTCAAATGCAACAAAACAATGAGAAAATAGTTTAATCTCAACATTTCAAATTGTGATATTTTGTTTCAAATGTTTTGAAAAAAAAACTTTAAACCTTTCTAGTTTGAAACCCAATATCTTTTTCTTTTTAGGTCCATTTTGAGTGATTTAAAAAACTATTGGTGCATCAATTGGTGATCTACAACATCTTTTGGATATTCAAATGCAACAAAACAATGAAAAAATAGTTTAATTTCAAAATTCAAAACTATGATATTTTGTTTGAAATGTTTTGAAAAAAAACTTTAAACTTCTACGGTTTGAAACCCTTTTTTTTTTTCATTTTAAGTTCGTTTTGAGTGATTTAAAAAACCATGGGTGCACCAACTAGTGATTTATAATACCTCTTTGAACTTCAAATGTAGCAAAACAATTAGAAAAAGTTTAATCTCAAAATCCAAAACTATGATATTTTGTTTGAAATGTTTTTAAAAAAAAACTTTAAACCCTTATAGTTTCAAACTTCATATTTTTTTCATTTCAAGTTTGTTTTGAGTGATTTAAAAAGCTATGAGTATGCTAACTAGTAATCTACAAAAATTCTTTCAAATCTAAATGCAACAAAACAATGACAAAACAATTTAATCTCAAAATTCAAAATTATTTTAATAAATCTATCACCAAAAATGAACCCCCTTGCACAAAACAACCCATATTCTCTTCATTTTTGACCAAATTGAATATTTTTTATAGCATTGAAAATGTTAAATGGAAAGCTACGAAATTTATTTTAATAACAAAAAAAAACAATTTGTAAAAAGTCGATTTCCTTTGAAATCTTAAATGTATGGTGGTAGGCCTATTTACCTTAATTGAAATTAAGTTGTAATTTTGGATTTTGAGATTAAATTATTTTGTTGCATTTGGATTTGAAATAAGTATTGGAAATATCTAGTTAATACACCCATAGGTTTTTAGATCACTCAAAAGAGATTAAAAATGAAAAAGATATGGGATTTGAAACTAGAGAAGGTTTTAAGTTTTTTTTTTCAAAACATTTGAAACAAAATATCAATTAAATTGCAATTATAATTTTTATTACGTGCTGTTTAAGCTTGGTTAAACTATAGTTAACCATTTGAGGTTAATTAAGTGTTGAATATCAATTAGAATGCAACTATAATGCACGATAGGTCTAATTGTAATTTTTAAAGAACTTTTGAAACAAAATATCATAGTTTTGAATGTTGAGATAATTTTGTTGTTGTTGTTTTGTTGCATTTGGAGGACAAAAAGGTCTTATATATAGGTTTTTAGATCACTTAAAATGGACTAAAAATGAAAAAGATATGGGGTTTGAAATAAAAAGGGTTAAAGTTTTTTCTTAGAAAAAATTAAAACAAAATATCACAAATGTTCTCTTCCTCCTCTTCATGTTTTATTCCTTGTTCATTTGTTTTTTGTGTTTAGAGAAAATTTGTAATCCTTCAATTTGCACTTCTAATGACATAAAAATTGTTATTGATTTGGTTAAAGAATGAAGAAAATATTAAAATTTGCAATGATTTTCAAACTTGTGTTTAATGTTGGGTGGTTCCAAGCACTTAATATCCAATTACTAATTAAACTAAATCAATGACTACCTATAATAATTAAGTAGTTTAATCTACCTACTAATTATTATAGATAATATTAACTAATAATGAATAATTTTCATAATATTCTAATGAAAGTAATACAAATAATAGAACTTTAATAATATTAAATGTTTAAAAATTGCATTAACCATAAAGATTGGTACAAATACATACATTAATCTAATAAAATTATTATTCTCAAATGTTAAATTGTAATTAGTTCTAAGCTAGGCTAGTTATATTTAAATATTTTAAATAATTAATAATATTATAATATGATCATAATTTAGGCAAATAACTAAATAGTTAATTCTTATTAATTCATTTAACATTCATGGTCCCTAAACTTAGTTAAACTAGGGCTAATCATCTAAGGTTCATTAAATGTCTAAGACGACACTTAACGTACATTTAAAGTTAAGCCATGAGCACCTAGACTAAACCTAACTAGACCACATGCTTAAACCTTTGGTGCATGCCATGTGTGCAAATACCTAGTATTTCAAAATAATATTAATATTAAATAATTAATTAATTAACTCAAAAATCAAATTAATTAGTAAAATTTTTAATGTATTTAATTATTTGGCAATTATTTATAAACTAATATAATTCTCTATTTATTAAAAATTAAATAAAACTAATATTTTATACTTTTAATAAACCTTTTAAAATTCTAGTGATCAACTAATTAAATAAAAAATAATTCGGTTTTAAATTAATTATCTAACAAAATAAATTATTAACTAGTTGGTAATTCTTGAATATTAACTATAAATTATTAACTTTCTAACGTATTAAGTTAATTTATAGATACTAAATTAGTTTTAATTAATCATTAATATTTAATAAATAATTTAACTCATGAATAATTAATTAATCTAATAATTAAGTATTAAACAATTAATATTTATTAATTATTAACCATAATTATATAATTGGGGTGATCCAACTTATAAACAAGATGAGGCCGAATTTTTAATGGCTAGCTTTTAACATATGTTGGTGAATGGCAATGAACCATTTGTCTTCCCATCACAAATCTAACAAGTTTTCTATTCCGATGATTTTTCCAACCTATGGTGGAAGGTTATATTACATAAAGAGCCACGAAGCAAGTGATGTTCCTAAACACCTATGGGGAGTACATTAGCACAAATGAGTATGGAAGTGTGTTAGATGCATGAAGGGTGATGCCAAATGCACCAACCACTCTAAGTAATGTTGGTGCAATACTCCTCTCTAGGGAAAAGTTGTTATTATTCAATGAATCAAGGCAATTTAGCCTTGAAAGACAATCCCAAGGAAGAAATTAAAGGACGTAAACATTTGTTTCAATAAGTAAGGACATGTCAACTTAATGTTCCACACTTTTTAACCATTCCAATACCATGCCCAATGACTTTAGACGAAGATGTTTATGTTCTCCCACTTTTGATGTTCTATCACATTTGGACACCATGAAACATAAATTTTTTCAACAAACTTAGGGTTTCTAGTGGCAAGGTGCAATGCAATGAAAGTTATTAACTTCAAGATTAAAAGGTCTTGAAATTACCAAAGTTGGAAACTAATCACAACAAAGTTGACCAAAAATGACAATTAAGTTAAACTTAAAATCAAAGCAAAGTTGAACTATAGTGGAAAACACAAACATTATTTCATCCATTGAATTTGCCAACATTCATCCATCCATAAACAAGGCTAACCAAGATAGTGAAACGATCAACATGATAGAGCTTGACAATATGTCCACTTTTGATAAAACATCATAAGGTTATATATTTCTTCAAATTAAATGTGCAATTTTGAAAATATTAAAAGCTAATATGCATTATGTGTAATTCATCTGATTGGTATCACCAATCTCCTTTCCATTTAATATGCAAATTGGGTGCATTTTTTGTGGGTTCAAATCCAAATTAAGTTTTATTCTTTTTGCAATTTAGAAATATATTTTCTTGCAAATATACCAAATACATGTACCATATATATTTTAATATAAATATGCACAAATATGGTAAGTCATTATTTAAGGTTAAGTCTATGACTTCAATATTTGAAAATTTTAATATAAATTACATCGAAGTGTAAATATAAATTACATATTTGTAATTGGGTACAAATGTGTGCATCTTGAGATTTAATTTTTAAAAAAACAGTTATCCAATTCAAAGTCATTACCTGACAATCAAATATATTACCAAATGGCATACATGTTGAATGACAATATTAAAATTTTCCTAATTACAACAAAAAAATGATACATTCAATGCTCATTAAATGACTTGCCTAAGTTCATATTAACTCAAACAATATATGTTTATTATATAGAAGTATGGTGTGTCTCCAATTACCACAAGTGCAATTTACATTATTTTTGATTTTCTAAATATCTTTCCACTAAGTTCACATCAAGTTCTTTCATGTTATGTGTTCACACCAAGTTCCCAACATATTATGTACACCTAGTATTTATAAAATCCAAATATGTTCTCAAGATTCAAATGTCCCAAGATGTTCCAAATAGTAAAACAATTCATCCCTTGACTTCTGCCCTATAATTTAATTTGTACAAGTGTGATAAATGGTCATTTATTATTAGTTATAATAAAGGATACATTCATCTCACCTATTACATAAGATAAATAATCACTTTTGCAAATCCAAAAAGAAGTTTAAAAAATTGCACTATAAAAATAATGTATGAAAACAAATTGATACGATCAAATCTCAATGTAATAAACTCAAAGTGAATTGTAATATTTTAAAACCTTGCACACGAAATTTATAAAATATGATAATTGAATTTATCTTTTGAAAAATGATGAAAATTAATGACCACAATAAAAGGTTATATAATTTCTAATAATTTCACATATTTAAAAAAGTTAACTAATAATTGATAGAATGATGAGCTAATATTTTATGTTGGTTTAATAGTCTTGAATATGCATAATTTCAATAAAAATATAAAATAATGGAATGATTGTTTTACTATGGACATGAATTTTAAACATTTTCAAATGTGAAGTAAAGAATCTGAAAATAAAGTTTTCAAAAATGTCACAACATTGAATTTTTTTTATAAAATCAAAATAGTCTTACAAAATTGAACCTGCAAGTGAAACACAAACATCAATAGTAAAATAAAATATTTGAGTGTAATTTTCAAATAATTTCACATGTTAAAAAAAATTGATAATTACTAGAAGAATGTTAATGTTATATTTTGGTTTAATAATCATGATATGTGTATATTTCAATAAAAATATAAAACAATTGAATGAAAAATTTAAAATAAAATTTAAATAATTTCAAATGTGAAATAAAGAATTTAGAATTAAAGAATTTTTAAAAATTCTATGATTTTCAAAGGATTATATATCACACCAAAAAAACATGAAAGGAATTAATCATATTGAATGATTACATGCAAAACATATATTTTGGCTTTGATGAAATTTAAATTTTTTTTGGGAAAAGGTATGATGGTATATGTAATATTTCATAAAGTTTTATTAAATGTAAAATTTTAGTAAATAGTTTTAATTCACCAAAAATGAATTAAAATATTTTTTCCAAGTAATTTTATAGCCTATATTTATCCATACCATTTAAAAACCACTTATATGAATCTGGACATTTTAATGATTATGGATTATGATTATTATTCATAAAATATAAATATACCCAATTGCAAAACACTTTTAGTTTTGGTTTATTTGTTTACTTGTTTTGAATAGTTTTAGGACTATAATTTAACATGTTATTTGCATTGTGCAGTTGGTGGTATGATCATATCTAATGTGATCCAAGTCATTTTCATAAATCAAAAATGAAATTAAAAGAGAAATGAAGACATCAATGACAAAATTATATAAGTAAATGACAAAAGGTTTTCAAACCTTTTGATAGGTCACAGATTGAAGTTGGAACATCACATTCAAATTGGAATAAATGTACATCTTCATTCATGAAGAACATGAGATGTTTTGGATTTTGTGGATTCACAAAATTGCACCTTTAAGGAACACATTTTAGTGTCATTCCGAATACATTTAAATTTGTTGTTCAATGGTGCAACATTGTATGGTTGTTCAAATATTATTATGTCTACATACACAACCATTGGTGATGGTTTACATGTGTATGTATGCAATGCATGTTTTAAATTCTATGAATAACCAAAATGGATAAAACATGTTGTATTTCAAAGCATGGATTATATGAAACAAATTCTTGCTAATAATTCGTTGCATCTTCAACTTTTTTCACTTATTGATATATCAATGAAAATTGAACAACGAAATTACAGATTCATGCATGGCCAAATACACCCATCTAGGTTACTTGACAATCCTTTACTCTATTAGAATTCCAAGTTTCAACCAACTAATACATCAAAAGATGTTAATTTGGCGCTTAAAGATTTCTTGCACCAAAATTTGTCTTCAAATCCACTTATACAAAAATACATCATCAACATTGAGAAACCAAATCCAATTCATGGATTATGTGTTTTATTTTTTTCTTCTATTGTAGAATAAATATTTGCAAAAATTGGTATTGGTGAAAGGCCGTGGATGTGGAACCTTTCATTCAAAATTTGTCATTTTTTTTTGACATGCGTCTCGAGATTCCTCACAATTTTGATGATGCTTTTGAAATTGGAGAATTAACTATTTGCAACAATGATAACCCTTTCAAGAATAAAAGGTTATTGGTTCAAGAAGATGGCATGTGCACCAATCCAACATTGAATATGTCATTTGAATGACATTATTCCCTTTCCTATTTCCTCATGGATGTGGGGCATATGATGGAATTGGTGGTTTATTACATTATTTAAAATAGAGAATATTTACATTATTTTATGTTTTTACATTATATCCACCATACTTATTCTTGATGTACCAAGTGTGACAAGCAATTCAACTATTGAATGCTACAAAACATTTATGTTTATAGAGGGATGTACAAAGATTAAAATGCCAACATCCTCAATGGTTAGAAATTGATATTTTCATGATATCATGAAGTTCAAGTTACCACCCTCCATTCCATTAATGCCACAATGGCACCATACCAAATTCAAAGAATTATTGGTGATGGTGGAGAACTTTGGAATGCCTCAATTTTTCCTCACTTTGACTTCTAATGAAACGTCAAATTTGAGATGGAAAGAAATTGAAGACATTAAAAATCTTGCTATATTTTTCATTTTCTTGGAAGGATTACCCAGTTGAATGTGTAGCATTATTTTATGTAAGGTTACAAGCCTTCATGTCGACCTATGTTCTAGGTGGTGAAAACATTCTTGGCATTGTCGAACATCATGTAACATGAAATTGGAGTTGCAACATTGAGGTGGGTGAAATCATAATTAATAACATAAAAAATATATTAAACAATTTCATTTTGATGTAATCATTTATTAAACATATAAATCCAATAACATAGAACTTGAAACCTTGTCAAATCTTATTGTCAAAACACACTTACATGCATTGAATTTATAATAAATTTAATATTGTATAACTTGTTGGAAAACTTTAGTATAATAATAATCAACCATAAGTCGAATAATATAATCATATTGTTCATTGAAATAATTATGCTTTAAATTTTTATTATATAAATGTTCATTTTATGGTACATTCCATTTATGCTAATAATAATAATAAAAATTCTAAATTCATGTCATGGTTTTTGGCTTGTTTGAACTATTTGTGAACTAAGTGGCAATACTACACCCACGTTATGAAGATTGAAATGTAGTGCTTTATCATTGTACTACATTGATATTGGGGGGTGCACACATGAACATTCAATGAATCACATCTTCATCTTGGTCATATTATTTTTTGAAATATATTATGAAATGTGAACCACAAGGCACTATCAAAATTGGATGATGTTAGTGCAAAAAGTTTGGGATTGGTTGATGCAACCCATTTGCAACTTCAATTGATTTTAGTAATAATAACATCGAAACCAGTATTTTTAGCTGAAGCGGCCTGATCATGTTTACAAATCCCAATCATATCAAAAAGTGTTAATGTGAAGTATGTTGATTCAAAATCGCCAAACTTGCGTACAAAGATGGTGACTAAATCCAAGATACTTGGATTTCATCCCATTGATATATATTGTGCATGACCTTCTGACATGGCCCGATACACATTTACAAAGTATTATAAACAATTTTCTCCGTAACAATAAGAATTGAAAAAAAATTTATGTTTGGGCAAAGACAAATTAAGATTTTTTAAATATAAAAGTGAATACTTGGTGCGGTTCAAAGATTCCAATCTTGGCAAACATGTTGAACCATTTTTTTTCAACATGTATTATTAAACCATGTTTTTTTTTCACAAAATGCGAATTGATATCTCCCACAAATCCATCAGGATCATATTATCATGAATGTTTTGTTTGTGGTATTGTGAATACTCTTAATTGTTTGCAAAAACTCGTATTTGAATATGGGAAGATAAACTTATATGATGATGAGAAGCAAAACCAAATATACAACAAGCTTTTGGAGAAACATCCTTTTTGAAATTCACAAAATTTACCAATCAATATTGATATTGATGTTACATGTGTTGGATCTCAAATTGGTCTAGTTGATCCAAATTATTGGATACATGATGTTGGTCATTATTTGGAAAATGCATATATTCAATATCATTTATTTTAAAACAAATGGTTTACATGTCATTTCAGGTACATAACTTATTTGATTTTTGTGAATATTAAATATAATTTCATTTCAAATATTAAAATAACTACCATCTAGAAGTTATGTATATTTCTATTACATGTATGAAAGTTATAATATGGTTTCAATTTTTGTACTTATTATAAAACATAAATTTTGCAAAATATCTTACATTTTCACTAAATCATATAGTTAATTTTTTTTATAGCTATGCATATTCATTATTTGTGAACATGTTTTATGTCAAGAACTTAGTAGTGGAAAGCCATTTTCATTCAATATTTAATCGAATATTATATGTTATTGAAGAAGAAGGTTATATCTTTACTACAACAGCATGATGTGCAACATCAAGGTTTAGTTCAAAAGCTTCAACTATCCACATCATGTTTCATATACAATGCAAATGATATGTCTACCCATTAAAAGAATTAAACGTTGAATTTCAAATTTTCAAAGAAGCTAACATCATCATTATTGATAAAATGTCAATGATGACAAGTACATTGTTACAAAACATTGAAACTAGATTACACCAAGTTGAGAATGATACAAATGAACCATATCATTTTAAATTAGTGATTTTGGTGGGCAATCATGCATAACTTCCAACAATATGTCATTGCCATCTATTAAACACAAAAAAATATCATCAAAAACATTATATTTATAATGCAATTGATTGGAATTTTGCAACATACCATAGTTTGAAATTTTCAATTAGACATGCTGAAATCCAAAATATTGTTATTTGTTGAACATAATTCATTGCTGAGCACCAACGGAAGAATACACTTCATCAATTTTGAACATTTGCTACATTGATGAAGAACTAGTAGAATAATATATTGATGACAAAACAACAATACTTTGCACACATCAGAAGGACATTGATTATTACAACAATTAATTTTTTCATATGAAATTTTTAGTTGACCAAATTTATACTTTTCAATTGGAGACAAATGCAAGGAATGTTGAACACATTCAATCTTAGGTCAACAATAAAAGATTCAGTCACATGCAACATGTTGCATTGGGAGCATTAGTTATGTTAATTGAAAACATTGATTTAAAAGTTGGTGTTGCAAATTGAACTGCTAAAATCATAACAAAGTTGGAGTTTAATTTAGAAAATAATGTTTGTAGCATTTCCATTGCACTCAATCCATTAGGATATGTGCAAATAGTTCGGAAAAAATCAATTCAAAACAAATATGATTCTCAAGGACATTTTTACAAAACATTGAAACTAGATTACACCAAGTTGAGAATGATACAAATGAACCATATCATTTT
>Ga0116231_10011974_pt1 | contig 13024 bp, 7 predicted proteins | sample S1TSphgellanicum_2_FD_89695 | JGI IMG/M metagenome (GOLD analysis project Ga0116231, IMG submission 89695) | Host-associated microbial communities from peat moss isolated from Minnesota, USA - S1T2_Fd - Sphagnum magellanicum MG | ecosystem: Host-associated > Plants > Peat moss > Unclassified... | reverse complement strand
TCAAACCCAGCATTAAATTGCCATTTCAAGGCAAGTTTGGAAATAGTTGATGAGTTTATATTCTTTGAATAAGCATGCCTGGTGTTGAAAAGTCCCCCCCCTTGATTTGGCCACTGGAAACAAAGTTTTTGGGTCAGTTAATCCTTTTTAAGAACAATCAATTCCTAACTACCATCAAACAGAAAGCAAACAAATCACCCCAAACCATCCCCCCCTTTTTGTTTTTTTTAAAGAAATGTGAATTTGCTAAAACAAAAATTGATTTTTAGATTACTAAATTATATGCACAATCTTTGTAAAAAAATGCAATAGTTGTTGTGTTACTATGCTTAATCATGCTAGACATTACAATGTGAAATTTTGAAAATAAGATTTTGATGCTAAAAGACATGTCATCACATTATAAGGCACATGAGTAACAATGCTTGAAACCAAGCTATCGTGAAGTGCATCATGGTTGCACATAGTCTATTGGTCAAAATGTAATGACATGTACCTGGCCTTCAGCATCACATGAAGTGAAATTTGAAATATTGTGACATGAAACTGAACACCAAATAGTCATGAAACATATGATCATGACAACTAAATGAGTTGTCTTTTTCATCCATGAAACTTGCCACTTATGCAAAAAAACAATTGCCTGTTTTGAAAACATTTGTTCTCGATGATCAGCACGAGCAAGAATATGTATAGCATATGAAATTGGATCCAAATGCAAACGTTGTACCCACCACACTCAGAGAAGAAGATGATGAACAATGCTGAACCTGAGATCAATTGACATGTCTTTTAAAACTTGTTCAAACTTCATTGCGTATTGCATACTTCAAAGAAAGATGTTATGTGTGTCGTTTCATGCCAACCGATGTGGAGATTGTTCTTGAAGCTAAAGCGGAATAGTTCCTCCGCTTTTGGAGGGAACTTTTCAGAAAATACAATCGCCAAATTTGAAAATTTTGAACTAGCTCAGTACACAATCAGCAATTTACTGAGCGTATCCTGGGCTAATACTTGAGCTGAGCAAATATTTGCTAGTACTTGTTGATCATATACTTGCGGTGAGCATATATTGAGCTATGTTGCAGCATATCCAGGGGTGCTTTGTATGTGACCTTGCAAAAATATTTCTCACATCCAAGTTTAGTTATTCCAACCTCACTCATAAAACTAAAACTCGGACTGCAAATAGGTGGGAGACTTCTCGCATCAGACCACCTGAACCAATCTATCTATGAAGGTAGTTTGTTTGTTTTTTAGTTATGAGATCCACCGAACCGGAATGCTTCAGATCGTGTTCTTGGTGTCTTTGGAAAGCGCTGGACTAGGAGGGTGGTCTGATGCGAGAAGTTCCATGGCGTTTGGACTTGGGGTGCAAAAGTTCTTGAATATTGAATGATTTCTTCACTGAAAATTAAATTAAATCGTACCAGAAAGTTTCGAAAAGAATTGGAATGTACATTTGGTGTTGTTGGAAAGATCTTGATGAGTAGGATTTAATGAAATTTATTTGATAAGATCTGGATTCAGAATGTCAAGATATTGATTTAAAAATGATTTCTGCCGCTGAAAATTCAAATAAATTCCAAATAACCAGGTTCTGGAAGGAAAAATCAGTTGAGGAAGTGGTAACACTTGGGCCAACGGCACAGGCCACACTAGTCATATGATTTGGCAATCAGAAACAGGGATCAAGAGGCAGATCATATTTACTACAATCTTCTGACCACAGTGAAGCAACACCCACTAGTGCACCATGAAGGATGGATGATAAATGGTCTGAGAACAGTTTTCTGTTGTGTTTCAGTTCATTAGCTAAACGTGGTGGTTAGCTCAGTTCCTTTTTTTTACTACCTACCTACTAACAACCCACAAGCTGGTTGTTAGTAGGTAGGTAATAAAAACAGCCATTACATATGTAGAAACCATATACTTACCTAGTAGTTACCTATTTTCCTACCTACCTATGTATGAGACCTATTTCCAACAGAATTGGTAACCAAGGTGAAACAAAATATTAACTCAGTTGAGGTTCATCCACGACTGAGTAATAACAGGCATCCAGTGGATGGTGCACTGGTGGGTGCTGGTTCACTGTGGCCGGGCTGCAGAGTTTGAACATGTTACTCATGGCTCATCATGTGCAACTCTTGCCATAAACCCAAACATTTCCAGGTTAGTGCTCTAACATAAGCTGGATTTATATCTGAAAAACGACATTTGAAACAATTTAAAGATTAGTTCCTGACTAAGCATGTGTACTTTTTGCGTTGAAGATGCTGCTCTTAACTCAATATTCTTGTCACTTTTTTCATTACTCTTGTTTAGTGATTCTCACAACTGAGGTTATAACTTTACAAAGAATATGATTGAATGGGATATGCAACATCACCAATGGCATAAAGACACATATACATACCTTTAACATTATATTAAACTTCTACAAAATTTCTATAGCCTAATTGAAATGCAAAATAAAAAACTTGACATCTTCTAACTCCTCTTGACTAATTAATCCAAATGTTTCAAAAAATTTGGTCATCATAAACAATTTGCACTATTTATTATAAAAACATTTCCTACCATAGAAAATTGTAGTATAAGACATAAGCTACTTGTTAGACTATTTCAAATTTAAAAGAATGTGTACCATTAATTACATAACAAATTTGTTGTAATCACATATGTAATTTTTAAACTATGAATCATTAAAATTTTTATCAAAATTTTTAATGATTCGTAAAGCAATAAAATCTTGATAGATATTCAAATGTAAAATGTCATATAATTTTCTATCTAATTAACATTGCAAATATATAATGCCAAACATCACCTTTAATAACATCATAACATATTTTTTTATCCAAGTCTCAACCCATGATATCCCTTTTTTTATAAATTGTGTCTTTTTCAAGCAAGCAACATAAATTAGTATGAAATCGTGCAATGTAGGTTTTTGTACATACATTATTAATTGGGGGCAAGGGGGAGGGGAAGACTACTAACAAATAGCACTAATAGACTAATAAATATGAAGATGATGTCACTTCGCATGGTTAGATTTCTTACACGCTTCAATTTCTTTCCAATATTGTAAGAAACATTGCAATCGAGTTTTGGACTCAAAATTCAAAAGATCCAAAGTTGGTGGAATTCACTTTATTCACTTTCCCAAATGGGAGACTTGAATTGTTCACCATATGGTCCCTTGGCATTGAAGGAGGTCATGTTATTAATTCTCTGCGTCACATACTACCAAGTAGCACCCAAAGAATAACACTGAAATTCGCTTTAATCACTTTGCCAAACGTGAGACATGAATTGTCTTGGACTCAAAGTTCAAAAAGATCTAAAGTTGGTGAAATTCACTTTAATCACTTCAAGTAAGAGACATGAATTGTTCACCATAAGATCCCTTCGCATTGAAGGAGGTCATGTCATTAATAGTTCATGAGACATATACCAACAAGTAGTACTAAAAGAATGACAAATATGAAGACAATGTCATTTAGTGCAGTTAACTTTTTTCTCACACTTCATTTTTTTTCAGTATTTTAAGAAACAATGTAGTTTTGGACTTAAAACTCAAATGACCCAAAATTGGTGAAATTCACTTTAATCACTATGCCAAATGAGTGACATGAATTGCTCATCACAAGCTCCCTTGGTAGTGAAGGAGCTCATGTCATTAATAGTTTGTGGGACACTAATTGACCCTTGCCCAATGCCTACTAGTGATTTTGCATAGAGTAATGCCCAAGGAGTAGGGCGTTCCCCAAATAAGCATCTTCTCCAGATGAAGGGGCATCTGGGTGGAGGGGCACTTATTTCAGATCACCCCACTACCCGGGAATTACTTTGCATAAATTATCAGCACAAAATTTTATTCCACTTTTCCAGTGATACCGTAGTACCTTGGCCAATTCAACACTAATTATATTATGTTGAGAAAATTTGAAATTTTATTTTTTTCCAAATCAAAAAATATTGTGAAGGATAGTAGTGAATATTTAGGAATAATTTGTTGAAATGAATTTTTCAAAATTAATTAATTATTCAATGGACATGTGTTCAAATGGCCAAGGTACTATGGTAATGGTAAAATAATAATAAGAAAGGAGGTAGTGCATTTTCTTTTTCAAAATGACAAACCTATTGCAAAGGACAGATTTCTCCTTCATAATGGGCCCTCCAACTACACTACAAAAATTAAGTGGAAGCTTCACATGAATACACAGATCATGCTGATGAAAGAAGGCCAAATATATGACATAATTGCAAGGTGTTGGGACACTCGAAAGGTAGAGGGCCCGGGCTCAAGAGGGCAAGCCACAAACATAGTTTGGGAGGATGTTAAAGCAGCAATGGGTCCTTACGTTTTTTCCTTTGGCTGCATTTGGCATTTCGCCCCAATCCATCATGGATGATGCCAAGACATAAGTTTTGGATCCTGTTATGCATGTCTTATTATACGCTTTGTCCATTACATGGCCAAAGCGTATAGTAAGACATAAAATTTGTGTCGGGCAGCTACAAGATGTGTCTGGTCATCACCAGACAAATCTTGGTTCCGCAATTGGGCAGTCAGGGAAATAGGGCAATAGTACTTTGGTAATAATCTCTGTAACAAGGACCCATTGCTCCATAGTTCCCGTGATTACATATATTAAAGGATGTTGTGATGTGAAGCATCGTTTTATCCATCTGTCCCATCATCTATCCAGATGGATGCAACTATGTCATCCCCACTATTTAAAATAGAAGCATAGGGGCTTTCAAGTGACACACCATTTTAGCTTACTTATGCGACAATTCAACTTTAGGCAAAGTACTTGAGATAAAATCAGAAGAGAAAATCACCAAAAGAGAAAGGCTAGTGTGTTCAAATGTAAGTTAACTCCAATTTTAGAAAGTATCTTCTTAGCAAGTCAACTAGAGCTCATGCAAACCAGCCTAGACAGAAGAGCACCACCTCCTGAGCAAAAAACCCCTCCTTCAACCCCTCCTTCAACTTGGAATAAAAATGTTGTGCCCTCCCCAGTCCATGCTAAGCCTTCTCATTGGCTGCATGATTTTATTTTTTCTAAAATTCTTGATCACCATTTTCAACCTGGGCTAATAATAATATCCCTTCCTAAGAGCATGGGTATCCATACTATTGCAATTCATATTTAAATTCATATTTATTAGGCTAAATCAGCTGGTGACCGAACACTTAAGCTCTCAGGGCAGGCCAGATCCAAGGGGGAGGGCTCCATTGTTTCTGGTGCTCAAACAAAACTTGAACCCCTTCTATTGGTGCATCTGGTTACATGTATAGTAAAGGACATCGTGAAGCATCATTTCATCCATTTGTCTCATCATTCATCCATCCATTCGTCCGATCATCCATCCATCCCATCATGGTCTGTTTACTCCGATGGGGTGGAGAAAGAGTGAAATACAGACGCGATGCGGCGGGCAAATGTACCGTCAAATACACACACACCTGTGCATTAGGCACGGGGTTGAAACTAGTATCTATTAAATGCGCTGGCCCCAATAGCCATGGGCCATGGCAGCTGCTGCCCCTGCACCAATAGCCATGGCTTCCTTCCATGGGACTTGATATATTTATTGTTGGATTAAATGCAGAGTGACCTGGTGTCACCTGCCATGAACCCTCCCACGCAACCGCCATGAAATCCACAAGTCGTGCTCGTAAAATAAGGTGAAAAGTAAAAGGACCAGTATATCTAAAATTGAGTGGGCGCATGAAAAGGAAAAGGCATTGGAAAGCGGGAATTGCTGACCAGGCTTTCTGAACCGTGCACGGGCTGACGTGCCCTTGACGTGGGGACGGAAGCCCGAGCCGTGCCGACCAGGTTGTATCCGCTGAGTCGCCACGTATGCCTCAGCAACGAAACCTTCTTGGCTGCCACATATTTAAAAATAGATCTGTTCCCACGGTCGACTGCACTCAGTCTTATTAGGCACGCCCGGTTAATTATTGCTTCATGCAATCAAATTTAATTACCAGCCCTTCCCCCTACGTCCTGCACAGGGCACTATGGCACCATCAATATATTGATCTGCATTTAACAGTAGTGGTGCCCCCTGAGGTGGGATTGGGACACTAGCAGCTTTTTTTCGTTCATTTTCGGCTTGTGTTGTAGGTGGCAAAAAAAGATGAGTCATTGGTTACATAGGTGGTGAAAACAGAAGCTTGATGATAAAAAAAAAGTGGCTACAGCCATTGTATTCAAATTGCCCGTAGGCGATTTTGGAAATAAGTACAAAGCTCATCCTAGCACTCACTCATTCTACATTATCTAAATCTTATGGCTAATGAAACTCCAACCTTGTTGGTTTCTGGCTATAGATATTGATCTTGTCCTAAAAATTTGACTAGACCATGACTTTGTGAAGTGCTATTCAAATTTGACTTCAAAAAAATTGGTAACATCTAAAACTTACTACAATCATGGAAACCAAGGACAAAATCTACATAAATAATTTGTACTAGCCTCTACCATTTGTTGTCTGAACATTGGTCCACATTTCAAAGGTAGTTGCATATGGAAAGTTGTCAAGTGTGAAGAACCTTTGTGCATACATAGCAACAACTAATTGCAAATATGAACTTTGTCCTTCAGAAAAGAAACTGAATTGAAACACCATTCATCTTCAATAGATCCAAGAATGTGAGTCATGGCAATTTCTGCTAGCTTCAGACATTCTAGAAACGTAGGAGACGGGAGTTGAAAAGTGTTAATGACACGCCACAAACGGGTGAGGGGATTAACAACCATGGGATGTGCCTTGTTAGTTGTTAACGCCATCATTTTTGTTGTTGCTTGAGCAACACTAGATTTCATGGGAAGCTTGAAAAATCCTTGTTGCGCATCTAGGTCCCAAGCTAAAAGAATAACAAGCACCATTGGAGCCGATTTGCCATCTATTGTCACTCCATATGGACATGGGGTGCAATAGAAGGCTTTCAAAACCTCCAAGTGTTGAGGAAAAGTATTGTTTACATTTGCTTGCAACTAATATTGAGGATAAACAATTCTTATGGCATCTAATATTGATGCTCGGAAACATGAGATCTAACTCCTCAATGAAGCCTGAAGTAACTTCTACCATTTCTAGTTTCAACCCATCACAAAACCTTTAACATTTTTGCATCAATTAGAAAAAAAAAAAGGAGATCCCAATATTATCTTTTGAATGTGAATAAGTACAATTTCAACCAACCAATTCCAATATAAAAAAACATGGGAGAAGTAGAAGATTACGTTTGCATTTTGCTTTGACCAACTACATTACATGTGCAAATCGAGCTTGTGTCACAAGAAGCATTCTAGTTGTTCTTGAACAAATGGCACTAGAATGTGCACAAATTCTTTTGCCATTCAACACAAATGTTAAGTGTTAAATAGAATCCAAGTTATAAGCAGTGACCCACTTTATGTGAATTTGATAATGGTCACATTGAATCAAGCCATGTAAGGACTAGAATTCATCCCCTTGGAAGGACAAGATATTATCACAAAATAAAATATACAATTGGCTCTAGCAAACCTTCATAGCAATTATGAAATCACAAATGAATGCATATCTTTTCTTAGCAAACTTTAGAAGGGATTACATTGCCTCCATCAAGGGAAACACAACAATAAGCCCAAATAACAAATGAATGTCCAAAGCTACATATTGACTTGCAACAAAATGTTACATTTTCCGTTAAAAAAATGCCATAGAAAAATATGGCTAAAATAATAATAGAAATGCCATTAAAAAATTTCGTGTTCCAACTTCCCTTCCAACAAACTACCATGGTAAAAACACAATGCCATCAAATTCAAGCAAATTGGCAAGAACCCAAAATGAACAAATTCTTTATGCCAATCTCTCCTCCTACAAATGCAAAATTTTACACATGTTAGAATTTCTAAAGATATAATTAGATTCAAAGTAGTGGTATCAAAAACCTTAATTAAAGAAATGGTTTTGGTCACTCCAAATACCATATTTAGCATCTATTGTGAATGCACAAATGCAATCAAATTCAAGTAGATTGGCAGCAAGAACCCAAATGAATCAAATGGTTATGTTCACCTCAATTGTATACAATAAAAATTGCAACAATGGTTTAAAAGAACCAAAATGAACAAATTTTTTCTACCCATCTTTCTTATTATTCATGCAAAACTTTATACAAGTTTCAATTTCTAATGATGTAATCATATTCAAAGGAGTGGTATCTAGAACCCTAAATAAGGAAAGAATTCTGGTCACTTCAAATACACATTTTTAGCATTTGTTGTGAATGCACAAATGCCATAAAATACAAGTAAATTGGAAGCAAGAACCCAAATGAATCAAAAAATTATGCTCACCTCAACTATACAAAATCAAAATTACAATAGTGGTAAAAGGCCCCAAAATTTTAGAAATGTTGTGCCCACTTCAATTGCGTAGAAGTTAACACCTAATGTTTTAGGTTTAATCAAAATCACGAAAAATCTAATATATCAATTAACTACATAAACAAAAAAAGAGTTTGGAGAACAAAAAAAGGTTGGTTCAGAATTATAGACCTTTACTATTTGGACAAAACTAAAATCAACGTGCATGACTCCAAATAATGACCTATATTTAGCCATAATTTGCTTTAGGGGTTCCAACATTGACATCTAGTGGGTCTTAACATTTTTTATGATCTTGTTCACCTTGGTTTCCATGATTGTAACAAGTTTTTGGAATTCCAAATGTCATTTTGGTGAATGGTTAAAATAGTTGTACAAGTTTACCATGAATGCCTCAATGTGAGCAATGAAAATAAATTAGTTAAAGATTGAACTGCAAGGTTAGTCCTATGAGCAACACAATGGACACCCATTGAAAATGGTGCCCATGCTTATTTAATTTGCTTTCTAATTCTTATTTTACCCCCTTGAAAAACAAAAGCCCCATCTGCACCAAAACACAACTTTTTTGCAACATCCTCCCTAATTAGCCCCCCACCTTCATCAATGCAACCATGATGACTTCAATGAAATTGTTAGAACTAGACCCATCCACAATCATTTCAACATAAAGCAATATAGGAACCTTAATCTAGGAATCAACCATGTAAGCATGTACACATATCCATGAATCATTATCAATGGTTGTAACTTCATCACATGAGCATGTTATGACTATGGTAGATTGAATGGCCTTGACAATGGTATCTTGAACTTGCATGTACATGAACTTAGCAAGGACCCAACCAACATTATCATACCAAGGCATGCTCGGATTGTTTGGGACCGCTAAGCTCCTAAAAAGCTCATATAAACTTTCACATTCTAGCATTGGACGACCATGAGACAAAACATGTAAAATAGATTCATCTGCACAATTTTTGATTCCCTTCACTTGCAAATTTGTTTACTTGTGCCAAAATAGACTTAAAACCCCTTTTAAGCATACAATTACATGTTTTTCAAGTGGACATAATCATGTGTAATGTATTCCCCACTTTTTTCACCCCCAACTTTTGCATATCCTTCACTACAATTCTACTAATTTGTTGTTTTGTTAATGTGTCCCACTTACAACCAACGATTTTTTCTTTGTTCTCAATCAATGAACACACTCTACACCTCATCACATTAAAAAACCCCCCCTTAGACACCAAGCCCTTTTGCCCATGGCATGCAAATTGCCCATTCAATTTGGAATTTACAAGTGTCATCATAAGATTTTTTTTGACTATTCCCTTTATTCTTTTGCTTTTTACAAGGTGGAACAAAAGGAGGGCCATTAGATTGAAAATCAAATATTTCAACAACATTATCACTAGAAATGACATTAGGATCATGAACTTGATGAATTCTACCATGACTAGCCAAATCAGTAGAAGATGCAAGACTACCCATGACAAGAGCTGGACCATTTTCAACTACAACAATATAACCATTAGAAGTTGAACAATAAATAAAAATAAGAGTTTGACCATCTTTAGCTGGAGTAGTAGGACCCCCGGGGGCTCCAAGACCAACAAAGATAGGTGCATGATAATTTTTTGTTAGAGCAATAGGACCACTAAAGGCTATAAGACCAACAAAAATAGGGGCTTGACCATTTTTGGTTGCGATAATAGGACCATCAAAGGTTGCGATACCAGCATAGACAAGAGCTTGACCATTTTTGGCTAATGAAAAAAATGTAGTTGGATCATTTGTAATTACATTAGAAACATTATCAACAAAATTTGGAGATGGATTCCAAGCTTTGGCAAAAATTGACTTTGAGCCACTAAAGGATGTAAAAGAAAGGGGAAACATGGTGGAATTTGAAACAAGAAGTTATGGACTAATTAGATGATGATTCCCACTTGAATTGAAGTACTATTGCAATCATGAAGAAGCCATTACAAGAGGATGATGGAGAACACAACTTATTGGGAAAAACTTTAACACAAGAGAATGGGAAGAACTTCGACACAACAAAATGTACAAAAAAAAACCCAAACTTGGAGGAAAAGCTTAGTGCACATGTTGTTTAATATGCTTGAATCTTGAAGCTGACGTTGAATTAGCTTGTGTAATGCACACCTCTACAATCCCATAACAAATATTGTCACCATTGCATGCCCTCAATAGCTTTTACAAAATCCAAAACAATTAATGCGATTAAACCCCTCTCCCCCTTAAGCTTTAGTAATAACTATTTGCAACTATATTTGATTCTGGTGATTCTAATTTAGTCATTCAACTACAATATGGTGAAGAAATTGCACCCTCTGCTTCAGAACATGATGATGGGAAGGAACTTCACAATGCACGTTGGCTTCCAAAACGCTATGTTCTACAACGAAATGGTGAAAGGAGTTAAGGTTTTATGGTGCTTATCGGCATTGGGATGATCCCACTATCATGTAATCAATGATGGAGATGGTGAAAGGGATGGATGTTGAAATTATGAAATAGTAGCCTCCATCCACATCCAAGGCAATCTTTGGCAAAAGTAGGTGCCCTATGTCTATTTGGCTCATTGTGCTAACCCAACAAAGGTCGAAATTTGGCACCAATTAGCTTTTAAAAAAAGGCTGAACACTAGTATTACCATGCTTCTATGTTTTTCCTTCCATTTTGTGATGTAGTGATCATTTATAAGATGATTTAGCAAGATTTGGCTACAAACTAGATATGAAAGTAGAAAAAAAAATTCAAAATCCTTCTATATTTTTGGTTGCTATTGAAACTTACCATAAAAATCTAAAAATTTGGAAAAAAAAATTTGAAATTTGATGAATTTGGGATTTTTTCCATGGAAAATCCTTTGTATAGATTGAAATCATATGTTCAAGTCAAAATTTGACAAAATTCACTCATGAAAAAACGTTGGTACTATCCTTTTTTCATAATTGGCAAAGTTTCACCAAAAATTTAAATGAAAAATTCTAAAAGGAAGTTTTTTTGGTGGGTTTCAATGGCCAAGGTGAATTAACACCCATGTTGATACCAATGTTGTCCAAATATCTCCTTTTTAAGGAACATATGATCCCAAATTTTGTATAGTTTATAAATGTGTTAGAACCTTAAGTAAGGGGGGGTTTTTTTTGGAAAAATCTTAGAACCTGCTGATAAAGGTAATATAACTTTGCCCACACAAGGAGGTTATTAGGTGCATGGTAAGGCCTTAAGTCGAAATCATTATCAATGTAAGGGTGCATAAGGCATAGCTGAATGTAGGGTCGATTTTGGTAATGCCCTTGACTAAAGGCTTTACTCGACGTAAAGACTTGTTAACAATTCAATGAGGAAATTGAGGCAAAACAAGAGGGGGGCATTATGAAAATCAAAATGCCCTCCTTGTTCTTAGATGAAAAAATATGTTATATAAGGTTACCTTTAGATACATTGCAAAAACTTTAGCATGAAATATATAGGGTTTATAATTTTTTTAAAATGATGCGATTTCATATACAACCCAAATTTAAGGTTGTAACATATTCAATATAAATGGTTATACATTTCAAAGAGTTAAAGTTGTCAGAAGCATATATTAATATAATGATTAAGGTTGAATCATTATTCTTGTTGTAGAAGAAGTTTTGAATTACTTCATTTCACTTATGTTCAAAAAATGTTTAATTTCATACTTGGTGTGTAATACATTTAAACCCAACTTGTAAGTCACTAATGCAACTAACAACAATGTGCCCCATAAGATAAGAGATGAAACAAGTGGGAATAAGTCTTGCACCTTAATTGGAAACAACACATATATTTTAAATATCAAGTATGAACACACACATATGTACAAAACTTTAAAACTTAATACTCAAACTCATCTAACAAACTCAAACCTAAGGAGGTCCCTGAAGGTTCATAAAAAATGAATGGATAAATTTTTTTGAATTCTACTTCGATTCTACCATGATTGAGAGTTTAGCAATTAAGGGTTTACATTGATTTTTTGATTTGGTTAGTTAATTTCATGATATTCAAATCCAAAACCATCAGTTCTAAAATTTGGATTCAAATACCCTTTAATCATCTATAAAGCCATATGTGGTTTCTTTATAATTAAAAACATGTATGGATTAATGTTGTGCAAAAAATTGTAAATACACAAATAGATGTTGTGTAAAACAAGGTAATTATCAAAACTTATTCCCCATGTAAATAAGTTATTGACACTATCTAGGTATAAATTTTCAATGAACCAATTACCAATTAACTTTAAAAATCATTAGTTCAAGGGGTATACATGTTTAGGTTGTCACCTACTGGATGTAATTTGGAACATTAATGTTTTGAAGTTTCATCTTCTTTGTCAGTTAATTTCTCACCAAAAAAGAAAACTTTAAATTCAAATCCCATACCACTTGAATTCATCCTATGAATTTCCAAAAAAAAATCCAAAGTTGATTACAACCTATATGTGTACTAATCATGAGCTTGCTGTTGAATTTTAGAACCTAACATCTCTAATTTTTTAACCTAAAAAAAATAATCTTGAAGTGTTAAATCTTGCTCCCCCCCCC
>Ga0116231_10011973_pt1 | contig 13024 bp, 13 predicted proteins | sample S1TSphgellanicum_2_FD_89695 | JGI IMG/M metagenome (GOLD analysis project Ga0116231, IMG submission 89695) | Host-associated microbial communities from peat moss isolated from Minnesota, USA - S1T2_Fd - Sphagnum magellanicum MG | ecosystem: Host-associated > Plants > Peat moss > Unclassified... | reverse complement strand
GTGCTCGGCTTCCCGGTCTTGATGTATGCCTGGATTGCGGCGCTCAGCGCGTCGCTGCGGCGTGGACGCGCGTTCACGATCCTGATCTGGCCGGCGATGAGCATCCTGGGCCTCTTCGCGACGGAGACCCCATCCGGTTCGCCGTTCAAACCCATTCTGGTATGGCTCAACTCCTACATCAACCCGATCACAATCTTCGCGGAGAGCGAACACCACGCGTTGACGGTTCCGTGGACCCTCTACGGTCTGGCATTCGCCGCGGTGTTGCTCGCAGCGATGATTGCACAGTGGCGGCGCTTGGAAGCTTAAGCCGGTGCGTTGACGGCGACGGGCGCGACCGCGACGCGGTTGCGCCCGCTGTTTTTCGCTACGTACAGGGCGGCGTCGGCGCCGCCGAGCATCCCGGCGACCGTGTCGCCGCCGGTCGCGAGTTCGCAGACGCCGATGCTGATCGTCACGACCGGATAGGCGGCATCCGGTGCGTGTTTGATCCCCGCGTTCTCGACGGCGGCGCGGATCCGTTCGGCGACGATCGCGGCGCCGGTCGATCCCGTATCGACGAGCACGACGACGAACTCTTCGCCGCCGTAGCGCGCCACGAGATCGCCCGGCCGCGGAACGCCGTCGCGGATGATGCGCGCGACCTCGCGCAGGCAATCGTCGCCGGCGAGATGCCCGAAGCTATCGTTGAAAAGCTTGAAATTGTCGATGTCGCAGATCAGTGCGGAGAGCGGCGCGGCGCGGCGCTGGGCCGTACCGACGACGCGCGTCGCGTACTCATCGAAGCGGCGCCGGTTGGCGATCCCCGTCAACCCGTCGACGTGGGCTTGCTCGTCGAGATGCGATGCGGCGCGCGCGAGGTTGTCGTACATCCGGTTGATTTGGTGAACGAACGTCGCGAGCACCGCGATCACGGACCCCAGCAGCGCGAGATACGAGGCATACCAGCCCAGCGTGAAGCGCGCGTTGCCCACCAGCACGAGATAGGAATCGAGCACGATCGCGAAGAGCGCGATCGAGAGCCAGAGATCGAGGATCGAGTGCATGCCGGTAACGCGTCGTAGCAGCGCGATTGCGACGATCGATTCGGCGATGACGGCGGCCATCGCCCAGCGCATCAAGAGCGTCCAATGCCCGTCGTCGAACAGCTTCGGCAGCGGCAACAGCATACTGAGCGTGCCGAGGACGATCGCGACGACCAGCGTTGCGGCGATCGTAAACGGCAACTCGAGATGCAGGCGCCGCGTGAGCGGTCCGGTGTCGTAGCGCGAGCGCGCGCCGGCGTACAGTACCATCAGCAGCGGAAAGGCGACGTGCAGCAGCAGGTAAAGCCACACGCCGCGCGGAGCGACGTTCGCCGGCGCGTCGTGGAGAAAGCCGGGATAAACGGCCAAATACCCGGTCAGGAACGCCGCACAAATCGCGTAACCGAGGCCGAGGATCGCAATCGCGGGAGCACTCGACGTGCGGTACTGGCTGAACATCAGAAAGGCGACCGCGGCTAGGCCCGTCACGGTCGCGCCCATGATCGCGCTGATCAGCGTATCCGATTCGGGGAGCGCGATCCCGGAAAACGGCGTGATGGCAACGGCCAGCAACACCACGAGCGTGACGCCGATGTAGGCGGTCCGCCGTTGCTGCGGGGTCGATTCCCACCGGATGAAGTCGATCATTGGCCTTCCGTCTTTTATCGGCCGGCTCGGCTTACTTGCTTAGGAAACCGCTTGGGTGGGCTTGCTGGAGATAGGCGAATTTGCCGTCGCGCACGGCGTAGAAGTAGATTTCGGGGTCAATCGGGTCGCCGTTCGAGGCGAAGCGGAACTGGCCGACGACCGTGTTGACCTCCTGCCCGGCGGTCAGGCCGCTGAGCATCGTGTTCCGCGCCGTCGCACCGGTGCGCTGGACGGTTGCGATGATGACCTGAGCGGCCGCGTACGCGAACGCAACGGGCGGGGTGAAGGCTCCGAATTGCCGCTGGTAGTCCGTGACGATCCGGTACGCCGACGGCGCGATCGCGAGATACGGCATCGAGGTCGAGATGACGAGCCCCTCCGCCGCGGCGGCGTACTTCGTCACGAGGCCGCCGTCGAAGAAGCCTTGCGAGGCCGAGATCGTGCCCCGGAACCCGCGCTCGCGCAAGAGCGGCAGAACCGGACCCATGTCGGCCAGGTTGCCGGCCAGGAAGAGATGATCGGGATCGGCTTTCATCACCGCATCGGCCGCGCCGGCGTAGTCGGGATTCACGATGCCGAAGATCGTCGCCTCGGCGGGAATCTTCAGCGCCTTGAACGCGGCGAGATAGCCGTTGACGACGTCGGGGCCGTACTCGCCGTCCTGGGTCAACGCGTGCGCGCTCTTCGGGCCGTACTTCTTCGCGACGTAGCGCGCGTGGAGCAGTCCTTCGTCGAAGTCGCGCGTCGGCAGGCGCACGAGGTTGTGATAGATCCCCGCGGTGATCGCGTCGTCCGTCGAGACCGGCACGATCAGCGGCATGTTGGCCTCGGCGTAGGTGCGCACGCACGACGTGGTGACGTAGCCGGAGAGGTGGCCGATCACGGCCAGGATCGTTTGATCGGCGATCGCGAAGCCGGCGGCGACGATCCCGTTCGCGGCGTTGTTCTGATCGTCGAACACGCGGACCGAGAAGTATTTCGTGAGCACGAGTTGCCGGTTTGCGTCGTCGACGGCCGCCCGCACGCCGCGCACGATCGCATCGCCGATCGGCCGCAGATCGCCGGATTGCGGAACGCACACGCCGATCGCGATCGACTGCGCGTAGCTGGGCGGATTGAAGAGCGGCGGCGCGGCAAACGCCGCGGAGATCCCGCCGAGGAAATCGGCGCGCCCGATCATCGCGTCAGAAACGACACCACGGTCGTGCCCAGAAAGACAACCGAGAACGCCATGTTGGTCACGAAGATTCGTTCGTTGAGGACGAAGAGATTGCTCGCGATCGCGATCAGCCGGCGTTCGTAGACGACCAGCAATGCCGCGAGCGCGACGCCGAGATAATACGCGGGCGCGGCTTGAGCGAGCACACCCGCGCCGAGCAATAGCAGGACCATGACCACGTGCAATCCGAGCGCGATCAGCCGGCCGTTGCGTTCACCGAACGTCACCGGCAGCGACTTGACGCCGTGCTCGACGTCGAACCCGTAGTCCATGAGCGCATACAAGATATCGAATCCGGCGACCCAGACGGTTACGGCGAGGAACAGCAGCAGCGCGGGGATCGTCACCGTTCCGGTTACGGCGATGAACGCCCCGAGCGGCGCGAACGCATCGACCGCGCCGAGGACGAAGTGCACGAGCCACGTGAAGCGTTTGCAGAGCGGATAGACCAGGATGCCGAGCGCCGCGATCGGGAGGAGCGCAAGGCACAGCGGGTTGAGCATCGCGGCGCTCAGCAGCAGCAGCGCGATGCCGGCCACGATCGCCCACACCATCACGCTCGGCGGCAGGGCCCCGGTCGCGAGCGCGCGGCGCGCGGTGCGCGGGTTGGCCGCGTCCATCTTGCGGTCGAAATAGCGGTTGGCGGCCATCGCCGCCGTGCGCGCGCCGAGCACGGCGAGCGTGATCCAGACGAATTGCCAGAGCGACGGAAAGCCGCGCGCGCCCATCACCGCGCCGACGTAGGCGAACGGGAGGGCGAAGAGCGTGTGCTCGATGCGGATGTCTTTGAGGAAGATGCGAACGGCGTTCATGCGTCGTCCTCCGGCTTCGACGGCGAGGCCAGTAATCGTGCCAGGCGCCGCGGGCCTTGGCCCGAGTACTCGTCGGGGACGCCGGTTTTCGCAAGGTCGCCGATCCCGAACTCACGCCAGCGTGCGCTGACCCGGTCGCGGGTCGCGGCGTCCATCAGGATCTCCGGCGGCCACTCGCGGGCGTAGCCCTCGTCGGCGGTTTTGCGCGTCGCGTCGACGCCGAGCTTGTGGCCGACCGACATGCGGAACGAGTCGCTGTGATCGAGGTCGTCGACCGGCCCCGGCATGATCACGAGATCGCGTGAGGGATCGACGTTGTTGAGCGCGTTCCACACGACGCCGCGCACGTCGTGGACGTCGACGTCGTGATCGACGACGACGATCGTGCGGGTGAGCATCATCATGTGCCCGATCCCCCACAGCGCGTTCATCACTTTCTTGGCATGACCCGGATACGATTTCTTCACCGCGACGATGACGAGATTGTGAAAGCCACCCTCGACCGGCAGATTGTAGTCGGTGATCTCGGGGACGACCATCTGCAAGAGCGGGAGGAAGATACGTTCGGTGGCTTTGCCGAGCCAGGCGTCTTCCATCGGCGGCTTGCCGACGACGGTTGCGCCGTAGATCGGCTCGGCACGGCGCGTCAGGCACTGCAGGTGAAACGTCGGATACTGATCGGCGAGGCTGTAAACGCCGGTGTGATCGCCGAACGGGCCTTCCGTGCGCAAGTCGGTATTGTCGACGTAGCCTTCGAGCACGAACTCCGCACTGGCCGGGACCAGCATGTCGATCGTTTTGCAGCGCACCATGTGCACCGGCGCGCCGCGCAAGAATCCGGCGAGCGCCATTTCGTCAACGATCGGCGGGAGCGGGGCGGTTGCCGCGTAGGTGACCGCGGGGTCTGCGCCGATGACGATCGCGACCGGGATGCGCGCGCCCCATTTCTCGGCATGGGCGCGACCCTGCTTGTGTTTCTGCCAATGCATGCCCGTCGTGCGCTCGTCGTACACTTGCACGCGATACATGCCGACGTTCTGCTTCTTGGTTTGCGGATCGCGCGTGAAGACGAGCGGCAGCGTGACGAACGGACCGCCGTCAAGCGGCCAGGTTGTGAGCACCGGCAACGTCCGTAAATCGGGTTCGTCTTCCACGACGTCCTGCGCATGCGCGTTTTTGACGGTCTTCGGGATGGCGTTTCGCAGCGAGCCGAGCGAGAGCAACTTGCCGACTTTGCCGAGCGCGGAATCGGGAACGGAGAGATCGATCGCGCTGCGGACGCGGTCTTCGACCTCTGCGAGCGAACGCGCGCCGAGCGCCATCGCCATCCGGCGCGCCGAGCCGAATTGGTTCGTGAGCACGGGATATGCGGAACCGGTGACGTTGGTGAAGAGCAGCGCGGGCCCGCCGGCCTTCACGACGCGATCGGTGATCTCCGCAATTTCGAGGTACGGATCGACCGGTGCATCGACGGTAACGAGCTCGCCCGCGTCGCGCAGCGCGCGCGCGAAGGCGCTCAGCGAATCAAAGGGCATCTCAACGAGGTTAGACGACGCAAACACGAAACCCCGGCACGACAAACGTCAGGCCTGGGCGAAATTCCGGCTCGGCAACGTCACGAAAGGATCCGTATCCGTGGCCCAGATTCTCATGATCGCCGCACGCAACTATCGCGACTTCCCCGAGAGCGCGTTCGAGTCGTTGCTCGAGCCGGAAGCCGAGGCGCTGCGTGTCGCCTACGCTGCGGGGATCGCCCGCCAGGCCTGGACTCGCAAAGACAAGCCCGGCGCGATCGTTCTGCTGGAGTGCGAGTCGGTCGAGGCCGCCAAGGCCTGGGCCGATACGCTGCCGCTGCGAGCAGCGGGGATGCTGGACGCGGAGTTCGTGGAACTGGCGGGCTACCGCGGGTTCTTCCCGCGCGGCTAACCGTTCTCCAATGTCATCCCGCGCGGCTAGCCGTTCTCAGGATGACACGTGAAGGTTAGATCGTTTTCGGTGTGTAGCCCGGGCGCGCTCCGATCGTCTGGGCCGCAATCGTTGTCTCGGCCGCCTTCACCCACGGCGCGGTCGCCGGGCCATCGGATTGGGCCGCTTCGAGCGTGCTGACGATTTCGTACATGAACTTCGTCTTCTCGAATTTCTTCTGCGAGACGATCGCTCCGGCGAAGACATCCTGTTGCAGTTGATGATCCGACCCGCGGTACGTGCTTTTCGAGGGCTTGTAGCCGTTGAACGTATAGCCCGAGAACGCGCTGAGCAGCTTCTCGGCGCTGGTCGTTCCCGCTTCGTTCATGCGCGCGATCATCGACTCGCACGCGACGTAGCCGTAGTAATGCCGCCACGAGATCGGACCGCTGATGTCGCGTGAAAGCCGTTTCGTAAGCCGCGCCGCTTCATCGCAGCAATCCGGCGACCACATCACCGGGAACGTCGCGCCCACGAGCGTGTCGAGCGAGATCGCCTTGTAGTAGAAGTCCTCGAGGTTCATCCCGGCAAGCCGCATTTTCTTGTTGAGGCCGAAATCGACGTACTGCTTCGCGCAGTTGGCGGCGTCTTGGCCCGAGAGGCACATCACGAGCACGTCCGCGTCGCTGTTTCGGATCTTCGTGAGCGCCGAGGAGAAGTCGCTGGTGCCGAGCGGGAGCACGTCGTGGCCGATTTCGGTGCCGCCCGCGCGCGCGAGGATCGCCGAAAGCTCGGCGTAGCCGTCTTTGCCGAATGCGTAGTCGGCCTGAACGAAGTACCACTTCTTGCCTTGCGCGAGGACGCGCTGCGCGAGCGGTGCGAAGCACATCCGCCCGCTGGGCGTGAAACGGAACGAAAGCTTGCCGGCCTTACTGCCGGTGATGCTCGAGTCTTGCGGTCCGACTTCGAGGTTGAAGATGCCGAGCTCGGGACACTTCGCGTTGAGCGCGAGGCCGTTCGCCGATGACGTTCCGCCGAAGATAACGTCGACGTTTTCTTGGCCGACGAGGCGCTGCAGTTCGGTGATCGCTTGCGCCGGCTTCGAGCCGTCGTCGCCGTACGCGAACTCGTAGCGAACGCGGCTCTTCTTGTTGGCATCCGCGAGCGCGAGCAGCGCGCCGGTCTTATGATAGGCGGCGATGTCGGAGAACACGCCGCTGAACGAGTCCAGAAAGCCGATCTTTACCTCGGCCGCAGGTCCGGCCGCGAGGGCGAACCGGGGCGCTGCGGCCGCAGCACCCGCCGCGGCCGTTGCTGCAAGAAAGTTCTTCCGTTTCATGGGCGACTCCGTGTCTCGTTTGCGGGTGAACGGATCAGAGCACGAAGAGCGTGTCGTCGATCCGGGCGAGCGGCCAGCGGCCGCTCGCGAATAGAGCGTGCGTTAGCACGAACCGGTGGCTATTCCCCTCACCGAGCGCCCAGGCGAGCGCGGCGCGGTAGGTCGCCTCGGAGGCCGCTCCCGCCGCAACCCGGACCGTGGTGGCATCGTCGCTTCGCGAGCGGTCCGCGGCCTGCCGCGCGGCTTCGAAGAGCACGCCGAGGCCGCGCTCGACGACCTCGCTCGTCGCCCGCAAGACGGTCGGTGCGTCGCTGAGCCCGATCGCGACGGTTTTGAGCCGGGCGGCTTCCGCCGCGTCGGCGTCGTACGCGGCGAGCGCCCGCGGATCGTCGGCGACGACGCGCACGCTATGCCAGCTGCCGACGCGTTCGACGCGGCCGGCGCCGCAGGCAAGGCGCAACTCCTCGATCCGGACGCGCTCCTCGTCGGCGAACGGCAATCCGCAATGGGCGAACCAGTGCGCCGCCGGGATCGCGACCGCCAGCGCGTGAACCCGCGTCGTGTCGAACACGACGCTAGTACTGCGAGAGGTCGACGTCGGGAAGCTTGAGTCCGAGCTTTTCTTCTACCGAAACGCGGGCGCGGTTGACGTAGTCTTCGCGCATCCCTTCGTTGGTGCGCTCCTTGAGGCCGAACTCGCGGAAGATCTGGTTGTTGCGGGAATGCGAGCGGCCGAAGAAGGCCGGCAGCGTCGGGAAAATCTTGTCGATCGCCGCTTGAATCCGTTCCTTGCCGCCCGGCGTCGCGCAAATCTCCGCGCACGCATCGTCGCCGAACTTCACGTGGAACTTCTCTTCCGGCATCGTGGCGCGCGCCGCCGTCCGCAGCGGGACGAACGAACACTTTAGGAGATCTTCGACCTGGATGATCTCGCCGAGATCGCCGAGCATCTTGAGCACCGCGAACTCTTCGAAGGTGTCGAGGGTTTGCTCGAAGATCGAGAGCGGCTTCTTCCCGGTCTTGTGCGGGATCATGTCATCCTCGGGGATGCCGATCTGTTTGCCGAGTTCCGCGAACCGCACGTGATGCCCGTATTCTTCCATCGCGATGCGGCAGGTGAGCCACTTCCAGTACGGCGTCGGCGCGTACGCGACGGCGGGCTCGTCGAAGACCTGCGCGCCGTAGAGTTCGTTGATCGCATGACTGAGCACGAGCTTCTTGACGGCGGCCTGATACTCGGGCGACTGAGCGGCGAATTCTTCGACGGTCTTGACTTCGGCTACGCTGGCAGACACGGCAGAGTTCCTTTCGAGAACGGGGTATGAGTTAGACGACGGGTGCGCTTGAAAAGGCGTCGAGGTCGGTTTCGAGCGGCGTGAACGCCGGGGCGAAGCTGCGTTCCACCTGGGTCGCGACGGTTTCGAGATCCTCGTCGTCGGGACCGAGCGTGACGCGCGCGATCGGACGCGGCTGCGAGAAGAGGAACATCTCGCGACCGCGCACGCCGAAGAGCTGGCCGCTGATGTGCTGCGCGCGCGGCGAGCAGAGAAAACTCACGAAACGCGCGACGGGCTCGGGCGGCACGCTCATCGCGTGCGTCTTGTACTCGCTTTGCGCGTCGGTGGCGGGGACGATCGATTCGGTGACGCGCGTTGCGGCGAACGGCGCGACGGCATTTGAGGTGATGCCCGCGCGCGCGAGGTCGAGCGCCGCGATCCGCGCGAGCGCGGTCAAGCCGGCCTTCGCGCTCGCATAGGCGGCTTGCCCGAAATTGCCGTAAAGGCCGGCGGTCGAGACGATGTTGACGATGCGGCCGCCCGTATACGGGGCTTCCGCTTTCGCGCGATCGCGCATGCCCGGCGCGGCCGCGCGGATCAACGCGAAACCGGCGATGAGATTCGTTTGCAGTACCGCTTCGTAGTCGGCAAGATCGCCTTTGAACACGAATGCGTCGCGCAAGATGGCGGCGTTGTTCACGACGATGTCGAGCCGGCCGAAGCGCTCGTGCGCCAGCGTGACCGCACTCTCGGCGATGCCGGTCTCGGCGATACTCGCGGTCAGCGGCGCGACCGCGGTCCCGAGCGATTCGGCGAATGCCGTCGTCACCGCGGGATCGACGGCGCGGCCGTCGATCGAAGCGCCGTTATCGACGACGACGACCTGCGCGCCGCGCGCGACGAAGTCGCGCACGATCGCCGCCCCGATCCCGCGCGCGCCGCCGGTGACGATCGCGACGCGTCCGGAAAGTTCGCTCATACGGTCGCTCCCGTCGGCGTGGCTGCATAAAACGCATCGGCGTGCATGTCGCGCCGCGGAACCCCGCGCGCCTCGAGCGCCGCGATACAGGTGTCCACCATCACCGGCGGTCCGGCGAGATAGACTTTCACGCCGTCGAGGTCGAGCGCATCGCTGCGCAGCGCATCGGCGAGGTAGCCCGTGCGGTGCGCCGTCGCGCCGTCGGGTTCGGAGAGCACGCGATGCACCGTGACGCCCGCGCGTTCGGCGATCCCAAGCCGCTCGTGCGCGTAGAGATCGCGTTCTGCGCGGGCCCCGACGTAGACATCGATGCGCCGTTCGACGCCGCTCCCTAGCAAGGCATCGAGCATCGCGAGCATCGGCGCAAGACCCGTCCCGCCGCCGGCCAGGATGACCGGACCGGCATGACGCTCGCGCAGATAGGCGGTGCCGAACGGGCCTTCGACACGCACGGAATCCCCGATCTGCGCGCGCTCGGCGACGTACCCGCTGACGACGCCGCCCGGCACGCAGCGCAAATGAAACTCGAGCTCATCCAACCGGTGCGGCGTCGCCATCGAAAAATCGCGCGCGGGCAAGCCGGGAAACGTGACGCGCGCGTATTGACCCGGCTCGTACACCATCGGGCCGCCGCTTGCGATGCGCAGGCGCAAGATCACGATATCGTGCGTCGCGCGTTCGATTGCCGTCACCGTGCACGCGAGTTGCCGGCCGGGATGAAGCACGAGTTCTTCGGCGTCGAGCACCTCGACCGTGCAGTCGGACCACGGCACCGCGCGACACGCCAAGATGATCCCTTCGGCGCGTTCGCTGGTGCTCAAGGCGAACTCCGAGTAGTCCATCATCTCGATCTCGCCCTCGACGAGATGCGATTTACACGAGCTGCAGTTCCCGGCCCGGCAACTATACGGGTACGCGATGCCGGCCGCGAGCGCGGCATCGAGGATCGGCGTCCCCATTTCGACCGGGAACGATTCGCCGCGGCCGGCCAGCGTGACGGTGAAGCTCATGAGAGGACCCGTTCCCGCACGCGCTCCGCGGCGAGCTCGCGCAGCACTTTCTTCCAGATCTTGCCGGTCGGCGTCGCCGGCAGCTCGTCGAGGACGAGCAAATGCTCGGGCCATTTGTATTTCGCGAGGCCGCGTGCATCGAGGTGCGCGCTGACGTCGGCGAGCGTGAGGGACGCGCCCGGATGCAAGGCCACGCACAGGCAGCCCTTTTCCCCCATCCGCTCGTCGGGAACGCAGACGACCGCCGCTTGGCGGATCGCGGCGAGACCGCCGAGCAGCGCTTCGATTTCATAGGCGCTGATCTTGTAACCGCCGCGATTGATCAGGTCTTTTTCGCGGCCTTCGTACCAGATGCGTCCGTGTGCATCGCGCGCGGCGAGGTCGCCGGTACGCAGCCAGCCGTCGTGCGTGATGCTCGCGGCCGTCGTCGCTTCATCGCGGAAGTAGCCGCGGAACATATCGGCGCGGCGATACAATAAATCGCCGGTTTTACCGGGTGCGGTCTCATTGCCGGCGGCGTCGACGACGCGCGCCTGCGCGCCCGGCAGCGGGACGCCGATGAGTTTCGGTTCGAGCCGCAGCCCCGCCGTCGTGATCCCGCCACCGAGTTCCGACATGCCCCAGTGGACCACGAGATTTTCGCACAGCGACGTGCGCACGCGATCGCTCAGTTCCGCGGCGATCGGCGCACCGCCGGTGCGTACCTCGCGCAATCGCAGCACGTGCGACGGATCGCGTTCGCGCGCGATCGTCAGATCGACGAGTTGCGTCGGCACGGCCCACGCCATCGTCGCCGCATGTTTCTCGGCCGCATCGAGATAGGCGTCGGCCGAGTACGCCGGTACGGCGATCAGCGTTGCGGCGCGCACGAGCGCGAGATGCACGCCGAGCATTCCGAAGAGATGCGTGTACCCGCTGCCGATGACGAGCCGATCATCGCACGTGACCCGCGCGCTCTCCGCGAACGCGACCGCGTTGGAGAGCAGTCCATCGTGCGAATGCATGCAAAGTTTCGGTTTGAGCGATTCGGTACCGCTCGTCGGAATCAGGCACAACGGATCATCGGGTACGACGACATGACCCGGTTCGCGCGCGCCGGTTCCGAGTTCCCCATGCACGACGAACGCATTCGCATCGGATTCGAGATCGACGACCACGCTCACCGCGAGGAACGGAAGATCGGCGCGTATGGCGGCGAGCTTCGCTTCGCCCGCGCCGCTCATCACGATGACCCCGCGCGCTTCCGCAAACGCCAGATACGACGCGAGCTCGCGTTCGCGATACGGCGCGTGCAGCGGCAGCATAACGGCACCGATCTCGGCGATCGCCAGATGGGCGACGAGGAACGGCCAGCAGTTCGGAAGATGGACGCCGATCACGTGACCGGGGCCGAACCCGGCCGCCCGCAGGCGCGCCGCAAGCGTGGCGGTTCGTTCGCCGATCTGCGCCCAGGTCAGGGTCGAACCGCCCTGGATCACGGCCGGCGCGCCGCCACGCGTCGTCACTGCCGACGCGAGCGCGTCCGGCATGGTGAGTCCGCGCAGGACACCGGAATCGTCGCCGGCGGGGCGCCACAGATACGCGCTCGAGTCCATACGTGGCGGAAAAGTAGCATGATTTCATGGACCTGTCAAATAATTGACAACATCAATGAAGGCAACTGCAGGGCGGCTCTCGGGGCTGCTCGGCTATCAGGTTCGTCGCGCTCAGGTCCGCGCGTTCCAATCGTTCGCCCAGGCCGCCGGGGGGATGGGCTTGACGCCGATGCTCTTCGGCGTGCTCGTGGTGATCGACGAACGGCCCGGCGTCTCGCAAGCGGAGATCGCGGACGCGCTGGGCGCCGACCCCTCGACGATGGTGCGCATGCTGGACCAGCTCGAGAAGCGGGCTTGGGTCAGACGCGAGCCCTCGCCGGTCGACCGCCGCTCGACGCTGCCGGTCCTGACCGAGGCCGGCCGATCGATCTTGGTGGAGGCACTTCCGCTCGTGATCGAAAGCGACCGCCGCATCGCGGCAGCGCTCACGTCTGCCGAACGTGAGACCTTGCTGGACCTCTTACGACGGCTCTGACCGTCCGGGGGGGCCGGTGTTGATGATTGACTTTATGTTTTAATTAAAGTAAACTCCGTCGGAAGTAAATAACTTGTGCTTTTAGATGGAGAAGGTATGTCCAAGTCTGTAGCGTCGTTTCCGGCCGTCATGACCCGGATCGTCGTCGTGCTCTTCGGGTCGGGCCTGCTCCTCGCACGAGTCGTCGCTCCGGGTCAGGCGGCCGCGGCGTGGATCGACTTGTTGGCGCCGGCGTTTTTTCTTGCCGGCTTGTGGGCCGCATCCGACGTCTTCGCGCGTATGCATAGCGGCGATGCCTTCGGCCCCGCAATGGTCCGCGGGCTACGCGAGATCGGCGGCCGTTTGATGCTCGGCGCGGTCGCGGCGATCGTCGTGCAGCCCGGTCTGATCTTTTTGATCGGCAGCGGCTTCCGCGAAATGCGCGGTGTTCAGCTCGACTTCAGCGTCGCAAACGTGACGCTCGCGCTCGTCGGCCTCGTGCTCTTTCTGCTCGCGCGATACGGAAGCGATCTGCAAGCGCAGCTGGATTCGTTCGTCTGATGCCCGTGCGAGTGACATTGGACGTCATGCTCGCCCGGCGCAAACTGCGCGCGCGCGACGTCGCCGATCGGATCGGTATTTCGGAAACGCAACTGAGCCTCTTGCGCACGGGCAAAGTCAAAGGGATCCGATTCAATACGCTCTCGAAATTGTGTCTGGTCCTCGAATGTGCGCCGGGTGATATTCTCGAGTACGATCAC
>Ga0116231_10011972_pt1 | contig 13024 bp, 10 predicted proteins | sample S1TSphgellanicum_2_FD_89695 | JGI IMG/M metagenome (GOLD analysis project Ga0116231, IMG submission 89695) | Host-associated microbial communities from peat moss isolated from Minnesota, USA - S1T2_Fd - Sphagnum magellanicum MG | ecosystem: Host-associated > Plants > Peat moss > Unclassified... | reverse complement strand
CAAGCGTCCAACCTCCTAGAACATCGAACAAAGTCCTGACTCCTATCTGTCTACTCTCACACTCTCCTCCAGAAACAGATCCCTCCAAACTATTGATCTCCTGCACTTCTCCCCCAAACTGCTTTGTGCTACAACCTCATTCCTTACTGAATCCGATTCTTCCCATACTTAGGAGCTGGCTCCTTCCTAGTCACCAACGCAGCGGAAGAAAATCAGTGAAAACTAGCCAAAAAGCTCTGAACTCCTCTGCCAAAATTCCTCCCTCTCTCCAGGATTCCCTCCTGCCAAAAAATCCCCTACCTTGTTTTTTTTCTCCTCCTTCCTAGTCACCAGTTTTCGCTGCTTTCCTCCCAAAGTATCTACCTTCCCATTTCCAACCCCCAGGATCTTACCTTCAATTGCCACTCACCTCCATCATGAATGCCCATTTTGGCACCGTCATGCCGCCTCAAGCCATAAAGGCCAGTACCTCTGTGCCGTGATCCTGTGCCGTTCTCCTCAAGTGGTGAGTTTCCATGATCAAAGCAAAGCAGCCGCCATGCATTGCCTTAGTGATGAGAAGTGATGGCGCCGCCAGTCAAGTGCTGGTGCAAACAAAATCAGGATCTGGATTAGAACAACAATGTTGTTCGGTCACCCCATGTTTGGTTACAGAGCGATTAAATAGTCTATGGTGGAGACAATTCAATAAATTCAGAAAATACAAACCCGGATCGAAGGGCCATCCACATCCATGGAGGGATGGAATGCAACTTGGCTGAGTATGCCAAATAATAAACCTATTGACACACAAAAATTTCAGGAAGTAGTGAATTCACGAGGGAAATTGATCATAGTAGAAGAGATTTTTTTGGACATTAGTAAGTAGATGCTAGAAACAAGTTATATTTTGAACTTAAGATAGTTGCTTAAAATAGCTCCTAAGTTAAAAAAATATCTTTGGTTGAAATTGAAACTAGAGAAAACTTAGAATGTAAGTAAAACAACCATAGAAAAACAAGTTGGTTATTTAGTACCAAAAGTAGGGATAGTTGTTGTAATAATAGATTATCATATGGTAATTATCCAAGTACATATTGGGAAGAACACAATAAAAGATGTGTTGCTAGATGGAGGTTTTGGAATTAATATTATCACAGAACAATTGAGATTAAGGTTGGGGCCAAAGCCTAAACCTATACCATATAATCTGAAGATGGTAGATCAAACAACCACAAAACCAATGAGGTTGATCAAAGATCTAAAGATATATGTTCATGAGATTCTTTACATAACTACGTTTAATGTACTTCAAAATAGTGTGGTAGATTCTAGTTATTCCATGTTGTTGGGGAGACCATGGTTGAGGGATGCTAAAGTGGCACATGATTGGGGAAATAACATTATTACCATACAAGGGAATTGGACAATTTGAACAATTACAATTACCAAACATTTGGGAAATGAAGTAAGAAGACTAGAGGTGTTATTATGTTACAATTATCAAAATGGCGTCACAAATGAAAAAAAAGATATCATCTTTGTTATAGAACTAAAATTGTTTTCTATAGGAATAATCAGTTTACTTGAGACAATTCAATCTATGAAAACCATAGATGTGGGGATCATGGATATAGATGTGAAAACAAGTATTTTAGAATGGGGATCTAAAGTACAAAACATAGAGAATAAGATACTTGGCAACAAATATGAACCAAAAGTAACTATGGAGGATAAGGTGTATCTAGAGACGTATTATAGACATCAACCAGGGAATGTTATAGTGGATGAAACTCTAGCAAACATTAAAGCACGAGGATTGTAGATAACTAGATGGACGTTAATTTAATATCAACAATTGATGAAGCTCAATTTGGGAATTGATGTAGAACCATAGATGGTGAAGATTAATGCACAACTGGAAATAGGCAAGGGGTTGGAAGTGGAGTAGTTGTTGAAGGAATTCAAAGATGTTTTTGCATGGACATACAAAGATTTGAAAAGGATTCCACTAGAGCTAGCACAACATAGAATTGATTTGGACACTACTATAACGTCGACACATCAAGCCAAGTATAAATTAAATCCAAACTATGTTAAAGCAGTCAAACAAGATATAACTAAGTTGTTAATAACTGGATTCATTGAATCTATAGAATAAGCTACATGGTTGTTAACCATAGTAGTAGTACCTAAGAAAAATGGCAAGCTAAAAATCTGTATAAATTTCAAAAAACTAAATGTAACCACAAAGACGGATTCTTATTCATTATCTTTCATAGATAAAGTGTTGAAAACAATAGTAAGGTATGAAGCATATTCCTTCTTAGATGGATATTCACAATATCATTAAATATCTATAGCTCCAGAGGATAGATACAAGATTACATTTGTTATAGACTTGGGGGCCTTTTATATGGAAGGTGATGCCGTTTGGAATCAAAGATGGACCTGTAACATATCAGAGAGCCGTGACCAAAACATTTAGAAAGTATTTGGACAATTTTATGAAAATATTTTTGGATGACTTTACGATGTATAATGACATGGAGAGTCATTTGCAGAAGCTCAAATTATGTTTTCAATAGTGCAGAGAATATGGCATTAATCTGAATTTAGACAAATGTGCATTTATGGTATTTTCAAGGATGATTTTGGGTTTTATTCTTTCCAAGGAAGGGAAACTACCATATCTAAAGAAAATATAAACAATCGTAAACATGCTACCACCTAAGAATCCTCAGCAGATTCAAATATTCAATGGGATGGCATAGTTTTATAGATGCTTTATAAAAAACTTTGTTGCAATTATGACACCTACCACTAAACTGATAAAAAGAAAAAAACTTTTCTTTGAACAGAAGAATGTTAGAAGGCGTGGAGATTGATTAAACGAAAGTATATTGGAGCACTGATATTGATATCACCAAACTAGCAGGTGGAATTTTATGTTCATACAGATGCATCCTTGTTAGTTGTGGGGGTTATGTTATTTCAAAACATAACAAAGAAGAGTGATCAATGAATAGTGTATACTTTTAGGTTTTTGAACAGAGCAAAATATAATTATAGCACAACAGAGAGAAGCTTTAGCAATGGTTTTTTTTTTTGCACAAGTTCAAACATTATTTGCTAGGCAATAAGTTTGTCTTTTATATAAATCATATGGCATTGGTCTATTTGGTCAAACCATAGGTTTCAGGTAGAATGACTAGATGGTTATTATTGTTCCTCAAATATGGTTTCACAATAGTGTATAAGCTAAACAAAACTCATGTAGTTGATGCATTGTTAAATTACCAAATAGTACATAACCCACAATTGTGCCTAATTAAGACATAGATGCAAGTTTGTTTTATATAGGGCCTGAGTGGCTAAATGACGTAGAAGAATTTTTGAAAATAGGATGGATTGAAGGCATGTTATCGATGCAACAGAAGCAAAGATTAGTTAGGACAACAAAACCTTTTACACTAAAGAATGGTGAATTGTACAGAATGGGCCAAAATAATAAACTATGATGATTTTGACAATAACAGAAGCACGGATGGTGATGAAAGAACAACATGAAGGACCTTCAAAAGGGCATTTTGCAACGAAAATAACGTAGAAGAAGATATTGGATGTTGGATATTGGTGACCAATTATATACACATGTGCATGATTACTACAAATCTTGTGATGCATGTCAAAGAATAGGAGGATTGGCAACTCAAAGTCTTGTAAGGCTGGTCAAAAGTTTTCTAGAAGAACCATTTATGAAATGGGGACTTGATTTTGTGGGGTCAATTAAGCTAGTACGGAGATATACAAGGAACAAATATATTCTTGTTGCCACAAATTGCGCTATTAAGTGGGTGGAAGCAAGAGCACTGAAAACTAATATAGTAGCATCATAATAAATTTTTTGGATGAATGCATATTAACTAAGTTTGGATGTCCTTTGACTATAATCACATATTAGGGGGCTCATTTTATTAATGATGCCATCAAGTATTTGGCAAATCATTTTCTAATGAAACATGTGAGTTCTACAACTTATTATCCTTAGGGGAATGGACAGGTTGAGTCTACTAACAAGGTACTTGGGACATTGTTGACCAAGTTAGTTAGTGAAAATAAAATAAATTGGGATGAACATCTACTTATAGTATTATTTTCATATAGAATTACATACAAAGTGGTAACATGGTATACACCATACCAATTAGTGTATGGATTACATCCATTAATGCCCACAAGTACATCATTCCAGTTGCTAGTGGAGATGAGAGAAATAATATTCTAGTGAAAGTTTTAAGTAGTAGAATTATAGAGCTTGAGAAGTTATAGGAAGCTAAAATGTAGGTTGTAGAAATTGTAGGAATTCAACAATGGAATATAACATTATGGAGTTAATTAAAAAATTCGGAAAAATAGTTTAGTTTTGGTGATTATGTTTTATGGTTTCTAAAGGGCAATAAGTCACACCTAAGGAAGTTTATTAGGAAATGGTTTGGACCGTACATAGTACAATATTTGTTGCCAAATAACATTGTGTTATTGGTGACCATTGAAAAGTTTGAAACTAACCATGTGTTGGTCAATGTGAATAAGCTCAAACCACATAAATACATGGAATCTGGAGTTCAAAAAAAAAGAAAAAATATGCAAATATGTTGGGAATAGAGTGCAAGTAGAGTTTAAGAGGTGAATTTTGACACAGAGGAGGATGATGAAAGATGTGAAATACAGAAACTATAGATGAAGAATGATGAAGATAAAGAACAGATCACAAATCCAATGGTGAACATAATTTTTACTTTCAATCTACAAATGAGCAATAATTATAATAGTGTAGGATTTGGGATACAAAGATACAATGTTAGGTGTATTGGCTAAATCAGTAGTAATATTTGCTTAGTCATTAGGAATATTCGCATAATCATTAGAATTGTGGGCATAATTAGTAGAAAAATTAATATAATTACCAAATGTGTTTTCATAGTTAGTAGATAAATGGGCACAATTAATAGAAGGTGTATAGGGTGAACAAAGTGGAATTAGTACAAAGAATGTAGGGTGATTACGGATGTGGAGTAATTGGAAGATGAAATCTGCGATGTTCATTCATAATGATGATGCTAAGTGTTTCCAAGTGCTGATATAAGGGACACATAAATTTATAGTGATAGGCCATATTAATTTCGAGGATTATGCATTAATTATAGACAACAATTAGATGAAAAAAAAAATGTCACAAGCGGTATGTTTAAGATGAGAAAAAACAGGGTAACCTTCGAAAGCAATTTGCATTTGTTGTTGGAAATTATGCGCATTTTCAAAGTTTTGGAGTTCACAGCAGTATGAATGCAGAGAGTGCAATTAAAAAACTATAGTGAATAGCAAGGGAAAAATAAACGTAGAAGAGTGAGCATAGATGAAGATAGGAGGAAGAAGGAGAATTGTTGAGAAGAATAAAAGTAAAAAAGGAGTTGAGAAGAATAAAAAAAATAGTGTTGAATATTTCGTTGGTTACTGTAAGGTCATCGTCCCATTCATCATCATCTTTGGAATGTGTAGAAAGGAAGACATATGATGTGAAGATACAATTTGTGTAGACGATAATTCAAGATAGATACAACTGGAACATTTGAAGTTGAGTTTTTGCATAAAAGCAGATGACGTTGGCATGCAAGAGAATAGATAGGACTAGGAGTTACATTAATAGATATGGTGTGCCTTGAAGAATCGGAGGAAACTAAAGCTTAGGAAAATCATTTTGTGGAGGCATACATAATGCAAAAGGACATAAGGGAGGAGAATGTTGTTACGTGGGAAGAACAACTATTCATAGAAGTGTAGTTAAATAAACATCAAGCCACATAGGTGTTGATAATGGCATAAACACAATGAAGGCTGATGGAGATGGAGTAGCATGAAGCAAAAGCGGTAGCAAAAAGAAGATGAACAATCCTAAATAGAGTTACATTTCTAGAGAAAGGTATTAAAATTCTAGATTCTAAGCATTTCACGTGGACACAAATGAAACAAAACTATGATAAACATATAGAGTGGATGGAGTTCTGGAAGGATATTGTTGCAAAAGAAGACTAGGCTTTTAAAGTAGGGCTTGTGTTTTTGTTTCTAATGGGGTGGGAAGCACTAATGCTTGATGTAATGTTGGAATTGTTGAACACATTTTTGATCAAGGGGGCATATATTTACTTTGGGCATAAGGATAAGGTGTATGTAATCAATAGACAATTGATTGTAAATGTTTTGGAGTGTGTGTGGAAGGGTATGTAGAAGAATCGAAAGGATAGGTTAGTAAGTCATTAATAGTTCAGGCCTTATAGAATTATAGACTTGCATTTGCAAATTCTTCTGTAGATCAATGGAATGCAAAGAATCTAGGTTTGCCATACTTTGTCAGATATTCTCCCATTATATCTATCATTTATTGGAAGGAGAAGGTATAATATTTTAGTAACAAAAATGCTATTACATTGGTGAAAGCAGAGAAAGGGCAATAGGTAGATTGGGCACAAATTATATTCAATAGTTTGTGTAGTGAGTTGGATAAGTAATATAAGTATGTTAAGGAAAATAAGGGGCATAAGAAAGATAAGTTTAAGGTCAATTTGCTTTGGTATTGGCAAATTTAGTATCTGTTTGTGAATCAAAAGGATAATCCACACAAACCACCGTCCAAGGTTAAAAGAAGTAGGGAAGATATCTAGACATAATTAGAAAATAGAAAAAAAACTATAATAGATTTTCCAAGAAGTGTTCTCAAGAAGAAGAACAGAGTTGAGGAAGGAGGAACCTTAAGTTCAGGAGTGAAAAAGGAATAGGAAAACATAAATTTAAGGGCACATAAAATGATGAGGGGCAAAGTGGAACCATCTACAATACTGATAGTGGTAAGGGTAATGCCACTAGTGGTCTAGGCAGTTAGATAGACTCTAGCAGTACCATAGATGACATCTCCACATGAGAGACAATCGAGGGAGTAGAGGCAATAGATATCGTAGATGACATCACCACAGGAGAGATAATTGTAAGAGCAAAGCCAAGGAGTTAAGAGGGAACATGACATATGGTTTCTAGAGGGTGAAAAACATTTGCATTTTGAAGGGATGTATGTGAAGATTGGATGGAGACCATTACAAGTCTTAAACATTTTCAACATTTATTACAACATTTGTAACAATAATAACAATAGACACATGAAGGTCTATAGGTTATTGAACTATAGATAGAAAGAATGATGACACAACCTGATTTTGAAGAGTTTAGATGAGTAGAATTACAGGTACCACCTAGTAAGCCATAATTTGCAAAAGGATTCCCATTTCAATTTGAATTGGGGAGAAGAATGGTACAAGAGCTAGGATCATCTATAGAAGGATTTGGAGATCCTATGACACAAACAAGTACACCAAAGTATGTGGAGGAGGTAGCTGCAGAAGTAATGAAAGTAAATAATGTAGTTGGGTTATTTCAGACCATGGCAATTGTGAGTTTAAATATGGGGAATTTGACTTTGGAGGTAAACATTTTAAAGAACAGATTGGTTACGAGGGAGACGGAGAAGGCAATGTTATAGGAAGAATTGGATAAAGAAAGAGAATTCTAGAAGGGGTATAAGCATAATGTGGAAATTTGGAGGAAGAACATGGTAGAGGCTGAGCAAAAAAATAAAATACTCATTAAAAAATTATAGGATGAAAATGAAGAGCTCAAGGGTAGCACATGATAGTTGAAGTCGCAAGATGAAGAATTGCAGAATTTAAGGTAGAAGGCTAAAATTTGGGAAACCATAGAAAGGAAGTGGATAGAAGCATTGTTTCTTCATAAGAAATAGCAAGAGGCTTTCGATAGTCAAGTGAAAGCACTAACTAAAGAAAAGAAGGAGAAGGAGAATGTTTTGATAGATTTGGAATTGATAAATTTGAAGAATGGATTTTTGTAGTAGTTTAAGGAGCTTAGAAGAAAGACAACAGAGGTAGGAAGAGAGCAGTTCATGGAGGACAAGGAGTATCAGAGAATTCTGCAACACCTGCAAGCATAGTTGTAGAGGGCACATGAACAAAAAAAGAGTTTGGATCTAGTTGGTATCAAGAAAAAACTAGAGGATTATGAACAAATGTTGAAGTATTATACATTAATGAAGACAAAGAATAAAATGAAGGACTTTGAGGCAAAATTTAAAGAATGGTGGGAGGTTGCAAAGGAATATTTTACAAAGGAATTGGAGAAGAATCTAGCTCAACATAAAGCTGATGAAAGAATTTTGAGGTACAAGTTAGAAGCTTATTGAAAGAATTTTCCAGATTTCATTTGTGGCAGTTTAACAAGTATAAAGGTATCAGGCCAGGATGAAGAAATAGAAGCAGGGCCCAGTGGGATAGTTCAAGAAGAGGAAGTACAAATTAAAGAATCATAAGACCTTAGAAGTGGAGCAGCTTAGGAGGAGGAAGTACAACTAGAGATACCACAAGACCTATAGAGGAAGGGGTCAGGAAGAAAAAAAACCAGAGGGAATTCAGGAATAGGAAAAGGTGGAGGCTTTTTTAGCATTAGTAGAAGAGATATCCAAAATACAACATCTGAACATCGAACCACAAATTGAATTAGTGGGGTAGGAGATCGGAACTATAGAACAAAACATAGATATAAAACCATTGGTTTCTGTGTAGATTGGGATTACAACACTATGTTAGTGGACACAAATGTTTAAAAGGATGTAGAATACTATCATTTCATTTTTGTCATTTTACAAGGATTTCAAGGACAAAATCCAAAGTACAAAGTGGGTAATGTTAAGGGGGTAAACTAAGTATGTGATTAAGGATGAACAAGGCAATTAGAATAGGGATTAATCAAGGAACCTTGTTAGTTTGAATTTTGAATTTTGAATTCTTGTTGCTTTGGATCATAATGATGTGACTTGGGATGGTACTAAAAGGGGGAGTTCTAGAAAATAGAATAAGATGAAACATGGGGGAATGGGAGTTTTTTTTGTAGTTAAGTTTTTTTTTGAAGAGGAAAATAGAAAAGATGGAGCTACTTGTGGTAGAAAACCACACTTTGTTTTGATATAACACAAACTCTAAGTGTTGTTTTGGGATTTTTAAAAATAAAATATGGGATTATGATGTAATTTGGATTCATGACACACTCCCAAGTCCCTTGTTGAACCCACTTGAAGGTCCAACTATGTAAAGTTGCAGAAAGTTGGGACTTGAAGGTCGCTCCCGACTTTCAGCACTGAAAGGGGGTAGAGGGGCATGCTAGAAGTCCCGGGATTAGATTAGGAAGAGGGACTAGATTATCAAGCTCGAATCTGCATCCAAAACCAACCACAAGAGGGTTAGTTAGCATTCGGAAACACCCTTGGGTGTTGGGACAAGCCACAGGCACTTTGACACACAAAACTCACCACGACCTGGACTCGGGGGAAGCCACCACCTTCCCCCATATAGTATACTCTGCAGCTCTTTGCTGAGGCTACATCCAAATGGCTCTTTTTCCCGGGATTCCCAAGTTGGAGTCCCGAAATTGTCCCGGGTTGGAGTTTCGGGACTTTGGATGCTCATAGCTCCTCGCCTCAAACTCAGATCAAGACAAGATCTAAACCAAAGTTTTAGCTCTCGTTGAGAGCTTTCCAACGCCATGTTGCACTCCTTGAGGTGACGTCGGGAAGAGGTCGATTCCCAACTTTTAGTGGTCGGGAGTCAAACTGGTAGTTTGACTCCTGGCCCTTCTTTTGCCCATAACTTGGGTTGCAAATGTCCAAATGGCCCATGCAAGGCCATTTTGGGCATTTACACTTCAAGACCTTTCCATTGATATAAAGAACGCACCAAGGCAAGGAGATTTGACCCCTCAAATCGTCTTCTGAGTTTTCAAGAGTCCCGGAGGACTCCATTTTCCCACTTTTGGGAGTGTGAGTTGCATTCTCACACTTAGCCCCAAAGTGGGGTTGTGAGAATTCATGTTTTTAGTAATATAGAGAAGCACAAACTTTTACAGTGAATTCTATGTTCATATTTTGTGTGGATTTCCTCTAGTGTTAGATTATGATGAAATGAATTGTAATATTGTTTTTCAAATTTTTTATAATGTATTCTGAAGTACAGATTTTGGTTATATATAATAACCATGAATCTAATGTTGGAATGAATGGTAATGTTAAGTTTGTTAAAACTTAAGACAAAAATAATGAACGTAGGCATATGAAATGTAAATATGTTGTTATAGTAGTGTGAAATATTTTGCAGGAACTTCAATTTCATTTAGATTAGCCTACCTTAGCTTGGCCTGCTTACCTTAACCCCCTAAGCATATACATAAATTATAAGTATTAGGAATTGAACCTTTGACCTTCCTAATGATAAACCAAATATTTAACCAATGGACCACACCATCAAAAGGTGTTTAATTTTTGTCAAGTTTTTAATTTCACATGTTTATTTCAACACATCATTATGAGACTACAAGGTTCGAGGTACGTTTGTTGTAGGAGGTAGGTGGGTGGGTAGCTAGGTAAGTAGGTAGGTAAATAATTTATAAATACTATGGGTGGGTGTGTAAGCTGATAGGTGGGTGGGTAGCTAGGTAAATAGGTATGTAATAATTAATAGGTGGGTAGGTGGGTTAGTCGATAAATTGGTAGGTAGGTGTGATGCACCTCCACATTCTTTGAAAGACTCAAATGTGGGTCCAAAAATGGAAATAACGGAAGAAGAAGTTGGGGTACGTTTTTTAACTTGTAGCACTCTTGGGTAGAAGGGTGTGTTGAAACTTTGGGATGGGGATTAAAATAAGTGACAAGTGGGTCAATTATTCGCACAAACTTGCACAAACCAAACAATAAGTTGGTTAGTGCATGGTTGGAACACTTTTGGTGCACGGATGGGCCACATACATATATGGATCCACAAGACTCACCACGGCTCGGACTTGGGGGAAGCCATCACCTTCCTCCTTATATTATTTTCTATGCCTGGCCACAGGGCTTGCACCCAAATGTCATTTTGTCCTAGGATTCCCAAGTTGGGAGCCCATTTAGGAGCATATGGGTTCATTTCTTCACACCTTCCTACATTCTTTGGAACATGAAATGTGATTCTCGGGATTCACTTTCAGCCCGCACCTTTGTAAGCCCTTGCTTTGGTCGCGAGCCTAAGGCTAGGGTCGTGACAAGGTGTGTGGGTGGGTACCGAATAGGTTGTATAGGTAAGTAAGTAGGTGGGTGGGTGGGTAGATAGGTAGGTTGTAATAGGTAGGTAAATACAAAGGTAGGTAAGTAGGTTGGTAAGTTGAAATAGGTACGTAAATATGAAGGTTGATAAATTATAGTAAGTAGGTAAATACGAAGGTAGGTAAGTAAGTAGGTTGGTAGGAAGGTTGTAGAATATGGTAGATAAGTAGGTAGGATGCCCCATTTGACTATAATAACATTGACCATCTTGACTAAATGTTCTACTTGATTAAAACCCCATTGGCCATTTTGACTAGAGGTGTCATTTGTTTATGTCCAACTTGATTAAGTGCTCTAATTGACTAAACATCATTGGCCATTTTGACTAAGGTGGTGAAGTTTTTTTCCAATTTGACTAAATGTCCAAGTTAACAAATAGTCAAATAGGTCATTTCAATCAAGTTGATTGGTCAAAAGATACACATGTCATTCAAGCCTTTAAACCTTTAGTCAAAATGTACATGTTCATTAGCCAAGAAAAACCAATTAATAAACTTGGACTATTTGAAAAACCAAGAATTTAAGTAATGAGAACATGAAGTCTCTTTTATTTCTACAAATGAAGAATTGTTCAACATGGAAACAACTTGTTACAGAAATGAACATCGTCATGAAACGAAACTTACTTCTAAAACTAGCTTGTAAATAAAACACTAGTTGTCTAATCGAACACAACTCCTTACACGTCCATAAAAAAACAATTTCAATGGATGTTTAGTGCCAACCCTTGCAAACCTTGAAAAGAAGAAAGAACGAAGAAACATACAAAAAGATTAATACAAACATGAACCCAAAATTACAAAAAAGAAAAGTCCAACAAAAAACTTATTTTAGAACTTACCTTGTTTTGTTGTAAACAAAATGGTGACCTCTAACAAACTTTTTGTAGCTTGTTAGAATTCACCTTTAGACTCCTTATGCGTGTGGCCAAACAATCATTCCATGCATCAAATGTTCAATAACAATCTATGAAAATGCAATCTTCTTGATTAGTGAGAATCAATTTTCAAGCAAGAAGTGAGATGACTTCGAATTCAAATTGTTTAATAACTTGCGAAAAGCTTGCATCTTAACTAAATAGGGTGTCACGTTGTGTTGTAACATTATGTCCATTGATGTTGACATCTATATAAGGTGTTGTAATTAGTTTGTTGATAATTGTCAACTATTAATTAAGGTGTGTACCCCACCTTCCCCATGTATATTAATTACAAACGCAGGCAGGAAGAACTTAGGTTGCACATCAATTTAGAAAGTTGATGAAATTATGAACCTTGCAACTATTTTATTTTAGTGGAAAAAGTAGGTGGCCAACTTTAGATTATTTAGAATATAAAATCTATACTTCACCAAACATTACATTTTTTGTCTAAAATATACCATTGTAGTGTGCTTTCACCTAGCAACCTTGGGAAATTATAACATACTAGTGGGTAACCCGTGGCTACGCCACTGCAGCCACCCCCAACACTTTGTGCTTTCATGTTTGGATTTGTAGCCAGGTTTGGTTAAATCTTCCTTTAGATAATTGCCCATTTTTTCCACATCTTCCTACAAATGATGGCCATTTTGGCTACAAACAAAAACAATTCGCAAAAAAAAAAACCCACTAGTGCTATTATTACCATATGGTTGAAGAATGGGTACCTTTAAAATAAATATACTTATTATTACATTTTCTTTCAAGGAGAGGTTTACAAAATTTAAAATAATAATATTTTTGGGTGCACAAATAGACAAATCCATTTTAGAAATGGAGAAATCCATAGTTTTGACTCTTACCCAAAATTGGAT
>Ga0116231_10011971_pt1 | contig 13026 bp, 10 predicted proteins | sample S1TSphgellanicum_2_FD_89695 | JGI IMG/M metagenome (GOLD analysis project Ga0116231, IMG submission 89695) | Host-associated microbial communities from peat moss isolated from Minnesota, USA - S1T2_Fd - Sphagnum magellanicum MG | ecosystem: Host-associated > Plants > Peat moss > Unclassified... | reverse complement strand
GAACCCGATCTGTGGGGGCAGATTCGCGACGAGGTCAAGGCCGGCGAGGCGAGCGCCGCGGCGGCCGCCGCTGATCTGGAGAATGCGCGCCTGTCGCTGATCGCGCAGCTCGCGGACGATTACATTCAGCTGCGCAGTTTCGACCGCGACTTGAGTATTCTCGACGAAACCGTGAAAGCGTATACGCGCGCGGTGAGCCTCACCGAACAACGCCACAACGCGGGTATCTCGGCCGGCATCGACGTGTCCCAGGCGCAAACCCAACTCGACATTGCCCGCTCCCAGGCATCGCAGACCCTCGCGCAGCGCGCCTTGATGGAACACGCCATCGCGGCCCTGCTCGGCGTATCGGCCTCGAAGTTCTCGATCAAGCCGCAGATCGTCGACATCAGACTGCCCGAGATACCGACCGGCGTGCCCGCCGCGCTCCTGCAGCGTCGCCCGGACATAGCCGGTGCCGAGCGGCGTATGATCGCCGCCAACGCCGACATCGGAGTCGCCAAGGCGGCTTATTACCCATCGCTGACCTTGGGCGCGCAGGGCGGCTTTCAAAGCACGTCATTCTCGAATTGGCTGAGCGCACCGAGCACATTTTGGGCAATCGGACCGAATGCGCTGCTCACCGTCTTCGACGGCGGTCTGCGCCGCGCCAAGGTGGCACAGGCGCGCGCCGAGTTCGAGACGTCCGCGGCCAATTACCGCAGCACCGTCATTGGCGCGTTCCAGCAGGTCGAAGACAGCCTGGCCAATCTCAATCATTACCGTGACGCCGCAGTGGACGAGAAAGCTGCGGTAGCCGCCGCCCAACATACGCTCGATTTATCCATGGCTCTCTACGTTCAAGGTGCGACCGACTATTTGACCGTGGTGACGTCGCAGACCGCTCTGTTGCAGACCAAACTGGACGCGCTCAATCTCGACACGTTGCAACTGCGTTCGAGTGTCGATTTGATCCGCGCCCTCGGCGGTGGTTGGCAGGCGGACTTGGATTCCGCGACCGCGAATGGTGCGGCCCCAAAGACGGACTTCGCGCGGCAAGATTCCCAGAGCTAGGCCCAGCCCAATGCGCGTGCTCGTGGTCGAGGACGACGACAAAATCGCTTCGTTCGTCGTCAACGGCCTGAAACAAAACGGCTTTTCCGTGGACGCGGTCGCCGATGGTGAGCAGGCCTTGGCCCACTGCAGCCGGGTGGATTACGACGCCGTCGTGCTCGACATCATGCTGCCCAAACTCGACGGGCTATCGGTGATCCGGGCCATTCGGCGCGACAAGCGTCTCGTACCCGTGTTGCTGCTCAGCGCCAAGGCAAGCGTCGACAATCGGGTCGCGGGGTTGCAGGCGGGTGCCGATGATTATCTGACCAAGCCGTTCGCATTCTCCGAGCTGCTGGCACGGATTCAAGCGTTGATCCGGCGTGCGACGCAGGTGGCCGAACCCACGACCTTGGTGGTGGGCGACTTGACGCTGAATCTGCTGACGCGTGAAGTCGTGCGGGCGGGACAGACGCTCGAGCTGCAGAGCCGCGAATTTGCGTTGCTCGAGTTGCTCATGCGCCATCCGGGGCGTCCCGTCACCAAGACCATGATCTTGGAGCACATCTGGGATTACAGTTTCGATCCGCAAACCAACGTGGTCGACGTGCTCGCGCACCGGCTGCGTTCGAAGCTCGAGAAGAACTTTCCCGTCAAGATCATGCAGACCATTCGTGGCGTGGGCTATGTACTCAAGAATTCGTGAAGGAGCGGGGAGCAGTTTCGCCGTCCGCTTGAGCTTCTGGTACGCCTTCATATTCACGGTCAGCGCCGGCGTCTTGTTCTGGCTCCTGTACCTGGTGCTGTCATCCGCTCTCGAGCGCAAGGATCATGAAGTTATCGAGACACGCCTCAAGGCCTGCGCGGCCATCTATGAGAGCGGCGGATTGCCGGCGTTGCAAGAGTTCGTGGAGCGCGGCCGCGAGGCCGAGAAATCCCGCACCTTCTTCGTGCGCGTCGCGAGCCCGGTGGGTACGGCGCTGCTGTTGAACGTTCCCGAGGATTGGGTGCAGTTCGATGCGTCGGCTCTGCAGCCGGGCGGCGATGTGTCGCATTTGGTATGGCTGCGAATCCCGAAGGACGAGGAAAGCGACGTTATCGTGGCGTCGGCCAAACTCGGCGACGGGGTCACCCTGGACGTGGGCCGGAAAACGAACAATCGCGAGGCCACGCTCGAACCCTTCCGGTGGAGTTTTCTGGCGGTGATGATTCCGACGCTGGGACTCGGTGTCTTGGGCGGTGCGCTGTTCGCTTATCGAGCCACGCAGCCGGTGCGCGACGTCGTGGCGACGGCGCGGTCCGTGATCGACACCGGAAATCTTTCCGCGCGCGTCGCGGCCAGCACGCAGCGAACGGAATTGGACGAGCTGGCCCGGCAGTTCAATCGCCTGCTCGACAAGAATCAGGCCTTGATCCAGGGAATGCGCGACGCGCTGGACAATGTCGCGCACGATCTGCGCACACCGCTCGCGCGATTGCGCAGCATCGCCGAAGTCGCGGTGCAAACGACCTCGGATACGGTGGCTGCGGATGCGTTGGGCGATTGCGTGGAGGAGGCGGACCGCGTGCTCATCATGCTGACGACGCTGATGGACATCACCGAGGCCGAGTCGGGGGTCATGCAACTCAAGCGTGAGTCCACCGCGATCGCGGATCTGGTCAATAACGTCATCGATTTGTATCAAGACGTGGCCGAGGAGAAGGCCATCGCCATCACAGCAGAGGGCGGCCAGTGCCGCGCCGCGGTGGATGCGGTGCGCATGCGCCAGGTGTTTGCGAATCTTGTGGACAATGCCCTCAAATACACGAAGCCCGGCGGCTGGGTGCGAGTCGCGTGCCATCGGGACCGTGACCGCGTGATCGTGGAATTCGCGGATTCAGGCATGGGAATCTCCGCCGACGAGCAGCAACGCATTTGGACCCGCCTGTATCGAGGGGACAAGAGCCGTTCGCAGCGCGGCCTCGGGTTGGGCTTAAGCTTGGTCAAGGCCATCGTCGAAGCGCACGGCGGCATCGTCTCGGTGCGCAGCGACCTCGACCGCGGCTCGACTTTTACGGTCGATCTGCCGTTGGAATGATTGGCGCGAGCGCTGACCGCGCCACCCAGCCCTCGCGATTCTGGAGGTCGCGCACGAGGACGAAGTTGCCGTGCGCGTCGACGCTGCGAACCACATCGCCCGGTGCGAGCGTGAATAGGGGTTCGGCGGCACCCACGGGTGAGGCCGCCGCGCCGGCGGCCTGCATCACGACGGCTTCGTGCAGCATGGGAGCGGTCGCGATGGCATCGGCAATGCTCAACGCCGTCAGAGCGAGACCGAGGGTGGCGCCGGTCAGGAATACGCCCCTCTTGGTGGTCAGTCGACGCAGCAGGAAACTCGCCCCGGCGAGAGCGATTCCGAGCGTGCCCAGCCAGAACAACAGATTGGGATTGCCGAGGCGCGCATATTGGGTGAACCCGACCGGCTGCGGCAGTCCCGCCTGCTCTCGCACGTACTGCAGGTTGGCGCGGATGTCGGCATCTCGAGGCGCAAGCAGTCGGGCGCGCTCATAGTCGAGGATTGCCTCGGCGGTCCTGCCGGCGCGCGCGGCCGCGTTGCCGAGGTCGTACAGGGCTGCGGCAGAATAGCGGGCACCGGACGACGCGTCGTGATCGGACGCCCTGGCCATGCTCGAGGCGCCAAGGCCCAGCACGGCCGCCACTAAGACGAACGATGAGCAAGTTCTCATGACAGATCCTCGATGTTGATCTGGCGACGCACCAGGCTCCTCCAGCGCGCGAAGTCCACGCCGTTCAACCGGGTGCCGGAGTACGCCGTCGCGTCGGCCAGTTTGAACAGACGCGCTACGTCATGGTCCGCACCGAGACGTTGCTCGACGTCCTGGTCCGTGATGCTGCCGGGTTTCATGTGCCACCGCGATGCGAATGCCGTTTGGAGGGCGCCGCGCGCCGCCTTGAAGAATAATCCGGCATCGTTCGCCGCACCTGCTTCGTCCATCAACTTGAGATACGGCTCCAGCGGCAACGGTGTTTGTGAGTCGCCATTGGCAGCCGAGTGCTCACGTCGCCGCACCCAGAACCATGCGCCGAAGAACGCAACGAGGAGCGCGGACGGTGCCGCTACGTAGGCGGGACGATAATAATCCGGCACGAGCGACTCAAGTCCACGTCCGTCATCGACGTGGTCGGCGCGCAAGCCAGTAGCCGCGCCGTTCCCGGCGAGGGTCGATTGCGCGGGCGGCGTCGATTGCAGAGGTGGCGGATTACTCGCGACGTCGGATCCTGATCCCGGGGGCGCGGGGGCGATCGATGCGGACAGGGGTGACGTATGCGCCGTTTCATAACGCTTCGTGGTGGGATCGAACCAGCTGAAACTTAATTCGGGGACGGCCTGCGGCCCGGAGCGCAGCGCGATCACGGGCTGCTGAAAGGTCTTCTCGCCGCGATAGCCGATGTCATCAGCCGGTTTGAAGGCGACGGTCGGGGCATAGGTCTTCCAGTTCGGAACATCGTGCAGCATCGTGGAATTGACGCGATCGAAATTTCCCGTACCGGACACTCGTAACGAGAGCGTCAGCGGATCGCCGAGGTTCGCGGCATTCTGCGACAAGGCGCTGCTGATGGAGAAGTGACCGACGGCGCCGCTGAAATCCGCGGGACGGCCATCGACGGGTAAGGGCATCACGGTGAACGATGCAGGCTGGCTTTGCACGGTGACTTCTCGTTCAGTGACACCGCCGAAGAAATTCTGGAAAGCGGGATCGTCGAACAAATCATCGAGCGCCGCGTCGCCGAAGGCTCCCTCGGGCCGCGCGGTGCGAACCCGCACGGTGAGGGGCGTCGACATGGTCAGCGATAGGGCGCCCGGTTTGACGGCCGCCAAAGCGCTGCGCCACGTGAATACGGTGAACGGTTTGCCGTCGATGATCTCGGCCGAGCGTTGCGGCTCGGTTGACAGTTTGTTCAGCGTAAAGGCGTCGCCGTTGAGCGTGGGCAGACCGTTGAGCGAGGCGACCATGCCGTCGCGCACGCCGACTTGGATATCGATCGGCACGGTCTCGCCGACATATAGGTCATGCGTGCCCAGCCGCAGACGTACGAATGCCGAGCCGTCGGTATTCAACCGGGTGGCGCCGGCTGTGGGGGGCGAAGCGGCGCCTGACCGGCCCGCTGACGGATTACCCGACCCACCCGGGGTCACGGTCAACACCAGCGGTTCCGATCCCGCCGTGCCCGGGATGGTGTAGATACCCGGCTGGCGCGCCGTGACTTGATAGGTCACGGAATTCGTGGAGTGGGTAACGCCATTGATCGACTCGATGTGTTGCGCTTGGCCGACGGCGACGAATTCCAAGCCTGCGACCATGGGTGCGGTGACCTGCGCCGAATCGCCCGAGGACGTGACCGTCAATTGTGCGGCTTCCCCGATTGCAATAGTCGCGGGTTCGATCTGCTGGCTCACTTGCGCCGCCGCTGCGGCGATGCCCAGCAATCCCAAGGTTGCGAGCACCGCCCAGCCAGCGAGAGCGACGATACGAGTTGTCAACGCATTACTCTTCATGACATCACCAATCCTTGAGGGGGTCGTTCGATGGGCTGTCGGGCGTGCTTTGGGCAAGCGGCGTCGCGGGCAGACCATGCTGTTCGTTCTTGACGGAATCCAGCAACTCGCGCGCTTCGGCGCGGCTCATTTCGCCGGGCTGGCGCTGATCGTCGCCGGCTTGCGCCATCGTCGGGCCGGCAGAGGCGCCAGGCGCCTTTCGATCGCTGCCCGGGCCTTGCTGAGGTGGCTGCTCTGACTGCCGTGCCTGCGCTGGCTGGGGCGACTGGCCTTGCTGCGGCGACTGCGCTGGCTGCTGTGCCTGTGCGTGCTGCGGCGACTGGCCTGGCTGCGGCGACTGGCCGGGCTGCGTTGACTGGCCTTGCTGCTGCGATGGCGATTGCGACTTCCCGGGCTGCTGTTGCGGCTTCGATGGAGAAGGTTGGCCTTGCGATTGATTATTCGCTGACTTGGGCTGGGACGACGATGACTTCGATTGGTCTTGCGGCGGCGGTTGCTGCTTCAGCGCGTCCAACTGGCGCTGAACGAGATCGCGGTTGAATTTGCTGTCGGCGTCGTCCGCACGCAGCTCGAGTGCCGCGTCGTACGCTTTGACCGCTCGAGTCCAGGTCGCGATGGTGGTCTGTCGGTCGTTTTGCCGGGTCGTCTGACCTTCGCGATACAGCGTGTTGCCGAGGTTGTAGTAGGCGTCTTCCTGGTCGGCTAAACGCTGGGCGCTGCCGGACTTCGCGGCATTGACGGATGCCTCGAAGGCTTGCGCCGCGTGCGCATAATCGCCGGCCTTGTAGGCAGCAGCGCCGGTATTGAATTGCCATAGAGGCTGGTTCGGGTGCTCCTGTGCCGCCTTGGAGAAGGCCTGCTCCGCGGCCGTAAACTGTCCGGCGTCGTAGGCCGCGAACGCAGTCGGCGCAGCATGCGCCGTCTGGACGGGCAGCAACGAGCCAGCGAGCCATGTGGCGGCAAGGACCGCTGCCGGGCCGGCGGCGGCCGACGCTCTGGAGAACGCGCTCGCCAATCGGCGGCTCGTACCGCGACGTCGGGTGCCGATCATCAAGCTCGCCAGTAGTAGTGCCAACGCAGCGCCAAGAGGCCATTGATAGCGCTGCGTATACACTTTTTGCTCGCGTGCCTGAAGATCATGCTTCGCCAGAGGCGCCAGCGCTTCGCGATAAATTGCATCAAGACCTTGATTGGCGGCACCCAAGGGTGCGTACGTGCCGCCGGTGGCGGCAGCCAAGGATTTGAGCGCAGCTTCATCGAGGCGAGACCTGACGAAGTGGCCGTCGTGGTCCCTAAGGAACCCGCCGCCTTGATCGGCTGGCAGCGGAATGAGTTCGCCATTCGCGGTACCGACGCCGACCGTGAAGATCTTCAAGCCATCTTGGCGCGACGCCGTCCGCGCGGCCGCCAACGCATCGCCTTCCAGATCCTCGCCATCGGTGAGCAGGATCAGTACCTTGTCGCTACCGGGACGATCGCGCAGCGCGGCCTGGGTTGCGCGGATGGCACTCGCGATGTTGGTGCCGCCGCGCGGTATGATATGGGTGTCGAGCGCGGCCAACGATTCATGAAATGCACCGTAGTCGAGCGTGATGGGCGTCTGCAGGAACGCGCTGCCGGCGAAAGCCACCAATCCCACCGCGTCGCCGTTCAAATGATCGACGAGATCGCCGACGGCGAGTTTGGCACGTGCAAGGCGCGTCGGCTTGACGTCCGGCGTGTCCATGCTGCGCGAGGTGTCGATGGCAAACACGATGTCGTTACCCCGGCGCTGGATTTCCTCAAACTGAAAGCCCGCCTGCGGCCCGGCCAGTGCGATGAACAGGAGCGCGATCGCGGCGGCGAAGAGCAGCCGTTTGGCGGTGCGACGTGCCCTTGATATCGATTCGGTGAGCTCGGCGCGTAAGTGCGGTGCGAGGAAGCGCTCGAGTTCGGCGCGCTGCCGCACATCGTAGCGGTGCCACACGGCGATGAGAATTCCGCAGGCGAGCAACCCCGCCAACAACCATGCGGGATGAGCGAAGGTCATGGCAATCTCCGAAAGCGGGTGTGTTCCAAGCCAAATCCCAGACCCAGCAGAGCCAATGCGGGAAACAGAGCCCAAGAATAAAGGTCTTGATGGTGTTCGAAATGCTGGGCCGTTTGCGCGGTCTTTTCGAGGCGATTGATCTGGTCATAGATGCGTTGCAGCGAATCGGTGTCGGTCGCTCGATAGAACGTGCCCCCCGTCAGCGCCGAGACGGCTTTGAGTGTCGCTTCGTCCACGTCCACCTTGGCCATGACGATGCGTTGATTGCCGAACTCGTCCTTTACCGGCATGGGCGCTTCCCCGCGCGCACCGACGGCGATGGTGTAAATCTTCACGCCGAGCGCCTTGGCGGCTTCGGCAGCCGCCATGGGCGACAACTTGCCCGTATTGTTCATGCCATCGGTCAGCAGGATGACGACCTTGGATTTTGCGTTGGAATGGCGCAAATCATTGACACCCGCGGCAATGGCCGACCCAATGGCCGTACCGTCATCGGCGGCGCCCACGGTCACCCGATTCAGGTTTTGCTGCAACCAGGCGTGATCCAAGGTCAGCGGACTGATGAGATACGGCGCACCGGCAAAGGCGAGAATGCCGATGCGGTCATCGGCGCGTTCGTCGATGAATTTGGCCACGACCGACTTGACCACCTCGATACGATTGACGCGTTGAGCGCCTTCCTTGAAATCGAGCGCCTGCATGGAGCCGGAGACGTCCAGCCCCAACATGATGTCGATGCCGTTTGCGCTGATCTGCGTACGGCCATGCACGAGTTGCGGGCGCGCCATGCCGACGACCATGAACGCGGCGCCGAGCACCGGCAACAACCACAGCCATTGTCCGACCCGGCTACGGGAGTTGCTCGCCAGGGCGCGGGCGACGCCGACGTTCGAATACCGAACCGCGGCAACGCGGCCGCGACGACCGAGCCAGATCGACACCAGGGGCAGGATCGCGAGCAGCCACAGCCACTCAGGTTGTTGGAAGTGAATCATAGGTGTCGCGTGTTCCGAGGTTGGTTGAGCCGGGCTCGGCCAATGAGGCCGTCTGCGTGCCAGAGCCAAGCGTGGTGATCGCGGCTGAAGTCGCCGGCGCTGCCGCGGCGCACTCCGCTGCCGCCGCGGACTCGATGAAACGCCGCGCACTAGTCTGCATGGAGTTCATCGCGTCGACGCTGAGGTTCCAGCCGCCAAACTTCGCAAGATCGCAGGCTTCCAGGAAATCGGCGAGCAACGCACGGCTGTCGGCCAGAGCTGCATTCGGTGTATGCAGCAAGCCGCTCAAAAATTCGTGGGTGGTCAGGTGGGTTGCTATCACGTGAAACGCGTGCTCGACATACTCGCGTACGATGCTCGATACGGTGCTGGAGAATTCGCGGCTGTTGCCCGCGCGCATGAGCGCGCGCGCGGCCTCCAGGCGCTCGAGCGCGATCTCGTGCGGCAGTCGGACGCGTCGTCGCGCACGTCGCCACGCCCATGCGGCATAGCCACCCCCGACGGCGAGCACGGCAAGCGCTGCGAGCACGGCCGGCCATGGGGCCTCTCCCAGTCGTTTGGGGCCGCGAATGTCGTGAATGTCGGGCAACGTCGAGTGCGGACCGAGCGTACCCGCGGACGTCGGCGCGGCGGGCGTCGCCGCCACAGCCGCGGGCCGAGTAACAGGCTGCGTCTGTGCGAGCGCGCTACCGGCCCAGAAGATCAATGCCGCGGCGCAAAGCGCATTGGTTCGCTTGGTCGAGATGTTCATGCGCGGCGCTCCCGGGCTTGAAAGAAGCGTTGCAACGCCGGTAAATAAGGGGCACCCGTCTTCAGCGCCAGCAGGTCGACACCCTCGGCGCGGATGTCGCTCGCCAGGCGACGCGCCTCTGCGATGGCGCGAGCGTGGAACTGGTTGCGGACCTCCGGGTTGCCGGTATCGAGTTCGAGCATCTCGCCCGTTTCGGCGTCCTCGAGGGCGAGCAAGCCTAGATCGGGCAGGTTGCTCTCGCAGGCATCCTCGACGTGCACGGCTATGAGATCATGCCGCCGATGCGTCTGGCGCATCGCTCGGCGCAGCGCCGCCCGCGCTTGGGTTTGGTCGCCGTTCGACTGAAAATCCGAAATCAGGAACACCACGGCGCGGCGATGCAGGAGCTGGTTCGCCACTTCGAGCGCCCGAGCGCTGTCGGTGCCCGTGCTGCGGGCCTCATGATAGAGGATCTCGCGCACCACGCGTAGCACATGCCGACGGCCCTTCTTCGGCGGCAGGTATTCCTCGGTTTGGTCGGTATAGAGAAGCAAGCCCACTTTGTCGCTGTTGCGGATCGCCGACAGCGCCAGCAGGCTGGCCACCTCGGCAGCCAGCTCGCGCTTGCTCTGGGAGCCAGAGCCGAACTGTCCCGACGCGCTGATGTCCACGACCAACAGCAAATTGAGTTCCCGCTCCTCGGTGAACTGTTTGATGAACGGGCGCCCCGCACGCGCCGTCACGTTCCAGTCGATGGCGCGGACCTCGTCGCCAGGAACGTATTCGCGTACCGAGTCGAAATCCATGCCGCGGCCTTTGAAGACCGAATGGTATTCGCCGATGAGACTGTCGTTGACGAGACGACGCGTGCGAATCTCCAGCTGGCGCATCTTGGTCAAAATGGTTGTGGTGTTGGCTAGCATGTCGGCCTCACGGCACCGGCAGCGTGTCGAGGATCTTCAAGATGATGTCCTCCGCGCTGACGTTCTCGGCTTCGGCTTCGTAGCTCACGGTCACGCGGTGGCGCAGGACATCGAGTGCCACGCTCTTGACGTCCTGGGGGGTCACGAAATGTCGGCCATTCATGAACGCCGTGGCGCGCGCCGCGAGACAGAGGTTGATCGTGGCCCGCGGCGATGCGCCGTTCTGAATATAGCCTTGCAGATCGAGCGTTTGCGCGATCGGCGGGCGGGTCGCCAGCACGAGATCCACGACGTAGTCGCGAACTTTGTCGTCCATGTGAATGGCATTGACGATGTGGCGGGAGGCAACGATCTGATCGCGCGATACCACCTGACGCACGCCGAGCGCCGGCTCGCTGGTCGCCATCGAATCGAGGATCGCGCGTTCCTCGCGCTTGTTGGGATAGCTGATGACGACCTTCATCATGAAGCGGTCAATCTGCGCTTCCGGGAGCGGATACGTACCCTCTTGCTCGAGCGGGTTCTGGGTGGCGAGCACCATGAACGGATCGGGCAGGTGATAGGTGTCGTCGCCGATGGTGACCTGGTGTTCCTGCATCGCCTCGAGGAGTGCACTTTGAACCTTGGCGGGCGCGCGGTTGATCTCGTCGGCGAGGATGAGGTTGCTGAAAATGGGGCCATGCTTGGTTCGAAATTCACCGTCCTGCGGACTGTAAATCATGGTGCCGACGATGTCGGCGGGCAGCATGTCGGGCGTGAACTGCAATCGCTTGAACTCGAGGTCCACACAGCCGGCAAGGGTTTTCAGTGACAGCGTTTTCGCAAGACCCGGTACGCCCTCGAGCAGCACGTGCCCATTGGTCACGAGCGCGATGAGCAACCGGTCGACGAGCGATTTCTGACCAACGATGACGCGCGCCATCTCCTGCTGCAGCGGCTTGATCCAGGTCGATTGTTCCTGCACCACGTCACGCAGCGCGCGGAACCCGTCATTGGTTTCTTCGGGCAACGCAATGGGTTCGTTCGCGACGGCTTCGCGTGGCAGTGCGGCCGCCCCGAAGCGTGCGTCGCGGAACCGTTTGGCGCCGGCGATGGAGGGTTCGATGTTCATGTGCGCAGTCCTCTTGGTTGGATCGATTGACTAGCAGTAGACGCCGCGCAGATGGCTCCCGCCTTTCTGCAAAATTACAAAATTGAAAGGGTGGAGGGTGGGGCGTATTCTTGTCCGGCAATGAGAAATTCGATTTACATGCCTTTGTGGGTATTGGCGGCGTCGGCATGGCTTTCGCCCGTCCCTGTTCGGGCGGATGACTTCGCCGGCGCCCGTTACGACCCCGTGAAGGATCAACTCGTCATTACCATGGGGTATCGAGGCACCAATCCCGACCATGTGTTCTCGCTGCGGTGGGGTCAATGCACCGACCGCGCGGGTGCCGACGAACCCGACCTGTCTGTCGAGATACTGGATAGTCAGTGGCAGGACGCGGCGCGGCAGAGTTTCACCAAAACGACCCGCTTCGACCTTTCGGATATGCCCTGCCGACCCGCCAAGCTCACCATTCGAAGCGCACCGCGATTCTTCTATACCATTTCGATTCCCCGTAAACCGGCCACGAAATAGGCCGCCTTGCATCGGCTGGCCGGGCGAGCCACTCCACAGCATGCTCGGCGGTGTTCGTTGACGCACAGACGTGGCACCGACACGGTGTTTAAGTGTTTGCATGATGGTTATGGAGAGCGGCACGCCTTCCGGCGCTCAGCTAGTTTCCACACTTGCAATCGACTTGAAATCAACGAGAGACAATCATGAGCTACCAAAGTCTGAATCCCGCCACCGGCAAGATTCTCAAGAAATTCGCGGAAATCTCCGATGCGGAGTTCGAGAGGAAAATCGCCGCCGCCACTGCGTGCTACGAGGTGTGGCGTCACAAGAGCTACGCGGAGCGGGCGACCATCGTCGCCAAGGCGGCGACCATCATGAAAGAGAAAGTCGATGAATTCGCGCATCATATGACGCTCGAGATGGGCAAGCGCATCAGCGAAGCGCGCGGAGAAGTCGAATTCAGTGCCTCGATTCTCGCTTATTACGCCAAGCATGCGGAGAAATTTCTGGCGCCCGTGAAGCTTCACCCGACCGTCGGCGAGGCGCACATGGAGAGCAGTCCGATCGGCGTGATCTTCGGCGTCGAGCCTTGGAATTTCCCGTACTACCAACTGGCCCGCGTCGCCGGCCCCCATCTGATGGCCGGCAATGTGCTTATGGTGAAGCACGCGAGCTGCGTCCCACAATGCGCGATCGCATTCGAGCAGTTGTGGCTCGATGCCGGTGCGCCGGCCGGCCTCTACACGAACCTCTTGATCTCACACGAACAGAGCGACCGCATTATCGATGACCCGAGAATCAAGGGCGTCGCCTTGACCGGCAGCGTGGCGGCCGGGCGCAGTTTGGCAGCGCGCGCGGGAAAAAATCTCAAGGTCTCGTCCATGGAACTGGGTGGCAGCGATGCATTCATCGTTCTGGAGGATGCGGATCTCGAACACACCGTCAAATGGGCGGTGTGGGGCCGGATGTACAATGCGGGACAAACCTGTTGTGCCGCCAAGCGCTTCATCGTCGTCGAGGAACTCGCGGACAAGTTTCTCGAAAAATTCAGTGCGGCTCTGTCGGCGCTCAAGCCCGGTGATCCGATGGACGAGAAGACCACGCTGGGACCGTTGTCCACCGAGTCGGCGCTCATCGATCTTCTCAAGCAGGTCG
>Ga0116231_10011970_pt1 | contig 13029 bp, 15 predicted proteins | sample S1TSphgellanicum_2_FD_89695 | JGI IMG/M metagenome (GOLD analysis project Ga0116231, IMG submission 89695) | Host-associated microbial communities from peat moss isolated from Minnesota, USA - S1T2_Fd - Sphagnum magellanicum MG | ecosystem: Host-associated > Plants > Peat moss > Unclassified... | reverse complement strand
TTTTTTGTATATAATTTTTTTGTATATTTTTTTTTTTTTGTATAGATTAAGAAGTTAATATGTGTGTTTTGGTGTGTGGATGGGGGGTGTGTTGGGGGAGATTGGGAGGGGAATTTGCCAAAAAAACATTTATCACAAATTTTTTCATGGCGGTGGTGAAAAAATGAAAAAAAAAAGAGTAAATAATTGGCTGTTCCTTTTACGTCTTTCCCTCTGACCATTAACAAGCCATTTCTGTAACTTGTGCTATTTCACACGCCACTCTTAATACGCCACAACATTGGCTTCTTTCACAAGCGCTTTGACGTTGTGTGGCTTCTTACGGAAGCAGCGCTTTCCTCTTCCCCTCGCTCGCTCGCTTCTTCTTCTTCTTCTCTCCTCTCCTCTCTCTCGCGCTCGCTCGCTCGCTCGCCCGCTCTCCGATCTTTTTGGTTTTGGGTGTGTTGCTTTTGTTGCCGTTGCACTCTCTTGTGATGTGAATCTCCATTCCAATCCATTTTCTTCTTCCAATTTCAAGTCTTTCTTGTTCTTCTCTCTCTCTCTCTCTCTCTCGGTTTTGTTTTCCCATTGATTGCTATGCTTGAGGTTTTGTCTCTGATTTCTTTTTCTTTTTTCAGTTTGTTCTTGCTTTCCAAGTTGCCAATTTTTTAGTATGGGGATTCTGGAGAATTTTGCAAGAATAGGGCACAGGTCAGGATTGTGAGCAGCAGTCAGGCAGGCAGCAATTTCAAGGACAAACTCAAGCTTGCTTGCGGCTGAAGAATCGAGTGTGAAATTTTCATTCCCTTCTTTGGGTCATGTTTCTTGAACATGGGGTGTATGGGTCCTTCATCATCAACATCATTCTTCTACGGCCGTGGATTTGATAGAAGAAAAAACCAATTCCAAGGGAGCTGCTGTCTTTGTGGAAGAACTGCTTGTTTTGGAGAACAACCTCCTCCTGCGGCTGCTGCTGCTGTTATTGTTGTAAGAAGGTGTGCATGGTTTCTGGGTTGGCAGCTTCTTCTTTGGGAACATCTTTGTTGCAAATTTGGGTTCTTCTTGGCTTTTGTTGCTGCATTGTTTGGATCTCATTCTGCTGAACAACTTTTTGAGAGTAGGGTTTGCTTTGCTTCTTGTTTTTCATTTTGAATCTTACACAAAATCAATCTCTCGTTTCAAAAACGACTTCTGAAACAAAATAAAAATGGAATGGAATTTTTTTGTTTGGATTGCATTTTTTCAGGCTGTGGTGATCAAGCAGCTTCCTGAGATATTTGGAGGAGGAGGAGGATCCATTTGTATTTTCAACCTTTTTGGTGAAAGCAGCAGGATGGCTCTATCTTAGTGATGGTGGTGGAGTGAGGGAGTGTGATTTGTGAGAAAAATCCATTTCCTGCCTATACTTTAGGGTTTCTATGCGGTGGTAGTTGTTGTCTTCAGTCACCCATGCTTGGTACAGCAGCTGGGACCAATTACTCTTCTTCCATGGAGTTCGAGGAGATTTTTACATTCTCATCCACACGTAAGCATCTCATTTACTCTCCCAAAATTCTAGTCCTTCCCCCAGCAGTCATCAGGCCAAGCCCAATGATGGCAAACAGTTAAGACTGCAATATAAGTAGTACCTACTTTGACAAGATCAGATTCTTGATATGTTCATGAGCTAGAACTGTTGGTACTCACATTTATAAGCAGCAGAAACAAAGAAGATTTTATAGCTCCAGCTGCAAAAAATCTCATCTTTGACAGGATCTCAGAGTGATCATTTGGAAACTTTTTCAATATGATCATTTGAAGAAACACTGAGTTGAATTGAGGAGCATTTTGTTAATCATAACAATCCATTTTCAGGTGTTATTGTCAAAATCTAACTGGATCAAAATCTTGATTTTTTGGTTTATTTTCAGAGCCAATTTTTTTATTGGGTGAATATGTGTACTCTACCCTCTCACAAGGGGTAAGTGTCTGTTATCCTTTTTCATATTCTCAAAAATTGTATGTCTTTGTGCTGGAGTGTTTTATTTTGTATGATGTTAGTGATTTTTTTGCGCATCTAGTTGTCGGTTTTTTCTTTCCAGGTTCCATGTTTTTTTCCTTTTAAAAGGGAGACTTTTTAATTTTGTGTTGGGGTTTCTCCTAAAAACTACAGATTGAGAATTTCTATGGGGCAGTGTATAAAATTACACGACAGTGGACAGTTGATTTTATTGTACAAAAGTGAGTCATCCCAGCACCCATTTCCAAGATCCCTGGTACACTTCAATTTTGATTTTACATGAATGCAGCGATATGAATTCCTTTCTCTTAGTAAAATTCTCAGTCTTATTAGTATCAGGAGATTTAATCAATATGCTATTTTAGGTAGCCTATTTTATTATTATTTTCTGGGTCCTTAACCCAGATATTTTTCATGCATTTTCTACTTATGTCCTGTTTCATTGTAAGAGGAATTAGCTGTCCTGAATCATATGATCTTTGTTGGGTGGGTGCTTTTATTCTGTTTTTTGTGAATTGATACTGACTGATGTATCGATTGGTGGTGGGTATGTGATTTAAATTGATGGTTTTTTGATTGGGCAAACAGAGTTCTCAGTGTAATGGTAAGAAATTGTAATACTTCCCCTCTTCTGCTAGTCTGATCATTGATTACCGTTTTCACTCATCCATTTGTATTTAACTTGCATTACCATGATTGCAGCTCTTTTGCATGCCTTTTGCAAATGGGTTTTTGTTTGCTGTTTCACAATAAAATGATGCCTTGGAAAAGTTGAAGTATCAATGAGGTGGCCATTGATCTCTGCTTCCAATCGGGGAGAATGTTGCAACCCTAACCTTGGGTTCACAACACACTGTTCTAACATGGGTCAGGATGGGTTTTGTGCAGGCATTGGTGAACCCATGCTTGAGTCATCACCAGCAGGCGCTTCTTAAGGTACCTTGACTATGATATATTATACTTCTTATTGTAACAGAAAATTGGTACTCTAAGCACATATTAGTAGTTTCTGTGTATTGGTGTCAAATGTTCCATGCACATTTATGAGCTGTGTAATGTGTATTGTGCAGCCCCTCTTTCAGAGAGCTCTTGATCAGTTAATTTGGCAACGAGCCCTTGAACCTCGAGTTATTAGGTCAGGTTTTTATTTATTTTGGGTTTTCGTTTGAAATTTGTTTTATTCCATCATTATCTTTCTTTTTTGCTTTGGTCAACACAACAACCATGTCTAACAGTTTTCCCCTTCTTGATTGATATACAGGGGCCTTGTGGCACTGGCATGCCCTAATCAGGACACGGGTTTCTTATTTGGTTATCTGGTATGGAAAATGAATTTTGAGCTTTCGTAATTAGCCTTTGTAAACCTTTGAGTTGTAAGGGAACATAACACATCTGGGAGCAAATAGGTATTGCCTAATTGGGTACTTGTCTCTGCATGTGGCCCTTACAATCCAGATGAATGGGTGTACCTAGCACCTTGACATGTATGTAAGGCCCCCCTTGGGACTTACAAACTCAGGGGTGGGGCCAGTAGACTTGCCAAGGCCTCAGCACTTTTGCTCATGAAAGTCACCACACCACTTAATAGTGGATCAACCCCAGTTGTAATGTGTAGCTCTTCAACCAATGGAAGAGTAGATTTAACAACAGGGAGATTTTTTGGTTGGCAGATGGAGATTTTGGTGGGCCTTCTTTGTGCAAGCAGCCAATCTCATGAAGCTCTGGATCTAAAATCTCATCAGGTGGATGTGGAAATACCCACAGATCCAATGCAAGTAAGTCCCATCACTAATTGTCAGAAAATCAATCTCCCATTCTTGAGAAATGAATAGTTTTGCTTCCATTTATCCATCAGTCCATCCATTGTTGTGTCCATTCTCTGTCCCTCTCTTTGCCACTATTCTTCCTTGCTGGGCTTAGCTCTAAAATTTCCTTCTTTTCCAGTGCCAGGTGACACAAGAGAAGATGAGGGTTGCGCGATTGCTTTGTCAACATTTCTGCATTGATCAAGTTTATGTTGCGGCAATGCCACCACCGGTAATGACTACTTGATGTGATTCTGCTTTCACATGTCACTTTGGTTTGCCCCACAGCTTTGCTTGAAATAGTTTGCATTTCAGTGCAAGTCCTTCACATGTCTGTTATAATGTTGTCAAGGACATTTGTGCCTTTTGGTTTGTTGTGCTTAGGTTAGAGACACTTGAGTTTGTGCCTTCTGTCTGTCAGCACTGTCTGTCATAACATAGCTCAGAATTTTGTGTTCTGGAAATCCTGCAAAATTTACTAAGGTTGGGCTTCGTGGGTGGTGGGTAAATCTGAATATAGGTTCGCAAAGTGGTACTTGAAGCGCTGATGGGTGGTGTAGAGGTGCCTTCGAATATACAAGGCTCCTCACAATTTACCCCTGTTTGTTGCATTACTCTTGAACCACTTCTGTGCCCTGTATGGACTTCTAACCTTATTGACCAACTTGCTTGAGTAGTATTATTCTACTTTTCTTGTGGGAAAATTGTATGTGTGTAGATAATGTGAGTAGATGAGTGCTACCCTACATCACAGTGAATTAATTCTTCACACATTGCTTCTGAAAAATGTGATACAAACTCATGGATGCAGATTTTTTTGTATAATTGTTCTGCTGGAAGTTTTGAGCAGATTTTTCTGTAGTTTTATCTACACTGACCATGAAGGGCCAAAGTAATGGTGGCTAGTTGCTACCATTCATGATGAAGCCAATAGTGTGATACGTTTGTGTGTGACACTCACAAGATTATCACCAAACACCTTCTTGTTGTGTTCATTTTTGTTTTGCTGGAATTAGCACAATGGGCTTTACCTCTAAAGTGTTATTGTGGAGTTTTTTTTGCAATCTCATAGGTATGATTGAACTGCTCTATGTTGGCTTCAGCTATTTTTGGTCCTTGGGTTGGATTGATGGTCCTCACAACTGTACATTGATAATGAAACTCGAGTCACTTAGTATCTTGTCTTGTGGTTGTAGAATGGTACCCTCACACCGGATGTTGTGGCTGTAATACAACGGAGCTCCACAATCAGCAAGCAACACGCAGTAAGTGTTTCTTTTCTTTCCTGAATAGGTACATAGCACAAATTATGTAAATCGTCATGTTTTTTTTGCTGTTCTAGTAGTTGGGTCAGGCTCAAGTCTTCAGAGTTTTTGGGGCCTGTGTTTTTCTGTACTCAAGCATCTTGAAATAGCAATAGTCTTACCTTGACAAGGCCTCTATTGTTCACAAGCATCTGCACAATTGATGATATACACATTGCATGCAATTACATCTGCAGAATTAATGATAGTGTACACATGGTTGCAATTACCTCTGCTGAATTGATGATGTAACACACATGGTTACAATTTTATTTTTTTGGTTGCAGTTTCTGTATCAAGGACATGCATTATATGAATGGCTTGGATCATCACAAGTTCCTAAAAGCCCGGAGACACGGTCTGTTGTGTTACCAACTGACATTTATCGATTATCTTAGAGCATGCCCAGCGGCAGCAGCAAAATGGCCTTTCCAGTATATTTTGGATGAAATATTACAGTCAAATGGTGTAAAACTGCTTTGGGCTGGCAAAATATGCGCATGTTAGCAGTGCCCTGCAATAACACCAGTAAAGGAAATGACTATTCTCGATCAGCCAACCATAATGATTGGTCTGGGTGGTAAGATTCAAATGGTCTATCACTTCATTCAGTTCACTTTTTCAGGTTTATTAGTGGGGGATGTGGGAGGAATTAACCTTGCACCTTGCAAAATACTGATAGAGGCTCAAATGGGTAGCTGGTGCAAGGCTCTCCAGGCTCCGTTTTTTGGTCATGCTTTCCCTTTCTTTTATTTGCAGTTTCACCCACTTAGAATTATTATCATGAAATAGATGTTGATTCATTAGCACCTCAATGAGGTAGGCACTGGCTTTAGATGTGTTATTTGTTGAAGGAAAAAGCTCCCCATAGTTTATGCACATGGTGTGATAGTGATAGGAAGCATGTGTTCTTTCTTAATTGGCCCACAAACTGGATGTCCAACGGGAGAGAGGAAAAGAAAAACCAAATACCGCATCTTGAACGACAAGGGGAAAACTCCTCATTACTGTTCACTAATTCTTACTTATAAAAAGTTGAGAAACTGTTGCAATTATCAATCAGTCCAGTCCAAATAATTGTTCGTTGCTAAATGGATGGTTTTCTTATTCCTGGATTGCTGACCATTTTTATATTTACTTATTATATACAGAAAATTATGCTTCCTAGCTAATTGATCATTGTTTTTTACTGGTACATTAAAGGATTATTTATTATTAAATGTTTTGTGAATATACTTTTTGAGAGATGTGAGGAGAAATTATGTTTTTCTAACAATCTGTTTTTTTTTTTTTCTTTCTTGTCTCTTCCAAATTCCATTGCTCTTGACAAGCATGCTTGTTCATAGCTTGTTGTGTACAGTGTTTGTTTAAAAGCTAGTTTTTGAATGTGGTAACCAAAAACAAAAACCAAAAAAAAAAAAAAGAAAAAAGAAGGAAAATGGCAAAACTGGAATTCATTCACAGATGCTTAGTTTTTTAAACAATATTTTTTGCCAAAAAATGGAAGGGAATTTTTCGGTTTTTGAAACAATGTTCTCACTTTTTCAATTGCCCCAAGATTTAGTGATATATTTGGAGAAAAATTGGACAGTTTTTTTTTTTTTCAAAACTGGCATCAGTATATACTAAATCTACCTTAGGATGTGTATCATCCACACTGGTTGTGTATAGCTAGAAATTTAAACCCAAAAGAATTGCTCCTGATTTTTTCATGTGCACAGTGAACAAAATAAGAACTGGTTTCTCGGAGATGAAAACATTGCATATGAGCAAAAACATGGAAGAAACAAGAAACTCCACACTCACAACAAAGCGAGCAGCACCAAAAACTTTATGATCACATTGTTACAGAGGATTTATAGGATTTTTGTCACAAACAGAATCCAAAACCTCAGAAGACTAGCACTATACCATTAATTACAAAAGAGGCAAGTCGTGGCAAAAAAGGTTCTTACAGCACAGAGACAGATCCAACGCTGCCATAGAAAAATAAGAAGAGTTTGCAAAAAAGCAAGTCACAAGTGAACATCACTTTTCCACCTCAAATCCCATCTTCCAATCTAATATTATTTGTTACTGAATGAAAAGGAAGCTGCCGAATAAATTAAATTACCATATATCTACACTTCACCATTTATTGCAAAATTCAAATACACTTGCACATATTGCATAACTACACAAGCTACTACTACACAAATAGATGTTCTGAGCACTCTGCCTTTCCTGGAATATAATAAAATGGGCATCCAGTACACTGGATTGTTTGTTTGTGATGCAGTCAAAACATCCCAGCTGGTAAAAATAGCTAATACCAACCTTGTTTGAATAGGTAAAGTAGAAAATTGCACCTCTTGTTTTTCTGCAGCCTTCATCACCAGCATAAAATCCTGACCGCTTGTTTCTGTGGCCTTCACCACCAGCATAAATCCTGATGGCGGTCACCCACACCACTAATTTACTTTTGTAAAGAGTTCATTTCAAGCTCATGTCCCAGTCAAGCACTGATTGACTGCAGATTTCAGGTCAATTGAGATTGAGAACTCTGTTTTAGGAAGCAAATCTTGTGGGGGCTCCAAAAGAGACTGTAGGGCCCTGTAACAACTAGATTAGAGATTTGATAGTGATCCAACTAGGGTTTGACAAATCCTGGATTACAGCTTGATGACTCTGGCCACAACTTGGTTTCAAGGCCAAGGTAACAGCCACTTTATGAGGTGTAGGTACAGGCCAATTGTTGCACCCTCCAATGAGCAGTTCCATTTGCGTTGAGATTGAAGTTGCAAGAGAAACTGTTACTGAAATCTGATTTGATCATCTTTCCAACAACGTATGCCCGTGATTGCAGAGTTCCAATTACTTGCAATGGAACCCCAGTGGGCAAAGCGTAACTTGTGGTGAAACTTGGGCCAGCACCATGTAGATACTCTGTGGTTGCTGAAACCTTCACCTGGTACTTCGTTGAAACTTGTTTCTTCAGGAAATCCAAATCAATCTGCATGCAATTCAAACCAAGAGAGAACACATCAACATGATTCTATCTTCATGATTGGACTTACATAGCCCTCTGTATTTGATTCTATTGAGTACAAGCTCCATGTAAGATTAGCACAGGGCATCCAAATTGGTTTTCCCCAGCACCAAGGTTCTTAAATGCAGAGAGTTCATTCAAGATCCATATCATCTCAGTTCAATCACAACCACGAGATGAGCAAAAAAGAACAATTAGATGCCTAAAAAGCAGTGTGATAACATCAACCTGGATCAACTAGACCTAGAGAAACACCAATTGCACATTGAACAGCCTTGATAGCCCCTAATTAAAATTGTGAGAAAAATACATATCTTGGCATCATCATTGAAGTAGAACTAATTTTCTCATATAAAGTTACAGTGCTCTGACATCTTCAACAAATGAAGCAGTCTAATTGTCCAGTTTGAAAGCATATGATACCATACCTGGCCCATTCCTAAGTTAAGGTCAAGGTACATAAGGTTGACAATCGAAGGCTCAATATGGTACCCAAAGGTACCAGAAGGATTATACAACTGTAGGTCGACAGTAGCATTGAGTGAAACTGCCATGGTAGGAACTCCCCCATTGTCAACCGCCTGCTGCAAATTAAAATACTGAAAAGCAATACCCTGCACAAGTCGAAAATCCAGATCGGCAAAATCAGTAACCAAATAAAACAGACCCCCCACTACTTCAACCATGATACAGTTACCAAGCATTCGGTATGGCATCATCAATGCGGCATGTTAAGAAAGGTGGGGTCTTTCTGGGTGTTGAGAAAGGAACAAAGAACAAGCCTTTACACATACAGGTGTGCAAAAAACAAACTTTCCATTCAGCAGTAGTATCGTGTTGGAGGCTTCATGATGGACAAGTGTAGTGATTATTTTGTGCAAAGATAGGGGAAAAAAATCATTTGGACCAAAGCAAAGCAAACAAGATGTGAGTGGACCATCACCAACAGATGCCACAAAGTACAGTATCTGAGTAGCAAGTTTTCATTTCATTGTGAAATGGACCACAGATCCAAGCCACACTACTGTTGGAAGACTACATTACAACTGATTTGCCATAACCAAAGGACTGTCCGAACATAAACAAAAAACATAGAAGAGCTACTACTGTGTATTCTTCATAGTTATTGAGAGAAATTCCAATAACAGCAGAAAAAAGATTGATTCAACACAATTGTTCCATATTCAATAGCCACTGAAGAAGGAAACACGATGGAGAAAGAGAGAAACATGCAAAGGGAAGTCATGAACAAAAGCAGCTTAGAAAACACACAGCAACTTTCCAGATGGGAGGAGGAACACAAAGGGAAGTAAGAAAACCGATGTAGAAATGAAGGCTCGTAGAATTGTAGAGAAACGAGAGAGAGAGAGGGGGGGGAGACACCTGCTCACAGTGCTCTTGGTGAACAGGAAAGAAAGAGAGGGAAGAAATGAAGGAAAAAACACAAGGTGAGCAAGAGAGAGACATCAGATCGGAAGTCCTGAACTACAGCAGCTTCAAAACACACAAACTCTTGCAATGGGAGGGAGAACATAATGCGAAGAAAGAAAGCCGATGCAGAAATGAGAGGCTTAGAGAATGCATGAGAGAAATAGCCGTGAGAGAGCGAGAGAGTCAGAGACAGAGACAGACATACAGGTGGAGAGGAAAGAAAGAGCGTGGAATATCACCTGCACGGTGACTTTTGGTTTGTGCGGCATGGTGACGAGCCAGAACACGAGAGCGCCGATGAAGAAAACGATGATGGTGAAGGCGATGGCGATCAAGAAAATGCAGCAGCGAGAGAGGCTCTTCTTCTTCTCGGTCTCAGTCCCTTCCTCTTCCAAGATAGTTCCAGGAGCCCAGGCCCTGTTGTACCCTTTCTTCTGGGCGGGTCCACCTCCAGTACCGGCGTGAGGAAGCACTCTTCGTGAGCCTGGCTTGGGGGCCGTGGCCATGTTGAAAGATGTGGAGCCAGAGCTGCCGTTCTTGAAGTGCTTGTGCATTGGCGATGCCATAGGACTCTCCCGAGGCGTGGCTCGAGAGAAGCTCTGCGAGAACGAGTCCACATCGTGCGTTGTGGATTCACGGGACGGTGATTGCACAAAGTACACCGGATGTCCGTGTCTTGTGGGAGACAACGGTGGCGATGGCACCAAGCTCGACTCCGAATCGAACGACGCCCTCATTTTCCCGTACCGCGACATCCTGCTGCTGGGAACTTACACAAAAAAGAAAGAAAGGACAAGAAAACCTCCAAGCACAATGTCGTCGTTACACTCTACAGGATGCTGTTTCTGCTGATAACTGTGGCAAGCTACAAGAGCCGTTGAGATCGTAAGTTCCAGAGATCTTCTTCCTTATGTTGATGTCTCGCCTCGCCACTGGAAGCGAACTGTCAGATGGCTGCCTATTGTTCTGAAGAATAATGTGGCAACAAGAAGCTCAGGTTTGCAGCTCTGACTCGGTTTGAACAAAGCCTTTTTCCGCTCTTCTTCAACTGTGTATGCCGGTGCTGTCAGGTTCACACCATAGAAGCCGATCTTACAAAAATCTCAGTAGAGCAGAGAGGAAAGAACCTAGGCAGGCACCGGCATTGGACCTCCATCTGCTGCAGGTTCGAGAATAAGTTAAGCTTCGTACTCCAGCACACAATGTACAGATGAAACAAGAGCTTCAGACTGGGATGATGACCTCGAGTACGAAGCTCCTACGCCGCTGCCAGTTCAGCAGTGCGATCTGTAAGTTTCTTCCGGGAAAAAAAAGGCAAGAAAACTCTCTCCAGCTTGCTCCTAAACCGATTCGAGTTTCGGTTGAACGCGGAGAACCAAAAACTCCGCTCTCAAGCCTCAAAAACATAAGAAAACATCCTCAAATTCCAACAACAAAGCTCAACACAAAGCTTCTGCAGCCTCCATTATTGCTGCTGCCTGCCTTCCCGGTTTCGGCCTCCGTCTTGAGTACACCAAACGTAGCCCGGCCCGACTATGCGCGCATCCCCACTGCCCAGCACACCCCCCCCCCCCAATAGACGATGGAGCCGGATGAACGAACAACGTCGTCTGTCTTCATTCTCATCAATTCGTCCTTCCATCGTCCTACTACCCTCGAATCGATGAACCCGAGACGTCGCACTTCGTCCACGCGAGCTCGTTTTCCGTCGTCGTTAGTCTTTCCTTCGTCCGAATGAACAACATCGTTTGTCTTCGTTCTTATCGATTTGTCCTTTCCATTGCCCTAATTTCGTTGAGTGGATGTAACCAAGACCATTGTTTTCTTTTTTCCAATTTTGTGATGTTACTAGAGTGGGCATTATGCATAAGCATATTTAGCCAAATTTGGCGATATTCACATTATATGAAAGTAAAAAAAAATTAGTCACCCTATAATATATATATATATGGCCACCGAAAATTAAAATTCCTTTTTACCCAAAAAAAACTGTTTTAGCAGAGAATATTCTTTTTCCAAATTTTTTTTGCAAAATGGCGAAAACTCGCCAACAAAAAAAATTCACTGACGTGGTAGTTCGTGTGTAAGTGTGCTCACTTTCGGTCACCATCCGTCTTCTTCCCTTCGTCTTGTTCCTCCAAACTACGAATTTTCGTGATATTTCGTGCTCGTTCGTTCGTTCGTTCGTTCGTCAGAGGCTTTAGTTAGGGGGGGACAACGGACGGCGTCGCGTCCGCTTTCTGACTTTCACTAATTGGCGGCGTCGGCCATTTTCGAGCCTACATTCCGACCGGAGCTTTCACGGGACCGCGGGACCGGGGGATAGAGAGAGAGAGAGAGAGAGATGGCAAGCGGGTACTGCGGTGCGGTGCAGCGCGGGTGTCAGGGGGAGGAAAAAAAAGCTGGTGCAGTCAGAGCGCTTTCACTCTGCACCGCGCGTCTTGAAATCATGGAGCTTACAATTATTATAATTATAATAACTACTGTAGATAGTCCAGTTTTGAATCATGTTCGGGGACAAAACTTCTCCTGCTGCTCCTACTCAACTCTCTCTCTCACCTACATACATTACTTACCTACTTTCCATGTGGAATTTGATGACGACTCGCTCCCCCACCCTCCCACTCTCCACCACCACCCCCCCACACACAATCAAAGGACTAGAGTTACTTACCCTAGTGGGGTATTTGATCTCCCTATTCATTCATTCATTCATTCAGTCATGCAGGAGCTTACTTAACTGATCAGGTTACATCACAACATCAACTGGGTCATACTGGTGAAACAAAGAGATCAGCTAAAGCTAGTTACTTAGTGGTGCACAGTGTATACTAGTGTTGGGTGGGTACCTGGTTTGGCCCCTGGTGGTTCCTGGTTTCAGTTAGTCAGAACTGAACTGAAAACAATCAGGTTCAATTTTCAGAATCAGTTCTGGAAGGAACCCAATTCCATTTCTGTTCGGACTTCATTGGACTCAGAATTTTTACCACCCCCCAGGAAAAAAAGAAAAAAAAACTTAAACTTTGAACTGGGGGTTAACTGGAGGGTAGCTGGCAGTTAATTTTCGGTTTCAGTCACAGTTACCCAGAACTGGGTCTAATTTTCAGAGTTGGAACCAAAGCTGGAATTAAATTTTTGAAGAACCGGAATTCCAAGTTCCATTTTTATTTATTGTGGAACTGGAACCAGAACCGGAAATCAAAAGTTTAAGAACTGCCGGCCCACCAACCCTGGTGGCTCACCAGCAAATTGGGTGGGCCAAAAACACCAGCTAAATTTAGTTTAGGGTCTGCCAGGTGCAACATAGAGCACTTCATCAACTTAAATTTGGGTGTGCAACAAGGATCAGCTAATTTCAGTCAGAGGTGCAACATTGAGCAATTCATCATCAAATTGGGGGGTGCACAAGAAAGATCAGCTAAAATTTTAGCTAGACATTTTAATAATTAAAATACTACTAATATTATTATTATTATTATTATT
>Ga0116231_10011969_pt1 | contig 13029 bp, 6 predicted proteins | sample S1TSphgellanicum_2_FD_89695 | JGI IMG/M metagenome (GOLD analysis project Ga0116231, IMG submission 89695) | Host-associated microbial communities from peat moss isolated from Minnesota, USA - S1T2_Fd - Sphagnum magellanicum MG | ecosystem: Host-associated > Plants > Peat moss > Unclassified... | reverse complement strand
TTTCTCCTTTTTTTTCCTTGTCCCAATATTTTTTGTGGCGAAAAAATGGGGTGTTTTTTTTTGTAAACACCCCCCCCCCCCCCCCCCCCAAGAACTATGCAATAATAGACTAGATAACATGCACTAAAATAAAATCAGGGCAAGTTTTTATCATGTGTGGAATAGGTTTGTGCTTAGGGGTGAAAAATGCCTTTGTGTTTCATGAGACTATTAAAATGGGACCTTTAAATTGTTTCAAGAGTTCTCTTCAATGAACTAACACTCAAATGTCACAATAACCTCAAAGGCTAATGTCAAGGAGTGAAGAAAATATTGTGGCCAATGAGTTTATTTGAACTAGTGCCTTGAATTGTTTTTAGGGTTGCTCAAGCAACTAGTACTTAAAAGTTGCATGTCTCATGCAAAAGACATGCAAATTGCAAGGAGGATTTAACAAATGCTTCTCTAATTTTATTGGGGGATGCACAAACCTTAACATTTCTTAATACAATTCTCAGCTTCAAAGACATCATCCTAGACAAAGTTTTCACATGTCATTCATGTTGATTTTACTTTTTTTTGAAGGTCTTTTCTTAAAAGATTCAACCAAACTTGGCTACAAAGAATCTATGGAAATAACAAAATTTAAGCATCATCTTAGAGTTTTGGCTACCTAACTGAACTGAACATAATATAAAAAAGAACTTGTTATTTGTTCTTTTAAATCTACTCATTGAAAATCCCAAAATCACAATCCTTTTCATTTAAAAAAAATTGCCAAAAATATTCATACAATAGGGTAGAATTATCTCCAATAATTCTATGCCCTTGTGAGCCACTTTCTCCCTTTCCAAAATAGTATAGGTATCATGTTTTCCAACCTAGTTAATGTGAAGTTAAAATGACCACCTCTCATTCTTGTAGCCTAGCAATGTTCACCAAGCTTGGGCCAAATTAGCAAACATAATTCTTTGAATGATTTAACTATCATTTTCTCAACAAGGGGTTGCAAACACCTTAAAAGTCAAGAAGTGGATGATTCAAAGTTGTGAAAAGGATTGGCTCCCTTCCAATGGTTGAAATGTATAAAGTATATATAGAATGAGGATATAATGCTTTTAAATATGACATTATGTTGTTGTAACTCTTGGAAATCCTATCATGTAGAATGAGTAGTGAGGTACAAAAACACATGCTTGAAGTTTGTGTTAACATATTCCAAATCATTTTGGCTAAGTTAAATCCTTTTGCAATGTGCATTAATCATTAAGTTCAATTTATTTTTTTTGGCATTTTGTATTGTTGAGTTTATGCTAGTACTATTAGCTTAAATGATTTATGTTGGATTTTTTATTGCTAAAGTTAGTTGTTAGAGAGTTATTTCTTAGAATTTGACAAGTATAAATTGTTTTGAATATGAGTCTAGGCCTATAACCTTATGTTACAATCATAGCTTGTACCCTTTTACTACATACAATCCTAGTATTCCCAAGAGTGTGACCTTAAGGATCCAACTATGAGGGTCATCATTTGAAGGGTCATTTTCTTATTCAAAAACTCCTAAAACATCTTCCTTTTTTGTCCATGCCCTTATTGCAAACTTGCAAGTTGCCTTTGCATAACGATGTGAACCTTGCCTTGGAAAAAGCAAACAAAAGTGGGAAATTTTAATGTGTTTCAAAATGGATTAATGGTGGTTGCAAATTTGGTAGACATTGCAAAGTTATTGTGACAACAACATTGAACCTGAATATGATACATATGAGTGTTGTAGAGATGGAATCTTAGAGTCAAATTAAGTTTTCTAGATGTTACCAAGCTTTTTGAAGTGCCATCTATCATCTTTTCTTGTGTATCATTATCATTATAATGTTGAATTTGTTTCATGTAGGGCAAATTTATAGATCATGTGGTTGTTTTGAACACATTTGTCATATTGTCTTCATCTATGGGTATACTTAGTGGGTAGTTCATATGATTATCATGAAGTTCTGTATTAGTATGTTATGTACATTATAATGTGAAAGCAAGAGTTCATTCTTGTGCTATATTGACCTAATCATATCACATTATAATCATTGATCACATTTTCACTTTGATGTTTTACATCGTGATTAGATGTTCACTTTCATGTTTTGCATTGTAGTCAAATTTTCACTTTCATGCTTTACTCTATAACCACATTTTAGGCTTAGTAGGTTAGTGTCAGATTTGCATGCCACCTTGGAAAAGTCTTGATAACAATATTCACATTAAATATATAACCCATGTAACCAAAATTTTCCAACTATTGAACTCAACTAGGTTGCCTATACAATAACTTCAAATGTCTTGCATTATTAAATTGGCACCCGACATAATTGAAACTAACAAAGTCATAAACATAAAAATATGCACACAAAATAAAAAGATGAAACTCTAGAGCCACACCTTGGAGATAATCCCCCAAACATGAAAATATTAGAAATTTGTTCACGTTGAATTGGGTTCCAAATATACATGAACAATACACCCTTCAGAAAACCATGTCCATAGTAAACACTTGACACAATACATGGTTTCCACCTCCTTTTACCATGCAAAGTTGAAAGCAACCAATAAAGAGACAATCCAAATATCTTTTGAAAAAACACTAAATCCAAGGTATGCATGCAAAGTTATTGATAATTGTGCACTTTCAAACATTAGCTCCATGAATGCTTACATTATCATGTTGTGGATTTCAAATAATTGTGACTCTTTGTCAATGCAATTGTTTCATGAAATGCTTTCGATTTTGTGATCTACCACACAAACTTGCCATCATCCATATCCAAATTTGGCTTTAAAAAAAAGTGAAAGTAAAATTTAGTTAATTATCGTTGTATATTGTTGGCTACCTGTTGGAATGTAATGTTGAGTCTAGTGAATTTTTCAAATTTTCATAATTTGACGATCAAAAATCACAAAGACACTCAAATCTTTTGTATTTTTGAAAAAACATTCAATAGCTAGCAAAATTTCACCCAAAAAAAGGAATTGGATTCATGTCCAATTGTGGCATGTTGAGGTCTGGTATTATGAAGTATGAGACCTCAATGAATGAAGTCTCGGGCTCAATGGGTTGGCCATCTTCCAAATTGTCAAGATTCAATTAACTAAAGGTTGTTAAAAAACCTTGTGTAGGTTGTCCATGAAAATTATATTTAGAGAACATGTTTGCAATTAGATCCCCATCTATTCTGCAATGCTACTTGTTTTTTATTTTCTGGCTATACCAAAAAAACTAAATTGCAACTTCTTATTGTTTCATTAGGCAGCATCTGCAATGCTCCCAAAAACATTGGTGCCAAATGGGTTGTTTTTCAATAAATAAAAAAGAAGCCATATCACATTAGGGCTTAAAAGCTTCATTTTGTTATGCCATGCAAACTAGGCCTAATGTTAATTATTCCCAAGTTCAAAAAGGGGGAATACCTATCAATAGGGAAACGCATGCATGCCAAAGGTCAAGAAATATACCCATACTCCATTTGAGGCCCAAGGTTTTCCAAAGGTGCCTCCCAAAAGAGTACCTAGCTTTCAAAAGAGTACAAAATAGTAGCTTTCTAAAAAAAGCTCTACAAGTTGCCAAGAGTATTGATATTTGCACCCACCCTGTGCCTTTCAACAAGATACAAGAATCCATCATGTGTTTATGATTCTTTCCAAATGCATATTTTGGTTTGTTATATCATACTTTATCTTACACACCAAGTGGTGCATGTTTTGTGGGGGTGGGGGAATCCATATTATCATGGTTCATGGTCCAGAAACCTTCATGTCTTTTTTGCATACAAGAAGAATCCAAAACAATAATTGGATCCAAAATTCTTGCATGAAGGGCCCCCCATATTTAGGGCCAATGAATAGTGTCTCCTCAATTTTAGCCAAACCATCCATTGGGCACCCCTGCTCCTCCCCCCCAAACTTTCCTTTTCCTCTAACAGGACAAAGGAATAGAACTTGCCCTTGTTTTAGGAGAAATGTGGGCCTTTAGCATATTATGTTACAACACAAAAGAAAGAACTCACTCCAAGGAGGAAAAAACTCAATTGCCAAAACCATAGGTTGATAGAGAAGACATGTAATGGTTTAGAGAGGGGTTGTATATTTTGTAGCATAAAATCAATTACCCAATTAACTTGTATTCAACATCCACCGTCGTTTGTCAAAGATGTACCAGTCAGAACCATCAGATTCGGGGCATGCAATTTGGATTGAGCTCATATTGGAGGGAGCTAGTACATATATTAGATGGTATAGTATAGTGTGACTCATATTAACTAGTTGGGGGGAACCATAATTTTTTTTAAAAAAATTCTTTTATGATTGGCACCATTGATTGACCCATCACAAAAAAATATTTAATTAAGCTATGATCAGTCCTAAAATAGATACATTGTAGTCTCCTCCTTTTAGGCTGCTTATACAAGTTACAAGTGTTAAACTTAAGGCAAAGGACATAGGTTAAAGTGAGGTACTATTGGAAACATGTTGTGAAACACATTAGGAACAACAAAATCCAAAAATTCAGCACTCCACCCTCCTCAAAATGAATAGCTTAAGACGAATGTCCAAAGTGTTGTTGTTGGTCAAGAGAATTTCTTTTGTGAGTTTTGGCATTTTATTGGAGTGCGTTTGTTTATGTGAAAAAGTATGAACTACTAGTTGAGTAAGGGTCGGTTTCCCCTCTTTGTACTTGATAAGAGCTGTGCCATATGTACGTACTAATTATTGGTAGATTATAATTCAGATGAAGTGTAGGTTTTTAATACCATTGTACCTTCGCAGCCTTGACACTAATATTAAATTATATTATGGAGAAAGGTTGAAATTTTCATGAATTTTTTTGTCAAAGAAAATTTTTTAGTGAAGGAAAATAGAGAATTTATTGGAGTATTTTAATTTTCAAAATGGGATTTTCAAGTTTAATTAATTATTTGACAGACATGTCTTGAAGCGATCCTTGTATTATGGTATGGCAAGTTGCATTTGAACCTATAAAATGCACATGTTATAGTGGTTTTCAAAAGGGCTAGTAAAGAAATATGACTGATTTTGATAGGCGTATATGGTGATATATTACATGGTTTGTGAGGGGAATGATTGATTTTGATTTGGCCTATGTGGTGCTACAACATTCTGTACTTTAACAAGCTAGTGTTCATGGGTAGGAGTTTAGGGTTTAGGGTAGTTTTGTTCATGGGTAGAGAGGATTTGCTCTTTTGAGCTTTGATTGTGTACTTCTGGAATACAAGGTCTCCTCTCTCAATACTCTAATACTATTCATCTTTTTCAGATAAAAGTGGTGAGAAAATGATGGGGCCACTTCTAACTTTTGTGTGCAATAGCAAAAAAATGTGCAAAATCTCAAGTAGTGTCATTCAAGTTTGAATTCAATTTGCATCCAATTTGCACCCAAGTCTCATAGAATCCACAATGGTAATGTCATGTCTTTATGATAAATGTATGAAAACTGTATGATAAATGTATGAAAACTGTAGTTACATCCACCTTCCTTGCTTGCAAGAGGAAGAAAAGAAGCGCCAACTACAGCCCCCCCCAAAAAAAGGACAAAACATTTGTTGTGCTCAATAGAGCAGATCATGAAGAGTTGTGTAACTTAGTACACATAACTCTTCTTGGATAAAATATGGTGCACAAAATGTATATCACTAGATAATAACCCAGCTTCAGTGTGTCCGATGATTAAGGAACAAAGTGATCTACATGAAATGCTGCAAACCATAATGAGAATTTGGATCCAAGTAAATCACAACTAGAAGGCCCATGTGCGTCCTCTGGGGTTGGAAGAATTTGTGCAAATTCAGCAGAAAACACTAAAACTCAACCAACCAGCTCATTCAAGTTCACCATCTCCAGCAGCTTTCATTTGCGAGACTTCCAGACTGTGCAGAGTGATGGGTGTAGTACCATTGTTGAATAAGAATACATAGGCATTGTAACCGTATGCTATAGTAGGGTATGCCCTCGTGTTCATGGAAACACGCCCACCTTGCACAAAACTCTCAATCACAGTACGATCCACCTGCAAAATAATTATGCCACAATTTACCTATCAGTCAGATTCTATTTTACACAACCAAGTTAGTATCGAAGAAAGAAAATCTCCTACAACATGCCACAGACAATTGCTCTTATGTGTTTGCTATTAAAAAAAACTCCAAACTTCAGCTGTGATTGTAGAAACATGCTTCGAAAAATGTTGAACGTCTGAAGAGAGTTGAACTTACAAGTATTCGAGCAGACATGAAACCCTCAGATGATAGAACAAGGACTTCAGCACTGTAAGAAGAAGTATCAATGTTTTCTGCTAAGGTAGATCTGCACAAAAGTGTTACAAAAGCATTCTTTGTCAGAAAATACAAATTTTTCAAGACTTGAATATATTTTGACATTTCAGAGCTTCCAATGGTTTTGAAATCTACTTTCTTGTGTAAATAATATGTAAAAAAAACACTTGGATCATTTTCAGACTGAATTCCTTAGCACACTACTTTTTCTGTCTACTACTTTACCATGTTGTCACCCATATTGCAGTTGAAACATTCACAACAGTTTCAAATCCCCTTTTCTAAAACAATAAGTAGTAGTTGAATTGGGTGCTTGATTTGCACAAAGATTTATTAGGCGGAGAGATTACTGCACCTACCTTTTTGGGTCAGAAACAAATTCTGTTGTCCAGCCTTTGTCTTTCCTGTAGGATATGTAGAAGTACAAAGCTGATTGCTCTAGACGTTCCAGGTCTGCTAAAACTAACAACCCAAAAGGTCCAAATGTTTGTTCCTTTCCCTCAATCTCATTGCTCAAATCCGGCTTATTGAACACAACTTCAATGTCCAACTGCAAACAACAGTTCCAAAAGCACACAAAGATGCAGTCAATCTTTTTGCAGCCCGCCACAACCTTTGGGGCAAAAAAAAGGAAAACACACAAATCAGTAGGATGATACAGCAAGTGTTTTTCCCCAATTTTGTGCAAAAAAATGAGAATATGAAATTAAGCTTGAGGATTAGAAGAAGTGCAGGATCATCTATCTATCTGACTCTTATTTTTGCATATATATGTTGGATGTTAGTGAGTGCTGCCAGATCAATGAATGACTGAGAGTGAAGGAGTAGAAATTAATTTACCTGATCACCAACAGCTCCTTTCACTATCTGAACTGCACCAGGAGCTAACCGAATTGCTTTCTTGTACACTGTACTATGCCTCAATTCTTTCACTTCATCAACTGGTAGTGTGACGATAGTCTTATTTGTAGCACCATCAACCCAAATCGTTCTTGGAATTCCCTGCCAAAGAATTGAAAAAAAAGAAATCTGAGTCAGACATTCCTCAGTTGTAGTTGCTCCTCAAAATCAACAATAAGAGCGGAAAGAAACCCCCCCCCAAAAACAATCATCAGCTGTAGTTGCTCCTCAAATCATCAACAATAAGAGAAGGGAAAAAAAAACCAAAAAATCTAAAAGAAAAATCTCTTTTGCAACCCCCATATGCTTTTGCTCTCCTCCCAAGTGTTTACAAGCTCAACAACAACAACAACAACAAGGGATTTACAAAGCTTACAAGGATGGTGTTCCAGCCTTTGGCGATGTCATTAACTTCAGGATCAGATTCATTCACAAACCCCCAAACAATTCGCCGCTCACCAACAGGATCAAAGAAGCTCTTGGAGGCAAAGAACTTGCCATGGTTGTATCTGTAAGGGATGGGATTGTCAGGATTATCAGGAAGGAAAGCATCACCATAGTTATCATAACGACCCAAACCATAGAAGTCATGTCGATGATCTTCCAAACTGGCCTTGAAGAGGAAGATGACATCAGGACCGGTGACAGATTCATTCAGTCCTGGTTGTCCGTAGATAGCAATCGGGAACACTTCGATGCACTCCCACATCCCGGTATTGGGCATGAGAAAGAGTGGTTTCATGTACTCCCAGTGTATGAAATCGGCGCTCTTGAACATTAGAGCCACTCCATCGCTTCCATTCACTCTGGATCCGATGAGAGTCCGCCACTCCCCGTCTCCTCCTTTGAATCCGGTCGATGGGTCTCTGAAAGTATCGCGTGGGATTCCTGGCGGTGCTCTCAGGATTGGGTTTCCTGGGTACTTGGTCCATTTCGTGAGGAATGGGTCTGTTAGATTTTCTGGGTATGCAATCGCTTGTAGTTGTTCCCATTCGTTCGTCCAACCTGTACAAAGCTCATACACACACACACAGCAGCAGCATCTGATCAGCCAGAAAACTTGTTCAAGAACCTGAACTTGCAGCATCTGATCAGCCAGAAAACTTGTTCGAGAACTTGAACTTGCAGCAGCTGGCGGAAAGAAAGTCTCGGTGCAAAAACAAACACCATCTCAGCAGTGTTTCTTGCCTTCTAGATGAAACTTTCTTCACTGTGAGGTTCCTTGGGGAATGTTGCAAAACCTCCTCCACCTATCTTGCACAATTCCTTGTTACTAGCGTTTGTAGTCTATTCTTGGTGGAGGTGAAGTTAGACAGCTTTTCCCGCAAGGGGAAACATCATCCACAAGAGGAATCAGCCACAAGGGAACAAGAAGCTCTTGGATGCGAAGAAGAGCTTGGAGAGCGAGCGAGCGAGGGAGCTTGCCTGTGTACAGTGCAGTTGGGACGCCGTTGAGCATTGTGATGGAGCCGGACCAGGCGCCGTGAATGTCGTACCATTCGCTGGGTTCCAAATTGCAACCGAGAAATTTCCAGTGAATCAGATCGCTGGACACGGAATGTCCCCACGACATGTTACCCCAGAATGCGCCATCGCGGTTGTATTGGTAGAAAATGTGGTACATGCCATTGAAGTACACAGGACCTGCAGGCATGCACAGTAACCCCGCCCAAAACACACACACAAACATAACTAGATCATACAAGATGCATGATCGACGTGAAAATTGAATTCTAGTCTGATTTTCAAGGCTTTTGTTGCAGAGTTCTTCTTAAGTAGATGGGATCCGAGTCCAAACGTACCACAAGGATCTGATGATGAGCACCCAAAACGTCAAATCACAGCACAGTACACAGACAACAACAAAACACAGAATTAGTAAAACATCAGCTGCAATCCTCATACTAGACTTACAAGCGTGAGAGTCTGGAGGACACCAAACAAAACAAAAAAGAAGAAGAAGAAGAAAAAATTCTCGCACTCACCACTGATCCAGTTCTTTGGTGGCCGCACATGGAATGCTGTCCTTCTCGTGGGATACGGGACCACAACATCCCCAGTTGTTGCAGCGCGACTAGCAGTTTCGTTCCTCGCTACGGAAAATATTCCTGGAGCTTCTTCTTCTTCTGCTTCTTTCTCCCACACCACAACGCTGCTCCTCAACCCCACCAAAGCAAGTGCGGCCAACAAACAGAGCACCAACAACGCGAAAAGCTTCAACCTCCCCGCGTTCTTCCCGAATTTCCATAAATGGGAGGAAGAATATGGCAGCTCAGTAGCAACTGACGACTCCTCATGATCTTCTGACACAAAACTCCTCCTGATCCAGCAGCTGCTACTGTTACTCTCCTCTTCTTCTCCGACTGCTTCCTCCACATCCGGCCCATGAGCCAAGGCTACATACTGATGAGCATCCACAGTCAATGGAGCATCTGAAGCTCCAAATTTTGAAGCTTCTTCTCTGAGCAAGTCCTTCTTCCTCGTCTCCTCCATGTCATGTACCAACACTAAACCCTGCACCATAGCTCCCTTTCCCTTCCTCCCCAGAGCTTCTTTCCTTCCCTTCCCTTCCCTGAGTACTAGTAGTACAAGAGCCCTCTCCACTACAACTCTGAACTTCCTTGGAAGGAGTGGGATATGCAGAGGAGCAATGAGTAGATTTAAAGCCCCAATTTCCCACAAATCTTTAATTGTTTTCTTCTTCTTCTTCTTCTTCTTTCATCCAAAACCTCCTCTCCCAAAAAAATTTGTTAAAAAAAAGTGGGTTTGAATTGAGGTAATTTATTTGCAAAAACTTAAGTACTAGAGAGCAGGAATTATTTTTGTTTTTAACCAAAGTGGCTATCATCCATAGGAAGATGGAATCAATGTGGCTATCATCCATAGGAAGATGGAATCAATGTGGCTATCATCCATAGGAAGATGCAATCAAAATGGCTATCATCCATAGGAAGATGCAATCAAAGTGGTGGAGGAAGATTTGCTCAAATTTGGCTATAAACCATACATCTCAGGGTTTTTTATTTTTGGCCTTGCCATGGTAGGCAAGGTTATTGTGTTTAGATTCATTATAGCTTAATGGATTTTGGCCCCTAGGTAGTAAAAGGTCTATTTTTATGCAAGGATTTTTGAAAGATGATATTTTGGCTTGAGTTGAAACTTAGATTAGTTATGGAGTTATGATATCTTGAATGATTTTGGTTTCTTTAATAGGATTTTTTTTAAGATTATATTTTTGCATGGTGAAATATTTGAATTTTCAAAATTCTTCTTTTGCCTTACTACACTTTTTGCTGTAAATGGCAAGGCCACAATTTGATACACGCCTTGTTTCACTCAATTTTGTCATGTAATTGAAGTGGCAATCATCCATGAGAACAATTTAGCCAGATTTGGGTACAAGAAAATATGAAAGTAGAAAAAAATCTAGCATCTTTCTATATTTTTGGCTAACTGGAACTTAGGATAGAATCTGGGATTTTTTCTATTTTTTAATCTCCAAAATTTTCTATTAAAAACTCCCAAAAAAACTACTAAATTTTCACCAATTTTCACCAATGGCCAGATGGGGAAACTTCACCCAAAAAAAATCCCTGATATTCAAGTAAAACCAAATATAGAAATTTGATTTTTAAATATTTAGCTTTTAGTGTGTAGCCACAAATGTAGAGGGCCGATTAAAAATGTGTGCTTCATATCTGAATTGTAGCCTGATTTGGCTAAATCTTCCTAGGGATGACGGCCACTTTTTGAACAACTTCCTTGGGATTATGGCCACATTGGCTACAAACAAAAAACTTCCTTAAGAAAAACATCCCTCCAAAGGCAAGCCTGGGAGGACCCCAAAGGGAGGCTCAACTGGGAAATCAATACACTTGGGGAAATTCCTAAAAAACATCCTTCCATAGGCAAACCTGGGAGAAACCCTGAGAGCGTGGAACGAAGGAGGTCAATTACGAATCTAAACAATTGGGTAGCCTATATCAAACCCGTAGATGGCCTTATGGAGATGTAGATTTGTGCATCAAATCCCCTTTATAGTTGGATTTGGCTAAATCTTCTTAGGGATGATGGCCACTTTTTTTACATCTTCCTATCAACAATTTTTGCTTTGGCTAAAAGCAAAAAATCTTAGGGATGATGGCCACTTTCTCTACATCTTCCTATTGAAGGATTTCCACTTTGGCTAAAAGCAAAAATTCCTAAGAAAAACATTCGAGTCCAACTTCAGAGGCAAAATGGACACAAACCTCAAGAGCTGAAGAAAAAAAGTCCAACTACAAATCAACACACTTCATGTAGCTTTTATCGAACTCACAGATGGCCTCCATGGACATAGGATGTCTCTTGACACAATTCCCAAACTCTTCACTTTGCATGTCATTTAGGTACACTTGATTTAATAGGCTAGGTCACTTTGAGTGTGTGTAACTATTATAAACTAGGAGTACTTATTCATCTTTGAATTGATGAGATGGGGTTGTACCCATAGTTCTTTGTTGGCCTTGCCTACCTTGCAAGGCAAAGATATTGCGCTTAGATTCATTATAGAGTATAGTAGCTTAAGGGCTTTTGGCCCCTAGGTCTATAATAATAGGTCTATTTTTATATGAGGATTTTCAAAAGATGATATTTTGGCTTGTGTTGAAACTTAAGATTATTAGTTATAGAGTTATAATATCTTGAAGGATTTTGGTTTCTTTTAGAGGATTTTTTGAAGATTAATATATTTTTGCATGGTGAAATATTTGAGATTTTATAATTCTTCTTTTTCATGTACATAAATGACAAGGTCGCAATGTGACACCCCCCTTTTTTTTCTTTTAGAAGGAGCCACATCACCAATTTTTTTGGAACATTGGGCACTCCCCAACCCTACGGAACGACTTTGGAACCTCAAATCTTCAATGTAGATTCAATATTTGGAAACTGCACCCAAAAGAGGGTCTACCTAGGTTTGACGAAAAAAATTTAACTTTGGAAACACCCCCATTCCACCTTCTAAGTTACAACCCTTTGGTGTCACTGAAAGGAACTTAGCCTCTCCTTCCATGTCTTTTTTCTTTGTACCAATGCTTTGGTTAGCCTAATGAAGTTAGGCAAGTTTATATCATTTTATTGTCGAAATTTTCGCCTAAATGTCAAAAAAATTTGAAGCACTGAAAATGATGTGATTTTAGAAAGTTTCAATTGCTACAAGTGAGGGAGAAAAAGGTAAAAATCACCATATTCTTATATTTGCATTTCAATTTTTAGCCAAAAATATTTAAAAAGAAAATTAAAATTTTATACTTCATATCTGGTTTATAGCCAGATTTGGCTAAATGTCCCTAGGGATGATCACCATTTTTTCTACATCTTCTTCCTATGGATGGTCACTTTGGCTACAAACAAAAATTCCTTGAAAAAACATCCCTCCATAGGCAAAACCTAGGACAACTTAAAAAAGGAGCCTGGAGGCCCAACTAGGAATCAATATACTTTGGTGGCCTACTCATAGATGGCCTTTTAAGTTATGGATATAATAATAACAAGTCTACAGACACAGTTCCCTAACTTTGCATGTCATTTAAGTACTTGTTTTAATAGGTCACTTGAAATGCCTTGGGTGAAGCAAAGTACCTACACTGGTTCCAATGTCCATTTTATTAAAAATACTAAAAACCCTCACATATCATAGTTACTATTGATTTTCACCACAAAATAATTCACAAAAGGTCTAGCCCAAAAAAGAAAATAAGTTATTAATATATTTTTTAATTTGTTGAAATTTCTTTTATTGTCTCAATCATTGGGTTACTTATAAATATACACA
>Ga0116231_10011968_pt1 | contig 13030 bp, 10 predicted proteins | sample S1TSphgellanicum_2_FD_89695 | JGI IMG/M metagenome (GOLD analysis project Ga0116231, IMG submission 89695) | Host-associated microbial communities from peat moss isolated from Minnesota, USA - S1T2_Fd - Sphagnum magellanicum MG | ecosystem: Host-associated > Plants > Peat moss > Unclassified... | reverse complement strand
CTCGGCGTCGCCGTAGGGGACGATCCTGAACCCCGGTGCGAACGGGCCAAAGCCGTTTCGTGTCGCCGGATCTGTTGAAAAGCCAACAATGGCCAGGGTTCGTCCGTGGAAGTTTTCGGCGCACACAATGATCTCGGCCTGGCCGTCGGGCACGCCCTTCACCTCATAGCCCCATTTGCGCGTGACTTTGAGCGCGCTTTCCACCGCTTCGGCCCCCGAGTTCATCGGCAGGGCCAGATGGGATCGCGTCAGAGAACAGAGCTCCTCATAAAACGGAGCAAGCTGGTCATTGCGGAAGGCGCGTGAGGTCAGGGTCAGCCTCTGGGCCTGAGCCACCATGGCCTCAAGGATTTTCGGATGACAGTGCCCTTGGTTCACCGCTGAATAAGCAGCAAGGCCGTCAAGATAACGCCGCCCGTCGACATCCCATACATAAACGCCCTGGCCTCGGGTCAGCACGACATCGAGGGGTTTGTAATTCTTTGCCCCATACTCCGCCTCAGCGGCTATAAAACGACGGGCGGCGTTCGGTCGCTCAAGGACAGTGTCGCTCATTCGGCAGGCTCCTGAAACGCGAGGACGGGGCTCGAGGCGCGGTCAAGGCGCAGGGTCATGCAATAGGCGCCCCCGCCCGAAAGAATGAAGGGTTTGAGATCCACCTCAACCAGCCGATAGCCACGCTCACGCAGCACACCCCCAAGCCGGTCGGGCGCTTCGGCCATAATGATCGTCTGGTCGAAGGCGACAGCATTGACGCAGAAGCGCGCCGCATCCTCGTCGGACGCTTCGATCAGGAGATCCTCGGCCACCTGGTTCCGGATGGCCCGTTGACCCTCTGGGGTAAACGCGGGCGGGTAATAGAGCACTTCGCCGCCGGGGAGCGGGCAAAAGCACGTATCGAGGTGGTAGAACTTGGCGCTCGCCAGCTCGAGGGCGAGGGCGGGACGCGCGAAGACCTCGGCGACGGCGTCAAGCCCGCGCCGGTTGGATCGCGGACCGTAGCCAGCCCAGAACAGGCCACGATGGGCGTCCCAAATGAAGTCGCCGGCGCCCTCCTGCACACAGCCTTCAGGCAGGACGACAACTTCCTTGATCGCGCCGCGGGCCCTTAGCGCCTCAAACGCGCGCTGGAAGACAGGTTCTTCGACCTGGCGCTCGGCAAAATGGAAGCGCGCCAAGGTCATCCGGCCGTCGAGCACCACTCCGGCGTTGGCCGGGAACACCAAATCGGGCGCGCCTGGAACGCCTGGAAGCATTTCCACCGCAGCGCCCGCGCCGAGCAGGGCGCCGGTCAGACCATTGAACGACGCACGGGCGGCCATGCGCATCCCCATCGGGTCGGCGCGCCAGCGCCCCGGCTGCATCCAGGGGTTGATGCTGTAACTGACCTCGAAGTGATCGGGCTCGACAACAAGAAACGTGGGCGAATGCATGGGGGCTCCTCGGGCGAACCCAAAGAGGATGCGGCGCTGCATTGCTATCGAAAAGCGCGCGGGATGCACAAATTTGACAGCAAGATTGACGAAATGCGCTGTTTGACTGACACTTTGTAGATGGATGAGCTCGACCACCGCCTAATCGCCTTGCTCCGCGCCGACTCACGCGCACCCGCCGCCAAGCTTGCCAAAACACTCAAGGTGTCGCGGGGCACAGTGCAAAACCGGATTGAGCGACTGGTCGGATCGGGGGCCCTGCTGGGTTTTACCATCCGCCTTAGCGCCGAGGACGACACCCAAAGGGTGCGGGCGGTCATGTGCCTGGAAATTGAAGGCGAACGCATGTCGGCGGTATTAAGGGCGTTGCGCGGTGTTCCGGCGGTCACGGCGGCCCACACCACCAATGGCCGCTGGGACCTGGTCGCAGACCTTGAGACTGCCGATCTGCCGAGCTTCTCCACCGCCCTAGACGCAATCCGAGAAATCTCGGGGGTGACGGCGACCGAAACCAGCTTACTTCTGAAAACCGTGAGGTTCTGATCGGCCCAAGCGACGCGCATAATCGCGGTCGTCTTGATCCAATCCGCGCATCGGACGGCGAACCCAAGCTTGGCTCATGCCTTTTTATGGTCCGCGAAGACCCCGGTGCAGCGCGCGGCTATTGAAGTCTGTGAAGAGCGCACAGCTTATTGCCATCAGGATCGCGCAAGTAGGCAAGGTAGAGCTTGCCCGTCGGGCCCGCACGGATCCCTGGCGGCTCCTCGATCGGCTCGCCGCCAGCGGCGATGCCCGCCGCATGCCAGGCGTCAGCCTGGGCCGGCGTATCGCAGGCGAACCCAATGGTTCCGCCGTTAGCGTGGGTCGCCGGTTCGCCGTTGATCGGCTCTGACACCGAAAAAACGCCCGTGGGGGTGATGTAGAAAATGCGATGGCCGTCCACGTGGGCTGGGCCAATCCCCAGGGCGCCCAAGAGGGTGTCGTAGAAGGTCTTGGCGCGGGCGAGGTCGTTGGTTCCGATCATGATGTGCGAAAACATTCTGGATTTGTCCCCCTGCGACCTTGCGCCGGCATGGGTTCGATCTAGCAAGGCGCAAGCCTATTGCGAAGCCTACCCTTTAGGGAAAGACGTAAAAGGCGCTTCTCCGCCCGTATGCGCCAAACCGTTCACGGCGTCGTAGTTTAGCGGCCTTCAGTCTGCATCACATTGATGACCGCCAGCGTCATGGCTTCGACCCCGGTCTTGATGGTGGGCTCAGGCACAGGTGCAAAGAAGGGAGAGTGGTTAGATGGAAGGGGCGCTCCGCCCGCAGCGGCAGCGGCCGCGCGTTTGGGATCGTAGACCCCAATCTGAAAGTCGAGCGCCGGCATGCCGGCCTGAATGAAGGCGGAGTAATCCTCACTGGCGGTGATCGGCCTTGGCGATAGGACAGCCGCTTCGCCGAACGCGGCCTGAAATACGCGCCCGGTCCGCTCAGTAAGGGCTGCATCATTGATGACGGCGTCGGTCTTTTCGACGCCGATGGCGATTTGGGGCTCAGGCGCCCCAGCCATGATCGCTTCAGCCTTCGCAGTCCGGATCACTCCATCGATCAGCTTAGCGCGGGTCGTCTCGTCATAGTCACGGATGGTGCCGCGAAGGAGCACCTCATCGGGAATGATATTGCCCACACTCCCGCCCGCGATGGCGCCGATTGTGACCACACCCGGGCTTTGTGGATCCTTCTCCCGGCTCACCACCCCTTGTACATCAACGATGAAGCGCGCGGCGATCATGACAGGATCGATGGCGCGCTCAGGACTGGCGCCGTGGCCGCCCCGTCCCTTGAAGGTGATGGTTATATCATCTGCATTGGAGCTCAGCACCCCCGGTCGATAGGCGACCAACCCATAGGCGGCCGGCATGGTGTGCAGCGCAAAACCAAAGTCGGGTCTTGGGAACCGGGTGAAAAGGCCGTCGGCCAACATGGCCTTGGCCCCGCTGATCTCCTCTTCCGCCGGCTGGCCGACGAAAACCAGCGTCCCTCGCCAGCGCGCCTTTAACTGCACCAGCGCCTGCGCTGTCCCGACCCAGGCGGCCATGTGAATGTCATGGCCGCAGCTGTGATCAACGAAGGTGGATTTGCCGTTCCAGAGGGTTTCGACATGCGAGGCGTACGCAAGACCGGTTTTCTCCTCCATCGGCAGGGCGTCGAGCTCAGTGCGCACCAAGACCGTCGGCCCCGCGCCGTTGCGATAGACGGCGACCACGCCGGTTTTGCCGACCCGCTCGGTCACATCAAACCCTAGGGCGCGCATCTCCCCGGCGAGCAGGGCCGCTGTGCGCGTCTCGTGGAATCCAAGCTCTGGGTGGGCGTGGATGTCCTTGTAAAGGCCGTCGAGGTGCGGATAGGACGACACGAGGATCGCGTCCACGGCCGCTTTTCCCGCGGCAATGTCATGGGCCAAGCCTGCCCCGGCGCTCGTGAGCAGCGCCAGCGCGGCCAGGGCGGACGTCGTCGATCGATGCATCGGGCATCTCCCCTCAGCCGGGAAGCCAGCTCGGAGACAAGCTTATGGTTAGGCTTGGCCAGCGTCTAGCGCGTCCACGCCGCCGTCAGGCGAACACTGATTTGGGAATATGAGTGATGCGGCAGGCCAGGTCGGCCTCTCCTGACGCAACGATATAGTGCTCGCCTGCATCGGCGACGCCGGTCGTAAACACAACGTCACGAAGATAAAGCTGGTGTTCGATCGGTCGGGTCAGGGTGGGGCAGGCCTCCAGGAGCGGGGTTCTTTGCGTGCGGATGACGACCGAGGGATCATCCTTGTCGAGCAGCGACCAGTAGGTGCGATAGACGCCGACAATCTCCTTTGGCTCGACGCCATGCCACAGAGTGAGCCAGCCCTCCGGCGTCAGAAGCGGCGGGGCCCCGCCGCCAATGCGTGATGTGACCACGGTCGACGCCAGCGGCCGGATGCCCGGCTTTCGGCAGGGTTTCCAATGCAGGGCGTCTGGCGAACTGGAGAGGTTGATCGAGGGGCCCGCCCGCCATTCACTGTCGGGCGGATAGGCGAAATAGAGGTCCCCTAGGGGTCTCGTCTGGGCCCAGTATTCGCCCGCGATAAGACCTTCGAAAATCAGCATGTCTTTATTCTGGTGATCCAGCACCATATCCAAGAAACGCCAGTTCAGCCCGTCCTGCGAGCTATAAAGGGTCGTCGATTGTCGCTCGGGGCTTACCGAGCAGGTGGTCATCAGATAGCGATCTCCCACCCGGCTTATGCGCGCATCCTCAAGACCATAGCCCTGAAACTCGCCGCAGGGAGAAATCGCCTTGTCGTAGTGAATTTCCACGCGCTCTCTTCCATCGGCGGAGAGCTCCACCGGCAAAAGCCAGGACAGCGACGTCAAAGCCATGATCCGCCAAGGTCCGCCACGGATCATGAACTTCCGAGGATCTGACGTGTCGACATAATCCAGAGGCCAAGCATCAAGCAGATAGCGCCCGTCGCTCCAACGAATGGCGTGAACATGCCCCCCAAAGATCGGTGTCTTTAGGGCTTCGGCCACACGCACCATCATCAAGAGATTGCCGTTCGCAAGGCGCGTCAGGCCTGGATTGAAGGCGCCGAGGACATAGGTCTCGACCTGCAAATGACCGGCCAGCGGCGAGCGCGAGAGGTCGATATCATCCGGTACGAGGACGAGTTTGTCGACAGGATAGCTCATGCGGGAAGCGTTGGCTTTCGTCCATGAAACACAGTGAAGGGGGCGTCCGCTCTGGCAACTCTGCCACCTTAATGTTGTTCCGGCGACCGCCGATGAACCTTTGCAAGCCCGAAGGGCGAGCCCTGAGTTAGCGATATTCTCGCCGATCGGTTTTGATCAGCGCCTCGTGTCACGCCGATGGCTGCGCGATAACGCCAGCCCCAGCAAGAGCCCGGCGCCCCTAGCGGCTTGGCCGAGGCGAGATCGCGCCTCGCACATCACGGTCGTGCTGAGTTCGGCGAGGACGGCCAGCCCTAGGATCAGGGGAGCGCGCTCATATGCAACGGGCAAGTCAGCCCGCCTGCACGGACGCACTCCACTCAGGCTCCAGTCCACTCAAACTCCAGTCCCCGTCGCTGAAGCTGTTGTCGCCGCCGCGCGGCTTGACCATACTCGACGCTCGCCTGGAGACTGAGCGATGAGAGCCCTTGTCTGGACGGTGTTCGCCGTCCTCATCCTGGTCACGCCTGCCAAGGCGGAGCCTCCCGTCTTCTCCACCTGCCCCACCCCCGCCAGCGCTCCCGCCTGCGCTGCAGTCCGCGGGAGCAGGACCGAGGGCTGGGGGCCGCAGTCGCGGGCGGAGGTGTTCGCCCAGCATGGCCTGGTCGCCACAAGTCAGCCCCTCGCCGCTCAGGCTGGATTGCAGATCTTAAAGCAGGGCGGCAACGCCGTTGACGCGGCCGTCGCCACCGCCGCCATGCTCAACCTGATGGAGCCGATGAGCGTCGGTGTGGGCGGTGATATCTTCGCGATCGTCTACATAGCCAAGACGCATAAGCTCTATGCGCTCAACGCCAGCGGAATGGCTCCGAGCGGGGCCACGCTCGAGCACTACGCCAGCCTCGGTTATCACGCGGACCCGGCAAACTGGGGCCCTGGATCAGGTATGCCGGGCGGGGGCATTCTCACTGTGACCGTACCGGGCACTGTTTGGGGTTGGAATGCGGTCCTCAGTCGTTTTGGGACCATGACCTTCAAGCAGGCGCTGGCGCCCGCCGCCGCCTACGCCGAGGAGGGATTTCCGGTGAGCGAGCGGATGGCGTTCGAATGGCGCTTGCCCAACGCCCTGCCCCTCAGGGGCTGTTGCACCGAAAAGGACCCGGACTCGCTCGCCACCTGGTATATCGACGGAAAGCCTCCAGCGGCCGGACAGATCTTCCGCAACCCCGACCTGGCCCGGACATTCCGTTTGCTGCAGGACAAGGGCGTTGACGCCTTCTATCGAGGGGAGATCGCGCAGGCGATCGTCGCCAAGTCCGCCAGTCTCGGCGGGACCATGACCCTTTCCGATCTCGCCGCTTACAAAGGCGAATGGGTTGAGCCGGCGCACACCACCTATCGGGGCCATGACATTTACGAACTTCCGCCGCCGTCTCAGGCCTGGGCTGCGCTGGAGATGCTGAACCTTCTTGAGGCCTGCACGCCGGTCTGGGCGCCGGGCCAGACCCTCGCCAGCCTCGGTCCGCGCAGCCCCAAGTACTGGCACTTCATGATCGAGGCCAAGAAGCTCGCCTACGCCGATCTCATCACCTTCAACGCCGATCCAAATTTCGTGGCGACGCCCATCGGGCGTCTCCTGTCGAAAAACCACGCTAAGTCGCTATGCGGGAAAGTGGATCCCGATCACGCCTCAAACACCGGCCCGCCCGCGCCGACCCCGCCCGGCGGGGACACGATCGTCCTGTCGACCGCCGATAGCCAAGGCAATATGGTCGCCTGGGTCAACTCGAATTATTCGGGATTTGGTTCAGGCATTACCGTGCCGGGCTATGGGTTCATCCTTCACAACCGCGGCGGCCTGTTCAGCCTTGACCCCACTTCGCCCAACGCTATCGCCCCGCATAAGCGGCCGTTCAACACGCTCTCAGCGGGTTTTGTTCTTGAGGCGGGCGAACCTTTGATGTCGCTGCTTTTGATGGGCGGCGACATGCAGGCCCAAGGTCACGCCCAGGCCCTTGTCGATATTTTTGACCTCGGAGCGAACCTTCAGATGGCCACTGACATGGCCCGCTTCCGTCACAGCCAGATCTCCAACAAGCTCACCCTGGAAAAGGAACTCTACGATCTGGTTGGCAAGGATCTGGCCGCTATGGGCCACACTCTGACCCCGCCCGATAGCGCCTCGATGGGCGGTTTCCAAGCGATCGCTATCCAGCCTGGCCCCTCGGGCAATGGCAAGCCAGTGTTCCGTGCGGGTTCGGACCACCGTAAGGATGGGGAAGCGGTGGGGTATTGAGCGTGTCAAACGTCGGATTCGCATCCCTACCCTCGACGGATATTCCACGCTAGCCTGCCGTCAATCGGGCGATACAGCCCGGCGGGAGGGCGAGATGACGCTACAGTCAGGGTTGGGACCTCGGCCACAGTTGCGGCCCAGGCTTTGGCTTGGAATGGGCGTCCTATTCATTGTGATCGGCGTGGCTATGGCGGCGTTGATCGAGCGGTCCGGCGGAATTCGCATCTCCGATGTGCGTTTCAAAGGCGTGGACGGCGCGACCCTTAGCGCGCTCCTCTACCAGCCTGCCAACGCCACTGTGCAAACCCCCGCGCCTGGGATCCTCGCGGTGCACGGCTACATAAACACGCGAGAAACTCAGAGCCCGTTCGCCATCGAGTTCGCCCGGCGCGGATATGTGGTGCTCGCCCTCGACCAGCGCGGCCACGGTTACAGTGGGGGCGCAGCGACGACCAAGGGCTTTGGCGGACCAGAGGGCCTGGCTTATCTTCGCGCCCTCCCCTTCGTCGACGCCCATCAGATCGGCCTTGAGGGGCACAGCATGGGCGGCTGGACCGTGCTCGCCGCAGCGGCGGCCATGCCCGACGCCTATCGCGCCCTTGTGCTCGAGGGCTCCTCAACAGGCGCCCCCTTCGCCAAATCCGGCACAGCGCGCTGGCCCCGCAACATCGAGGTCGTCTATAGCCGCTATGACGAATTCGCCCCTCTGATGTGGCAGGCCCAGAAGGCCGCTGACGTCGGCTTCACACCCAAACTCAAAGCGCTGTTCGGGACAACCGCCGCGGTCAAGCCGGGCCGTATTTACGGCGATATCGCGCAAGGTACGGCGCGGCGCCTCACAGAGCCCGTAGCGACCCATCCCGGCGATCATATCTCGCGCGAGGCGGTGGCCGACGCCGCCGACTGGTTCGCCCTGACCCTAAAGGGGGGAATTGTCCGTCAACGCGGCGACCAGGTTTGGTGGGGCAAGGAGATCGGCACGGGATTGGCCCTGCTCGGGATCGGTTTTCTAATCCTTGGCCTCTTCGATCTCCTGCTCAAAGTAGGGCCGTTCAAACGACTTTACGCTGCGCCGGCCCTGAACGCTCAGCCCCGTGGCGCTCGATGGTGGGCCCTTTTTCTGCTTACCGCCTTCGTTCCTGCCCTTACCTACTATCTTCTGCCTCTGGCTCTGCCGCTGTTTAAGCCGTCGGTCGTCTTTCCACAGGGGATCACCAACAGTTTGATGGTGTGGGCGCTCGTGAATGTGGTTTTGGCTCTGGCCTTCGGCCGAATGCTTGGCCCCAAGCTGAGGCGGCCGCCCCAGCCCTGGGGCCTGTCGCTCGCCTTGGCTTTGATCCTTGTGGCCCTGATCTATGGCGTAACCGTTTTGGCCAGTCTGGTCCAAGTCGACTTTCGGTTCTGGGTTGTGGCGCTAAAGCCGCTGAGCGCCCATCAAGCGATCGCTGTCCTGTCCTATGTCATTCCCTTCACCCTGTTTGTTCTCGTCGCCTTCCGCGGCCTCGACGTGCTGGCGAGCACGCCCTCAAGAAGCCATTACGCCTGGTCAGCCGCAGCTCTGGCGTCCGGTTTTTTTGTGCTGACCGGCCTCCAATACCTGATCCTGTTCGCCACAGGCGCCCTGCCCTTGGCCTTCGAGGCGCTCAACGCCATCGTCGCCATCCAATTCGTACCCTTGCTGCTCGGGCTCGGGATTCTCGCCGTTTACACATGGCGGCGGACGGGCAGCTATGTTCCAGGCGGACTGATCGGCGGCCTGTGCATCACTTGGTATATGGTGGCGGGCACCGCGACACACTTTGCCTGAACCTCACCGGCGCCCATGGGATCTTGCAGTCCCTGCGTTTCGCTGCGACGGGAAACGGCGCAATTTGGGAGTGTTTCGTGACGTTTTCGAACCTGTCTCGCCGCGGTGTAATCTCGGCGACCGGCGCGTTGATCGCCCAGCCGAATGTCCTTCGGGCCGCTGAAAGCAAACCGGAATTCGTCACCACCCTCACCGCGCTGGGCGCCGTGCGCGGGCTGCGCAGCCGCGGCGTGGACGTCTATCGCGGTGTGCCTTATGGCGGAGATGTTTCGGGAATCCGGCGATTTTTGCCCGCAGCCCCGGTGTCCCCGTGGCGCGCGGTGCGCGATGCTCTGAATTTCGCCGCCCCGTCCGTTCAACCGGCAGGCGGCCTGCACGGCGTCGATGAACCGGCCCCCGATGAAAACTGCCTGTTTCTTAATATCTGGGCGCCCTCCGAAAGCGGCTCGAAACGGCCGGTCATGTTCTATTCGCACGGCGGGGGCTTCACGTCCGGCTCGGCAGGATCCACCAGCCAGGACGCCTCCAATCTGGCGCGCGAGTACGATGTGGTCGTGGTCGCTTCCAACCACCGGCTTGGCCTCTTAGGCTATCTCTATCTCGGCGAGCTGGGCGGCGGAACCTACGACAGGTCGGGCAACCAGGGTATGTGGGACATCCGCTTGGCGTTGAAGTGGGTCAGGGACAACATTACCGCCTTCGGAGGCGATCCGGAGAATGTCATGCTGTTCGGGGAGTCCGGGGGCGGAGCGAAGACCTCCTGTCTCTACGCTATGCCCTCGGCGGCGCCCATGTTCGCCAAGGCTGCGATTCAGAGCGGCCCCGCCACGAGGATCGGCACGGCCGAGACGGCGGCCAAGACCACCCGCATGGTCCTCTCCGCCATGGGCCTTCAGCCCTCTGATTGGAAGACCCTGCTGACCGCCCCTGCCGAAGACATCCTCAAGGCTCAGGTCAGTCTAGCGGCCCAGTATAGGAGCCGGCCTGCGGGCTGGCTCGGCATCGCGGACTTCGGTCCCGGCAGCTACGGTCCGATCCTTGATGCCGAACTCTTGCCACGTCACCCTTTTGATCCCTCAGCGCCGGCGAGCGCGCGCGACAAGCCTTTGATCACCGGCTGGATCGACAGCGAGGCGAGGTTCTTCGCCTGGACTTCGAACGACAAAGCCGCCTTCAGCCTCGATGAGGCCCAGCTGCAGGCCCGCCTCCGGCCGGAGCTCGGCGCCGCGTATGACGGGCTTGTGGCCGCTTACCGAAAGGACAGACCCGAAGCCGATCCGAGCGCACTTTATTTCGCTATCCAGAGCGCCCGCATCATGGGCCTAGGCACCCTTGCGATCGCCGAACGCAAGGCCGCCCAGCGCGCGGCGCCCGTCTACTATTACAATCTGGCTTATCGTTCGAACCTCAAGCTGCCGGGCGTTGGAATGGAGGCGGGGGCCATGCATGCCATCGACATCGCCCTGGTGTTCGACAACCCGGTGGGCGCGGCGCTGCTCGGCGACCGTCCAGAGCGCATTCAGGCTGCGCGCCACATGAGCCAGTTCTGGACCAGCTTCGCGCGCACGAGCCGGCCTGTCGCCGACGGCCAGCCCGAGTGGCGGCCCTACACCGTCGCCGACCGCGCCACCCTCGTCATCGACGCCGATTGCGCGCTGGTTATGGACCGGCGTAAGACTGAACGCATGGCCTGGGAAACCCTCGTCCCGGTGGTTTAGCGCCGATGGCGGTTTGGCGGCGTCGTCGGCGGGCGGGCTTGCACTCAGGGTTCGGGCAGAATTCCAGCGTCTCGTCACCCTCACTGAAACGGCCGCGCGAAAAACCTCGCTTCCGCGCCAATCAAGCAACAGGGTCTGATCGCAGGCGCGAAAGCGCTCTTTTGTCGACCAGCTCACGCCGCCGATGCGCCGGATCTCAAGCTAAGCCCCTTAAAGCCCTGAGATTGAGCCCCACGTCCAATCCCTCGGTGGACGCCTCCGCCTCTCCCGCGGGATCGACGCGGAGAACAGCCTGGTCGTTCTGCGCCCGCGTTGCATCAAGACGGATTGAGGTACACAGAAGCAAAGGGCCGTTTCAAGATGGTCCTAAAGGAGAGCTCTATGGCCGATCCCGCAACGCTTATGCGCGACGTGCTTGCCCGCCAGAAGGCGGCCCATATTCGGGACGGAGCGCCGAGCATCGAAGTCCGCTTGGACCGGCTCGATCGCTCCATCGGCCTTCTGATCAAGTACGAAGCAAAGCTCGCCGCCGCATTGAACCGCGACTTCGGCAATCGGCCAGAAGCGGTAAGCGGCATCACTGATATCGCCGGGTCAATCGGCCCGCTAAAGCATGCCAAAGCCAACCTACGCCGCTGGATGAAAACCGAGAAACGCAAGACCTCCCCTGCCCTCCTCGGCCTCTTCGGGGCGAAGGCCGAGGTGCGCTATCAGCCCAAAGGCGTGGTGGGCGTGATCAGTCCGTGGAATTTCCCGGTCAACCTGACGTTTGCCCCGTTAGCGGGCGTCCTTGCGGCCGGCAACCGGGCGATGATCAAGCCTTCAGAATACACGCCCGCGACATCAGCCCTCATGGCGGAGATGTTCGCCAGCGCCTTCGCCGAGGAAGAAATTGCGGTTTTTCCGGGCGGCCCGGAGGTCGGCCAGACCTTTTCTGAGCTGGCCTTCGACCATCTTATCTTTACTGGCGCAACCGCTGTCGCCCGGCATGTGATGGCCGCAGCCGCCAGAAACCTGGTCCCGCTGACCCTTGAGCTGGGCGGCAAGAGCCCGGTCATCGTTGGCCGCTCCGCTGACCTGGCCGTATCGGCGGCGCGCATTATGGCCGGCAAGACTCTGAACGCAGGCCAGATCTGCCTTGCTCCTGACTACGTCCTGGCGCCCGACGACACGTTGGACGCCTTCATCGGCGAGGCCAAAACCGCGGTCGCCGCCATGTTCCCCACAATCCGTGACAACCCGGACTATACAGCCGTAATCGCTGACCGACATTACGATAGGATCAGAGGGTATCTGGACGACGCCCGCGCCAAGGGCGCTGAAATCGTCGAGATTAATCCTGCGGGCGAGGACTTTTCCCAGCAGGAGTTCCGCAAGATCCCCCCGACCCTGGTGCTCAATCCTACCGAGGACATGAAGGTGATGCAGGAGGAGATCTTCGGACCCGTTTTGCCGATTTTGACCTACCGGGGGATCGAGGACGCGATCGCCCATGTCAATGCTCACGACCGGCCTTTGGGCCTCTACTATTTCGGGGATGACGCCAAGGAGCAGGAGGCGGTGCTCAGCGAAACCACGTCGGGCGGCGTTACGATCAACGATGTAATCTTCCACGTTGCACAAGAAGATCTACCCTTCGGCGGCGTCGGTCCTTCGGGCATGGGCAGCTACCACGGCGAGGACGGCTTCAAAGAGTTCAGCCACAAGAAAGCGGTCTACCGACAACTCGCCAAGGACCTCGGCCCGATGAAGGCGCTTCGCCCGCCCTACGGCGAGGGCGTGCGAAAGTATCTGACCTCCGTCGTCAAGACCTGACGCGCCGCGGAGCGCCTTGAGGGGCCGCCAGCCCTAAAGGCGGCCCAAAGCCGCTTTCACCCTTGCCTGGGGACGTCTGGCTTACGAGCCCTGATTTGACTGCCGAGCGATGGCTTCTGAGGCATAAAACCCGATGGGCAAGGCCGACCCGCGCGCCGGGGTGACGGCGGCAGGCGCGCTGAGGAGGCGCCCAGGCTAGCAAGATAGCACAAGCGCCCTCGCGCGCGCCGCCCTCCCATCCTTTGAGAGCGCGCATAACCTGGCGTTTCG
>Ga0116231_10011967_pt1 | contig 13030 bp, 8 predicted proteins | sample S1TSphgellanicum_2_FD_89695 | JGI IMG/M metagenome (GOLD analysis project Ga0116231, IMG submission 89695) | Host-associated microbial communities from peat moss isolated from Minnesota, USA - S1T2_Fd - Sphagnum magellanicum MG | ecosystem: Host-associated > Plants > Peat moss > Unclassified... | reverse complement strand
ATATTTTTAACATTTTTGAAAACAAAATCTCCAATTTCTTCCCCCCCCCAATAAAAGGAAAGCCCTTTCTTTTTTTCCCCCCCAAGGGTTGCCTTTGGAAAATTTTCCACAAAAAAAAAAAAAAAAAAAAACTATTTGCAAGTTGCAAGCATGAAACATTACATTACACACATCACAATTCCTAACTTCCAACATAAAGATGTGTAATATTAATTTTATCAACCTCTTTCAGACATCCGAAGATAAATTATCGTGTATTACGTACGTATCAAGTTTGTACAATGAATAAAAAGTGGCCAATTAAAGTAGGGCTTGCTTTTTTGTTTTTTGAAAAAACAAATGATAACACCATATGTAGAGTTGTGTTTCAAAAGGAACTCCCAACCCAATTTTGGATCTTGTTTTAGTTCCGGCAAGATGATGCCAATTGCAACAAAACCCAAGAATGTCTTGAAGAGGCATTGGAAGGAGGCAAACATGTAATTCCAATTCCAATTGAAGTCCTACAAAAAAAATAAGCCTTGGGATTCACCAAAACATTTTTGGCTTGGTTTTTTTGTGTGTGGAGTTTGTTGGTTTATATTCCTTAACTTACAAGAAATGTGTTAATTTTTGTTCATCATAAATGGGTTGTCTATCTAATCATGTGCACCTTCACAAACTAGATGGCACGAAATTCATTAATCATACGACATACACAATCTAGGTTAATTGATTCCGTTTTTTAGAGGACCTTATTGTGGCACCCCAAAGAGGATTTAAAATGCATGGGAATCGATGAATTTTCACTAGTTTTTTGTTGAATAATTTGAAATTTCTTTCAAAAAATTCCCTTTTGAAAAAAAAAGGTTTTTTCTCTTTGATCTTCAAAAGTATTATGTGCTCAATGCTAGTATCACAAGCCACAAGCCACACTTACAATCTATGACAACACAATAGGGATTAGTGTTGGGCGGTTATTAGATTGAAGGACATATACCTTTATTTGATTTTGAAGAGAAATACAAGGAATCAAAACCGACAAATCTTCAAAAAATCAAAAGAACCATATGACACTTATATGTACCATTCTGATGACATAAGAAACAAAAGCCATATACTTACATAAGACCCCACTTCCAAAAGGGGACAATGCCACACTCAAAGAGTACAAACCCACTTCCGAAAGGGGACAATAGATTGATTCATGTACTATGGAATGGGCCTACCAGGCCCATTTCACCTCGGAATGTGTTTATAGTGGTAAGGTGAGATGCCATTCCGATTGTCAAGTGGTGTAATAGGTTCTACCAAATACACTTAGGAAATGGAAATTTCTCGCAAGTGCTTCACATGTATTCATTGTCATGGATGTCCTTTTGACCATGTCCACTTTCATCCGTATGTTTTCTACATTCATTCCTAATTTTAACATATAGGCCCCTTACATTGTGGTATTTCCAAATGTCTTGAGATCAATTTACAAGAAACATTGATAAATTCTTGAAATGGTTTAGTAACTAATTGTCTTCCTTTATATTTGATTGCTAACAAGCACATGTTTATATGAAAATTGCTATAGGAACCCCAAAGGTCTTGACAAGCTAAGGAAGTGTATATTATAGCACAATGCCTTCAAAATACATTTTTGCTTTCCAATCTTGAAACAATCTTACTTGAAAGTTGATTTGAGTCAATTATCTAAGAAAGTTCCAAATGACATATGGTGCCAAGGAAGACCCACTCGAAGCTTGTGAAGTATTAATCTATTGATCTTTTTCTACAATCGATTCTTGCATTTGTCAAGCTCGCCCATGTCTTGAAGTCCATGGATTTTAATTAAGCAATCTATTTCATGCATCCTTTGAAATTACATATATTGTCATATGATTTCATTCAAATTTTGATGTAAAGTTAAAGTATGTACAAATAAGTTATTGCAAATGTAACATCTATCATTTTAAGTGTTGTTTGTGTATATATATATGTCAAAACTAAAAAATCTGAATGTTTTATATGGGTTCTAGACCAATGGAATATTTATGTCATACAATACATAATAAGAAATCAATAAGGAAAATCTCCAAATTTGTGTTCCTCAAGACATTCATGTTGGATGATGATTTTGATCTCATTGTGGACATTTGAAGCTACGTGACAAAGTAACTTGACTTTGCAATACAATCAAGACTTAGTACCATTCTCAAAGTACCTCTTTTCAAACAAACCTAGTTTTACAATAACAACCCAATATTCTTGCATTTTGAATTTTTATGAGCTATGGACAATAAAAATAAATAGGCTTTATGAAGTAACTCAACGACATTTGACAAATTCCAAATGAGATCACTCAATGTCCATCTTAGAAAATGAGGATTTGAATTTATTATGATGATGAGGAGTTCAATTGGGGAATAACAAAAGGGCTAGAAGATTTCGGAGGGGAGGGATGCATGGAGATTCTTCATAAATGTTACATTGCCATGTCCTCACTTGTGTTTATTGTTTTGCTATATATATAACAAAAGCATATGGCCATTGCAAAATTGAAGCATAGTTCCCCCATATGCAATCTTCATTATCTTAAAAATTATTAATTTTTTAATTAATAATCTACATGATGGGGGAAATTAAATTGTCATCAGATTGAAAGTTGTGATAAATGACAGCTATTCTTTTTAAGTGAGTGAATAAAAAAAAAAGAACACAACAAAAATAATTTAATGTTGAAATGCTCAAACAATTTCATTTTTAGAGCATTTGTCAAGCATTTTGTTGTAGGACATTAGGTATTTATTTAAAGTTTCTACGTGTTGGAAACTCAATTAGTGTGAATTGGTTCTAATTTGTTTTGTGTTTGAGGATTTTATCCTCATGGTGTGATTTTGAAGTCCCCATTTTGGACTTGTTCAAAGAAGTTGAAAGTATTGTTGGAACTTTTAGATGCATATGGATTGGAGGCTTTAGGCGAAGATGTTTCCACTCTAAACATTAAACCATCATGACATCCATCAAATTTTCCCCTTATGCAATGTCCCATTGTTGTGTTAGATGTTTGAGTCATTTGCAATCACCAAATGTGACATGAATGTCATGTCATTTATGTGCATGTTTTCGACCATCTTGACGTTGCTCAAAACCTCCAAAACTTTGAACAAACAAAAATCATGTTAAACCCTTAACTTTAGAATAATTGACATATAGAAATACATGTATACATAGCATGAAAATAATCTACATATACATATACATGGGTAGGATATACAAGACATTACATGCCCTACGGTATTTAAAATCAATTTAACTACCCTTCCAACATTACTCCAAACCTTAAACATTCAAAACCCAAAACATTCAAAATCCAAACCCTAGTGTTTAGGGTTTGGATTTCAAATGTATTTTTTTTTTGGTGAGACCCATACTATGAGAGTAATCTACATATAAATATACATACATACATACATACATACATAACCTTAGAATAATCTACATACATGTACATGTATCTGAGTAGATGGTACAATACAAAAATTATACGCTTAATCTACGGGTATTCAGATTCAGGGGTACCTTACGCTCATGATGACGCTCCATTAAACCCCATAAAGTTGAAACCCCATACGTACATGTATACACATGTCCTGAGAGATATATACGTACATGTATCTCAGTAGATGGTGCAATACAAAATGTATATTCACTTATTCTACGGGTATTCAGAATCAGCGTACCCTACGCTCCCGACGACGCTTCTTCAAACCCTAAAACCTCGAACCCCAAACCCTAAAAGCTGGGATCAAGCAATCGCGCTAGCAAGGAGCAAGTCCGAGAGAGCTCGAGAAGGAGAGAGAGAGGTGGGGACGCGGAGGAGGGGGGAGCAGGTTTGTGCGGGAATGCCATGGCATTCTGTCGGTTATTCAAACCCCATGTACTCTTTAACGGTGGGCGCGGAATTGCAGGGTTTGGATCCAGGCTGCTGAGCGAAGGTGTGGTGGAGTCGTCTTCCGGTTCAGCAGTGTCCGGGGAGAGTAGTAGTAGTAGTAGTAGTAGTAGCGGTAGTGTGGCTGCGGCTTTGGCGGGGTTTCGTGCAGAAAGCGTTGCTGGCATTGACGATGGAATGGAGGTGGAGGTGGAGAAAGAGAACGAGAAGAATATAGGAAGGAGTAGTAGTGGTAGTAGTGTTTTTAGAAAAGGAAGTGGCACGGTGGTTGGACGATCTTTGGCTTTGTACAGACGGGAATATGATAGACAGATCGCGGAGTTGCGGAAGAAATATGCAGCGGAGCAGGAACGGAAAAAGAGGGAAGAGATGCAGGTGAAGAAACTGGAGCGGGAGCGTATTATGTTGGAGAAAGCGCAGCGCTTGGTTATCAAGAAGCAGCAGGCCGAAATCCGAGCCCGAGAAGTGGAAGAAGAAGCCAAGGCTCTACGTCTCACTCTTGTACGTTGTGTTCTTTTTCTTTTTTTGGCATGGACTCTGGTCAACTTCCTCCCCATCTTCTTGTGGAAATATTTTCGTTGGTCAAATTGCAGTGCAGATGATGTGTTTGATGCGTTCTTCTCTCTCTCTCTCAAAGTGATTGACGTCCTATGATGCGGGGGATCGCAGGAGAAACAAAGAGAACAAAAAGCGGCATATCGCCAGTGGAAGGAAAAGAGGTTGGTGCGGATTCGAGCGAGGGAGAAAGAGTCAATTCGGCAGCAAAGTTCATCGTGGATAGAGGAGAAGGACTTAGAGCGTCGCATTGTTGATGCCTTGGTCGATCCCTTCTATCTGTCCGGTTCTTGGGCAGCTTCTCCAGATAGGGATATGGGGATAGATGAGGACAGTGACGATGAGTGAAATTTGTGAGTGTGCCTTTCATTGCAGTCTTGGTCACATTTTCCACACTTCTGTTTATCACAATGATGCTGGGATTACAGAAACGAGGAGAATTGCCTTTGTCATGTTCCTTGTCCCTGCACCCTCTTGTCAACTGTCCAAAGTCAATTTATGTGCAGGCCATGTTTCACTCAGAATGTGCAGTCATATTCATCTAGATCCCATTAGCCCTAGATTAGTGCAGAGTTAATGGAGATATAGATATCATGACAACCGGAAGGATTCGTAGTTTGAACTTTAGTCTCTTACATGTCATAGACATCCCTTGTTTTCATTCTTTTTTCTTGGGGCTGGAATGCTTTCAAATAGGGAACTGAAGAGAGCAGTACCCAGAACAACTGTTATGTTTGGGTCAAGTTCTTTTGCTTAACAACAGCCAGGAGTTTGCTGAATGATGGATATACGCTTGAAGCTGTATTAACTTCTATTGGGAAGAATCTTATGTTGAAACTCCGTTGAACCAACTGCTGTTTTACCATAGCAATCACCTTTGTTCCCTGACAGCAGCAAAAGGGACTACTATCACAGTATCTCAAGGCAATGTAGAGTGGAGCATTTTTTTAGGCCATTGCATAAAACTTTCACACATAGCTCAAATCTCTAACAATTGTTGGTTTGTTTGCATATTTGACAATGATATAAGCTGCCTGACAAGTTGCTCCTAACAGTGCCCAGATGGGAAACAAGCATAAGGATGGTTGTGAGGCTTTCACAAGAGGGAGGGCTGGAGGGAAGGTCAGTGCATGTTTTTACAGTATCAGATGATTGACTCTATATAATCACAAACCAAATTGCAGAAGGAAGAAGGAAGTTGTGAATCAAAATTAATTGTGAGAAATAAGAAGGTTGCATGAAGTGTAATATGAGATTTGGTTTAGGGTTTAGTGGCTGAGTGCATGACATTAAACGAATGTGTGTACTTAACCAACTTGGTACATACTTTTGATCTTATTTTCTCTATCTTTTAAAGGCTGGGTTCCTCTTTTTTGCGCTTGCTGATGGGTTGCTGTTATGTTGTTAGATCTGAAGCATCCATACCCTTACTATTGAGTCAACTCTAAATTCCTTTCTGATTGGCTTAAATCGGGAGGTATTGGAGAAATGCTGAGTAGTACTCATGAACATACCCTACCCTGTGGACAACTTGCAAGGTCAGAGTTGATCATTTTCCCTTGCCCGGAAACCAGATTGATAATTTGAAACCCTGTATTCCCTTTCCCTCGTGCACAGACTGAAAATTGCTTGAAAGTATGTAGGGTATGCACTTGCAGTTTCCCTTGGTTGGACCATGTATGACAAGAAGATAGTAGTCTATAGTCTTGCAAAATTACTCTCAGATTCCACTTTTGAAAAATGAATTCCTTCACTAGGTTGTGATTTTCCATTTGCAAAATGAAGAAAAACTCAGCTCAAAACTCTGCCATTGCATCAGCTTTTGGTGTTTCACATCAACAATGTAACTGAAATTAAACTCAGCTCAACAATTCTGCCATTTCAGCAGCTTTCAACATTTCACTATGACAATGTAACCAAAATTAATTGCATATTAACTTTGTGACACTCTGAGCAAACTATTTTGTGCAAAATTGATGGTTGGATTTGCTATTTTGCTTCATATATGTAAACATGTTTTTTCAAAATATACATCTATGATAAAAAATAAAAATATACATCTATTAAAACATTAGCCATGTTAGTTTAGCACTTCAATCAACATAAGAATGACATGTTGAAATAAACCAATCATGGTTAGTCAGATATGATGATGGATGGTCATGCTAGCAAGGTGGTGTCATAAATTATCTTTTTCTTTCAAATATGGCTTCAAAATCCTCACCTCCATTTCCATTATCTTTCCCTCTTTCTCATGTACCCTTTGAATTCTTCCCTTTCAAAGTGAAGCTTTGAATTTAAATTTAAATGTTTTTTGATTATTATAATACATTACTATGTATTCCAATTTTTTAAATGATTATAAAAAGTGTAATGATGAAATTGATTATTAACTTGGTTATAAACCTACACCTTCTTTACCATTATTCTCATTGATGTCGGTATGTGAGCTCATCATTTCCAAAAAAAGCCCATATTCCACTTTGAGATTTTCAAATTAACACTATATAACCTTGGATTAAAATTTTTGCCATTATTATAACCTCTTTTTCATATTCACTTAGAAAAATTCCTTTACAAAGTGAAGTGAAATATTAGAACCATGTGGCCAATGTTTTCTTTTTCAATTTTGTCATGTTGCCACATTGGCAATCGTCCACTAGAAGATTTAATCCCACTTGGCTACAAACAAGCTATGAAAGTAGAAATTTATTAAAATCCTTTTATATCATGGCTACTTGCTTGGAAAATGTGTAGAAACATGGTGATTTTTCCAAAAAAAAAAACAAGTTAATTTTCTTAAAAATAAAAAAGAGAATAAATTCGAGAGAATACTATAATTAAAAGAAATGTTTGTCCACAGCTAGAGAAAAAATTGTAAATTAATCCAAGGTTATATAGTGTCAATTTGAAAATGCTGTAATCAGTTTTCAAATTCTTGCTATATAAATACTTTTGTGATGTTATGTACACAAAGGGAAAAATGTGTTCCAATTTTGTGAACTATGTCTGGACTCATCCCACTATACCGTTCAAGAAATCTGGGCATGCATTATGGCTAGACTTGCACCAAGTTCTTCCAATACATATTTGGGAAATTTAGAAGCCCATCACTTAAAAAGAGGTCTTGATTTTTGAGGCATTCTTGACAATGCATAGCTGAGGTTCTTTTTCTTGTAACAAGATGTGAGCTTGAAAATTGGTGAAGAGAACAAATTAAGTGAAGAAATTATGTTTAGAAATTATGATTGCTATTCAACCCCTTTATAATTGTTGGGTTCACTCACTAATAATTTAGCTTTGAATGAAAAATAATCACACCTTGTTCATAAATTGCATGAACTAGACTAATTTGGTCTTCCTCTGGAGTCTGGAATAGATATTTTAAAATATTGATTTCAATGTAGCCAAAACATAATAGCAATCGGTCTGTAAGAATTATAACTTGAATCCATCTCAACACAAATATTGGAGAATTGTTAGAAAATAATGGCAAATTATAGATTTATTCTTCACCTGCCATTGTGTTTGATATAATTTCCACACACAATTTCAATGGCTCATGTACATATCCTCATGAATTCAATTTGATACATGTACATCATTCATGAATAAAGAAGTCCCTATATTTTATGGACAAAATTATAAATGATCAAATATGAAATATGAATGTCTCTATTCAATATAACATGCTTTATTCAAGTATAAACATGCATGCCAACATAATTCAAAATTGTTCAAACGTTGTATGTAATGAGGGAACTTTAAAGCCAATAACCCAATGATCTAGACCTTAAATACAACACTGTTCTTGACCCGTATAGACTTGTTGAGTCTGGTTCTCAACCCAACCCAACCCAACCCAAAAACTGAAAATGGCCAACATTGGTAGAAATTAGAAACCAATGAGAACAACATTGAGACCCTAAAGAACAGATTCAATGAGACACATTTGCAGTGTACACGATGTTTTGCTACTTGTAACCTTCTTTGTTCAGAGGATTACCTCTTTGGACATAGGAATGTAGTATGCCATAGCCATTGGATGGCTCCATATTCAACTTGGGCATCCCCATGTGTGTGTTTTCCAAAAAATGTCTTTTGCTTAAACCTTATGGTGTGCGCCCTTTGCCTGATGGGAAATTGCAAAATGGTTGTGACAATCAATGTTGCAGAATGGTTGATGAAGATTGGGTATTTATAACTGTATGCTTGATATCCCTTCAAACAAATTTTGGGTACTACAATTCCTTCACAAGCTCTAACCTTTTCTGAGCTAGATCTACAATATTACATGTGACCTAGTTTTGACAGTCTGCTGGTCACTTAATATCACACAAAATTCATCACGTAGGACTCATGACCTGAAGAATTGATTAACTTTCTCTTTTGAAGGTTTGTCCAGGGCTTGGAATAAGGGTTTGTCAGTTTATTGACCAATTAGGAGCTTCCTTAGGAAACCCCATACAAATGGAATGATCACTTTGAATTTTATTGTCCTAATCACAATCTGTACTAATTATGTGTATAGAGGGTGGTTGGGTTTCAGTTGGAGTGCCTGCTTCATTCAGTTCCAGCTGTTGGGCAACCATGGGAGGTGCATTCCTGTAGATGAAGTACAGAAGAAGAAGTGCCATGCCAGACAAGCCTCCAAGACCATTTGGGATCTGAAAATGAGACACAAGCTAAGCTAGTTAGAGTGACTTGTGAGTTCAGATTGTAGAAAGTTGCTCTCCTAAATTCCCCATGTAAGTGAACTGGAAAGAGCAGATGTTCGGGTTCTGTGTACACAGGTGTCAAACAAAATCAAATCACATTACTTTTCTTAGCATGCAGCTTCCAAGTTTTGAAGCATGAAGTATGGAAGAAGTTGGATAGGGGTGATCGGTTGTCAGTATACCTACCATAATGAAATGTCAATATGACCCACAAAGGCATAACCAAACCAGACCAATCCATTTATGAAGTCGAACAGAGATAAGAGGAATGGCATGAAGTCAATACTGTGCGTCCTTATCACCACGCCCTGGACACGACATGATCAAACATGGGTTCAAGATTAGAACCATATTCTTGAAGCAGAATATACCAACTTTAGCTGTCTCAGGTTTAGGGTTTATGAATGGCTGACTATAAATGCTGCAAAATGATAGTGAATTTGGGCTATTGTCTCCTCAATTGAACAACTTTTGATGTAAATCTGGTTCAACCTAATTAAGGCTGTAGTACATGAATGTGGCTTCTTAAATCTCTTTCTTATATAGGCTGCTGCAAATTGTAATGATCAGAACAGTACATTGTGAATCTTTCATGTCGCCTATGATGCCTATTCACTAGGAAGAAATGGGATGGGTGAGGGGGTGTAGTAATCAGGGTCTACCATGACCGTGAGCAGAGATGCATACATCCGACTGAAAACACAGCACAAAGTACGCCGATGATGAGCTCGTGTCGGTGTTTGTCATGGATAACTTCGAGGACGATGCCGACAACCAAAATGAAAAAAACCATTACTGCTCCTCCCAGGAGCTTTAAAGCTTTTGTCTGCAACGATGGACATGAGGATTGCATCAGATCAAAGCAGTTGGTAATGAGCGTTATTTCGATGACTATTCGCTGTGAGTCCCCTGTAGCTTGATTGTACTTTGATGAGTTACGCAGGCAAAAGGAAGATTGAAAAGAAGCTTGAACATGGTCATGACTTTGTCTGAGTGAAGTACCTGAGTTTTCTTGGGTGCATATACCAAGTATATGCTTACAACAGCAAGCAAGCTTACAAGATCTAAGTAAAGAATATACAACATTGAATACGAATGCAAGTTCACGTGTTGTTGCCGATATGTCTAGTATGTATGCAGATGTAGCAAATTGTTCTCTTTATGAATACATTGATATATTGTAGATTATAGATAAACTATGCCAGTTCAGTTTGACAATATTGTTGGAACACAATGCAATGCATCAGACAAAAGAAAAATTATTTTTCATCTTATAACATGAAAAATATAACAGCTGACAGGAAAAGATAGAGAATTTTTCAGGCGATGGATGGCAGGAATGCTATGCTATTATAATTATCACGTATGTGATCAAAGGGTCAAGACAGCTGGGAGAGTACACACTTACATATATGGGTGATGCGAACAGGCACATTGAAATGATGTTACCTAAACATGCATAATAACAACATAGAAACATGCCCACAATTAAGAAAACTGCTCTGGAGCCCGTACCAAAAATCTCAGCTCATGTTTAATCAAAGATGGAGAAAATGATCGCTGTATAAATACAGGAAATGCGTCCATTGATAAGCAGAACTCAATCCAGACATCCAACAACATCATCCTGCAACGTCAATAGCTAGGTTCCAATAACTGCAATTAGAACTGCCTCTTATACAGACTTCGCCACTATTCTGAATGTACGGTTAGTCAGAATTTTTTTTGGTCCCCTGCTCTTGTATCGCATGCTGTATGATCAGCAAGTCCGTTTTGGAGGACCCACGAGTTTTTGGGATTTGGAAGGTCGAATCGGAACTTAATTTAATCCACCGCATGGGTTAAGATCCGATTCCGTGTTCCGAATCTCAAAAGGGCGTGGTTGGAACAATTATCATCAGCTGCTGCACAGGGGGACTCCTTTATTATAATATCCTTAAGAATGGATAGTTAGAGACGGGAATCGACAAACTGACGTGGTGGTAGCGGAGAGAGATTATACCGATGATTCCCAAGATGAGCTTGAAATCGATGGCCATCGTTGTTGGCAGACTTTGCAAATGACCTCGAACAAAGAGATACAGAGAGACTTGGAGATAAAGGAGAACGGTGATGAAATTACAACACCTCACACGCTTAGTGGAAATCTATGGTAAATGGGAATCACAGACCAACGCAAACAAGAGCACTAGCAAGATTGGACGAATATATACAGAGACGGACTTTGTCGACGAACTTTCCAATGACCTCGAACAAAGAGATAGAGAGAGACTTGGAGATAAAGTAGTAACCCTCACCTCATTGTCGAATGGAGAGCTTGAATTGCTCTGTCTGGGCAAACTTCTTCCATGCTTAGTCACTCTCCGACTAGTTCTTTTGAGACCAGTTTTTTTGAGTTCATGTACACGCCAAATAATTGTGAAACACTTTGCTAGGAGATAAGTTTTAGCAAAGCTTCTTTGGTAAACACCACCACACAATAACGGTCTGAAGATGGCAGAGCAAATGGGGACTGGTTGCTTAAGTTTCATATCACTGTCACAAGGAAATATCTGAACTCTCATCAGCCCAGTAATGGTCATGGTCAAAACCACATCTGGCAAACTATGTGCTGACAAGAGGGTCACAGTCCCACCAGGTAACTTAAAGTACTGCAAGGTTTCCCCCTTTGTATTTGAATGTAACTCCCCGCATGCAAGATGCATATCCAATAGACCTCCTTCCACCATTCACGTTGCACTTAAATAATCTTGTCCATTACTTTATTATGCACTTGAAGGCTAGATCCCACCAGCCTCCCTTTAATTCTCAGGCCTATGCCAGTATTGGACGGGTATTAAGAATTGCATCAAACCCCCACTAGGTTATCCTTGAGTGGTTCTTAAGGTTCATAACCACAGTTCTCAAGGAATGAAAGTGCTAGTTTGATGTATATAACCACAGATTTCAAAAGATTCCAAAAAACATCAAAAAATCGCCTATGAAATCGCTAGTTCTTTCGTAAACATGGGTTCTTTGAGGTTCTCAAAATAACTGGAACCACCAGTTTTTCGATTCTGTGGTTTTTCCCCGAAACCGGAACTGATAGTTATTAAGAAAACCAAATACCCAACAAACAGTGGCCTACACCCTTTGGGATACGATAACTCTCAAATTAGGGGAGGCCCTTGGAAGCAGGCCTTCCCCCATCTATAGGACTTACCAATCTTTCTAAGACCTACAATTTCTATATTTTCGACACCTATGTCAATAATATTGTCCTTGCACAACCCACATGACAGTTCTACTAGTAGGATAAGTATGGAGTATGCACCTGGAATTTGCTAGGAAAATTTCTGAATAATCAATCAATTACACCAATGGGTATTTTTATTCATGTGTTTTCCAAGTTCAAATGGCAATTCCTTTGGCACCTGCCTAGTTGTCGAATGGACATAGGTCAGAGGTTTAACATAGTCATTTATAGCATGAAAATCTTTTTAAATGTATCACATTGGACAGAAAGGGTCTAATTTTTAATGCAATTTTATTCTATATTTTGATCCCAATAAAAAATAATGAATTAAAAATTTCAGAAGGACTATATTTTAAATTATTATAATTTTAAATTTCATCATAATCATCCATAAATGTGTTTTTACACGATAATTTTTTTAAAAAAAATGATGTTATGACAAGATTTTAATACACCTTAAAAAAATTTACACTCAATAAGATTGTACTGTTTAAAACACATTTGTCCAATCTAGACTTAAGCTTGGTCCATCACATGCCAAGTCTCATGAGAAATTGGTTATATGAACATCTGACCTTTAAAATCCAGCATCTGGTCAAGTGT